>Ga0208506_1000291_pt1 | contig 18415 bp, 18 predicted proteins | sample CryBogCBH29Jul08_FD_184616 | JGI IMG/M metagenome (GOLD analysis project Ga0208506, IMG submission 184616) | Freshwater microbial communities from Crystal Bog, Wisconsin, USA - CBH29Jul08 (SPAdes) | ecosystem: Environmental > Aquatic > Freshwater > Lake | place: Crystal Bog, Wisconsin, USA... | reverse complement strand
TCCGAATACCAAAAGCAATCCACCCACGACGATACGAAGGAAGGAGATAGGAAGGTGAGAGATCGCAGGGCCAAATGCTGCGATGATGACGGCGAGGGTGAGCAAGCCGGCGATAACGCCGCGCCAAGCTGACTTCCAATCGCGGGCGGTACCTGCCGCCAAGACGATCGTGACAGCTTCTACGGCCTCCACAGCACAGGCGAAGAAGACCGAGATAAATAACGCTACCGATGTACCTTGCATGAAAAAGGCTCCTAAAATTTATTTCTTGCTGGATGAGAGTTCTTCGATTGGCGCTGCGACCTCCGCCAGCTTTTCGCTTGGAAAAGCCAGGCAGTGATGCGGGTCAATATAGATGTCTACTTTAGAGCCTCGGGCATTCGAATCCGAATCAAATACGCTGGAAATCACTCCAAAGTCGCACTCAACTACGTGCTCGTAGCCTCGTCCGCGGTATGCAACATCCAGAACCGTTGCAGGCAGCGAGTTTGAATTGCGATCCTTGAAACTGGTTGCGCTGGGGCGTACCAAGACCTCAACAGCATCGCCAACCTTCAAGAATGCGGGGGCACGACACTCGAGGCGGCGCTTACCGAGTGCAACCTCAACCTTGTGGCCGTTGGCCTCCACCACAGTTCCTTGGAAACTTCCTGAAATGCCCGTGAAGGAGGCGACGAAACGATTAGCGGGGGTGCGGTAGATCTCTTCTGGTGCCGCGATCTGTTGCAGTTCGCCGGCGCGAAGAACACCGATCTGATCAGCCAAGGCAAAGGCTTCTGATTGATCGTGCGTGATGTAACAGGCGGTGGCGCCGATTTCGCGAGTCAGCGTCGCAATTTCAACGCGTAAGCGTTCGCGTAGATCGGCATCCAAGTTAGAGAGCGGCTCGTCAAAGAGGAGGAGCGATGGGCGACCTACAATCGCACGAGCGAGTGCAACGCGCTGTTGCTCTCCCCCAGAGAGTTGAAACGGGTAGTTAGGACCCTTAGCCGACAGACCTACCCGCTCCAACGCTTCGTTGACACGACGATTTGATTCGGTCGTATCAAGGTTACGTCGCTTGAGTGCATAAGCAACATTTTCAAAAGCAGTCATATGTGGCCAGAGCGCGTAATCCTGAAAGACCATGGCGAGGTCGCGCTTCTCGGGAGCCATATGAAATCCATTATCGGCAACTACGCGATCACCGAATGTAATGCGACCGGAATCCAAGCGTTCGATTCCCGCAATTGAACGAATCAAGGTCGACTTCCCTGAGCCGGACGGACCGAGAAGGACAGTGAAGGTGCCGGGCTCGATGGTCAGATCAAAATTGTTCAGCGCCTTCAAGGCTCCGTAGTGCTTAGAAGCACCCTTGATTTCAACCCGATACGCGTTTACGGCGCTCTTCTCTTTCATCGTTGGTTTCCTAATCTCTTCCAGCCAGGAGGGGCGAAGCGGTTAAATAAGAAGAAGGCAATGGCAACGACAACGAGAGCCCACAGAATCGAGAGCACCTCAATCGCGGTACCCCCGCCAAAATCAAAGCCGGCGAGTGAGAGTTCGATGCCGACCGCAACCGGCGGGCTACCAGGTGGATAGAGCAGCTCTGATACCGGCAGTTCGAGGAGCGTTCCCGAGAAAGTCAGAAGCCATGCAATAAGCAAGGGACGAGCGATAAGCGGCATCGTCACGTCAAACCAGGCTCGCGCTCCCCCACTGCCGTGCACGCGCGCAGCATCCATCATCGACTCTTGGATCTGACCCATATTGCCCACAAGTGAACGGGACGTGGATGGGAGTGCATTCGCCGAGTAGGCAAGTGCCAAGAGAAAAGAAGTTCCATAGATATGTAGGCCAAGATCGTTAATGAATTTCAAGTTATAGGTGAAGATGTAACCGATAGCGAAGACGATACCTGGTAGAGCAACTGCGGCCAGCAGGAAGAAGTCTACGAAGCGCTTACCTCGACTGTTGCGCGCTGAGGTCAAAACTTTAGATGCAATCGCGGCAAGGCTCACGGCAATCGTCGCTGCGATGAGCGACATCTCAGTTGAGTAGATCAGAGGATTGCGCAGGAAGCGCGAATGCAGTACTCGCGAATAGTTACTGAAGTTAATCGAATAGTGGCTAAGCAGACTTCCCAACCCTTGCAACATCGATGCCGAGATCGCACCGAAGACCGGGATACCCAAGGTAATTAAGAGCAAGATGATGATGTACCCGCTGGTGGTGATCTTTCCAAAGAACGAGAGCTTTGTGACCGTCGCGGGGCGAGTTCTGCCGCTCAAAGTTCTAAAGCTGCGCCCGCGCAGCGCCCGGTTCTGCGCCAAGATCGCGAGGATAACGAGCGAAAGCAGGGTGATACTGGTGGCCGCGGAAACCGGAAAGTTAACCGGGATTGCGTTGATGCCTTGATAGAGCTGGTAAGTCGCAACGCTGAAGTGGCCAACGCTTGAAAGCGTTGATGCAACGCCAAAGTCGCTGATCGCTTCGGCAAAGACGATCGCCATTGCAGAGAAGAGCGATGGCATTAAAAGCGCAGCCATCACCTTGAAGGCCTCTAGGCGCGAGCCACCATGCACTCTTACAGCCTGTTCGAACTCTTCTCCGAGTCCACGCATCGCATTAGCAATAACCAGATAGGCGAAGGGAATTCCCTTGACCATCAAGACCATGCAAATTCCCACTGGGCCATAGAGGAGATTGCGAATCGGTTCTACTTGGAAGCCCATGATCTCGAGGATGCCGTGTTGTTCAAAGAGACGCTGCCAACCGAGGGCGATCAAATATGAGGGCGCCAAGAAGAGCGCGAAGATTGTTGTATTCCAGAGAATGCGGGCTGGAGTGTTTGTTCTGATGACAAGAAAGGCCATGGAAAGCGCAATGGTCATCGCACCGACGGCCGCGACGACTCCCAAAATTAGGGAGTGTAAGAGCGCGACGCCATATGCACCTGAGAAGACCGGCTTAAAACTAGCGAGGGTAAACCACTGGTGACCTTGCGACATAAGGCGTGGGCTAAAGGCGACCGATAGGAAGAGAACGATCGGGATAACCAAGATAAAGGTGATGAGCGTCCAGAAGACGGCCATCGGAGTGATGCGAATACGGTTAATTACTCGCGAAAGATTTGAGGGCTCATTAGAAAATGGCACTCGGCGGCGAACTAAGAGTCCACCACCGAGTGCCATTAATGTATTTCTTTAGCTCTGATTAATTACTTGGAACGGATGTTAGCTGTGAACCAAGCATCAACTTCGCTCTGCAATGGACCCCACTTGTAAGGATCGATGATCTGGTATGCAGATGGAAGAGCAGGAACATACTTGTTTGGAGTAGTTCCAGAGATTGATGGGTAGCAGAGAACATCGGAGTTCTGTGTTGCATCAGTTGAAGCCAAGATTGCTTGACCAGCTGGTGACAAGACGAACTTAACGAATGCCTGTGCTCCAGCAACTTCTGCGGCAGGGCGCTTTGCATCAATAGCCAAAGAGCTTGGCATCAAAGTTGGGCGACCAGGGTAGACAATCTTTGGTGTATAGCCCTTGACTGGGTTTGCAGTGAACTTGATGATCTCAGCAAGTGCTGCAGTGTTCTGTACCAAGCCCATGTTGATCTGACCAATTTCTAGAGCGTGGATTGTTGGGCCGTTCTTATCGTTCACAACGAGGCCATTCGCCTTGAGCTGTGAGAGGTAAGCCTTTCCAGCATCTTCAGAACCGAGTTGGTTCATGAGACCGGCGATGAATGGGTAGGTAGGACCAGAGATGTTGGGATCGTTCATACCGATCTGACCCTTGTAGGAAGAGCGCAACATTGCCTTCAGAGTTGCTGGAGGATTTGGCAACTTAGCTGCGTTGTAGAGACCAGCGACCATCACGGTTGAACCTGTGATTGCGTAAGAGTTGTTCTTTGGCGCTAGACGCTTTCCGAGTGAAGAGTAGTTTGGCTTGAAGTTAAGAGGTGCGAGTTGACCATTGGTGTCAGCAGCTGCTGCCCATGTGTCTCCGTCAGCCCAGAAGAGACCCCATTGTGGGTTGGTGCCTTCTGCAGCGACTTTTGCGAGCAATGGTCCGGTAGATCCGCCGACATCGACGATCTGGTATTGAGTCTGTGAAGCATTGAATGCGGTGATTTCTGCTGGTGCATAACCGATTGCTTCATAAAGATTGATTGTGATCGGAGCGGCGTGTGCAGCTTGTGCACTGAGGCCAACCGATGCGAGAACGAGCGATGCAGCGATCGCGACGCTCTTCTTGAATGAATTCAAGCGCATGAATATTCCTAACCTTGGATGGACGGGTATGCGCAGTGAACCTTTAGACGGGTGGGATAAGAGGTCTAACAGGTAAACGGTTGATTAAGAGCGCATTAATTAAAGATACGTTCTAAATACTCCCGAACTTTGATCGGAATTAATCTATAGAGACGATCCTGCCAGGTTCGGGCTTGCTCAATAGGTGAGACGGCGAGGACCTGTTGATTTGCTGGAGCTTCGGGAGTTGGAACGTTGCGAATCGCAGGAGAGATCTGATCGAGTGAGTCAGCGATAATGATGGTGCTGGAGATTGCGGCCATTACCCGTGCGATCTGTCCGCTGGCGATACCCTCGTGATCCGCCAACGCAATTGCGGTCAGGGCATCAGCGCTGTGACGGATTTCAGCGGTCAAAGGATCTTTGACTCCGCTATAAGGATCAAAACGAAAATCTTCTGCGCTCACAGTCAGCGCATAACTTGCAGTCGAGAGCAAGGCTCCGATTCCCTGAGAAAGTTCGCTCTTCACTCCCCCGTGTAAACGCAAGTCATACAGAATGCGTGAGGTCGCCCGTGTTTGGACGATCATATGCTCAACCGCGATACCACGTAGATAAAGTTTTTCTGCATTATTCGAGCGAGAGGCAGGCAACCACTTGGCAAATGCCCGCGCCTCAATCACTTGATTGCGGATCGTTGGTATCTCTTCGGCCAATAGCCGCGCCCGCGCCAACCAGCGACCTGCGTCATCCATTGAGTAGTTATCGATCAGCCCTTCGGCCATCTGGGCCAACAACGCAGCACAGCGATCGGTCAGCGATGAGATACGGTCAATCGTTCGACCTGCCGGCGTCTTGGGGTGGGCAAATGTCGAGAGCGCGATCGCAATACCCGCACCGATCAGCGTGGAGAGCAAACGCTTGGTGGCAGTGGTTTCACTGAGTCCCGGCCCAAGGACGATTAATGCCGTAACGGGAACGTTAATGGTCGCTACGTCACCAAGGTGCAGTAAACGGGCGGCGACAAGCGAGATGAGAACTGTGATTCCGACCGTAACTAGACCGTTACCAAAATAATGGAGCGCGAGGAGCGCTGCGCCGGCTCCGACAGATGAACCAACAATCTGTCCCACACCTTCACGCGCTGATTTATGGAGAGATGAGCGAACGGTCAGTGAAGCGACGACAGCGGCGACGAGACCACCATTGGTGAAGGCCTTATCGCCAGCTTCCCACGCCAGCGCTGCAGCGACGGAGGTGACTAAGACCTGTTGGATCCAGTACCAGCGCACGACAAATTGCTGGAACAACCTCTCCAAACGGATCCTCATAGAGTCAAGGATAGAACTCAAATGTAGAACTCAACCTCATTGCGCTGCGAGAGAGAGCGGGTAACTACCTGATTGGCGCCGATCGTGCTGCCTTCGCCGATCGTGATATTTCCAAGGACCTTAGCTCCCGCACCTAGAATCACATTATTTTCAATGGTGGGGTGGCGCTTGCCTTTGTTGAGGGAGCGTCCCCCGAGAGTGACGCCGTGATAAATCGTCACATCATCCCCAACAATCGCGGTCTCGCCGATAACAATTCCCATTCCATGATCTATAAAGACGCGACGACCAATTACCGCTCCGGGGTGAATTTCAACGCCGGTACGCGATCGCGTGTGGTTAGCAAGAATGCGCGCGAGGAAGCGCAGGTGATGCGTCCAAAGCCAATGTTGGTAGCGATGGGCCCAGAGGGCATGGAGACCTGGGTAGGTCAGCGCGACTTCTAGTCGATTGCGCGCAGCAGGATCCCGCTTAAGAGCGGTCGCGAGATCCTCTGCGATAAATGACATGAGCGGTGAGGTGTGAATTAAATTGTTGGAGCTACTGGCTCGTCGATGAACTCCTTATAGAGAGGAGTTGAAAGATAGCGCTCACCAAATGATGCAAGGACGACGACAATAATCTTGCCGGCGAACTCCGGACGATCTGCAATCTGCGATACGCCCCAAAGTGCAGCGCCAGATGAGATACCGGCAAGGATGCCCTCTTCTTGTCCCGCGCGCTTGGCGTAGGTAAATGCCTCTTCGTTCGGTGCAGAGAGAACTTCGTCGTAGATCGTTGTATCAAGAACCGGTGGAACGAAGTTTGGTCCAATGCCTTGAATAGGGTGTCCAGCTGGTGATCCACCAGTCAAGATTGGTGAGGCTGCAGGCTGTACTGCGAAAATCTTAATGTTCGGGTTCTTCTCTTTGAGAGCTTGGCCAACTCCAGTGATTGTTCCTCCGGTGCCAATACCCATAACAACGGCAGCAACCTCGCCATCAGTGTCATTCCAAATTTCAGCAGCAGTTGTAGCGCGGTGAATCGCAGGACCGGCAGCATTTTCGAATTGGCGTACGAGCACTCCACCCTCTTCAGCGCCGATGCGCTCTGCTTCCTCTACTGCGCCACGCATTCCTACAGCAGCGGGAGTCAAAACGAGTTTTGCGCCCAACGCGCGCAAGAGTGCGCGACGCTCTTTCGACATTGAGTCAGGCATGGTTAAGACGACTTTGTAACCGCGAGCCGCTCCAACAGAGGCGAGAGCGATACCAGTATTACCTGATGTTGCTTCGACGATCGTGCCGCCAGGCTTAAGGGCTCCACTCTTCTCGGCATCATCAACCATTGCGACTGCAAGACGATCCTTTACAGATGCAGTTGGGTTATAAAATTCTAATTTTGCAGCGATAGTCGCTGTTGTGGTTGGGAAGAGACGTTGAATCTTCACCAAAGGGGTGTTTCCAAAGACCTCTGAGATATTGTTATAAATCTTCATGGTTGCTCCTGTGCTCGTCGTAAGGTCAACGTAGCAGGAAAGTGGGCTCTCTTCTCGGCGACGTTTGGTAACTGCAAGTCGTTTGCAATACACCTTCTTGTTGTAGCATCACATAGCCATTCGATAAAGGAGCTTCCATGCAAATCCGTCAACTTCGCGACCTATCCGTCTCTGCCCTCGGCTTAGGTTGTATGGGAATGTCCGAGTTCTATGGACCAACCAATGATGAAGAATCGATCGCGACAATTCATCGCTTTCTCGATCTCGGTGGCAATTTTATTGATACCGCCGATATGTACGGCCCTTTCAAAAATGAGGTGCTGGTAGGCAAAGCGATCGCTTCTCGCCGCGCAGAAGTTGTGCTCGCTACCAAATTTGGCAATGAGCGCGGCAGCGATGGCTCCTTTAAAGGAGTCAATGGTCGTCCTGAATATGTGCGCGCCGCCTGCGATGCCTCACTACAGCGCTTGGGTGTCGACTATATAGATTTGTATTACCAACATCGCGTAGATCGCACAGTTCCGGTTGAGGAGACGTGGGGAGCCCTTAAAGAATTAGTCGAAGCCGGCAAGGTGCGTCACTTAGGAATTTCGGAGGCCTCCGCCGCCACAATTGAAAAGGCAGATGCCATCCATCCCATCACCGCCGTGCAATCCGAGTGGTCGCTCTGGACCCGTGAAATTGAAGTCAATGGAGTCCTCGCAAAGGTACGCGAACTTGGGATCGGTTTCGTGCCCTACTCTCCATTGGGCCGCGGCTTCCTAACGGGGACCGTGACATCACTCGATACCTTGGCCGCAGATGATCGCCGCCGCACTTATCCGCGGTTCAAAGAAGAGAACTTCGCGCGCAACTATGCAATCGTCGATGCTGTAAAAACTATTGCTGATCGCTTGAACGCGACTCCTGCGCAACTCGCTTTAGCGTGGGTATTGGCTCAGGGCGAAGATATCGTCCCAATTCCAGGAACTCGCAAGATCTCCCGCCTTGAGGAGAACGTAGCTGCCCTTGAGATCACCCTCACGGAGCGCGAGATTCGCGAACTCGATGAAGTTGCTCCCATTGGCATTGCCAAAGGTGAGCGCTACCCCGATATGTCGACGGTAAATGTGTAAGTAATACTTATTACTTACTCTCGATTTCACCAATCAACTTAAACTCGCTCGCTCCGAGTTGGCCCTGCTTTGTATAGAGCTCCAACTTGGCGCGGGTATCTGCAATATCGAGATTGCGCATCGTCAACTGGCCGATGCGATCGGTAGGTCCAAATGCAGAGTTCTCGTTGCGCTCCATCGAGAGCTTTTCAGGTGCGTAACTCAGCGCGGGACCAGTCGTATTAATAATCGAGAAATCATCACCGCGGCGCAGGCGAATAGTGACGGAACCAGTAACAGCAGATGCAACCCAACGAGTCAACGACTCACGGAGCATTAAGGATTGTGGGTCAAACCAACGACCTTCGTAAAGAAGTCGACCAAGGCGACGACCCTCAGCGTGATAGTTCGCGATCGTGTCTTCGTTGTGAATTGCAGAGATCAAACGCTCGTATGCGATGAAGAGCAGGGCCATTCCTGGCGCCTCATAGATCCCACGCGACTTCGCTTCGATAATTCTATTTTCGATCTGATCTGCCATGCCGAGTCCGTGGCGACCGCCGATCGCATTTGCTTCACGCATCAACTCAACTGAATCAGCAAAGTTCTTCCCGTTGATAGAAACGGGACGACCTTGTGCAAATTCAATGGTGACATCTTCAGATGCGATGGCAACAGAAGAATCCCAAAACTTAACTCCCATGATGGGATCAACGATTTCGATTGATGCATCGAGCTCTTCAAGATTCTTCGCTTCGTGCGTTGCACCCAAGATGTTGGCATCAGTTGAGTACGCCTTCTCGGTGCTATCGCGATACGGAAAGTTACGTGCAACTAACCACTCGGACATCTCCTTACGTCCACCGAGTTCAGTAACAAAATCTTCATCGAGCCAAGGCTTATAAATACGGAGCGCTGGATTAGCGAGCAATCCGTAGCGATAGAAGCGCTCAATGTCGTTGCCCTTATAGGTCGAACCATCGCCCCAGATTGAACAATCATCTTGCAACATGGCGCGTACCAAGAGAGTCCCCGTTACTGCGCGTCCAAGTGGAGTCGTATTGAAATATTGCTTTCCGCCCGAGCGGATATGAAAGGCGCCGCAGGCGATCGCAGCCAGTCCCTCTTCGACGAGCGCTAACTTGCAATCAATCAGGCGCGCATTTTTGGCACCGTAGGCGAGCGCACGACCCGGAATCGAATCGATATCGCTCTCGTCGTACTGCCCAAGGTCAGCTGTGTAAGTAAAAGGAATCGCTCCCTTTTCGCGCATCCAAGCCACGGCGACAGAGGTATCGAGTCCGCCCGAGAAGGCGATCCCTACTTTTTCACCGACAGGGAGGGAGGCGAGGACTTTAGACATGGGGCGAGCCTACCTGCCCCATTATTCTCAGCCAAAAATAAGGAAAATTGAGGTTTACAGTCTAGAAAATAACTTAACCTGCACCTATGACTCTTACGAAAAAGAATTCCATCATTGCTCTCGCCGCAATTGCGCTTCTAACGATAAGCGTCCTGCCGGCAAGCGCTGCGACAGCTACCCCGAAGCCATCTGTTACTACAGCACCACGCGCAGGTGGATTTGGCGGGGGCCAGAACTCGGCGGCCTTCGCTAAGTACACAGCGTGTCTCGCCAAAGCAGGAATTAAGTTGCCAGCATTTGCTGGTGGTCGTGGCTTCGGTGGTGGTACCCGTCCGACTGGAGTTCGCCCTTCAGGCGCACCGGGATTCGGCGGCACTGGTGGTACTCCTCGTCCACGCCCAACGTTCTCGCTAACTCCAAAACAGCAGAAGGCATTTACCGCGTGCGCGGCGCTGCGTCCATCATTTGGTGGATTCGGTCGCGGTCCGGGCGCGGGCGCACCTGGCGCGGGAGGAGTTGGAGCTCCTGGTGGAGTTACACCTAACGGCAAGGGTGGCGGAATCGCTCCAAAGACTGGAACGAGCGCTGCTTACATCGCCTGCCTCAATACCCACGGCCTACCTGTTCAGACCGCAGCTGATGTTGCGGGTCTTGATGCGCAGAATACAAAGGTGATCGCCGCTGAGAAGGCATGTGCAGGTAAATAGCACTCCGCACTAACTACTGAAAATGTAGTTGATCGAGCCTCTCGATCCACTGCGTGTACTCATCGTATTTCCGCGCCACGATATAGCTTTCGTAATCTTCGTGGCGCGGAAGATCCAAACGCTTAACAATGAGGCCTGCATCTACCTCGCCAGTTCGCAGTAAGACCCAGAAGCCGCGATCCGAGATGCGAGCAAAGAAATCTCCACCTCGCAAGCTCGTTCTTAGAGCAAATGCCAGCGCGATCAGCCCCTCTTGAAACTCTGCAACCGTTGCAAACCGGTCGGGACGCAGAGAAATGGAGAGCACCGCTAAGTCGCGATTCTCGCGTTTGGCGCTGGCGATTTCACGCTTCAAGTTCACGTGAAAGAGCGCTGGAGCCATCGTCAGAGTCAACGAATCAGCCACTCCATCGCTCTGAAATTCGACTGCACGCAGGTCGAAAGAGAACATTTCGTAAGGTTACTTGGATACCCTTCGCAAATGGGGATCAGCAATGAACTTTATGAACGCAGCCGTAAAGTCGCTATTGCGATGTTGCGCTTTGAAGCGGTTATCCTCTTAGCGCTCATCGTCTACCTCGGGCTACTCGATGCCTTTCGGACCAAACCACTCAGCGCACCACTCGCCCTCGCGGGAGATTTCATCGGACTTACCCTTGGAGCCATTGGTCTCTTCGCCTGCTCCGTTAGTTTTAAAAATGGAAAGTCGTGGGGACGCGCACCGGCAGTGCTGGCAAATCTGATCGCGCTCGGAGTCGCGTACTTCATGCTCTCTGGGAAGTTTTACATCGGCGCCTACCCACTCGGGTTAGTCGCTTTTATCACCGCCGGTGCCTCTGTCTTGGGCTACCGCGAGTAATTACCAATCAATAATCTCGCGCCGCTCCCATAGATATCCCGTCTTATCAACTGCCGGATCAAAGGGACGTAGCGCCAGCCAAACAGCGGTATCCGCACCCTCCTCCACTGAGAGCGGAGCGTCAGGCCCGCCCATATCCGTCCGAGTGTGATTGGGGCAGATCGCATCGACCAAGAGTCCGCGGCTTCCCAAGTTGGTCTCATGGGCGAGGTTTCGAACCAGAGCATTTACCCCAGCCTTGCTAATTCGGTAGGGGGCGAGTCCTCCAGTGTTACCCGGCCCCGACATGCGGCCCAGACAGGCGCTGAAGATGATGATCCGCCCGGCGCGAGCGCCCGCCATCGCGGCTCCCAAAATATTGACGATAGTGAAGGTCGAGTCGAGGTTGATCGCTAAAACGCGGCGCCATTCGGCATCGGTGGTCCGTAGGGTCTTTGACATCTTCTCGCTCATAACCCCGTGGGCCAAGATCAGGATCTCGGGGGCGCCGTACTTTGCCAGGATCTCCTCAAATACGGTGCGTGTGGCCGACTGGTCCGCTAAATCCACCGGCCGGAAGTCGGCACCAATCTCAGCGGCGGCGCTGGCCAACCGATCCGGATCCTTGGCGACCAGCAGAACCCGATGACCAGCCTTAACCATCTCTCGGGCGCACTGCAGACCCAGACCCCGACTTCCCCCTGTAATCACAGCTAATCCCATAAAGGCGAGCCTAGAGCCCCACTTCACATCCCGCACGGCGGTGCGCTCGGGGCGAAGACGATTAAGATTAGGTTGTAACTGATCTTCTTTCTTGTGTTGGCCTGATGTGAAACACCAGAACTTATTAGGAAGCGGAGTGAGCGCCAGTGTCGGCATCGAATACCCCAGCAAATCATTTTGGCGGATCTTTTGGTCCTAATGAATGGCTCGTCGATGAGATGTATGAGCGTTATCTGCAAGATCCATCATCCGTCGATAAGGCGTGGTGGGATTTCTTTGCTGACTACACACCGCCAGCCCAGACCACTAACGGAGCTGCACCTAAAGCTGGCACACCTCCTATTCCAAAGTCTTCAACTTCAACTACTCCCCCGGTCGTTCCAACCGCAACACAAGTAGTTGCACAGGCTCCTGCAGCTCCCGCAGTGCCAGTAGTTCCAACTCCTGCACCTCAGGCAACTCAAGTTGTGCAGGCACCACAGACTGCAACTACGGCGATGCCTGCTGATCCAGTTGTGAAGCCGATTCCAACGCTCGTTACTCCAAGTGCTTCAACCCTCGAACCTATTCGCGGAGTTGCAGCTCGCGTCGTGCAGAGTATGGAGGCTTCACTCTCGGTTCCTACTGCGACGAGTGTGCGCGCAATCCCTGCCAAGTTGATGATTGATAACCGCACCGTGATCAACAATCACTTAGCACGCGGTCGCGGCGGCAAAGTTTCATTTACACACCTCATCGGTTACGCCATGATCAAAGCGCTGCGCGCGATGCCAGAGATGAACACTTTCTTTGCGATGCAAGATGAGAAGCCGGTTCTCGGCCGCCCCGAACATATCAACTTGGGTATCGCGATCGATCTTGCAAAGCCAGATGGCACTCGCCAACTACTAGTACCTTCTATTAAAGGCTGCGAAGATCTCGACTTTGCGCAGTTCTGGGCGTCATACGAAGAGACCGTTCGCAAAGCGCGCGGCGGAACTTTGACTGTCGAAGATTATGCAGGAACCACGGTTTCATTAACCAACCCAGGAACTCTCGGCACGGTGCACTCAGTGCCACGTCTGGTGCAGGGACAAGGTCTGATTCTCGGCGTCGGAGCTATGGATTACCCAGCCGAATTCCAAGGCGCCAGCGAAGAGACCTTGACCAATCTTGCAATCTCAAAGGTCATTACGCTCACTAGCACTTACGATCACCGCGTTATCCAAGGTGCGCAATCCGGTGACTTCTTACGCCGCATCCATGAAATTCTGCTCGGCGCCGAGAACTTTTACGACGAGATCTTTGCTGCGCTTCGCATCCCTTACGAGCCAATTCGTTGGACAGTCGACTTCCAGTTCTCGAAGGAAGATCAGATCAGCAAGACCGCGCGCGTGCAGCAGTTGATCGAGTCGTATCGCACCTTCGGTCACCTGATGGCAGATACCGATCCACTGCGCTATCGCCAACGTAGCCATCCCGATCTCGATGTTGTTACGCACGGACTCTCTTTATGGGATCTCGATCGCGAATTTGCTACTGGTGGATTTGGTGGCAAGCCATTTATGAAGTTGCGTCGCATTCTTGGCATTCTGCGCGATTCGTACTGCCGCAGCGTCGGTGTTGAGTACATGTATATGGAAAATCCCGTTGAGCGTAAGTGGATGCAGGAGCGCGTAGAAGTTGGAGCACCGCGCACTCCTCGCGAAGAGCAACTACGCATCTTGCGCAAACTCAACTCTGCCGAAGCCTTTGAATCTTTCTTGCAGACAAAGTACGTCGGTCAGAAGCGCTTTTCTCTCGAAGGTGGCGAGACGCTGATTCCATTGCTCGATGCAATCTTGGATAGCTCCGCTAAGGCGGGTATCGCCGAAGTCTGTATCGGTATGCCACACCGCGGTCGCCTCAATGTCTTGGCCAATATTGGCGGCAAGTCGTACGGTCAGATCTTCCAAGAGTTTGAGGGCCACTACGCTGAAAACTCTGTACAAGGCACTGGTGACGTTAAGTATCACCTCGGCACCAAGGGAGTCTTCGAATCAGACACCGGTGAGAAAACCAATATTTATCTCGCCGCAAACCCTTCACACCTTGAGGCAGTTAACCCCGTTCTAGAAGGAATTGTGCGTGCCAAAGAGGATATGCATGGCGTGCATGAAGCATTCAACGTCCTTCCAATTCTGGTCCACGGCGATGCAGCATTTGCAGGTCAAGGCGTCGTCTCGGAAACCCTCAATCTCTCGCAGCTCAAGGGATATCGCACAGGCGGAACGATTCATATCGTTGTGAACAACCAAGTTGGATTTACAACATCGCCGCATGCAGCCCGCTCTTCTACATATTGCACCGATATCGCAAAGATGATTCAAGCACCGGTCTTCCACGTTAATGGCGATGATCCTGAATCTGTCGTTCGCGTCTCGCGCCTGGCCTTCGAATATCGCCAAGAGTTCAACAAAGATGTCGTAATCGACATGGTCTGCTACCGCCGTCGCGGACATAACGAAGGCGATGAGCCAAGCTTCACTCAACCAATGATGTACAAGTTGATTGACGCTAAGCGCAGCACCCGTAAGTTGTACACCGAAGCGCTGATCGGGCGCGGTGACATAACTGTCGAGGAAGCCGAAGAAGTTCTGCGCGATTACCAGGCGCAACTCGATGCCGTGTATGCAGCGGTGCACAATGTCGAACCAGAGCACACCTCAAATCACGCTCCTTCCGTCACCCCTCCAGAGTCAGTTAATACCGGTGTTGATGAAGCCACGTTGCGCAAGATCGCAGCGACGCAGATCGCTACTCCTGAAGGCTTTACTGTGCACCCTCGTTTGGCTCCTCAATTGGCAAAGCGCACCGAGATGCTCGATGAGGGAACTGTCGATTGGGCCGCTGGCGAGATGTTCGCCTTCGGCTCATTGCTCCTTGAAGGCCATCCGATCCGCTTAGCAGGTCAAGATGTTCGCCGCGGCACCTTCTCTAACCGCCACGCGGTCATCGTCGATCAGAACACCGGCGGCGATTGGTTCCCACTGCGCGGACTGATCAATGATGACAATCAATTCTTCGTCTTTGACTCACTTCTCTCCGAATATGCAGCAATGGGCTTTGAATACGGCTACTCAGTCGAGCGCGAAAATGCCCTCGTGCTCTGGGAAGCACAGTTCGGCGATTTCGCCAATGGCGCGCAATCGATCGTCGATGAGTTTGTCTCTAGCGCATTACAGAAGTGGGGCGAGCGTTCCTCTGTTGTTTTGCTCTTGCCACACGGCTACGAAGGACAAGGCCCCGACCACTCCTCTGCCCGTATCGAGCGCTACCTTGCACTCTGCGCCGAGCAGAACATGACCGTTGCACAACCAAGTAACCCGGCTTCCTACTTCCATCTGCTCCGTTGGCATATGAAGAATGCGGCCCGACGTCCATTGATCGTCTTTGAGCCTAAGTCAATGCTGCGCCTGAAGGCTGCCGCATCTGGTCTCGCTGATTTCACTTCAGGAACATTTAAGCCGCTCATTGATGACACCACCGTCACCAATGCAACGCGCGTGATCTTCTGCTCCGGCAAGATCTATTGGGATCTCGTCGCCGAGCGGGCGAAGCTGGGTGAGATGAGCACCGCGATCGTGCGTATTGAGCAGCTCTATCCATTCCCTATCGAGGAGTTCATGCGGGTAGCTAACGCTCACCCAGCTGCCAACTTGCTCTGGGTCCAAGATGAGCCAGCTAACCAAGGTCCATACCCATTCGTTGCTCTCAACACCTTTGAAGCACTTGAAGGTCGCACCTTGCGCCGCGTCTCACGTCGTGCAACTGCCAGCCCTGCAACAGGTTCACACCATTTGCACGAGGAAGAGCAGCACGCTCTGATCACCGAGGCATTTACTCGCTAGCTCTGCCCCGCCTGTAGCGAAGCAGTACTTGTCCGACGATCTCTGTCGGCTGTAGTGCGCCCCACTGCCGTGAGTCTGTGCTGGCGTCGACGTTGTCGCCTTCAACCCAAGCGCCAACTTCATCTATTCTCTTCACACGTTTGATGAAGTGAACTCCTGGATAACTTTCGCGCTCGATCACAACCACTTTTCCTAATAGGGGTTGCAAATGGCTCGCATCGCGCAGGTGGAGCGTACGAAAGAGCAGCCAATCGCCATTGGAAAAGGTCGGGAGCATTGAACCGCCGTTTACCGCGATTAATCTAAATGGAAGGGCTGCCATTGGAGTAGTAGTCTGACACATAGGACGCACCGCCATCATTCAAGAAGGAGTACTCATGTTTAAGCCAACTTTGGTGGGATATGCCCACTGCGATCTACCTTGCGGAATCTATGATCCTGCACAAGCAAAGATTGAAGCACAATCTGTAAAGGCATCCATCGAGAAGTACCACGCCAGCAGTGACCCTGTCTTCCAAGCTCGCGCGATCGCCGTTAAGGAAGAGCGCTCAGAGCTCGTCAAGCATCACCTCTGGGTTCTATGGACCGATTACTTCAAGGCACCTCACTTTGAGGCCTACCCACAACTCAACGGGCTATTCAACGAGGCAACCAAGCTCGCTGGCGCTGGCGGAACAAAGGGTTCAACTGATGTTGCTGTTGCAGATAAGTTGCTTGCAAAGATTGATGAGATCGCCGAGATCTTCTGGGCTACTAAGAAGGCGTAATCTGAAGGCTTAATTAACTAGCGGCGCTATTGCGCGGCAGATTCTCTGCTGCGCTGCGTGCCATAAATGAAACACGATCTACTAATCGCCGTTGCACTTGAGCAACGGCGATTATTCGTTTCTCCTGGTGCACTTCGCATTCAAAGGTCAAGATATTTTCATTGAGTTCAGTCGCCTTCACCAAAGCTCTTACCTCTGCCCCGATTGAAACCGCACCGCGCATCTGGATAGCTGCGCCGATGGTGAATGAGGTCTCCCCAGTCTGAAAGTGTTCGGCGATCGCTGCGCTGCACGCCGATTCGATCACATTGAGAGCGGAGTTAGCGGCAAGTACAGGGAGATCATTGAGCCCCTGTGCGACCCCGGTGTCGAGGGGACGAACAGTGAGAGATGCCATCCCTACTGCTCCGAGTAGTTGCTCTGCCTCCATGGTTAAAACCTAATGGATAGTGCGGAGAAAAGTTCTGCTTATTCGCCTTCGGTAAAGTCGTGGCGAATCTCGTGTGTGACCTCTTGTGTCACTTGAATTGATGTAGTGCCATCAAAGGTGAAGTTTGTAATTGTTGTGGATGAGGAGAAGAACTGCACCTGTGTCTGTCCCGCAAGCGCTTCGGTCTGCTGGCGGATCCGTTCGTGGAGATCTTGTGGCGCCTCTTCATTGCAACTGCCGCGGAGCAAATCCTGCATCAGAGAGAGTGCATTGCTCTCGTAAACAAGGACGGCGGCACAATCAGGGCATTCTTTGAAGTGAATCTGGAAGCTCCAATACTCCTGCTCGGAAGGAAGCTCGTGATCTATATAGAGATAGAGCGCCTGTTGGATTTGATCGCAGGGCAGCGCGTTGGCGTTATGCATTATCGCCTCCCCGATTAAAACCGCGCTCTTTGGCGTATTCAGAGAGCGAAGCCCGAAGTAACCTGCGGCCGCGGTGCAGGCGAGACATCACAGTTCCGGCAGGGACGCCTACGATGTCAGCGATCTCTTTGTAGGAGAAGCCTTCGACATCGGCGAGATAGACCGCCATCCGAAAATCTTCAGGCATCGCAGCGAGCGCAGCGCGCACATCGAGATCAACGATTCCATCGAGAGCGACATCCTCAGCCGAGCGACCTTGATCGCTGGTATGACTGGAAGCGTCGTAAATCTGCCAATCTTCTAGTTCGCCATCGCTAATTTGGGGGCGGCGTTGATCCTTGCGGTAGGTATTGATAAAGGTGGTGGTGAGAATGCGATAGAGCCAGGCCTTGAGATTGGTCCCTGGTTCAAATTGATGGAAGGAGACGAAGGCCTTCGCATAGGTATCTTGCACAAGATCCTGCGCATCGTGCGGATCCTTCGTGTAACGCAAGGCGGCGGCATACATCTGATTTGTAAATTGCAGAGCGTCGCGCTCAAAGCGCGCCTTCTTTTGGGCAGCACTTTCAGCGCTGCGATCAACGACCGCTAGCTCACTTTGATTGGCATCCATTACCGATAAGGCTACTCCCACAGATTGAGAACGGGCTGAGATAAAGGTTTATTCCCGGTGAACGGGATCGCCGCTAGAGATCAAGTCTAGAAAAGGGTCTCTGGCTCCCCTAGTTCGATAGGCGCGATCAGATCCGCTCCATTATTTGCCGTGGAGTTAACCCGCGAGGAGACCGGATAGGCCCGCAGCCCCCGCGCTGGCTCGGATAGTTCCATCAGTCCGCGAATTTCCTCGACCTGATTGAGCGATGGGTCGAGCCATGCCCCCCAACGTTCTTGCGGTAGGAATGTCGGCATCCGATGATGGACGGTAGCCAGGAACTCGACGGCCGGCCGGGTGATGATTGCCGCGCTCTCCTTATACGTGCCATCGGGTGCTCTCCAGCGATCCCAAATTCCCGCAAATGCGATGAGTCCATCGCCATGAATGAAGAAGGGTTGCTTAGGCGAGTACGGTCCGAGTTCAGTCGCCCACTCGTAATACCCAGTCGCTGGGATTAAGCAGCGACGAGAGGTGAATGCGCTGCGGAAAGTTGGCTTCT
>Ga0208506_1000290_pt1 | contig 18526 bp, 14 predicted proteins | sample CryBogCBH29Jul08_FD_184616 | JGI IMG/M metagenome (GOLD analysis project Ga0208506, IMG submission 184616) | Freshwater microbial communities from Crystal Bog, Wisconsin, USA - CBH29Jul08 (SPAdes) | ecosystem: Environmental > Aquatic > Freshwater > Lake | place: Crystal Bog, Wisconsin, USA... | reverse complement strand
GTTTCCGCCGGGCCAGTCCCGCGACATCGTGAATGCATTGATTTATCACAACGCTTCCGCGAGCTATTGCGACATCCAAAGCGGCTGCGGTCACGACGCGTTTCTGCTGCCGGATGATTTTGACCGTTACGGCGAAATGATTCGCGCCTTCGTGGATAATCTTGCGCCCGCACCAGCCGTTCCGGCCGTGGAGACGGAAGATTTGCCGGGCATCACGAGCATTTTTCACGAGCGCCGGCTTGACTACGACCGCATCGTGGAATTGATTCCGCCGAGTGCCAGCGTGCTTGATCTCGGCTGCGGCACCGGCCGGTTGCTGGCGCGGCTCAAACGCCAAAACCACCGGCAACTGGTTGGCGTCGAATTGGACGAGCAAAAAATTCTCGGCGCGCTGCGGCGCAACCTGGATGTCATTCACGCCGATTTGAACGAAGGCTTGCGGGCGTTCGCCGACAAACAATTTGACTGTGTCGTGCTGTCGCAAACCTTGCCGGCGGTCAAGGACGTGGCGGGCGTGATCGCCGAAATGCTGCGCGTGGGCAAAACCGGCATCGTGAGTTTTCCCAATCTGGCGTTTCACAAGCTGCGCCGGATTCTCGCCGAGGAAGGACGCACGCCGCGCGCCTACGGCTGGCTGAAGGATCAATGGTATGACACGGCCGACATCCGGTTTCTCTCCATTGCCGACTTTGAAAATTTTTGTGCGGAGAAAAGAATCCGCATCCAGCGCCGGATCGCTCTCAACACCGAGACCCGTCAGGAAATTACGGACAATGCCAATCTTAATGCCGACCTCGCCATCTTTGAGCTGGAACACAAAAACGAAAACAGATCATGAAACGCCACGCTACAAAAAAAGAATCACGTCGCTTCTGGCTTACCTTTACCGCCGAACGCGTCAAGCAACCTTTGATTTGGGAATTGGGCAAAAGATTTGATCTGATCTTTGACATTCGAAGCGCCAATATCATGGAGAAAGTTGGCATCATCGCCCTGGAACTTTCCGGTGAGAAAACAGTCATCGCGTCCGCTGTGAAATGGCTGCGGAAAAAGGGCGTTGACGTGGATCCCATCGAACTTGATGTGCTTGAGGGGTAAATTCACCGGCTACTCAGTGGCGAGACCCATTTTGGTGATATCGAGTTGGCGGAGGGTGTCCATGACGCTGACCATGATTTGATACTCCACCTCGTCGGATCCCTTGAGGACTACGCCCAAATCGGGATTGTAGGCCTTGAGCACTTGCAGCTTTTCTTTCAACTGCGGCACGGTCACCAATTCATTGTCCAATGTGATTTGTCCCGCCGCGCTGACCGTGATGCGACTGGGTGGTTTGGGCTTGTTGTCCGTCTTTGGTGGCTTGGGTGACGGCAAATTGATTTCCAGATTGTTGACCAGCTGTGGCGTGGTGATGATGAAAATCACCAACAATACGAACACCAAGTCCAGCAACGGCGTGATGTTCAACTCGTTCATCGTGCTGTGACCACGTTTGGATGTTTTCTTCAGGCTCATGGCATCATCAGCGATTCGGTTTCTTCCTGCACATCAAAACGGATGGTCACGTTGGGGGGAAAATTCTTTGGTGGGTGGCGATCGATGCTCTGCACCACTTTGAAAACATCCTTCACCGTCTGATCCCATTTGGCGTCGCCGGAGCCTTTCAACCATTGCGGGTGGCTGAGATTGCCTTCCTTGTCCACGGTCACCGACACTTCCGCGACAAATTTGTCATCCGCCATGTTTTCCGGCCGGTTCCATTGCTGGCGCAGTTTGTATTCCATGTAGCCCTTGTAAAGCTGCACCGGGTCGGTCTCGGCGTTGACGGCTTTGGCTCCATCACTGAAATCAAGGGTCGGGGCCACGGCAGACGGCGGGGCGGCCAAAGCTGCCGGGGGCGGTGGCGCAACCGGTTTCGGCGCCTCGATAGTCTTGGGCAGTTCCTTCGGCAGCTCTTTTGGCGGCTCGGGCTTTTTTTCCGGTTCCTTCGGTTTTTCTTTCGGCTTTTCTTCCTTCGTGACGGTGATGCTCTTGATTTTTTCGCCCAGCATCCCGGAGCGCGCCGCAAAGTAAAACGCGCAGCCGATCAAAATGGCATGGAAAACCGCCGAGATGACGAGATTCGCCTTCCCTGAATTTTTCGGCTTCTTGGGCTGGGATTGCGGAATCATTTTTTCAATGCCTCCGTGGCCAAGTCCACCTTCACGAGATTCGCTTGCTGGCAAAGATCCAGCACGGTGCGGATCTGTTTGTATTTCGCTTTCCCGTCACCGCGGATGATGACATTCAAATCTTCGCGGTTATCCGACTTCAGGAGGTCCTCCCGCATGGCAATCAGGGTAGCGGTCAAATCCTCGAGTTTTACCGGCAAACGGTCGATGAACACATTGCCGTCCGCCTGCACCGAGATATATTTTGCCAGGTGCGGCGGATCCTTCTCATGCTTGGACGCCGCCGGCAGCTTCAAGTCCATGTCCTTCACCGGCGGGATGGTCGTGATGATGAAGATCACCAGCAACACAAACGCCAGATCCAGCAGGGGCGTGATGTTTAGCTCCGTCAGCGACTCGTGCGCGCTTTGCGAACACTTTTTCATGGAACGATTGCTCGTTTCAGAACTGCGTTGGAGCGGATTGCTCATGGCGTTTCAAGGCGCCGGCGATTTTGTCTTCGATGTCGCGGTTGTCCACATAGGCATGCTCGATCTGGTTGGCGTAACGCGTGGCGAAGCCGTCCAGTTCCTGCGTGATGTGCCGGATGGTCGTCACCATGAAGTTGTAGCCGAACATCGCGGGAATGGCCACGAGCAGGCCGGTGACCGTGGCCACCAGCGCCGCCGCCACACCTGGAGCCATCGCCGTCAAACTGGCCGACTGTTTCTCGGCGATGCCGGCAAACGTGGACATCACCCCCCAAACCGTGCCCAGCAAACCGATGAACGGCCCGCCTGCCACCGCCGTCGAAAGCACAATCATGCCCTTCTCCAAGGACATCGCCTGCGCGGACGCCGCTTCTTCCAACACCACTTTAACTGCTTCATAGGAAGACGTTGTAATCTTCGTCGTCATGCTGCGAGCCAGATGATCCGTATTGCCCTCGCCGCTGCTCTGCACCACCGCAGTGCCCTTCATTTCCACCGGGTTGTTCTTCAGATGATACAAGACTTCTTCCGCGCCGCGTTCATAAAGCGCGTAGGCGGGCGAGCCGTCAAATTCCTCGCCGCGCTTCTTGATGTCCAGCGGGTCGCGCGTGGACGAATAGGCGGCCATGAATTTCTTGGTCGCATTCCGCGCGATGTGAAGCTGACGAATCTTGGAGATAATAATGGTCCAGCTGAACAGCGACAGGAGCACGAGGACGATACAGGTGGTTTTGCCTTCGGCCGTCGCGTTCTCGATCGCATATACCGCCGCGTTCGCCAATAGTGGATGTAGGGTGTTGAGCATGTGTTTGTGGGTTGCGATTAAAGTTTGGAGTTAGGCGGTTATTCTTTCATGCAATACATTGACGAGAACTGACCACAGAAGCATCTCCGGCCAAGATTGTGTGGCGGCAAATAACCGTAATGAGCACGGCTTTGCCACGCGCATTATCTGAACTGGTATTTGCAAATTATTAACGAACACAAAGCGTCATTGTATAGGAGACTTGGAAGAATTTATGTTACAAACAAGTTAAATCCATAAACTTGCTAGTTTATATTGTGACCACAAAGCAGGTAAGTATCTGGCGGATGAATAAGGTGTAGCAACCTGTCGACAAATAATAATTGCAGTTAGATCTACTGGCTGTTCTTAACAATATTATAATTAAGAGTTTTACAGAATCGTGTGCCTCAAGAAAAATAGAGGCGCCTTCAACATCAAAAAGGTTTCATGTATGTCACAAATCTGACGCAAAAAAGTCACTTATTGTCCGCAACATACAAGCCTATTTCATGGAGGATTCATATCCCCTTTTTGTTAAAAAAATAAAGTTGCAGCCCTCGGATGAATGGTCGCCTGGCGGACGTGGCTGGATCATGGTTCGTGTGGCGGAAGGCTCCGGCTACTGTCGCCATACGGTAAATGCCTGCGAGTTGAATTCCGGGGACGGCTTCACTGCACCGACGAACAGCCGCCTCTTCGTGCGTGCCAGCCAGCTTGGTTTTATGGAATTGCAATCGGTTCGCATCGAGCCGGATTATTTGAATGGACTTTTGACGGTGGCGGAATGGTTCAGGCTTGAAGCGGCTCAGTCTCATTTACCGTGTATTTTCTACTTTAAGGCACATGAAATAGCGGGGCAGAAGTTTGCCCGGCTGGTCGATCAAGCGTCCGGTCAACGTCTGTCCACCCGATGTGGGCTGCTTCAATTTTGGGCAAACGGCGTCGCCAGCCTGCTGGCTGATTCCGCATTGGCGGCTGAAACCAATACAGGACTGCGCCAGCGCTTCCGGCAGTTGATGGAACATATGCCAGAGACAGAATTGTTCCGGCACCCTTTATCAGATTTGGCGCGGCAGCTTCAATGCAGCGAACGGCATTTTAGTCGTCTTTTCAGCGCAGAGTTTGGTGTTTCCTTTCGCAGTCATCAAATTGAATTGCGACTGCAACATGCCTGCCGGCTGCTAACAGAACCGGGTCACAAGATAGCCATTATTGCCAATGAAAGCGGCTATCAGCACATCGGGCTTTTCAACAAGACATTCAAAAAACGATTTGGCGTGACGCCGAGCGAATGGCGCCACCAATTGCAGAATCACCTAAGTTCAACGGCAACCTCTGCCTTACGGTCAGGAAAAAATCAGGCCATGGATTTTCCTTAAGCAGATCGTTCGAGAGAAGCGAGCGGCAGTTTTCTTGGCCTCCCATGTTTCTGTCGCCATTTACCAGGACTCGTCCCATAACGTCGGACAAACATCAGGTTAAATAAGCTCAAAGACTTGTAACCGCTTTCCAAAGCCACATCCACAACCTTGGAATTTCCCGTGGCTAATAACTCCCGGGCTCGCGCCAACCGGAGTTCGGCGCGCTTCTCGCGAAAGGACATGCCTACCACCTCATGAAAGATTCGGCTCAAGTGACGGGTCGTGCAATAGGTCATCAGGGCCAGTTCATCAAAACTCATCTCCACCAGTTCTGATGCGGGCGTTTGTTTCAATAATACCTTGAGACGCATTTTGGCGGCAGAACTTGCTCCGTTGTCGGCAGTCTGATCCAATTTAGTGCGCACAAGTTCGCAAAATATCTGAAGCAATTGTAGCCGAAAATGCAGTCCCTCTTGGTTCTGCTCACTGTTTACTTGGCCCAATTTTAACGCAACCGGACTATCCGGCGAAATAATCTGGATGGAACTTTTTTTACTAGATGCTGCCAGTGCCAGTGAGTTTTGTTCAACCAAAGAAATTAACCCAGCCAGACGCGATGGCATGACGTTGAACGCATAAATTGACAATTCACTTAATTGGCTGGCACGGATATGTCCTTTTACTCCATCTGCAACTAAAACCACAGATCCCACCTCTAGATCTTGATTTAATTCAGCATGCAAAAAATAACCAGCCCCCTTGCGAATTTGAAGGATGGTCCAACCATTCAATGGCGACACCCATTCCTCGCCAGCTAGAATTGAAAACTCTTTGATAAGCAGATGAGGCTCATGTGGTGAACTAAGTTTCATATTTAGAGGCCTCAAATCCGGCTAATAACCTTTCTTTGACCTTTCTTTGACCTTAATTGCCAATGCATTTGAATGCGAAGATAGCTGAAGCCTGTTACAACAAGGTGACAGTTCTGGGAAATATTGGAAAATTGTTTGCGACTTCTGGAAGTGATAAAAAACAAATAATCCCCAATATCGTCAAACAACCCTGTAGAAAAGTTAATTGTTTCCTGCTTGTAACAATTCTGACGGCAATTCGTAATAAAAGTTGTCCAACTTGTGCCCTGTGTTTTAAGCATTATTATTCGAGCCGCCGGCGGATCGAAGGTTGATGTTTAAGTATTGTATTCTCAAATTATTATCGAAATGTGCCGGCCCTATCAAAACCAATCAAGCAGTGGGCTGTTTAGCGTCGTAAATCAGACACTCGGCCTTAGAATGCTGACTTGTTTGGCCAAAGATTACAAACACAGCCCCCCGCGCACACTATTGTGCTTTGCGGTTCTTTTGCTGCAGTTTTTCACTTGCTGGCATCTGGCGGCGACTGAGTCATTTGCCAACCGTCAGATTCCAGCCGCGTTTCAGACCAATGCTCCCTCTTACAACGTCGAGTCCTATGTAATTGAGGGCAAGACTTTGTTGGCCACCAACATTCTTGTCCCCTTGTTTTCCAGACACACCGGAACGAATATTAGTGTCGAGGAAATTGTGCGAGCAGCTGCGGATCTGCAATTGGAATACAGCAAGCAAGGCTTTCAAACGATGAACGTCATCATCGCTCAAAAACGAATCACCAACGGCGTAGTAACAATGGGTGTTTTCCCGGGGGCCATCGCCCAAATCGTAGTATCAGGAATTCGTTACTCGGTTTCGAGCAACGGCGTGGACATGGCGGCAATCCACTCGGAATCCAATACGTCCGGCTCGGTGCCTCAAACCCAAAGCCCCAACAACAGCACGGCCACAAACTCCGGCCCACACTTTACCGTGGAGAAATATCTGATCGCCGGCAACTCGGTTTTGTCTCCTCAAGTCATTGGCACGAGCCTTACCAATGCCTCTGGCACCTTCGGAACAAATGTCACCCTTAACGGCATTCGCACGGCGGCGGCTGAACTTCAGGGAGCATATCGGGCACGCGGTTATGTGACGGTGGCGGTAGGACTGCCACCGCAAAAATTGACCAATGCGACGGTTAAAATGCAAGTGACGGAGGGACGGCTTGCCAGTATTGAGGTCAAAGGGAACCGTTACTTTAGTTCCAACAATGTGATGCGCGCACTGCCTAGTCTGCATACAAATATCATCCTAAATGGATTGGTTTTTCAAGCAGAACTAAATCAGGCCAATGCCAATCAGGATAGACAAATATATCCTATGCTTGACCCAGGACCGGATCCCGGCACCAGCGATCTTACTTTGAAAGTAAAGGATCGTTTACCACTCCATGCCAAGGTGGAGTTGAACAATCAAAGTTCGCCTGGAACTCCGGGATTAAGAATCAACTCGTCGGCCATGTATAATAACCTTTGGCAATTGGAAAACTCCTGTGGTGTGCAATACAGCTTTTCCCCCGAGTTATACAAGAAAGGTGATCAGTGGGAGTTTTATGATGGGCCTTTGGTCGCCAATTACAGCGCATTTTATCGAATGCCTTTGGGCAATCCAGAAGCTATTGACGAAATCATCGCGAGCAATCCCGGAAGTTTTGGTTACGATGAAGCTACTCGGAAGTTTAATCTGCCACCGGCTTCGGGGCTGCCCGAGTTAAATTTCTTTGCCAGTGGCTCTACCATTGACACGGGTTTGAACACTTCAGGTAATGTGCTCTTCTACAACGTTCCCGGTGTGCGCCAGATATCTAAGAATGATGTTCAGGAGGATATAACATTGAATTACGACCTCGGTGCCCGCTTGAGCACCCCTCTAAAAACTATCGGTGATGTTCATTCCAGTATTTCCGGTGGACTAGACTATAAAACGTATGACCTCACCAGTTACAAGACAAACAACTTTATCTTTACAGAGATAACGCTCAACTCGGTGGGCATACCTAATCCCCCAACCATAAGCACAGTTGCCTCGCCGGTGCCGACGACCCACCGACCACTGCAATATTTGCCCCTGTCACTTCGTTACGATGCGAGCATGCACGATGCGATGGGGACAACCACTTTTGGCCTTGGAATCAGTGGAAACGCTTGGTTTTCAGGTTCGGTTAGCAACTTACAGGGCATAACCAGTTCCAAGAAGTCCTCAGGTTACTGGGTCGTCATTAACCCCAATTTTTCTCGCACTTTTCAGCTAGCCACTAATTGGATAACCACCATCCGAGCCGACGGCCAGTGGGCTACTGAGCCTTTGATAAGCAATGAACAATTTGGTGCCGGTGGTGTTAATAATGTCAGAGGCTATCAGGAAGGCCAAGTGTTTGGCGACACTGGCTGGCACATTACCCTGGAACAACAGACACCGCCTCATTTGGTGGGAATCACTTCTGGCAACACACCCCTCACCATCCGTGGTTCGGCTTACATGGATTATGCACGGGTCTATCTACTAGACCCACAGGGGCGACCCGATTACACTGCATTGTGGAGTGCTGGCTTGGGTGGCGTGGCAACGCTCGGCTCCCATTGGGAAACCCGGCTTTTGCTTTCTGTGCCGCTGGTGGAAGTTACCGGCAGCGCGTTGTATCAGCCATTTATTAATTTCAGCGTGACTGCGCAGTTTTAATTTGTCATGAAATTGTTACCAAAAAAGCTTGGCCGAAGGTCAATCTGGCACTTAGATTCTAAGTTGACGTTTTTATGATGACTGCCTTGCCTCATTCTCTGTGGCGTTGGCCAACGTTGATAACGCTGGCCGTGCTCTTGACAGCAGGTATCTATCCGGCTTATGGCAATCCCAACTCCACGACAGCTTCCGTTACGCAAGGGACAGCTTCGTTTAATGCATCTGGTTCTCAATTGACAATTACCACCTCTGCTAACTCTTTCATCAACTGGCAAAGTTTCAATATCGGTGCTGCTGAAACCACTACTTTTGTTCAACCCTCGTCTGCTTCCGTGGTTTGGAATCAAATCAATGATCCCAATCCCTCTCAAATCCTTGGCACACTCAACGCCAACGGCTATGTGGTGCTGCAAAACCAATCCGGATTTTACATCGGTGGTTCGGCTGCCATTAACACCCACGGTCTAGTTATGACCACCGCCTCATCCCCCGTGCCTAATCTGTCAAGTGGTGGTGCTTGGCAATTTAATACACCACCGCCCTCCGCAAAAATCATCAACTACGGCCAGATTAACATTACGGGTGGAGGCTCGGTTTTCTTGATTGGCGGCGACATTGAAAACAGAAACGATGTCAATGGCACAGGCAGGATTTCCGCCCCCGGCGGCAAGATTGGACTTTATTCGGGACAAACAGTGTTGGTTTCGATGAGTCCGGATGGCCGTGGATTGAGTGCCCAAGTGACGCTACCTCAAGGTTCCGTAGATAATGAGGGTAAATTGATTGCCGATGCTGGCAGCATTGTCGCCCAAGCGAAAACGGTCAACCAAGGCGGCCTGATTCAGGCCAATTCCGTCCAAAATGTCAACGGGGTGATTGAGTTGTTGGCCAGCGACAGTCTCAACCTGAAGTCCAGTTCTGACATTGAATCCCATGGCGACAACACCAGCGCCGGTGCGAGTCCCGGCGGATTTGTGGTTTTAAAATCTGATAATACTTTTGCCGACAACGGTGGCTCGACCATTAATGTTACCGGCATTGGCGGAGGACAGGACGGCATGGTCGAAATTTTTGGCAACAACTTGGTGGATGCCACCTCGATTCAATCAAGCATCGGCAACAATTTCGCGCTCCTAATTAATCCTTATGACATCACGCTTTCGGGCGATGCCACGGATACATCCTCTTCCAGCCCCATTCTCAATGTGAACGATCTTGCCGCCTACTCACAGATTGCATTGTTCGCGAAGGACAACATAGAATTAAGCACAGAATGGTTCCTAACCGATCCAGGGGCTTCAGCCGCCTTATCTCTAAATGCTGGCAACAACGTGATTTTAGATGATGGCACCGGAATCAATGCGGCTAACAATTGGGGCGTCAAGCTGACTGCCGGCAGCGGATTCATTCCTACTCTTCAACAACCAACACCTGCTTCGGGTAGCGACGGCATTTATTTGAACGGCAGCGCTTACATTATAACCCAGAATAGAGACATCGATTTATGGGCAGCAAATGAAGTGCAGGTGGGTTGGTCGGGCTCTGCTAACTTACCCGGGCAGATAAACGACGGCATAGGTGGCATCACCACTGCAAATGGCGGCAACATCAACGTGACCACGCTTTCTGGGGATGTCAACACCGGATCAAATCCATTAGGATTTAATTATAAGAAATTTGCACCCTATTATACCGTTGATCCAGGCTTGGGTGGAATCAGCACGGCGGCGGGCGGGAATGTGACGATTACTGCTGGAGGCAATGTCATCAGTTATTTATCATCAGCCAAGACGGATGTAGTGGCGGCTGATGCCGGCTCCGGCACTTTTGGTTCAGCACCGGGAAATGTCACCATCACGGCCGGCGGCAGCATTTTCGGACACTATGTGCTGGCTAATGGCGCAGGTTCAATTACTGCCAGTCAAAATGTAGGTGCCGCCAACGGCGATCCTTTTGCCCTTAGCCTTATTGCCGGCAGTTGGAGCGTCAACGCACCCAACGGGAATATTTATCTACAGGAAGTGCGTAATCCGAACGGGGTTTTTAACAACCTGCAAGGCCCCGGGAAATATTTGTTCAACTATTCATCTCAGGCGGCCGTTGATCTCACGGCTGGAATCGGCGTGTATTTTACTGGCGCTGACACGACGGTGCCACGGCCATTCGGAGATGTTCCGGTTCTCTATCCTCCGATTCTGAACATTTTGGCCGGTGCGGGCGGCGTAACCTTAACAGCCAATCTGACCTTGTTTCCATCGCCGTATCAAAGCTTGAATATCACCACCACTGAGGGTGGTGATTTGGTTGCACTGCCCAACCCCATAACGCCATATGAATTACTCATGTCTGACAGTTCTCAAACCCAATGGAAAAGTCCAGCAACCTTTAGTCATGGCGATCACGGCAACCCACCCACGGAATTAAATAATCCCACCCCGGCACTCATCAACATTTCGGGAAGCATGGCCAACTTGACCCTGATCACCTCAAAAGCGACCCAGATATCAGTGGGCGGTGATATGATTAATTGCGGCTTCTCCGGGGAAAATCTTCATGCCAGCGATGTCACTTCGATCAAAGTGGCAGGCCAAATATATGATCAAAGTGCCTACTCTTTTGTCACTTTGTCTCAAGCCATTCCCAGTGTGCCTTCCGCCGACCTGCCTCAGGGTTTCAGCAGTTCGTGGGATAGCATTTTTACCCTGGCCTTGAATGGTGCAGCCATTGCCGCCCTGACAATCCCAGCCAATATACCTTCTTCCAAGTGGGCTACCTATGCCGCAGGCACTGCCTTGTTTCCATTGGTATATTCGAATGGTAAGTTTTTGGGCGTCAACCCTGGCTTTGTTTACAACCCGACTACCGGGCATTTTGGTTTTGGGGGCATAATGACACCGGACATCTTGGGCTATTTGACAACACCGACAATCACCGTATTACGCTTCGGAGCCAATGGTTTGCCGGTGACCTATACCGGTGTGGATGGGAAGACTCACTTTGCAACGGATCAGATCAATTGGGTTGACCCTTCGCAAATAGCCACGCTCTTTACTGCCAGTCAGGGAAATCCATCCCCCTCTCAGGGTCAGCTGGGTTACCGGCTGGGCGGCCCCGGCCAGTTCAACATAAATGCCGGTTCCATCTCTTTGGGCAACAGTTACGGCATACTTTCCTGCGGCGTGAATGATCCTCAGGGCGGATATTCACGGTATGCAAACTTGGCTTCTGAAACATCTGCTGCCGCGACCTTAAATGTCACCGTGTCCGGCAATCTGGATATGCTGACTTCGACCATTGCCGTCATCGGCATGGGCGGGAATGTCAATGTGATTAGCACCGGCGGCTTTATGAACCTCGGTTCTCAAGAACTCTTCAACACCTCCCGTCAGGTGGGTTTCGGCATATTTACTTCCGGGCGTGGCAATGTCGATGTGACCGCCCTTGGTGACATCGACATTGCCGGTTCACGCATTGCGACTTACAATGGCGGTAATATCTATATTGAGTCACTGGAAGGAACCGTCAATGTCGGAACCGGCGGAGACACCTACACGGGCGTGAGTGTTTCGTTTGTGAATCCTGTCACCGGAATACCCGGATTATATAACGAAGCAGTGTATGGCAGTGGTATTGTGGCTAATACCTTGCTGGATCCATCCCAAGTTCCAGGCAGTGCCATTGTGCCCGGCGATATCACGGTAAAAACCCCGCAGGGTGATATTATCGCCAGTCTGGGTGGTATCACGCAAGAGGCGCTTAATGGGAACATATCCAGTGGCCCCACCATTAATTTGCAGGCTGGAACCGCGCCGGTTGGCACTCTAGGATCGCCTGGTTACCAGCCCGGTTTTACCGGCAACATTGATTTAGGTCAATCCGGCGTGATTGGCGGCACGGTTAACGCCTCCGCGAACGGCAACATTACCGGCTTAGTCATCTCCCGCCAGAGCAGCACCGTTCAGGCCGCCCAGAACTTCAATGGCACGGTGCTCTCGGGCGGTTCGGCCAGTGTCACCGGTGGCGGCACGGTCTCGGGCACCATTATCGGCGTCGGTGGAGCCAGTGTTTCTGGCGGCAGTGTTTCGGCTGAAGTGCTTGGCCAGAATGTTTCTGTCAACGGCGGAGCTTCGCAGTCCACCCTAGGCACTTCTGCGGCGGCGTCCACCGCCGCCCAGTCCGCTGCCCAGCAGTCCGGCAACGATTCCAAACAACTTGCCCAAACCAGCGACTCGGATGACGATAAGAAAACCAAACTAAAGCCATCCCTGTCGCGACACATCAAACGGGTCACGGTGATCTTGCCCAAGGCAAGTTAAAATTAGCATTTATTAAGGGACAGGTAGAAAGGTTTCCGGCGACGGCAAAGAAGTTAACTGGTTCCAAGCCAGAGATCTTGAACGCCTTAAATTTCCAATTCCAACGAGAAACTATGGTGGGCTAGGCACGTTTTCACTTTGCTTCCATCGAGAAAATTCAGCCTGCACACGATTCCCCTTTCATCGTCTAGGTAATTCAAAGTGAAACGGGCAGCCATCCCATCCGATCCGTTCACCATACAAAACTAACAATGATTAAGGGGAAACCAACCTGTAATATGCTGCCACATTAGTCATCAAATTATTCGTGTAACCATAGCGGCCATCGCTTTGAATGGTGTTGGTAAAAATCGGAATCCAGTTGATGACGGCCAGTGTGATATTGGTGGATGACAAAATCCGGTATTGCACACCAGCCGGACCGTTCGTTCCGTTGAACTGAAGTTTTCCAGTAGAAAAAGTTACAGCCCCCAACTTGGCCGGCGGGGAAGCCACGATATAATTGCTCATAATGTTGGTGCTGGATCCTCCCGGTCCGTTCACCGTCAAGGTGACGGTATAAGTTCCACCCGAAGCCGAGGAGTAGGTATTGGTCACATTTCCGCCCGTGATGTTAGTAATGATGGTGCCGTTGCCAAAATTCCAAATCCAGTTGGTAATATTTCCTGTGGCCGTGTTGGTGAATACCACCTGAAGCGGCGCAAAACCATTGGTCCCTGTAAGAGAAGTGACTGAACCCGCCGCCGGAGCCCCTGACGCTGAAGCCCGGGTGAACGTCATGGTGCCATCAGTATTCAGCGTAAAATAACCCAGATAATCCGCTTTTCCGGTCGTGCTGCCGGTCAAGGGGTCAACAAGTAGATTCCCGGAAGTTGGAACATTCAAGTAAAAATCTGAAACCGAGGGCGTGGTGAAACTGCTCGGAGTCGTATTCTCCACTGTAAAAGTCGAGAACGTTGCCCCCCCCCAATCCCCATAACTAGGATTTGAGGAATCGCCAATATATGTTGTGAGGTTATTCCCCGGATCGAAGCTGCTAGGCTCCAGCACGACTTGCGCATAATTATAGACATTGGTGGCTCCCAATTCTACGGAAACGGTATTGGCTCCCGATTGAGCTCCAAGCATTTGCTGTTGCACGGTGCCGGCATTGCTGAAGGGGAAACGGTTAACCGGTGTTGTTTGAACATTCACGTTGGTGCGGGGAACCGTATACCAGCAGGATTTTATGGGAAAAGAGCCAAAAGCGTTTGTCAATGGTTGGCCACTTACTCCGAAGGTCGCCCAAACATTCCACAGCAATTTACCCAAATTATCCGGACACATATTTGTCAGTTGCTGACGGGTATAATTGTTAATGGGGATTGGAGTGCCGGGCGGCGCACTCAAAAAGTTGGTAATATTGCCAAGATTAGCCACCATTTCATAATTTTCTGCGGGGCTTGTCTTGCGAAATCCCACCATCACATCTCCTTCGCCATAGCTGAAATACGTTTGCGCGGTTAAAATTTCCGGCAGGGCCAAAACCAAACACATTGCCAGTTGCAAGCCCAACCGTTTGAGAGAGAGATTATTCATGTAAAATAAGCCACGTAAAATACCTGACTTGGTTTGCCGTGACAACCTTTTTTAGGACATGCACATAAACAAAAAAGACATTTTTAAAAATTGTAGATACCTAATTTTAAACACTTTATATAAGATTGGCAATTCTAGACCAACAGGCTCCAATATGTCACTTGTTTGTAACCGAAAACTGTAGTTTTGGGCCAAAATCCCGATTTCACTCAAATGTAAATGTTGTGGGAATCAGTCGCCCCGACGTTTCTGTTTTGGTTAATGAAATCTCTTCACTGTGGTGGTGACTGACAAATGGTAAAGTCGGCCTGTGTTCATCCGGTGTTAATTTTCACCGTCTTGTAACTTGCCTGTGTTCCGAGTAAGCCCTAGTCTTAAAAAACAATATATGAAAGTCCATCTAATAAGCCATACCGCTGTCACGGTGTTTATCCGGTTGCTGCTTTTAGCCTTGATGTGTGAAAATCTGCCCACCTTTGCCCGGGCGCAGGAGACAAATTTAAATTTTACAACCATTCAGGAAGCAGCGGATAAGGGCGACGCCAAAGCCCAGTATGAACTGGCTCGGTGCTATGAGAAAGGACAGGGAATTCCAAAAGACTATGTCAAAGCTGCTCAATACCTGCGCCAAGCTGCCGAGCAAGGCTATGCGCTCGCCCAAGGGCAATTGGGCTATTATTATGGCATGGGGCTGGGGGTCGATAAAAATCCTACCGAAGCCTTTAAATGGTATCAGAAAGCCGCCAATCAGGGAAACGCCATGGCTCAATTTGCGATGGGTTATATCTATTCCACGGGTAAAGGGGTATCCAACGACGTGAATCAAGCCATCCACTGGTGGCAAAAAGCCGCCAGCCAAAACCTGCCCCAGGCCCAAAATGCCCTCGGCCAGTTTTATTATCAACAAGGGAAAACCAATTCTGTTAAATATGCTGATGCCTTAATCTGGCTGCGTAAAGCCGCCGAGCAAGGTTACGGCCCTGCCATGAATGATCTGGGCACGATTTATGATTTCGGTCTGAGTGTGAAAAGAGATTTTGCGGAGGCAGCCAAATGGTATTCACTGGGTGCCGAACAGGGAGAAACCATGGCGCAAGCCAATTTGGGAGTCTTATATTTTGATGGCCGAGGTGTCACCAACGATTTTTTGAAAGCTTATGTCTTGTTCCGATTGAGTGCCGAGAAGGGATCCGGGGTCGGCAAAAAATATCTTTATATGGAATTTGATGAAAATAAATTGCTTTCGCCGAGCCAACTGGTTGAAGCGGAGCGGATGATCAATGAATTCCATAGTCGGCAGGCCAAACTCAAACCATAAAGGGCTGACAAGCACGGCGAAATTTAAAGCTATGGTGAGGTTGTCGGCGAATTTTGTTTTTCCACCAGTGCTTGGAATTTCATAAAGTCGTCGTCCCCCAACATCCCCTCTAAAAGGCTATCCGTCTCCACTTGAGCTTTCTGCCAACGCGCCAGATAGGCCGGATCGTTCGGATTCTGATTCGTGCCCCCTATCTCTTTCACAAAGATATCACGCAAGGTGGTTATCACCTGCCTCTGATCTTGGCTCAACTCTCCGGCTATCAGATCCGCTTTCTCAAAAACCATCGGCAGCGCTGGCACCACATCTGACCACGGTGGACGATGGCTTACCTTTGGCGCGGTCGTTGCCACATTATCCTGGGCTGGGTCAGGCTTTAACCCGAGAAAATCCCGGATCATCGCTTCTTCCTTGGCTGGAATCTGCTCCGTTTCTGACTTCAGCGTTGCTTCCGCGCCGGCAACCTCAACCGGGTTAGTGCCGACGGTAGCGGCCAGATTTTGTTCCAAGACCTTAAGCCGGGTCCACAACGCGGCATGGACATCTGCGGTGACAATGGCGCGAACGGTTGGCTCCGGACAGCCTATGTCCCGCAGGTTTTTAACATAGACATGATAATCGCTGGCATTCAGTTGGTTCCAGCGGAACGATTTGGCGGTGTCGGCCACGACCTTCGGGGTCGTGGGTTTCTCTGCCGCCGAGCGCAGCCAAGCGAAAACCTTCCCTGATGGATCCATCAGAAACCAAATCAAGCCGGCCAGCAAAACAATATTTACCAGCACAGAAATTTTAAACGTAATCCTCATGGTGCATGCTTAAGACCGACGGTTGGGCATTTGTTAAAGCCATCGTTGAATCGCAGGATTCGGGCAAGTTCCCATTCCCTAGCGGGCAATTAACCTGACCTCAACTAAACTTATTCCATCAGCTAACAGGGCGCCTGTCAAAACGAAAGACCGGCGCGGAAAGAATCCGCGCCGGCCGGTGAATCCTACTAATTAATTTGAATTATTGCAGTGACGGATAACCGGCATCGCTCGGCTTGTCGCAGGCGACCACAGCCGGGTCAAGCGCGGTGCTGGCACCGGAAATGACCGTATAGGTTTCCGGGTTCGCTTCCTGGCCACCGGGAGGCGTCAAGTAAGCAAATGAACCTTCAAGTGCGCCGGCAGCGGTGGACAAGCCATGCAGACCCGCATTGGGGGCGCCAATATTGGACGCACCAACCAATTTCGCGGCTACAACGCCGGCCGAGGAACCAGTGGTCTGGCCCACAGCTCCATACAGGTGTTCATGACCCCAGAAGGAATAGGTGCCGTTGATAACGGTGCCGTCGGATTCCAAAACACCTTGGTCGGTCAACACCGCGCCGCCGGAAGTGAGAAGGTGTGAGGCATAGAGGTCAACCAATCCCGTATAGCCAACGGTGATTACCGCCGCGTTGGTGGCAAGCGTTATGCTGGTATCAACCCAGCCGCTGCAGTCATCTTTAAGAGCTGAGCAGACGTCGCCGCCACTTTCGTAACCGTCATTCACAACGTCAAACAACCCGCCAGCAGCGCTAAGAGTCTGAACCGTGCCGAAAACGAGGGAGTTTTGTTTGGCGCTGTTATAATAACTGTCCTTCGGAACCCAATTGTCAACCTGTCCACTGGCGTTCACAGCGTGACCCGCATCAAGCATCATGTTCACCCGGGTGCCGGAACCTTTGTTACGACCAATCATATAGACGTGGTTCGTATGGTCAGTAGCGACACCGGTTAAATAATTCAAATACTGTGGTCCGCTGCAAAGAAAGTTCGCTTGAAAGCGGGTGAGGTTGACAAGATTCGTCCAACCCGGATTGGCCGTTCCATATTTGCCCTTGGCCCAAGTGAACGGAATGACACCTACAATGCCATATTCCTTCAAGTTCGAATTGAATCCGGGATTTAATGAAACCTTGTAGCTGGTATCAGCAAACGCCAAATCAGCCGAGCAAGGAGTAGCTAGGTAGCTGCCAGTGTTGTTAGGATCCACAAAGGTGGCTACCGTGGGCGTTCCGAACAGGGTTTTGGCGGAACCATCACCACCAAGCCCGGCAAGCTGAGTGTCATTATTAACCGTGGTGCCATAGAGACAAGCCAAACCGGCTTCAGAGCCAGTGATGCCAACCAGCAGGATGATATGATGAGTAACTCCGCCGGCTTGTACGTCGGTGATGTCACCGTAGGCATTGTAGGAACTGGTGGAACCATCAGCCGCCGGAGCCCCGCCCTTACCTTGCAGGGTGTAATTGTTACCATCGAATAAATTGTGGGTAACGGATTGATACAGGTTGCCGCGGAAGGCGGACGAACCCGTAATATACACGGCTTCATAGGTGGTGCCACCGATGGTATAATTAGGAGCACCAGCGGTGCGACCAGCATGGGCAGCAGAAGCTATGCCCACCGCCAGCGCGGCGGTTGCGAATAATTGTTTATAGTTCATAATAATAATTAATTGTTTGTTGTTTGTTGTTTGTTAAGTTGGTTTGATTAATTGTTTTTCTGAGGAGGGACTGTTTTGGGCATTTTTTGACCGATTTTGCGGCGAACCAAGACCACGAGCATACCGGCTCCAGCCAGCAGGCTGGTGGTCGCGGGCTCCGGCGCGGGTGTGAAATCCGCCACAAAGGTGGAGCCACTCAAATTCAGGGAGAGTTGGCCTGCAGCAACCCAGCCTGTAAAGCCGCCGCCAGCAGTCTGGGTATCTTTCCACAAGTTCAGCGTAACTGTATTACCGCTCATCGAGGACAGGGGATCTTGCAGGGGAATATAGTTGCCGAATAAGTTAGGATCGCTAAGACCAGCAGCGCTTCCATTGGCAATCAGTTCCTTGAAAGACTGACCGTAGCCAAGGTTGTTTGCAACTATTGCCTGGCTTCCACCGCCGACAGCGCCAGCACCAGGTA
>Ga0208506_1000287_pt1 | contig 18661 bp, 18 predicted proteins | sample CryBogCBH29Jul08_FD_184616 | JGI IMG/M metagenome (GOLD analysis project Ga0208506, IMG submission 184616) | Freshwater microbial communities from Crystal Bog, Wisconsin, USA - CBH29Jul08 (SPAdes) | ecosystem: Environmental > Aquatic > Freshwater > Lake | place: Crystal Bog, Wisconsin, USA... | reverse complement strand
GTCCAAGAGTTTTGATGAAAAAATTGTTGTTGATAATGTGAGTATATCAATAAAAAAGGGCGAGATAGTCGCTGTTATAGGGCCATCTGGGAGCGGGAAGTCCACATTTTTAAGATGCATAAATTTTCTTGAGATTCCGGATTCTGGAACTATTGAAATCAATTCTCATGCGCTTAATAATAAGACTCTAAAAAAGCTTCGTGCTGAAATAGGAATGGTGTTTCAGAATTTTAACTTATTCCCGCATATGACAGTATTGCAGAATATTGTCTATCCGCAATGTAAGAATGGCAGAGGTAAAGCGGTCGCTACAGAAGAGGCAAAAAAACTATTAGATAAGGTTGGTTTGAGTGGGTATGAAAACAAATACCCTCATAGCCTCTCTGGCGGTGAAAAGCAACGCGTTGCTATCGCTAGGGCTTTGGCTATGAAGCCATCTATTATGCTATTTGATGAGCCTACATCGGCGCTTGACCCGGAAATGGTGCGTGAAGTTTTGGATATAATCAAGGGACTTGCAGAATCTAATATCACAATGATTATAGTCACTCACGAGATGAAATTTGCTAAAGAAGTGGCTGATCGTATCGTATTTTTTGATCAAGGCAAAGTTATAGAGGATTTACCAAAAAGCAAATTCTTTACCAATGTCAGGCTAGATCGGGTTAAGTGGTTTTTAGATAAGGTCTTGTAGTCTTATCATCAAAACTGGCAAGAGTGGTATATGTAGATATTCGCCGGAAGCTCTCTTCGCTCCTTGATTTAGCCGAATGCTTGGACCCTTATTAGAGTCATTTTTTATGATGATCACATTTTTCATATTCTTAGTTTCTTTACTAAGTATTTCTAATGAATTGTCTGTAGATGCATCATCAACGAAGATAAATTCCTTTGTGCAATCTAATGACTGAGACCGAATAGATTCAATTGTGTGAGGTAGATATTTCGCTTTATTATAAACCGTTACAACATAGCTAATTTTAGGTCTATCCATTACTCTACCGTAACTGATTTTGCTAGGTTCCTTGGTTGGTCTACGTTATTACCTGCAAGCAGAGCTGTATGGTAGGAAATTAATTGCAGAGGTATATTATACAATATAGGAGATGAGAAGATATCTGAGTGATTGATCGATAAATGGAATGCACATTTTTCTGATAGTCCACTCTCTTTGAAGTCGCTTAATAAAACGACCTTACCTTTTCTTGCGATTACTGAATATATATTCGATATGGTTTTATGAATAGTAGTGTCATTCGGCGCTAGGGCAACTACAAATATTTGTTCGTCCACAAGAGCTATAGAGCCATGTTTCAGCTCTCCTGCAGGAATGGCTTCAGAATGTATATACGAGATCTCCTTAAGCTTTAAAGCACCCTCGCAGGCATTAGCATATGATATGCCTCGTCCTATGTATAATACGCTTTTGGCATTTACTAGAGAGGATGATATATTTTTGTAATCATCATCATGGTTTAGAAGCTCTGAGATTCTTCCTGGTAGCAATAGTAATTGATCTATGTAGGAACTCGTTCTTTCTTTAGATAATGTATTTTTTTCTAGAGCTGCCTTTAATGTCAGACAAGCAAGAGTTACTAGTTGAGAAGTGAAAGCTTTTGTTGATGCTACACCAATTTCTTGTCCTGCTTTTATAGGTAGGCATATGTCGACTTCTCTGCCTATAGTGCTTTCTGGAACGTTGACAATGCCTATTGATTTTAAAGTATGGTTTTTAAAATCTCTCAAGACTCTGATTGTGTCTGCTGTTTCGCCGGATTGCGAAATAAAAATCACAAGATTTTTAGAATTTTGTATTAAGGGATTATATTGAAACTCTGATGCGATCTCAACATCAGTACTAATATTTAAGAAGTTTTGAAACCAATGTTTTGCTGCAAGCCCAGCGAAATAGGATGTTCCACAGGCTATGATATAGATTTTTTCTACCTTATGAATTTGTAAGTTAGGTATTGCTTCTGTAAATTCTTTGTTGGAGATGTAATGATCTAAGGTATTTTTACTGGTCATCGGTTGTTCGAAGATTTCCTTTTGCATAAAGTGATCAAAAAAACCTTTCTCGTAGGATGCAGTTTTCTGACATACTTGATGTAGCTGGCGGGTAACTTGTTTATTATCCTTATCTAAGATTTCTATTTTGTCTTTATGTATTACGGCTAGGTCGTTATCCTCCAAATAGGAAACTTCAGTTAAAAAGCTAGAGATGGAAAATAAATCAGAGCTTACAAAGCCGCCTTGTTTATTGAGACCAAGTACTAAAGGAGAGGATTTTTTTGTGGCTATTAATATATCTGGATGTTCAGCGAATAGTATCAAAAGAGCGTAAGATCCGTAGATTCTTGCTGCTGCATCTCTCACTGCTTGTATCGGAGTTTTTCCTGCCTCTAAGGACTTTTCTATAAGATGCAAAACTATTTCGCTATCTGTTTCAGATGAGAAAGAAACTCCTTGTGATGTTAGTTCGTTTCTTAGCTCGTCATTATTCTCTATAATACCATTATGTACTATGGAAACTCTGCCAGAAGAATGAGGATGGGCGTTTCTTTCTGATGGCTCTCCGTGAGTTGCCCATCTGGTATGAGCTATGCTGATCAGGCTTTTGGGATCTTCCCTGCGAATTTTTTGATATAATTGATCTATTTTTCCTAATGTTCTTAGTGTGATGATATCAGAATTATCTATGTATGAAATGCCAGCTGAATCATAACCTCTATATTCAAGGTTTTTCAGCCCGCTCATGGTTTTATCTATAACGTTGGTAAAGCTATTAATGCCTATGATTCCACACATAAATCTTATTTTGTTATACAGTTTGTCTAAAACTCCACTATTATATGTGCAAAAGTTAATTAATCAAACCTTTTATAGCAAGGCGTATATGTATAGAGAGATTCAAGTTGCGATACCTAGCTATCAAAAAAAATCTGTTTTCGATTACTATACAGAAGATGTGGATTGTCGCATAGGTAGTGTAGTGAAGATTTCTTTCAGAAAGCAAGAGGTAATAGGGGTAGTTGTTGGTGATAAAAAAAGTGGGATTGATAAATCAAAGCTTAAGCCAATACTCGAGATATTCAAGAGTAAGAGTTTTTCTGAGCAAGAGATAAATTTCTTCAAATTTGCTGCTAGTTATAATATGGCAAGTTTAGGTGGTGTGTTAAAACTAGTAATGCCTTCATTATCGGAATTCTCTTTGTTAGAAGAAGATTTGCAAGATGCTCCTATATATAAAGTCAAAAAATTGGATCTCAGTCTTGAGCAACAGAAAGCCTCAGAGTTTATTCTATCTATATTAAAAAAGAAAAAGCATGATGTAATCGTCCTTGAGGGCGTGACTGGTTCTGGTAAAACTGAGGTATATTCTACAGCGATTGCTAAAATTCTGGAGCAAGAATCTGGCCAGGTTTTGGTGCTACTACCAGAAATTATGCTTGCTACTCAGTTTGCTTCTAGATTTGAGGATTTATTCGGCGTAAGACCAGTAATGTGGCACTCTGAAATTTCAAAGAAGAATAAAAAAAATGCATTGAGGCAAATTTTTAATGGATCGGCTCGCATCGTTCTCAGCGCAAGAAGCGGACTGTTTTTGCCATTCAAAGATATGAAGCTTATAGTGGTGGATGAAGAGCATGACCTGTCGTATAAACAAGAAGATGGCGTGATTTATAATGCGAGAGATATGGCGGTAGCTTGTGGCTATTATTTGAACATACCGATCATTCTTTCTTCTGCTACTCCTTCTATAGAAACTCTATATAATGTCACAATAGGAAAGTATAAATCCGTGACATTAGAATCTAGATATAGTGGAACGAATCTGCCTAAGATGCAAATCGTTGATATGGCTAAAGCGAAACTTGCCAGGAACTGTTGGATTTCGGAAGAATTGAAAGCCAAGATCAATGAATATTTAGGCAAAAATAAACAGGTCTTATTATTTTTAAATAGGAGGGGATATGCCCCAGTGACTTTATGTAAATCTTGCGGTCATAAAGAGACATGCGTCAATTGCTCTATCTTCTTAGTTGCTCACAAAAAAACTAACAAGCTTTTATGCCATTATTGTGGTTACAGCAAAGATATTGTTGATGAATGTAGCGCATGCCATGAGGCAGATTCTTTGATTCATTGTGGGCCTGGGGTCGAGAGGGTGATGGATGAGGTAAAGAATTTCTGGCCTGATATTTCGACGATGATTGTTACAAAAGATACGGTGGACGAAGATACTGATCAGTCCATAATTTCAACGATTCTCGATCAAAAAGTACAGATCATTATTGGTACTCAAGTTTTGAGTAAGGGGCATCATTTTCCTGCGCTAGACTTAGTTGGTATTATTGATGCGGATTTAGGTCTATTTGGTGCAGATCTGCGCGCATCAGAAAAAACATTCCAGTTGTTGACGCAGGTAAGTGGAAGGGCCGGTAGGGAATCTATTGGGGAAGTGGTAGTGCAAACTTACTATCCAGATAATCAAATTTTGAAGGCTATTAGTTTAGGTAAAAAAGATGAGTTTTATCAGCTAGAATTGGAATCTAGAAAGCAGATGAATATGCCCCCCTTTACTAGGTTAATTGGTTTGGTTATTAGTGGCAAGACAGAGAGTAAAGTGCACGAGTTTGTTGATGAACTAGCAACACATATTAAGTATGATACTGGCTTTACTGTGCTTGGTCCTGTGGCGGCACCAGTTTCGTATCTTAATGGAAGATATAGATATAGATTTCTACTAAAAAGCACTAGCGGCACAAAGCTACAAAACTTCGTCAGCCAGTGGTTGAGCAAGGTGGAAGTGCCATCTTCGATCAGAGTCAAAATAGATGTCGATCCTTATAGTTTTATGTAGTGATATTTCCGCTCCAAATAGCTTCCAGCAATAATCGCCAGGAAAGATAGGCCGAATGCTGGGATCATTTCATATACCGGACCTGTGGGATCTAATACGGAAGTAAGCTTTGCCCCTTATTGTATCACTTAATAAAGTAACTAAAGCGATGCTGACATTTAGAAAATTCGCTTAACAATCATTTGCTAATTGGTATAGTGAAGTTTGTTGAAATTAAGAGGTAAGGATAAAAAATGGATAATCTTAACATCGAGACAGAAATTTTACTATACTCTACTGATAATGGAGAGGTAAAGATTGATGTTTTGTATCAAGGCGATAATATCTGGCTTACTCAAAAGAAGATGGGAGTATTATTTGAAGTTCAGACTCCCGCTATCAATAAGCATTTTAAAAATATATTTGAATCAGGTGAGTTGAAGGAAGAGTCAGTTATTTCCATTTTGGAAACAACTGCTTCTGATGGCAAAAAATATCCTACTAAATTTTATAATTTGGATGCGATAATAGCGGTTGGTTACAGAGTGAATTCTAGGAAGGCTACTCAATTTAGAATTTGGGCTACAGCAACTCTTAAAGAATTTATTATCAAAGGCTTTGTATTAGATGACGAGAGATTAAAAAATGGTCAAAAATTTGGTAAGGATTATTTTGATGAATTACTAGAAAGAACTCAAGAAATACAGAATCATTCAGGACAAGCTGCATAAATCAGATTTTGATAAACTAGTAGAAAAAGCAAGGCCTCATGAATTAAATTCATAGACCTTTTCTTATTTTATATGAAAGTGGCTATATTTCCGTTCCAAATAGCTTCCAGCAATAATCGCCAGGAAAGATAGGCCGAATGCTGGGATCATTTCATATACTTGAGATAGGACGTGATGATCTACAAGATTCTTCCATAATATCACCGTTACACATCCAGTAAGAATTCCAGAAATTGCGCCTAGTTTTGTCATCTTGTCCCAGTATAGAGAGAGAATAATCACTGGCCCAAAAGATGAACCAAGACCAGCCCATGCATATGCTACCAGAGAGAGTATATTGCTTTTTGGGTCTGATGCTATCGTTGTAGCAGTGAGTGTAATTAATAATACCGCGGCTCTATTGAGTAATAATCTCGTTTTGTCGCTAACCTTATAATCTGAGAATCTTAATGAAACATCTTCGACTATAGCCCCTGAAGCAGCGAGCAATTGAGCCGATATAGTGCTCATAATCGCAGAAAAAACAGCAGCTAGCAATATACCAGAGATCCAAGGGGAGAATAATAGATCGGCGCTTTTCAAAAATACTGTTTCTGGGTTCTGTAGTGATTCGTTGACGAATAAGGCAGCACCAAACAAACCGACTAATACCGCCCCAGCTAAAGCAAGAATCATCCATGTCATGCATATCTTTCTGGCTGTAGAGATAAGATCAGGGGATTTCGCTGCCATAAATCTTAGCAATATGTGAACTTGACCAAAATAGCCCAACCCCCATCCAAGCATAGATATAATATCTAAAGAGGAATTGCCTTGGAATGGATTAAGAAAATTCAATTCATGAGTAGCAAGTATATCAAATGTTTTTTCTACTCCACCAAGACTGTTTGAGATGACCATAGGAACCATAATGATCGAAAATAGTACTAGTACTCCTTGGAAAACATCTATCCAGCTAATTGCAACGAATCCTCCTATTGAAGTATATATTACAATAATAGCTGCGCCTATATATAGGGCTTGTTTGTAATCTAAGCCAAATTCGTTGTGTATTATAATTGCGCATGCAGTGAGACCGGATGAGGCGTATAAAGTGAAAAATATTAATAGAATCACCCCAGTGATGATTCGAATAAAATTAGAATTATCACCAAATCTGTGAGATAAGTAGCTTGGTATAGTTAGGGCATTGCCGTGAAGCTCTGTTTTTTGTCTGAGTTTTTTTGCAACTAAAGTCCAGTTGATATATGCGCCGATAATGAGTCCCAATGCTATCCAGACTTTTGAAAGCCCATATACCAATATGGCACCCGGTAGTGCCATCATGAGCCAGCTGCTCATATCTGATGCTCCAACGCCAAAGGCTGTGGTTATCGTATTTAATTTTCTGTTGCCAAGTAAATAATCAGAAGTGGTTTTTATATATCTAGAAGCAAATCCTCCTATCGCGTATACCAATATGATATATAGAAGAAGTATAAAAATTTTCATCTTAAAGCTCTAAATATTAGTACGTGTGTGGATTAATATAGGAGTATATGGCTTATAAGAAAAGCTTTTTATTGAAGTTCCTCGAGGTTTATGATAATTTTTCCACGAGATTAATATTTGGAATTGGATGTCGGCTAATTTAAAAATTGCTAGAGAGTATTCTGCGGCTCTATTTTTTGTGGCTAGAAAAAAAGCACAAGATGAAGATATTTTGAGAGAGATATCCTTGCTTCAGAGTGTGTTTGCACATTTCTCTAAGGAGGTTAAGTTGCTTAACGATCCCATATATAAAGATTCTGTGAGATTGAGCTTCATAGAGAAAATCGGCAAAAAATGCAAGTTTTCTAAGATAATGATTAACTTTCTGAATGTTTTAGCTCTGAAGAGGCGATTTGATGTTTTAGATGAAATTGTAACGCACTACGCTTCTTTGTTTTATAAATCTCATGGCGTGGAGACTATTGAGTTAACCTCTGTAGAGCCATTAACTAAAGCGGAGCTAAAAGATGTGGAGGAGTTTTTTACAAAGGAATTAAAGAAAAAGATCAGGGTTGATAATATTGTAGATCAGAATATTATTGGCGGAGTAATTGTGAGAATTGGTTCTATAATGCTTGATGGTTCTGTTTTAAACAGCATGAACAGACTGAAGCTTGTTATAGAAGAAGGATTAGAAGTTGAATAACAATTAATGGTTACCAAAAATGACACTAAAATTTCCTGAGCTTGCTAGCATAATTGAGAATCAAATAGAGGGATTTGATGCTGGAGTTGAATTTAAAGAGGTAGGCAAAGTTATCTCAATCGGAGATGGTATCGCGAAGGTCTATGGTTTAGACAGCGTGGAATATGGTGAGATGGTGGAGTTTGAAAATGGCATAAGGGGCATGGCCCTTAACCTTGAGGGGGATTCTGTTGGTGTTGTGGTATTTGGTGAAGTATCTGGCATCGGTGAGGGTAGTCAAGTAAAGCGTACTAAAACGATCGTTCAGGTACCGGTGGGCAAGGAGTTGCTAGGGCGTGTTGTGGATAGTCTTGGTAGGCCGATTGACGGTAAAGGTGCTATTAAAACAAAAAACTTCAGAAGGGTTGAGGCGCAAGCACCAGGGATCATTTCGAGAAAATCTGTGCATGAGCCAATGCAAACAGGGATAAAGGCGATAGATGCTTTGATTCCGATCGGTAGAGGGCAGAGAGAGCTGATCATTGGGGATAGACAAACTGGTAAAACTGCTATTGCTATAGATGTGATTCTGAATCAAAAGGAGGCTAACAGCAAAAAGAAAGAGAGCGAGAAACTATATTGTGTATATGTTGCAATAGGTCAGAAGCAATCTACAGTAGCGCGTATAGTTGAGAGACTTGCAGAACATGGTGCTTTAGAATATACGACTGTAGTTGTCGCTTCTGCTTCAGACTCTGCTCCTATGCAATATTTGGCCCCTTATTCTGGTTGTGCTATGGGTGAGTATTTTAGAGATGGAGGAATGCATGCTTTAATAGTGTATGATGATCTATCCAAGCATGCTGTTGCTTATAGACAAATGTCATTATTGTTGCGCAGACCACCTGGGAGAGAGGCTTTTCCTGGCGATGTATTTTATCTTCATGCTAGGTTACTAGAAAGGGCTGCTAAATTGGACGATCCTCAAGGTGGTGGTTCTTTGACTGCATTACCTATAATTGAAACGCAGGATGGTGACGTTTCTGCCTATATCCCAACTAACGTAATTTCTATTACTGACGGACAGATTTTCCTTGAAACAGACTTATTCTATAAAGGGGTAAGGCCAGCTGTGAATATTGGCCTTTCTGTGAGTAGGGTTGGTTCTGCTGCTCAAACAAAAGCTATGAAACAAGTTGCCGGGAGTCTCAAATTGGATTTAGCTCAATTTAGGGAGATGGAATCTTTTGCGCAGTTTGGTTCCGACTTGGACGCCGCGACTAAAAAGATGCTATCTAAAGGCAGGATGTTAATAGAGTTGTTGAAGCAAGCGCAGTACAAGCCGCTTAGTGTAGCTGAGCAGGTAGTCGTGTTATATGCTGGGATGAATGGATACCTAGATAAGATAGAGCTTGGCAAGGTTAAGCAATTCGAAAGGGACTTGTTGTTATTCTTACATCAAGATAAAAATAGCAGTCTTTTGAGTCAGATATCGGAGGAAAAGCAAATTACTCCTCCTATCCAAGCGCTCATGAAGCAAATACTTGATAAATTCACAGCTAATTTTGGTTAAGTATGGCAAATCTGAAGCAGTTAAAAGATAGGATTGCTAGCGTAAAGTCTACCAGAAAGGTGACTCAAGCTATGAAGGTCGTGTCTGCTTCAAAACTAAAAAAGGCAAGAAATTTATTCGATTCAAATAAGGAGTATATAGATCAACTCGATTTATTAATGCAGGATGTTTTTAATAATATTGTCGATCGGGATTTATTTCCTCTGGTTTTCGGTCGTTCTGAATCTAAGATCAATAAAACTTTGATCATTATTTTCGGCTCTGATCGTGGTTTGTGTGGTGCTTTCAATAGTGGTTTAGTACGATATTTAAAAAATGAATTAGCTAATATACATGGTAGTGAAAAAGAAATTCTATGTATTGGCAAAAAAGTGTATGATGCTCTGAAGAATAGCTCATCGTTGAAAGTACAATTGTTTAAAGAAGATGCTAATCTCACTCCAGATGATACGAAAGAGCTTTCTGAATCTTTGGTTAGGAAGTTTCATGTTGGGGAGTTGGATCGTTGCGTAATTTTCTATAATCAGTTTGTTTCGCCAATTACACAGAAAAATACATATAGAAATCTTTTGCCTCTATTTTTGAATGAAGATATAAAGAGTAATCAAGAAGCGATATCAGAGAAGGTTGTCTTTGAAAACGATCCTAAGATAGAAGAGATGGCCGCTGGCCTGGCGGAGTTATATATTGATGCAACAATTTTTTCTGTCTTGCTAGAGACTACTTCTGGCGAGCAGGGTGCTAGGATGGCGGCTATGGATAATGCTCAGAGAAATGCTGGTGAGATTATCAAGAAAGTTACAACTTTATATAATAGAACAAGACAGGCTTCAGTAACAAATGAATTGATAGAAATTATTTCCGGAATGGAAGCAATCAGGAAAAATTAAAGGAGTATAAATATGAAAAAAGAACCAAAAACTCAAAAAAACATTGGTAGGATCACAAAAATAATATCCGCTGTTGTTGACGTGGAATTTGATCATGAATTACCTATGATTAGAAACGCTCTCCATTGTCAATTAGATGGGAAAGTGTTGGTGCTAGAGGTAGTCCAGCAAATAGAAGGAAACCAAGTCAGGACAATTGCGATGGAGGCCACAGAAGGTCTGATGAGAGGAATCGAGGTAATTGATACTGGTGCTCCGATTACTGTGCCGGTAGGCCATGAGACATTAGGCCGTATAATGAATGTTCTGGGTGAGCCTATTGATGAGAAAGGCCCTATTAAGGCAAAGGAAAGGGGCTCAATTTATGCAAAGCCTCCTGCTTTTATAGATCAATCCACAAATAATGATATTCTGAATACAGGTATCAAAGTGATTGATCTGTTAGCGCCATATGCAAGGGGAGGTAAGGTCGGTCTGTTCGGTGGTGCTGGTGTTGGTAAGACAGTTCTAATTATGGAATTGATTAATAATATTGCTAAGGCCCATGGTGGGTTATCGGTATTTGCTGGTGTTGGTGAGCGTACCAGGGAGGGTAACGATCTATACCGTGAGATGATTGAATCTGGCGTTATCAATACAAAGGATTTTTCAAAATCGAAGGCTGTTCTAGTCTATGGGCAAATGAATGAGCCACCAGGGGCGAGGGCTAGAGTTGCTTTGAGTGGACTAACTCAAGCAGAATATTTCCGTGATCGCGAAGGTAAGGATGTTTTGATGTTTATTGATAATATCTTCAGATTTACTCAGGCCGGTTCTGAGGTTTCTGCATTGCTAGGAAGGATCCCTTCTGCTGTGGGTTATCAGCCAACACTTGCTACTGAAATGGGTGAATTACAGGAGCGTATCACATCTACGAAAAAAGGTTCTATTACATCTATACAGGCAATTTATGTTCCTGCAGATGACCTCACAGATCCTGCGCCTGCTGCATCTTTTGCCCATCTTGATGCAACTACTGTACTGAGTAGGTCTATAGCGGAGCTTGGCATATATCCGGCTGTGGATCCTTTGGATAGTACATCAAATATGCTTGATCCAAACATTATTAGCCAGGAGCATTACAGCGTAGCAAGGTCTGTGCAAGAGGTATTGCAAGCCTATAAATCTTTGCAAGATATTATTGCCATATTGGGTATCGATGAATTATCTGAAGAAGACAAATTGGTTGTTGCGAGGGCCCGTAAGATACAGAAATTCTTATCTCAGCCTTTCCATGTGGCAGAAGTATTTACTGGCGTGCCTGGTAAGCTTGTTTCTTTAGAAGATACGATTCAGGGCTTTAAAGGAATCATTGAAGGTCAGTATGATGATTTGCCGGAAGCTGCTTTTTATATGGTTGGTAATATAAAAGAAGTGCAAGAGAAGGTTAAGGTAATTAATAATAGCTAGTTTATGGTATCGGAGAATGGCCTATTAGTAAAAATATTGACTCCTTTGGGTGCTGTTTTGCACGAGGAGGCTAGTATGGTCATTATACCTGGTGTTGATGGTGAGGCTGGTATTTTGCCAAAGCATGTGTCAACTATCTTTAGGTTAGATCCTGGTTTAGTGAAAGTTTATTCAGGCGATAGAATAACTAATACTAATTTTGTATTTGGAGGGTTTGCAAAGATTCATCAAGATCAACTATATATTTTGGTAGATAAAGCATGCTCTATAGATGATTTGAATCACGATGAGGCGCAAAAGAGTTTACTAGCGTTGGAACAAGAATTATTAAAAACACGAGATCCAGATCTTATATCTTTTATTGATTCAAAAATTAGAGTAGCTAGGAAGGTGGTCGAGTTATCTAAGCAAGTGCACTAGGTCTCAATACAAGCTCAAAATATAAAAACCACTATTACAGAGTATATAATTGCAGATTAACGAAATCTTAAGTTGATTAATAAGAAATCTATCTCTATTTTTCATAGCATTGTTTAATAAGCTTATTTCTGATAATATGAGGGTTAGATATGAGGGCAGCTAAAAATATGGAATTTTTTGATAGTCACGAACAAGTAAAAAGTTTAATGCACGCTGGCGTGAAGACAACTCAGGCTGAAGCAATAGTAAAGGTTCTATCCTTTAGCAGACGTTCTGATATTGCGAATCTTGCTACTAAAGACCAGGTGACTCAAGTCAAGACAGAGCTCGAGTACAAGATAGATCAAGTCAAGACAGAGCTCGAGCATAAGATAGATCAGGTCAAGACAGAGCTCGAGTACAAGATAGATCAAGTCAAGACAGAGCTCGAGCATAAGATAGATCAGCTTGATGCTAAGATAGATCGAGTAAAGGTAGAACTTGAGCATAAGATAGATGCTATGGGGGAAAAGACACTGGTTATGATACAAGATGCTAAATTTGATACCATAAAATGGATGATTGGTCTTTTCATTACTATGATGCTTGCTATTTACTTTAAGTGATCTCTGAGTCAGAAATAATATGTTGACATTAATTACGCTAGAGGTCCGATGGTTGTTTTATCCTGCGCTGGTGAAAATATTCAGAAAATAGTTGATGTTATCAAGAGAGGTGGCGTAGTTATTTTTCCTACCGAAACAGTATATGCTCTTGCTTGTGATGCAACAAACCGTAGCGCTGTAAAGAGAGTGTTTGAGATCAAATCGCGCGATCAAAATAAAGCATTGTCTGTGTTGGTTTCTGATATCGATACTATAGAGCGGTACGCTGATGTGAGTACAGAGTTAAGGGAGTTGATGAATAAATTTTCTCCTGGCCCAATTACTTACGTTCTGGGTGTAAGAAGTAATATTGATATAGCAAATTCTTCGACTTTAGGATTTCGCATACCCAACCACAAAATTGCTTTAGAGATTTTGGGGAAATGCGATCTGCCGTTAATTGGTACTAGTGTAAATAAATCTGGTGGTATTGCTGCTACTTCTGTAGATAAAATCGAGGATGAGATCGCTGCACAAGTCGATATAATTTTAGATGGAGGAGAATCAGAAATTGGTATCGGTTCTACTGTGGTCAAAATAAATTCAGATAATTCCTTAGAAATTCTGAGGGAAGGTAGTATGTCGCGTGAGGAGATTGCGAATGCTTGGAACGATCGTTAAACATATCGACGGCATTCTCCTTAGCGCTATATAAACATATTCAGAATGCGTCATTAACCTGACATATCTATTGACAGCTAGTAAACATGCATATAGTATGTCAGTTTACTAAATTACAAGTTTGTTATGTGGAAGAGAGAATTCAGCAAAGTATATGAAGATGTAAATCCAAAGAAAATTTGGTCTTTATGGGAGGATGTTGATAATTGGCCCAAATGGCATAGAGATTTGGAGTATTGCAAACTAGATGGAAAATTTTCTATAGGTAGTTATTTTATCTTGAAGCCAAAGAATATGGGGGCGGTGAAAATTAAAATCACGGCTTTAAAAGAAGGTGAGTATTTCACGGATTGTACAGAGTTCTTCGGGGCAAAGATGTATGACACTCATAGGATAACAAAAACAAAGGAAGGCCTAAAAATCTCTAACAGTTTATGGGTCACTGGTCCTTTGAGTTGGATATGGATCAAGCTGGTTGCTCAGTATGTTGCCTCTACAATAGAGGAAAAGATAAGTGCATTGGTTGAATTATCAAAAAAGAGTGACTTATGAAATTGCCATTTCAGTTTGATTCTCCAAACGAAAGCGTAGGATTTTTGCTTTGGCAAACTACTGTGATGTGGCAGCGCAGTATTAAAAAAATTCTGGATCCATATAAAATCTCTCATAGTCAGTTTGTTATTATGGCGCTTTTATTGTGGATGAGTGAGAAGCAAGAACAGGTAACTCAAGCCGATATAGTTAGTTGGTCAAAAATGGATAAGATGACTATCTCGAAGTCTTTAAAAGAATTGGCAAAGTTGGATTTTGTTTGTAGAAGCGAGAATTGTTCTGATACTCGAGTTAAAGACTTGAAATTAACTGCTAATGGAAAGATTATGATATCAAAGATCGTTCCTGAGGTTGAAGCCATGGATGGTGCGTTTTTCCAGCATCTTTCTCAGTCCGATAAGAACTCCTTGATAAAGATAATTATGCTGTGCAGAGCAGATCCAAAATCGTAAATCGTTGCTTTTATGTAACTATTTCACAACAATATTGAGTTACCACAAATTATGGCGTACAATTAATTAGTGTGTAATGTTAAATATATAGTTAATATGGGTAAAGCTAAATTACCTAGGGACGGCACGACAAATACTAATGCTAATTCTTCGGGATCGGCGAATAGAACATCGGTATTTACCGATCTTGTGAATTTTTTTGTAACATTAGGGGCGTTGTTTAATCATCCTACATGGGTGGATGATAGAAATATCACAGAGTCACAAGATAGAACGGTAGTCTCGCTTCTAGGCAGCCTTAATAACGACCCACCTGGTTCTGTTTGAAACTCAATCTAGCTATTTTGATTGTGTTTAGTTGCGGCTTTAACTATTACCAATCCCATCAGAAGCATTACGCAGGATATGAGTTGTCCCATAGTAAAATAACCGAAGAAGTAACCTATATTCTCATCCGGTTCTCTGAAGATTTCCGAGAAAAATCTGAATATAGAGTATAATACACAGAATGTTCCTGAGAGTAATTTTTCTTTTTTGAAGAATTGAAATTTAAAAAACAGAATATTCATTATAATAAATAGCAATAATCCCTCGCTTAGTGCTTCATAAATCTGGCTTGCATGTCTTGTTTCTGGGCCCATTTCGGGGAATATAACGCCCCATGGTTTATCCGTTACTCTTCCTATTAACTCTCTGTTGATGAAGTTTGCTAACCTTCCTAGAAATATCCCTATTGGAGCTACGCATGATGCAAGATCAAGAATTTTCCAGTAATTTATATGATTGATTTTTGAGAATAATATTGTTGCTAACACAAAGCCAATAAAACCGCCATGGAAAGACATACCTCCTTTCCAGATTTCTAATACTAGTAGTGGTTCTGCAAAGAATATAATTGGGTCGTATATAGCGATATACCCCAATCTACCTCCTATTAATATTCCCAAAATAGAGTATACAAGGAAATCATCTGTAAATTTCTTGCCAAGATCTAGCTTGATTTTTTTCGCGAGAAAATTCATATAGTAAATACCAACTAGGATTCCTACTATATAAGCCAAAGAGTACCACCTGATCGCTAGCGGTCCTATTTGTATCAGTACTGGGTCTATATTTGGTACTATCATTACTAAGCCTAATTTCTTGGGTGACTTTTATTATACACATCTAGTATTCTTTTGCTATCTACGGATGTATAAATTTGTGTTGTTGAAAGATTTTTGTGACCTAATAGTTCTTGGATAGAACGAAGATCTGCCCCATTAGATAAAAGATGAGTGGCGAAACTATGTCTGAAGGCGTGGGGTGTAACCGAACTCGGCAATCCAAGATTATTTCTGATTTTTCTGATCTGGCTTTGGAATACGCTAACATTCATTTTTTTTCCGCGTGTACCAAGAAATATAGGTGCGTCTGATTCCAGGTTAAAAGGGCAGTGATCTAGATATTGTTGGATGGCATCTTTTGCTGTATCGAGTATTGGTATAGATCTCATTTTATTACCTTTGCCTGTGACAGTAATGTACTGGCCCTTTAAGTCATTTTTTGTTATAGAGAGTGCTTCGGAAATACGAAGTCCACATGCATATATCAGTGTGATGATCGCAAAATCTCGTAACTGTGTCCATAGTTCTTTTGAGACCTGAAATGATTCATCCTGGGCAAGTTGAGTATCAATAAAACTCAGATCTTTTGGTAGAGACCGCCCTCTTCTTTTTATTTTTAAATTAAGCGCGCTATCATTAGTTATGTTTTCGAACCTTTTTAAGTAGCGAAAAAAATTTCTAATTGCTGCTAAATATCTAGCGTAGGAGGTGATTGTATATTCTTGGGTTTTTAATTTAGTTAGCCAAGACCTTATGTCTTGTATGGTAATGTCTTCGAGATGTTTTTTATTTAAAGTCCCGGCCATATGCTCGTTTAAAAATGAAAAAAACATCGCGAGGTCTGTTTTATAAGATGAAGATGTATGCGGAGAATAGCGCTTTTCTTCCTGCATCCATTTATGCCATTTTAGATATATATCTTTCAAATCGTCATCAGCCTGGAATACTATCATACAAAGCATCATAATTATGTCACAGAAGGTGCAAGTAGCAATGCCCACTTCTGCTAGGTGTGTGAGGAGTAATGCAGTAGCAATTAATTAAGGGTCTTTGTTTCATTTGCCTATACAAAAACTTGAAAAGATCTCACCCAGTACTGATTCTACATCAATTCTTCCGGTAATACTACCTAGGTAATTTGCTGCCATTCTGAGTTCTTCAGTAGCTAAAACCAAATCATGTTCAAGGCTAAAGTTTTTTAGGCATTGCAGTGCTTTTGTTAAATTCTCTCTTTGCCTCTGTTTGGTTATTAGTGGTTCATTATCGGAAAAGGCGAAGAAATTAGTGGTAAAAGAAGTGATTTTTGACATAAGTTGATCGATACCAATATTGTCTTTTACAGAGATTAGGAGCACTGGATGACCAGAGATAGTTTCCGGGATAGATTGATCTGTTAAGTCAGTTTTATTTATTGCTATAATACAATTTTCATCAATTAAATTTGATATAGTATGATTGTAATTCTGCTTTGTGGCGTCTAGCAGAATAATTTTGAGATCTGCTGTTTGGGCTCTTTCTAATGAGCGCTTGATGCCTTCATTCTCGATTTCGTCTTCGCTCTCACGAAGGCCAGCTGTGTCTGCGATAGTGACAGGATATCCGTTTATATCTAAATTTATTTCTATGACATCGCGGGTAGTGCCTTCTATTTTTGATACGATTGCTACATCTCTTCTGGCCATTTTATTAATTAAGGAGGATTTGCCAGCATTGGTTGGGCCGAGTATAGCGATGTAAAGCCCTGACAATAACTTTTCTCCCCTTTGTGCATTGCCGAGAAACGATTCGATTTTTTCTATTAAAAGATCTATATGTGCACCAATATGCTTTGTAAGATGTTCAGGTATGTCTTCATCTGGAAAGTCTATATACGCTTCTATATTACTAATGATTTTTATTAATGAAGATCTCCAATTCTCATAAATATCTTTGAGCTCACCTGATAGCTGCTTAATTGCTTGTTTATGCTGAGCTGTGGTATTGGAATTGATAAGCTCTTCTAATCCCTCTAGTTCTGTAAGGTCCATCTTATTATGTAGAAAAGCTCTCATAGAAAACTCTCCTCGTTCTGCTACTCGCAGATTATCTATGTTTGAAAGTGCATCTAGAGTCAGATCCAGTACTGCCATTCCGCCGTGTATATTAAGTTCCAAGACGTCTTCTCCTGTGAAGCTTTTTGGGCTTTCATAGTATATCGCTATGCACGTATCTATTAAATCATGCGTTATAGGATGATGTATTTTAGTTAAAGTCGCATGTCTGGGGAGGAGGGTACTGCATCTTAAGGATTGTATGACGTTTTTTGTATCTGGGCCAGAAATCCGTACGACTATTATACCAGATTTTTGTGATGGAGATGCAGTTGCATATATAGTGTTTTTGATATTTGCTTGAGCTGTATTGAACATGATTTATATATGATGTATCATCGGCAGATCGTTTCTATTTCAAAAAGTAACTTAAGTATCATGAGGGGGATTTTAACATAAATGTTTGATAATAGCAGCATAAAACAACAAATCATAAAACAAGCGACTGAGTATCGTAACAATAAATTATTCAATAATTTTATTGATGCTTTTTATTCTTATATACCTACTTGTAATGAAAATTCCTGCGATATAAATGAGTTTGCTAAAATTGCTATTTTTGTTTTTCAGGAATTAATAAACAAGCAAGATAATATACGTTTAGTGGAGATACATAAAGATAAGTCTTCTGTATCAGAAGATGTCAGGATTGCACTAATTAACGATGACACCCCTTTTATTGTTGATTCTGTTACTGAATATTTAACTAAGAAAAACTACAGAGTTAAGCATATGATTAACGCTTTGCTGTATGTAGAACGAGATAATAATGGCAATATCAAATCTATTCATAAGGTTGATGATTTACATAAGGCAAATGAGTCTGCAATATATATTAACATTTCTTTGCTCAAACAGGGCGAATATTTAAAGAAATTATCTGATGAATTATGTACTGTTTTATCGCATGTTAGAGTTTCTTGCATGGATTGGAACCTAATGCTTTCTAAGGTTAACGATGCTTTGTCTGATACCTCGATGTATGATGAGGGCAAGGAGTTGATGAAATGGATTCAAAATGGCAACTTTACCTTTATTGGTTATCAAGAATTTTCGTTCAATCGAAAAAGTCCAGTTGTCGCAGAGTCTTTTGGTATTGCTAAACTAGAAAAGGTTGATTTGTGTAATGTAATAT
>Ga0208506_1000286_pt1 | contig 18687 bp, 16 predicted proteins | sample CryBogCBH29Jul08_FD_184616 | JGI IMG/M metagenome (GOLD analysis project Ga0208506, IMG submission 184616) | Freshwater microbial communities from Crystal Bog, Wisconsin, USA - CBH29Jul08 (SPAdes) | ecosystem: Environmental > Aquatic > Freshwater > Lake | place: Crystal Bog, Wisconsin, USA... | reverse complement strand
GCAGTAGTAAAAAAACTTCAGTCTTTAAGCAAAAAAATATCATCCAAGCAAGAGATAGCTCAAGTAGCTACAATTTCTGCTAATGGAGATAAAGAAATCGGGGAAAAAATTGCTGAAGCTATGGAAGAAGTGGGTCATGAAGGCGTGATTACTGTTGAAGAAGCTAAGGGTCTCAAATTTGAAATCGAAGTTGTGAAAGGTATGAAATTTGACCGTGGATATCTCTCCCCATACTTTGTAACAAATAGCGAGAAGATGTTGTGTGAGTTAGATCGCCCATATATTCTGATTTTCGAAAAGAAATTATCTTCATTGCAAGCTATGCTTCCAGTACTTGAAGCTGTGGTTCAAGCAAACCGTCCATTATTGATTATAGCTGAGGATGTTGAGGGCGAAGCTCTTGCAACTTTAGTTGTAAATAAATTGCGTGGTGGATTAAGAATATGCGCTGTGAAAGCTCCCGGTTTTGGCGATAGAAGAAAATCAATGTTAGAAGATCTAGCAATTCTAACTAATGGACAAGTGATCAGTGAAGATCTAGGCATGAAGTTAGAAAATGTCACTCTAGACATGCTCGGCACTGCAAAACGTATTACTATAGACAAAGAAAACACAACTATAGTGGAAGGTAGCGGTGATAAGGACGCTGTGGACTCCCGTTGTGCGCAGATTCGTCAGCAAATCGAAGAAACAACTTCTGACTATGATAAAGAAAAACTTCAAGAAAGATTAGCAAAACTTTCTAGCGGTGTTGCAGTGCTAAAAGTTGGTGGCGCTACGGAAGTTGAAGTGAAAGAGCGCAAGGATAGAGTAGAGGATGCTCTGAATGCTACTAGGGCTGCTGTAGAAGAAGGTATAGTACCTGGTGGTGGTGTAGCATTATTCCACTCACAAGATGTTCTAAATGATCTGAAAGTTGAAAATCGCGATCAAAGCGCTGGTATCGATATAGTCAGGTGCGCTATACAAGCTCCATTACGTCAGATAGCACAAAATGCTGGTATAGATGGAGCTATAGTAGTAGCTAATTTGTTGGGTAAAAAAGATCATAATCACGGTTTTGATGCTCAAAAAATGGAATATGTAGATATGATCAAAGCTGGAATTATTGACCCAACAAAAGTGGTGCGTACTGCGTTGCAAGATGCATCATCAGTTGCTGGTTTAATAGTAACAACCGAGACTATAATCACCAATAAACCAGAAGAAAAAACCGCACATCCTATGCCTGCGGGGATGGGTGGTATGGATCAGATGGGGGGCATGGGTTTCTAAATTTCATTTGAAACTCTAACTTCTGCTGGTAATTTGTACGTCGATTCGGTGCTCGCTTCCTTATGTACTTAAGTGTACATATCGAAAGCTGTGCGCCGAATCTTCTCCACATTCCCTACCAGAAGCGAGTTTCAAAAAGAAATTATATGCAAGCTATTGTAATGCAAGGAACTAAGCTCATCGGCCTCACTGCCTGCACTCATAGTACTCATTAAATTTGAGACTTGGTATTAAGCAACTTCTGCTGGTAATTTGTACGTCGATTCGGTGCTCGCTTCTTTATGTACTTAAGTGTACACATCGAAAGCTGTGTGCCGAATCTTCTCCAAATTCCCTACCAGAAGCGAGTTTTAAAAAGAAATTATTTTTCTAAATTAGCTGTATCCTTTTCTCGATTTTAATCTTCCATCTCAAAGAAGTTTAGTATAATCTAGTGCTGGGCTTTATTTGGTTTTGCGAAGTTAAATGGTATATAAAAGGGTTTCTTTTCTTGTTATCTCGGTCTTTTTGCTCAAATTCATACTAATTAGTTTGTATGATTTTGCTATGCCGTCTGAGGCTAGATATGCAGCTATCTCAATGCGTATGTTGTTGAATAACAACTACTTGATGCCATATTTTTCTCCTGATATTCCATTCTTTGGTAAGCCGCCTCTAGCATTTTGGGCTAGTGCTATTTCTATGAAAGTTTTTGGTATGCACTATTTTGCAGCCCGTCTGCCTCATTTGCTTGCCTTATTAGCTACTTGTATGGCGCTCTATGTCACAGTAAAGAGATCATATGACTACAGGACTGGGATTGCAGCTGTTGTGATATTGCTATCCTGCGCAATTTCTTATGCATTAAGCAGTGTGATGACAGAGGCATTCTTGCTTCTTGGTATGACTATGACTTTGCTGTCTTTTTGGGCGCAGATTCAAAGTGATAAGCAGAATATACACGGCTATTTGTTTTTCTTGGGCTGCGTGATTTCTGTTTTAACAAAAGGGCCTGTAGGTATATGCTTTCCTGGGTTATCGATATTTGTATATCTCATTATTAGTGGTAGGTGGAAAGAGTTCTTTACTAAATTTCCATTAATAAAAGGGGGGTTGTTATTCTTTGTATTAGCTTTGCCATGGTTCTTCTTGGCTGAGAGAAAATATCCTGGCTTTTTAGACTATTTTATTCTAGGTGAAAATTGGCATCGCTTTGCTACTCCTGGCTGGAGGGGTGATAGATATGGTCATGCTCATTTAGCGTATTTTGGTCAAATCTGGGTATTTTTTGTAGTTTTAATCTTGCCTGTCGGGTTAATATTCTTGGTGAAATCTAAACAGATTTTTTTGAGTTTTTTACAGCTCTTAGCAAGAGATAAGAGCTTCGTTTTCTTTGCTCTTTCATTTTTAGTATCTATGGGCGTTCTAACATTTATGAGAAACATGATAGGTACTTACGTTATATATTCAATTATTCCTTTTACGATTCTTTTATCCCGGATTATTTTGGTTAAAAAATGGGATAATATTATATTGTACTTAGCCTATTTAACTTTAATAGCACATTTATTCCTGATTGCCGCTTTTGCTGTTAACCCCGCTTTGTTTACTAAGCATTCAGAGTATGATGTAAAGCTTCTGAAGCAAATACCAAATTATCCTAACCTTGATGGTTCTGAAGTATATTATGTCGGGAATGAGAAAAATACATTTTTACTCGCTTGGTATACTAAGGATAAAATACGCGCTATTGATTCGGGTCAAATAAATAATATAGTAACCAACAGTAACTCTTCCAACTATTTTATTGGCGATAAGTCACTTCAGGATCATTATAAAATTCTTAAGCCTATAGCTTGCGTAGAGGCGGAAAGTAATTCTAATTGTTTATATTATGATAAGTAGAGTGCTAGAGCTTTGGTTCCATCTAGATAGAAGGGTGCGTTTTATCTTGGTTGGTGGATATAATACGTTATTTTCGTATTTGATATTCTTACTATTGGAAGGTTTACTATCAAATAGCATCAATTATCTTGTAGTCTTATGTGTCGCCCATTTCATATCAGTATTTAATTCATTTATAAATTTCAGGGTATTTGTGTTCCAATCTAGAGGTAGGTTTTGGCATGAATATATTAAGGTTAATATAGTCTATATTGGCTATTTATTACTTAATGTAATATTGTTATATTTCCTTAAGAGCATCTTAGGAGTAAATCTTTTTGTTGCACAGATCATTTGTATTGTTATCCTAACGCTGTTATTCTATCAAATTCATAAAAATTTTTCTTTTAAATATGAAAACAAAATTAGTTAGTATCGTCGTTTCTGCTTATAATGAGGAAGGTAATCTTCCAGAATTATACAAGCGCTTGATCTTAAATCTCAAAACATGCAAAAATATTTCATATGAAATTATCTTTGTGAACGATGGTAGCTCTGATTCTACATTGGAAGTTTTAAAGGCAATTGTACTCAAAGATCAGAATACAAAAATTGTAGATTTGGCTAGAAATTTCGGTCATGAAATCGCTATGACAGCAGGCATGGATCACTCTAAAGGAGATGCTGTATTGTTCATGGATGCAGATTTGCAGCATCCGCCAGAGGTTGTTCCTCAGATTATCCAGAAGTGGCAAGATGGATATGGAATTGTTCTTACAAAGATTCTTGAGAATCATGAGAAAAGTTGGTTTAGGTCCATTCTTTCAGATAGTTTCTATAGGTTGATTAATAAGCTCTCTGATGTTGAAGTCCCAGCTCAGACACCAGATTTTAGATTGATTTCGAGAGAGTATATAGACGTATTAAAGAACATGAGAGAAGATAGTAGAATGTTCAGAGGCATGCTAAATTGGATGGGTATATATGATTTTGCTGAGGTTGAATTTGTTGCTCCAAAGAGATTCTCTGGGGAAACACATTATGGCCTATCGAAGTCTTTTGGTTTAGCTATTAATGCTATTTTGCAATTTTCAATAAAGCCTTTAAGGGTTTCAATCATTTTTAGTGTACTTTGTGCTCTATTCGCCGCATTATTTGGCTTGTGGACTATATATGAGCATTTTATTTACGACAAGCCTGCTACTGGATATGCAACGATCATATGTTTGATTGTATTCTTATTTAGCTTGCAGTTTGTCATACTTGCAATTATCGGCGAGTATATAGGGCGTATTCATATTGAGTCTAAAAATCGGCCGCTATATTTTTCCAGAGTCATTGATCATACCAAAAAAGATGAAAATAAGAATTAATGCGGATGATTTTGGTATGAGCCCGGGAGTGAATGGGGCAATAGCAAAAATGTTTCAGGCTAATAAACTGCATTCTGCAAGTTTAGTGTGTGGGTGCGATCATTTTGACGAAGCCGTAAGGATCGCTAAGGCTAATCCAGCTCTTAAAGTAGGTTTGCATTTTAATCTCACTACTGGTAAAGCAATAAGCGAGAAAAGTGATCTGTTAGTTGATAAAGAGGGTAGGTTTAGGAATGGTTTCTTGAGTTTGTTGTTATTGTCTATCTTTCAAAGAAAATCTTTAGAAAATCAGGTAAGGGCAGAGCTTGAGGCTCAGATATCTTTATTGAGGAAATCTGGGATATCAGTTTATCATATTGATAGTCATCGGCATGTTCATGTTATTCCTACGATTTTTTCTGTGGTTACAGAAATAGCTAAAAAACATAAAATTAAGCATATAAGGGTTATAAATGAGAGGTTTTCTAATACATGGTTCATTCCGTATCCGAAGACTTATTTATTCGATGGGGGAATCGTTAAATGGTTAATATTACGTGGACTAGGCTTGTTTAACCGATATAAGACATCCACTTATTTTTTTAGCATACTTTATACTTGTTCTATATCAGATGGGTTGGTCAGGAAGGTTACCATCCCTCAAGGCTTTGATGATGTAGAGATTATGATTCATCCAGGCAATCCTGCTATAGATGAACCATTGAATCTTTTGGAGAAGAGGCACTTGGTTTCTGCTAATAGATATATTGAGAATCTGTGATGCCTGGCATGAATTCATTAAAGACCTTGCTTCTTTTGACGGAATCCGTTATATAATATCCATCAACTTTGACGCGGGGTAGAGCAGCTCGGTAGCTCGTCAGGCTCATAACCTGAAGGTCGTAGGTTCAAATCCTGCCCCCGCAACCAAGTCTGTTCAAGGTTTTTCACGAAATCCAATACCACAGAGGTCATTTAGCGCTGAGAGTTAGTATAAAATTCTCAAAAACTTTCTGCTGACTCATTGAAATTTTAAAAATATAGATCTATGCATTCAATAATGGAGTCGCTAATGTCTATGATATTTATAGAGGGATAAAGTGTCTTCGTTTTATCCATTTGTATGCTATTTGATACAGTTAGTTTATTAACGCGCGATGCTATATCATTGAATTTTGCGTGGTCTTGGATTCCAAGTAGGTTATGAGTGATAATTATTTCTATGCTTTTTGCCTGAGCAGATTTTAGAACTTCAATAGCAGTCAGGATCGTTTGTCCGCTGCCTATCATGTCATCTATTAATATGCAATGTTTATCCTTTACATCTCCCATAATGCCATTCATCGATACGTTATTTTCTTTGTCTCGTTGTTTATACACGACAGCAAGATCTGTGCCTAAGAAATTGCTAATGCTTGTAGTTCTTAGCTTGCCACCAATATCTGGAGAGACAATCACTCTATCAATATTTGAAATTTTAGTAAGGCTATTTCTAAATAACTCCAGCATTGTAATGTTTTTTACTGGGATTCTAAAAAAGCCTTCAGTTTGACTTGAATGCAAATCTATTGTGATTAAACTATCAAGGCCAGCTGCTTCTAATAAGGATGCGATGCAGGAAGCTGAAATGAAATCGCCAGGTTCAGTCTTGTGATCCATCCTACCATATGCAAAATACGGAATAAAAAGATGGATTCTTTTAGCTCCTCTTTTTTTTACAGCGTTTATCAGAAATAGTAGTTGTATAAGGTTTTCATTTACGCTTGGAAATAGCTCGTGGATAATTAGCACGCCTTCTTGATATAAATCGTCGTAGATTTTTATGATCAATTCTCCATCTGGGAATTTACTGATTTTCCTATCTACAGGTTTCAAGTCTACATTTGATAGGATTTTTTTTAATAGAGAGCTTGTATTGTTACAGCTTAATATTTTCATAATCTTTAAAAAATCTCAATAGTTTTATAGGGTGGAAGAATATAGTCGATATGGAAAAGAAATTAGCCCCGGCCTCTTGATATCTAAAAATATCCTCTACGGATTGTATCCCGCCACCGCCTATTATAGTGATTGAATCTCCGAGTGCTTGGCTTATGCCGCGTATTAAACGCAAATAATAATTCTTGATTACATCTCCTGAAACGCCTCCTCTTTTGCTCGGAAAAGAATTAAAGAGATGGAAGTATTGGATACCACATTTTTGATAATATTCTATGATTGAGAGATGTGCTTTCGAGGGAGGCACCTTGATGATTATCTCTAAGTTTAAGCTTTTTAATATATTTATTTCATCTGTTGATAGTAATAAAACTTTTGCATTTGGACAACTGACATTTATTTCTAAAGCTGCTGGTTTGTGTTCCTGATAATGAACTAATGCATGCAAGATAGAGAATAATGTGGTGAAGTCTCCCTTGTCTAGAAATGCGATAGAAATGATTTTACCATCTGACTTTAGTGGATCTAAATTTTTTACCCCAGGGTTTCTTAGTCCTATAGAATTGACCCATCCGAATTTGTGATGTTTAACTATCGGTCTTAGGGTTTTTAAATATCTGAAAATCATGCCATCTCTTCTTTGTAACGTGTATGTGCCACGCACCGATGTTGCAGAGTCCAACTGTAGGATATTGCCAAAAGGCGGAGAGATAATAAGTCGTTTAAACATCATCTCCAAAGAATTTTTGCATCTTAAATATAGGCTTGATCCATTCTGTGCAATCATTACGAGCAAAAACCACGACACCAAAAATATTATCATATCCCATGTCTAAAAACTTCTTTTTTGCCTCTTCCATTGAATTTCCTGTTGTGAACACATCATCAACGATTAGCAAATTATTGTTGTCATTTGATTCGTATTCTTTAAATGCGTTTTCAAATGGAATGCCACCTCTTGGGATTCCATAAACCTTTCTAAATTTAATTTTCTTTGATAGAATTTTCGCAAATGTTTGATAATCTTGGTCTGTTAATGCGTCGCATTCTATCTTAAAATAAGATGTTCCACCTGAGTGAAGGGTAAATTTTTTATATTGAAATAAATTGGTCATAATACTCCTCGCTTGCTTTGGTTGGGTCTGTTGCACTTAATATTGGCCTTCCTACTATAATAAAATTAGTCTTTAATTTTTTTGCCTCGAGTGCCGTTATTGTACTTTTGTGGTCATTTGACTCATATGAGTTTCTAACTCCTGGAGTTGCTAGCAATACTTCATCGCCAAAAGTATCTCTGAATCTTTTTATCAGAAAAGGTGGGCAAATAAAACTCTTTCCTCCTAACTTTATGATTTCTTCAGCTCTTCTTATAATGCTCGTAATGTCAACATCAATGGAGTCGCTTGAAAGATGAAGAACAAAAAATGGCTTTGCTTTGTGTTTTAAAGACATTTCAATTACATCTTTGCTGCAAGCTGCTGAGATAGTGAAGAACTCAACATTCTTTAGTAGTTTCTGATAGCCAATAATTGCTTCATTAACTGTTGAGAGTATATCAAAAAACTTTAGGTCTAGCACTATAGGCTTATCAAATGTTTTAAGTTGAGTAACATCAAAATTTGACATAGCAATATGTCCTATTTTGATATGACTTATATGGTCTTGGATTTTTGCAATAACATCGTTTGCGGTTTCCAAGTTTTTTAAATCAAGAGAGAGAATTAATGACATTTTAGGGTCTTTAAATAATATGGTGTATTTCAAGAGCTCTTACTAGCCTAGTCACTCCAATTCCACCACCAAACCTTGGAATAAAGTTCAAATTTAGGAAGCTGTCAAGTTCGTTCTTAATTCTGCTTTCACCAAATTTTTCATATAATAATTTTGCGTACTGCCCGTTGCTTATTGTGTGGAATGATTTGTACATTGCTTCCGCATCGCAGGATCTTTCAGCGCTTCCTATAGTTTCCTGGCCTTCAATAATTACATCTATTTTGCTAGCAAGGCCATCTTTAGTGTGCATATTCCAAAACGGGCTCGTTGCGATTGGAAAATGCGTTAGTAGTATTGCTGGACCAAATTCATCGCGCATTGACGCCTCATGTTCATTATTAAGCTCTTTAGTATTGTATTTTGCAGCCATATCAAGATATCTTTTTTCTGGTATTTTATCGGCATCTTGGATTCTTAAAAAATCCACCAACTCTCTTTCCAAATTTTTAAGATCCTCAAAGTTTCCATGAGATTCAAATTCAAACATTGGAAATATAGTTTTGTGTCTTCCAGGAATTGGATTTGGCTCGTTTCTGTAGGAAGTAGATAGGCAAAAATAACCTGCTGCATCTGGCTTGTTTAATAGTTCATATTCTAACCACATTTGACCAGTTTGAGGGAGTGGCCAGTCCTGACCTTGATAATTAAAAGTTTGGATAGTTGTTGGGTCTTCACAAGCTGCCAAGATACTCAGCCTACTTTGAGTATGAGCTTCAACGAAATTTTTGGCTAAAAAAAAAGACCTTAATAAACTTAAGGTCTTTTGAAAATTTGAGGCCGATACAACAAGATCGGTTTTCTCATAAAAGTTTGTTTGACTAAGCTCTAGTTCTGACACTGACATAATAATCCTCTGATTGAAATTAACCCCCCCAGTACAAGCTCTATCAAGGGCGATAGAAATTATAATGAAATAACACTCTTTATTGGGTGAAAATTGTAGTAAAATAAAACTCGCTGTCAATCTGTATTTTAAATAATATATGGCCATGCCAAATAAGGGGTGGCATTAAGGCAAAAAAATGCGTATAGCGGAACCCAGTATAACTATCCATCAACTTTGACCAGGGGTAGAGTAGTTCGTCACGCTCATAACCTGAAGGTCGTAGGTTCAAATCCTGCTCCCGCAACCAAACACATGTCGGTCCATACAAGAGTTTTAGCTTCTTATAATTTTTAGGACTTGATATGTAGAAGTGTTCCTGGTAGGTTTCGCTCGTATTTTAATCGTAGTTTTATGCATAGGTTTTTCGTTATTTTGTCATTTTTATTGGCTTCTATAATAGCAATTATTTGTTTTGTTGAGCCAGGATTTCATGTGCTTCACAAAACTGAAGATATGCATCCAGGCTCTGTAGATAACAGTGATGTTATTGTATATTTGATCAATATGGACAGATCAAAGACACGTTTAGATCATATGAAACCTTATGTTGAAGGCCTGGCATTTCCATTTGAGCGTATCGTAGGCGTTGAAGGCAATAAGATTACTAAAGATGAGATTAGCAGGGTGTTTGATATAAAACACTATCAAGAGTATGCTATCAATCGAGTATCCGAGTCTAAGGGGGTTATAGGATGCAGTTTAAGTCATCTGAAGGTGTGGAAAACTTTCTTGTCTTCAAGATATAAGTACGCTCTAGTTTTGGAGGATGACATTACATTTGATCCAGTTCTTTTAAGCAAGGCTATCCAAGAAATGATAGATAAACATTCTGATAAATGGGATGTTGCAACTTTTTTGAAGAATAGCACTGACGATACTATTTCAATTGCAAAGTTATCAGGCGGAGAAAATATCAATCTTGATTTTAAAAGTATTAGTGGAGCTAATGCTTATTTGTTAAATAGGAAAGCTGCTGCTGAATATGTGAATTACTTTTTTCCTATCATAATGCCAGTTGATATTTATTACAGCAGACCATGGGAGTTTGGTATAAAATTTGTCAGTGTCGAGCCATTTATAGTGCATCACGCTCCTAGTATGGGTTCTGAGTCTGGTAGTTCGGTCAGGATAATGTTTGAGAGCGAGCCAGAAAATCGCTTTGCAGGAACAATACTAAGACAAAAAACAAAGATTGCACGAATTTTTTACAACGCGAAGCTTTTTGTTGCATCTCTTTTTTCTTAACGCACAAAATAAAATTTTTTCTTTGTTTGATTCCGAAAATCAAAACTCTTGACGACTTTTGCAAATCGTTCTATATTCCATCATCGGAGTAAACCCCAAATGATTAACAATTAATTAGGTAAGAGTACTGTGGGACTGTTAAATAAAGCTCAGTGGTTTTTAAAGAATGTATTCCCGATTGAAAAAAAGGAATTCAGACAATTTGCACCAATGGCATTGATGATGTTATTTATTCTATTTAACTATAACCTTCTGAGAGCGATGAAGGATAGTTTAGTTGTGCCTGGTATAGGTGCTGAGGCTATAAGCTTCATCAAACTATATTGTGTCGTGCCGATAGCTGTTCTAGTGATGGTTATATATGCGAAAATGACTACTGCGATGTCACAGCGTCATATATTTTATACTGTGTGTACTTTCTTTTTGATATGCTTCTTAGCATTTGCATTTGTTTTATATCCAAATCGCGATATATTGCACCCATCCCAAGAAACTATAGATGCTCTTTCTACTGAAAAATTAAATATATTCATTACTACTATAGATTTAGCCCATTTTAAATGGTTCGTGAAGATATATGGTAAATGGATATATGTGCTCTTTTATGTTGTAGCTGAAATCTGGGGGTCGTTGATGTTGTCCCTATTATTCTGGCAGTTTGCTAACCATATTACCAAAACTGAGCATGCAAAAAGATTCTATCCTATGTATGGTTTTGTAGGTAATATAGGTCTTATTATGGCTGGGTACTTGATTCAAGGTTTTGCAGATAATGAAGCTGTTATGGATGCCTCTGATACAAGTAAAGTAGATTTTATGGTGACTGCCTTAACTGTGTGTGCATCTGTGGCAGTAGCTATCATTATGTATCTATATTATAATGTGAATGCTGAGATCGAAAAGCATCCTCAGGATTTTGATACCGGTGACAATAAAGGCAAGAAGAAGAAAAAACCTAGCCTATCTCTAACTGAAGGCTTCAAAGTTATATTCTCCTCAAAATATTTAGGTTTAGTAGCTATACTAGTCTTGAGTTACGGTATTACAATTAACCTAGTTGAAGGGCCTTGGAAAGCAAAAGTACGTCAACTATATCCAGACACAAATCAATATGCTTATTTTATGGGTACATTGACTAAATATACTGGTATAGCTTCTATGACATTGATGTTAATCGGCGCGCAAGTACTACCTAGAATCACTTGGTTTGCTAGTGCTATGTTTACACCTTTGATCCTGTTCATTTCTGGCTTAGGTTTCTTTTTGTTCGTTGTGTTCGATCAAGAGATACATTCTTACGTTGATCTAGTCTTATTTAGTCCATTGTGGCTTGCTGTGATATTTGGTTTAATACTCAATGTGTTGAGTAAAGCTACTAAATATTCATTCTTTGATCCAACAAAAGAGATGTCTTATATACCTCTTGATAATGAATTGAAAACTAAAGGTAAGGCAGCTGTTGACGTTGTAGGTGCTCGTATTGCAAAATCTTTTGGTGCGCTAATACCTTCTACATTGTTTATTATATTACCAGATGCCACTTTCTCGAGTATCACAAAATATCTAATGGTAGTGTTTATCACTATATCGTTAGTATGGTTAGTGGATGTGAAGTTCTTATCTCGTGAGTATCAGAAACGTTTGGCGGACAATAAAACTGCTCAGTAGTTTCTACTGAATTCTTGGAAAGAGAGGAGCTGGGGATTTGATCTTCAGCTTCTTTTTTTATTTTTATTATCATTATCATATAATACAATTTTCAAATATCTATTGACCTTACAGCGGCTGTATAGATTAAAGTGCATTATGGGTCTGTTGAAATCGCTAAAAAGATCAGATTACAACAGACACATTAAAGAGGTATAAATATGGTAAAATGGTACATTAAAGAGCTGAGTAAATTATCAGGAGTTCCGGTGAGAACTTTGCATCATTACGACTCTATAGATTTATTGAAGCCATCTTTAAGAGGTGCCAATAACTATCGTTTATACTCTGAGGAAGATTTATTAAGGTTACAGAGAATTATTGCCTTAAAATTTTTTGGTTTTAATTTATCTGAGATCAAGCGGCTCCTTGTTGAGAATATTGGTGTGATGAAGCACTTTTCTACACAATCTAAACTTTTGAAGAAGAAGGCGGAGATGTTGCTTAAGGCAAGCGATACTCTTGATAAAGTGCTAAATGATTGCGGCAATAATAAATCTATTCCGTGGAAAACTATAATCACGTTAATAGAGGTATACCATATGACTGAAAAACTAGAAAAAACCTGGGCTGGTAAAGTCTTGACTGAAGAAGAGCTTAAAGAATATGCGAATTTCGAATATAAGTTAAAATCTGCGGAATCGCAAAAGGATGATTTCAAGAAGAACTGGGCCAAATTAATGGAAAAAGTGAATGATAACTTGCAAAAAGATCCAAGCGGTGAATTTGGCATAGAAATAGGTAAGCAAGCTATGGATCTTGTGAATCCTCTTTATGGAAGAGAGGATGCTTTGTTGAAGAAGGCTATCTGGGATAAAGGCTTCAAAGGCGGATATTTTGATAAAGAATCCGGTGTGTCTAGTGAAGTTGTTGCTTGGCTTGATAAAGCAATGAGCGCATATTATAGAAGTCGTATTTATATTACGTTAGATCAAGTAGGAAGTGGCTCTAAAGAGGCGCCGCGTTTATGGGAGGCACTATTAGACGAGATGTATGGAGGTGAGCAAGAATTAAAGGATAATCTCGTTGATATAGCAATGAAAGATGACAAAGTGAGTTTAGCCGCTAAGAGGTGGTTAACGGATAAGTACGGATTATAGGCCTATTCATATGTAGCTTCTTGCATACCATGTTTTAAATTTATTGTTACGTTGTAGTGCTTCGGGATTTGGGCGTTCTTACTTAGATTAACTAAACTCATCGGCCTCACCTCTTGCTCTACTAGTACCAATTAAGTTTGAAACATGGTATAAGGACCTTACTAGATTATGAAATGATATTTAAGATAAGAACCATGAAGATTGAGTTTGAAAAAGCCTCTTTAAAACATCTTGATACTATTTTTGGTTGGCTTAACGAGCCGCATATTCAAGAATTTTGGGATAATAGTCAGGAACATAAAGACGATATTCTTAACTTCATACATAAAAGGCAGCAAGAATACCTGTCTGGTACAACAAACTATTGGGTGGGTTCTATCGAAGGTGATCCATATGCATTTATATTGTCCGATATTTTAGAAGAAGACGAAGTCGATTTATCAGACATTCATCGGGAAAATATGTCTAAAACAGGGCATACTATAATTTTGGATTTTGGTATTGGAAATAAAAAATATCTAGGCTGTGGTCTAGGTTCCGCAACATTGTCTGAATTCATAACTTTTTATAGGAATAAAATAGACAATCAAGCGGATACATTCTTTATTGATCCAGATGAGAATAATACAAAAGCGATTTGGGTATATAATAAAGCTGGGTTCGCAAAAATTGGTCAGTGCGATACTAAACAAGGATATTTTGTAGGTAATAAGAGCGATCTCATGGTGAAGAAATATTAGCATACTAAATATTTTATATAAAAGTACTATTATGGACTTTGTAGCAAACTATGTTATAGTTCCTCTAGTCTTAAGAAATTATAGAAATGCATATGAATCAAGTATTAGTCAAGCTCATTAAATCTGAATCAGGGAGAGATCTGCCAACACCAAAATATGCAACTGAAGGAAGTGCAGGGATGGACCTGTATGCAGATGTGTATGAGCCATTAGTTCTTAAAGCTGGAAAAAGATTGATTGTTCCTACAGGTATATCTATAGAGTTGCCATTGCATTATGAGGCACAAATTAGACCTCGTTCAGGGCTTGCCGCAAAGAATGGGGTTACGGTTTTAAATACGCCTGGCACTATAGATTCTGACTATCGTGGCGAGATTAAGGTAATTCTAGCTAACTTTTCTGATGAAGATTTTGTGATAGAGCGCGGCATGCGTATAGCACAAATGGTGATAGCGTCCGTTACTTTTGCTACTCTAGTTGAAGCAGAGCTGCTTACAGAAACAGATCGTGGTGCTGGTGGTTTTGGATCTACTGGAGTTACTGCTTAATCTACTACAGGTAGTCTCAACTGTGGGTGGGCAACAGATTCGTCACTGCGAGGAGGCTTTAGCCGGCGCGGCAGTCCATTGCCACAAATTCCGTAAGTGCATAGGGAGAAATTTCAGGGCTTTCATGAGTTCAAAAAGCCTCTATTTCCTATTGCAATAAATTTGCGACAATGTTTGTGGTTTCTTGGATAGTTTGTTTTGTAGTGTCGATTATAGAGACATGAGCTAATCTATCCCAATCGCGCAGATCTTGCCATAAGGAAAAATCCAGATCTTCCCAGCAATTATTTCTGATAACATGTTGTTCCCACTGTGGGTCTTGGTGGTGCATACGCAGCCAAGACGCCCAGTTTAGCATATTTTGATCTGCTCCATAGGTGTTGCGTTTCTTTAGTCTGGCGATCCTTTGGTAATCAGATACGTCCAATAAGCAAAATTTGATTAGTCCTAGCTTTTTTGCAGATGGACATGCTAATATTTCCCCCAAAACCATTTGGCCTAGTAGGAATATATCTTTATCTGCCTGCAATAATTTTTGTAACCATTTTTCTGTGGATTCTTGACGCCATTTTTTATCCGCATTTTCTGGAACGCCTATATCGTCAAAATCATATACAGAAACTTTATTGCCGAGAATTTTTTGCAGATGCGTGAGTATAGAAGTCTTTCCGCTGCCACTAGCTCCAGCAATAAAATAAAAATTTTGCATTTTTGCCTCGATGGCACTGTTTGAGATTTATATAGTATCAGTTAATCCAAATACCGACAATATAAACACATATTTCTTAGCAAGCTCTTTGTAGGCTTCGAATCTGCCTGATTTGCCGCCGTGGCCTGTATCCATATTAGTTTCGAGGATCAATAGGTTTGAATCTTGTTTAAGCTCACGAAGCTTTGCCACCCATTTTGCGGGCTCCCAGTAAGTCACACGAGGATCGTTGAGTCCAGCTAGCACAAACATTGCTGGGTAATGTTGAGGTTTGACATTATCATATGGTGAATAGGACTTGATATAATCAAAGAATTCTTTCTTTTTTGGATTTCCCCATTCTTCAAATTCTCCTGGTGTTAGAGGTAGGGTTTCGTCGAGCATTGTGTTGAGAACGTCAACAAAAGGCACGTCAGCTATTGCTGCTTTGAACAATTCTGGAGCTTCATTAAGCGCGACGCCAACAAGCATGCCACCCGCACTGCCTCCAGAAATTGCGATATTACCTGCGGAAGTGTAAGCTTCTTTTACCAGATGTTTTGCGATATCGATGAAGTCATTGAAGGTTCTTTTTTTGTTCAGGAATTTCGCGGATTCATACCAGTCAAAACCTAAATCATCGCCCCCTCTGATATGAGCTATTGCATAAACAAATCCACGATCTAGGAGCGACAAAGAGTTGCTATTGAAGCTAGGGCTTACGGCATGACCATAGGAGCCGTAGCCATAAAGAAATAATGGATTAGTTCCATCTTTTTTGAATAATGATTTTTTGTAAACTAGAGATACTGGTATGTTAATCCCTCTTTCTCGTGATGGGACCATGATTCTTTCGGAGTGGTATTCCTCTTTGTTATACCCAGAAGGTATTTCTTGCACTTTTACTGTGTTAAGTTTTTTTGTGGCAAAATCATATTTGAACATTGTGCCAGGTGATACCATTGAAGAATAGCCTATGAACATACCATCATCGTCGTGGCAAGAGTAGGATGCTCCAGCAGAGTATGACGCATCAGGAAATTTTATAATATCCTGATTCTTCATCATATAATCTTGAACTGTAATTTTTGTTAGACCCATCTCCTTGGTTTGTATGACTAAATGTTGGTCATAGAGGAAATAGGCTGTGAGATATACATCGTCTCTGTGTGGCACGAGTTCCTCGCAATCTTCTTCCTTGAATTCATCGTGGTTTTTGGTTCTGACAAGACGAAAATTTTTGCCTTTATCATTTGTCTCAATGTAAAATTCGCCATTCATATGGTCAATAGAACATAGATGATCGGGTTTCCTTGGGATATAAATATGAATCTTGTTGGATAGGTCGTCTGCGCGTATATATCGTATTTCACTGCTTGTGCTGCTTGAGATCCCTAGGATAATAAATTGTCTATCCGTAGTTTTTCCTATTCCAATCCGAAATATATCATCATCTTCTTTATAAATTAACAGATCCTGCTCTTGGTCAGTTCCTAATCTATGATAGTAAAGGCGATTCTGACGCCATTTTTCATCAACTTTTGTATAATAAAAACCTTCGCCTGTTTCATTCCAGACAACATCTCCCAATATATCGTAGAGGTGATCTGGTAAAAACACACCTTTAGCGAGATCCTTTATTTTGAGAGTATAATGTTCGTTCCCGCTTGTATCTGTTGAGTATGCTAAAAGATTTTCGTCTGGGCTCAAAGACATCGTGCCAACTCTGTAGTATTTCTGCCCTTTAGCCTCTTCGTTTTTGTCCAGAAGGATTTCCTCCTTGCCGTAGCGATCTTTTCTAGCTTGTATTGAATAATCAGATTCTTCTTTTGTGATAGTGTAATAATAATAATTTTTATCGCGCATTGGCACAGAAATATCTGCAAGTTTTATTCTGCCAATCAGTTCTTCGTATATAGAGTCAGAGAATTTCTTTTTTGGTGCAAAGAATGCTTCTGTATATTGATTTTCTGCATTCAGATATTCTAGTACTTCTTGTTTTTCTACTTTTGGCCAGTTATAATCGCGCAGCCAATGGTAATTATCGATGAGCTCCTCTCCGTTTACGGTATATTTATGAAGAATTTTTTTGGCTTTTGGTGGTAAATTTATATACATATTTTCTGAGTGGCGGGAGTGACGGGACTCGAACCCGCGACCTCCTGCGTGACAGGCAGGCGCTCTAACCGGACTGAGCTACACCCCCAGAAATCATTAACAGAACAAATATTTATATCATTTATACTTAGAAGTAAAGCAATATCATAAATTTGAGATAGGCTTCCAGTTCTTCTCGGCTGCTACATTGTCCCAAAATCATGATCTCCACCAAGTTTCCTTTGATTCATTCCGGTTGCCAGTAGTGTAAGGCACATAGTGATTAGAGCCGTTAGTACTACATAGATTACCTGATCTCTGCGACTTACTGGGGTTCTTATTATTTTTAGTGCTCCTTTTTTTGATTCATCTTGGAAGCTGGTGGTTTCTGTAACTTTTTTAGCATCTTCTTTTGGGACGCCATCTTCTATCAGATGATCTGTAGTTGTAGTTCTCAAGGCCCCTTGGACGTCGGCGGGTGATCCATTCCTTGCGGACTGTGTCACTGTGTCAATTTTAGTAGATAATACAGCCGAATCTTTGTAAATTTTTTCAGAGTCTTTGACATGCCTAAGAGTAGGCCGCTGTTCTATTTGCCGTTTTAGTGCGTCATTTCCATGATTGTCCTTTGGTGCAACACTAATTCCTGCTTGTAGAGCTGGTCTATTTCCTGATTGAGTAGTCTGGCCTGTTGGGTTAGCTTCTAAATTAATTGTTTTTCCGCTTTTACCGGCCATTTGATTTATCTGACCTGCGTAAATTCCATCTTCATTTATTGCCTCTAGAAAGCTGGGTTCATTAATTATTTTTTTCCTTTCAACGGCAATTTGATCTATCCGCGCTTCGTCCATTCCAGCTTCATTTATTAAAACTAGAAATCTGGCTTCGAAACTATAGCCTTTAATAGCTTTCTTCAGCTCCGCTATTTTTTTTGTGTGCAGATTTGCAATAGACTCTCTCATAGTAAGTAAAGGCTTTGTCAACTCTTCTAGACGTTCAATAGCTTTTGAATATTTTTGATTTAGATCACTAATATCCTTAATGGCAATAAGTATAGTTTTTTTTTGAAGATCTGGTATGCGGTCTAAAAGGGCATCGAATATTTGTTGTGGGTTTATGGGTTGATTTAATTCGGCAATAAGTGCATTTTGTATAGCTTTCAAGCGAGACATTATATTGTAATTGCTTTTAAAATCATGAGTTAAATCAGAAATACTACTGATATCTCCATTTGTGATTTTTTCGATTTCTCCTTTTAGGGTTTCTATTTGATCGGTATATCTTTTTTTAGACTGGTTTATCTCAATTGCAGCTTTTGAAGTTGTCTTGATCACATTTGAACCGGCTTGAGTTTGTTGAGAATGTAATATTGCTAAAATCTTCTGTTTTTCCTCAAAACTCAAATCCTCACCTGTAGGTTTTTGAGTTTTTTTTGCTTCCTCTCGAACTTCTGCAAGAAAAGCTGAGGTCAGTTC
>Ga0208506_1000271_pt1 | contig 19503 bp, 30 predicted proteins | sample CryBogCBH29Jul08_FD_184616 | JGI IMG/M metagenome (GOLD analysis project Ga0208506, IMG submission 184616) | Freshwater microbial communities from Crystal Bog, Wisconsin, USA - CBH29Jul08 (SPAdes) | ecosystem: Environmental > Aquatic > Freshwater > Lake | place: Crystal Bog, Wisconsin, USA... | reverse complement strand
CCTCGCCTGTCGTATGCTTAGCCCATGCAAAGATTTCCTGCTCCAAGCTATAAGTCATACCTATCAAACTGCCATCTCCGCATACAGCCCAGAGGATAGATTGGTTTTCAAACTCTTGCTGATAGTCGAATTGTTGGATGCCCGAATTTGTGAGATGCTGAGAATATGTCAGTACATCCTGAGACATATACTTATTGGTAAATACCGAGAATAACATCTGCTCAAAGTTGGTTCCGCGTCTTTGAACGTAGAAGGCTGCATTACCAATAATCTGGCCTTGTAGGTATTCCGTAGATCCATTGGCAGAATGTTCGAGTGCCGTAATAGACGTAGGACTAATTGCCGTATTAGGCTGACCTGAGCTTACAATCCATTCTGCTGCGGAAAGACCAACCATCAAATCAGTCTGTGCCGTCATCCAGTTGATAGGACCACGACCTGGGGCATTCAAATCAAATGCTAGTCCATACGTAGCCTGTGATTGGTCTACTATGGCAAAGTTCTCAATGTCGTTTGTCTGCGTACCCCAAATGCGTTGTGGCTGATAGTATGTACCGCCGTACCATGCACGCTCTTGATAGATGGTCACTGCTTGCGGATAGCCACGTACATTAGACCATGCGCCTTCTGACCAGAATTGCGTAATAGGAAGGTTAGCAGTCCATTGTACGGGATTGGTATCAGGCTGCTTGTTTAAGTTGGGTAGGGTACATGTGTAATTAGTACCGCTATAACTTACTATATCACCTACTTGGTAAGTTGTGCTGCTATTCCAAGCTGCTTGTAACTTTGTTGGGTAGTACAAATCTAAGCCTATAACATAGCCGTGTGCCGTGTTAATATCGGTTACGGAGCTAATCTGTACTAAGCCATAGATAAATTGGTTATCTGCCGTCAGAACAATTCTAGGAGGTGTACTGCTGGCTATAGCCGTTGTATTACCTTCTACTGTGAATGTGTATATGCCGCCAGTAAGCTCTTTACCAGAAATGGAATAATTGGCGTCTGCCCTACTTGTAAGCGTTGTTACACGCTGGAACGTAACGCCGTTGTCGTAAGATACGGAAATGACTACATTGCCATTCCACGCACCATACGTTTGCACTTCCCATGTACCAACTAAGTATAACGTACTATCGCCTAACCAAGATCCGCCACTAAAGGTATAACTGCCACTACTGCCAGCAGCATCAAACTCAATGTTGGATACTGGTCTATTGTACGCCATCTGCCAATAACTACCGACATGTGCTGGTAAAAACGTTTGTTGTACTCTCCACCATCCAGCAGCTAAGTCTGCATCAAAACTAACAGTAGATGTGTTAGCTACCAAACATACGTAGATATAAGGAAAGCTCGATCCTTGGTAAAAACGTTTGTTGTACTCTCCACCATCCAGCAGCTAAGTCTGCATCAAAACTAACAGTAGATGTGTTAGCTACCAAACATACGTAGATATAAGGGAAACTTGATCCTGTAGGCGTTGCGTATACGGAATTACCAGGGACGTAAACTGTGTGTGAAGCCCAAAAATCATTAGCTCTTACTTGTAGTTCAACAGGGGCTAATACGGAGCTTACGGAAGATGCGCTAATTGTAAGGTCTGTTGCGTTCTCATCCAACATTGCTGGCGTGAGAAACTGAACCTGCTGCATTACCCAGTTGTTGTTAGCATAACGTGTCAGTTTCCAAACTGGGAAGTTGGGATGTACTATGTAAACAACATCGTTAATCTGCTTAAACTGTAATTGGAATATATCGCAGTTCCAGTAGTTGGGTGCTGTGAATGTGGTTACAGTGCCTGAAAGACTTGTTGTACCAGTCGCAGAATAGGGACTAGGTACTTCGTATGCCGTCTGCTGAATAAACCTCGTAGTATCAACAGAAGGGTCATTAGGAGCTTCTCCTGCAACCGTGTTGTAATACGTCAGACTATTAATTGACGACTTCAGAAACTGTCCTGCTGGATAAGCACTCACTGCCCCAGCTCTTCCTGTACCGCTGCCACCAGCACCAGTTGCCGTGAATAGTGTACCAACTGCGGGAGTTCCTGTAACGCCAATAGCAGCCCAATTTGTTGTGCCTACTACCAATATCTTGTAATACTGTCCTATAGCAAAGCTACCATCACTTACGGAAGGCAAAGTCCAATTAACAACCACAGATGAGTCTACTTGTACTTGACCATTGTCATTCCAGAATCTTACGCCGTAGTCGCAGAACTCAAGTTGGAATGTTGTACCAGGAGCATATTGAAATGCCTCAAGTCTACTCACTGCTTTGTTGCCCAGTCTGTTCTGTCCGCCATTTCCTAAGTATTGCAAGCCAGGACGTCTTGTAGCCCCACCTTGCTTCATAGGAATCATGTTACGTAACTTACGGCAGGCTTTCCTATATCCTGGTAAGTCAACACGACTGTCTAGCGTAGGCGACCATTCGCCCGCTGAGAACGCTGCGAGTGTATTAAGTGTATGTGGCATTATCCGTTAGTGCTTCTCCAACGACTTCTGATGAAGCGGGATTCGCTTACGATGTTGTAACGACGTAACTTATCTTCACCAGCATTTTTGGTGCGGGCTTCAGACAACACCTGTTTGTATTCCTGTTTTAAACGTAATGAAAGGGTAGCATCGTCTTTACGCAGATCGGTTGCTATCATAGCAGCCAGCTTTAAGACTAATGCGTCTGTGAAAAGACTGTCATACTTAGTAGTATCAGGCTGAAACTGAACATACTTAATAATAGCGTATTGCTGGTTGGTGAGCAGCTTGTCTTGGAATATCTCGTGGCTAGCACCTTGACTGCCTGCTGTACCCCATGCCGTTGCACCACCACCCCATAGATTGTTGTTATTGAGTTCTATGAGGGTAATAAAGTCTGCTGGGAGCTGGAAGGCATTTGACCATTCTGTTCCCATTCCGCCCGACCAAGGAGCGCCTAAGTAATTAGGTGAAAAGTAATTCGTTTGAAACCAATAGCCCTTTGTTAAGTCAGCAGCAAAGTTGTTTGATGCTACGTTGGCTATTAAGCACTGATAGAGATAGCTTGCGTACGTCACATAGACGTTCACCGCATAGGATGTGCCTGGTGTCCAAATCGTTGCTGTGGAAGGTACGCCCGTGTCCTGTAGATTGACGTTGTTGGGTATTAGGACGGGTGGTAGGCTTGCCGCAGTCTTTAAACAGTTCCATGGAGCTTCACGAGCTACGGAACCAAACGCCTCGTTCCATGCAACATTACAAGCTATAGCGTTAGCGTCTGTCTGATTATTAATCGACTGTATCTTGCGTTGCCCTAATTGCATTAAGGCTAAGTTACAGATGTCTGTCTGTGAGAGTTGTTGCATGTTATAAAAAAGTTAGGGCTACCACCAGCGTCCAACTCGCGGATGATAGCCCATATACTTAATCTACCGAATTAAGGTTTAACAACCTTTAAGCGGAATACTAATGTTTGATTAGCTACTGGTGTAACTAATGTAGCAAATGTTGCATATACCCATGCACCAGAAATACCAGTACCAGCGGATGAACCTGTTGGCTCAACTGCTAATGCACCGATTTGATATGGGATGGTTAATGAAACGCCACTTGCAAATCCTACTGGACTTGTTGAAGCGGCAGCGACGTTTAAGCCAGTTGCATAGCGAGTAGCTGATGCGACGACTGCTGTGCTACCATAAATGTAGTTACCAGTTGCGTCATCATCACCTACGTTAAGTGTTGCTGTTCCAGCGATACCAGTTCCTACAACAGAGCTGTATGCAGGATCAATCATCGTGCCTGGTTGTGCCAAGTAGATGTTAATCTTATCACCCTGTGCTTCGGAACCTGTCATTGTGTAATAAGCAATGACTTCTTTTACTGAACCGATTTCAAGTGCTGGATCATTGAATCCAGAACCTGTTCCGTTGGAGACTGGACCGCCGCCTGGGAAGTTCAGGAATGGTTGCTGTTCTGTAGCGATTGAAGAATAATATGTAGCCATGTTAGTTTGTTTCCTTTAGTTGATGGTTATATTATTGTGTTTCATCACAACTGATGAGAACTACGCCAGCTTCTTCCATACGAGTTGCACCAGCAAAGTATGTGGTACGAACTTGGATTGCATGTGATTGCTGAGGTAAGATGTCGATCTTAGTTGCTTGACCTTTTGTTTCACCAAGGAGAAGGAACTTCTTTTGGTAAGCGATACAGCTACGGATTGAAGGTGTACCAGCGGTTGGTAATAATTGAGTACGTACAAAGCGGAAGCCTGCGAACTCATCAAGACGGCCTTTCATTAAAGCACGAACGTCATTGTAAAGTACGGAGTCAACTTGGTCTACGTTTAACAATAGATCATATAGTTGCTTTGCTGCATAAACTAAAACGCGGTCGTTTTCTGGAACGTCGTTTGAGTCTAATACGTATACTGCTTCAAGGAGCTTAGCGAGCGTCATGCCCGTGTTTGTGCTTCCTGGGAACTGTACACCGATCTGCTGAGCAGAAGGTAAGGAGGTTGCAGTAGTTGCTTGTGCGCCTGTGTAGTTAACACCAAGAGCAGCATTAATTAATAATTGATCCTTTAAACGGTTTACTGCGATAGCGTGATTCATCGCAATAATGTTCTGAGGATCAGGTAGTGAACCAAGGAGAACTGAGTCATCCTCGTCAATCCATGTAGCTTTTTGATAAGCGGTTGGGATTACCCAACGGATTGCTGTAGGTACATCAGATGGTTCTGTCACTGCTGCACGAGCTGTCTTTTGGCTCATTGCATAGGACTGTGATCCCATTTGATCGTAGCGTTTCTGATTACCAGCCACTGTGTCTGATACGTACATACCAGCTAAACGGTGGTCGATTTGTTGTGCCATGATTTCGTGCCAGACTGTATCGAAAGCTGGCTCGTAATGTGGCGGTAGTGTAATAACTCCTGATGCCATGTTAGTAAAAAATAATTAAGTTGAAGTCTCTGTCGTTGTTGCCCTACCCCCAGAGTATCACTTAAAGCGGTCTGGTTCTCGGAGCTGGTATCCGATCGACCGCTGGGTCTAGCTAAGCTAGAGTGTCCTTTGTGTGGATCTAACCCTATTGCAAGAGTTAGACCCCAAATCTGTCAAGGGATTATTCTTCAGTTAGCCCAATAATGTCTTTTTCACGCATCATTGTAACTAGTTCTCCATCAAACTCCCAGTCATCACCTGCCACATTATTCACGTATACCCTGTCTCCTATGTTGACCCAGTTGCATTTAGGGCCACGTCCTAGGACTGTAGCTTTGACATGAGGTCTAAACCTAGCCGTACGCTCGGCCTGCTCAGGCACGATAATACCATCTAGTTTGTATTCCTTGATTTTGTCTTTTAACACTAATACTTTAACGCCAGTTGGAGTGACGGTTCGCATGTTATTTCTTTGGTACTTGAATAAACTCTGTTGTAGGTGTAACTATCTCTGTTTCAGATAGTTCTGTTATTCTGTCTTGTTTTTTAACTTTAAGGATAAGGTTCGTAATTGGGTTATTAGTTGGAGGTAATCCTTGGGCCACCCTTCTGCGGGCTTGGATGACTGGCAGGATTTCTTCGTTGTAGCGCTTTGCTGCGGCTTTACTGTCAATTTGGCCTTCTTTAAACTTCTTGATTTCCTTTTTGCCATATTGCTGGTTGTAAATCTCGTCGTCGTAAGCCTCTTGCTCTTGCAGCTCTCTGTAAAGATCTTCGTGGTTAGGCATTAGCGGGCTCCTCTCTGTGGTCTGTTAGACGCAGCTTTAACCCATAGTCTATTAACACGTTGCACCACTTCATCATGGTTCTTGTGGTTCTTATCCCAATAGGCTTTGTAGTCAGGGTTTTCCTTGTTAGTGCTAATCTCCCTAGCTGCGGCATTTGCCTGCTCAGGAGTCATCTGGTCTGCTGAGAGGGACATGTTCTTGGCGCTTTCGCCCTTTATCATGCTGTCCTCGCTCATAGCCTTACCGATACGCATCATAGCCGCAAACACAGAAGCGTTCTTGAAAGCGGGGTTGTTAGGATCTAAACCAAATCTAGCGCCTGCACGCTCAGCAAGGTCTTTAGCCTTACCATAGTCCAAGCCTTCCTTGGAAGCGACTTCTCTAATCAATCCGTCCTGCTTCTGGAACCATTCTTGTTCCATCTTCTGGTTCTGCTCAATAATGGCCTTAGTATGCTGGATTTCGGCCTGTGCGAGCTTTTGCATAGCCTCAGGAGACAATCCCATTTCATGTGCCACCTTAGCCATGCTATTAGCATAGTTTTGATCCCAGAGGTTGTCTGGCAGGTCTTGTGGCTTAGTTAGGTTATATCCTTCTGGCTTCTCAGGAGCGCCATTAACACGACGTAGTATAGCGTTATACTCCGCCTTCATCTCTGGCGTAGCATCCTTTGGTAATGGCTCAATAATGCCCTTTTTGGATGCTAGTTCCTTTAACCCTTTATAGCTCTTAACAAATTCCTCTCCGTTTTTATAACGCTCAAGATCCTTGCGCATCTGGCGTATATCATCGGGTGCTTTATCAAAGGCTGTATGGTCTAACGAGCCGTCTTGTTTAAACCATGATGTAATCCAGCTATCAGGCTTATTCTCGGTAGTTGCCGTTGTAGCTACATCCGTCTTTACCTCCGTTGCTGAGAACGTGGAATAGTTAGGATCCAAACTACTTGGACTTGCTGCCGATGGGCTTGGCTGGGCTGATGTTGGTGCTGGTGTTGGGCTGGGTGCTGTTGCTACTTCTGACATTTGTTGGAGTGGGTTGACCGATTGGTACTTTAGTTATTTTAACTATCTTAAACATTAGAATGAGCTACCAGCAGATGCAGCAGCGTGTCTGCGCCATACGACTTCAATATCACCCTTTTTCTCCATCTTATCAATGAGTTCTGGGGAATAACGATCTTCGTAAGGCTCAACGGTTACTTGTACTAAATCGCCATTACTATCTCTTTGTTCTTTTAGGATTTCCTTTTCTGTAAAGGTGAGATGCGAGGAACGGCGGGCAATGATTTGATCGCGGGCTTTGAAGCGTGTGGACATATACTCTCCACCATTTGTACCAGGTCTTGGACGGCTATCTGTACGAATGACATCTGCACGTACCCACATATCACGCGGATCTTTTGGTGCTTCTTCGCCTTCCTTGAGCTTCTTGAGTTTAACGCCAAGTACGTTTTGGAATTTGATAGGAGCCCACTTTAACATCCATTCAACATAGGCTGGTGTTAGATCGCCTTGTAATGGGTGCATCTCTGGTGGAGGTGGAGCTTTAGGACTAATAACGTCTGGCTTCTGACCTTCCATCAATACTGTCGTGATGTTTACCTTCTCGTTGGTTAGGTAGGCTTCTACTGACTTATGGTAGCTATCACGCATTTCTGCGTCCTTCCAATAAATCGTTGTGTAATTACCTGGTGGATCTAAACGGGCTAATACGGTTTTACGACCGCCATTGATGCCGTGTACGCGAACAAGCTCATGCTTGTCGTTGATGTCTAATACTATGTTTGGAGTAGCCATGTTGGATTATTTTGTTTTACGAATTTTGAGAGGGCGCGGTTCTATACCTGCCTTCAGTATTTGACCCCTGATATGGAGGTATACAGAACGCCTACCCTCATTAAAGTATGTCTTAAGGTGAGCTATCTCTCCGTCTGTACGTGCTTCCGCAGACAGGGCATTCACCTTGCAATGTTTTTCTAAGTCTTGCCAAACAAGACGTTGATCTGCATCCCTCGTGTCCAGACCGCCAAACACCTTTAAGTAGGCTAGTTCTAAACGTCTGGACTGAGTGATGGCGATCTCGGTTGGATCGAGAGCCATGTTATTATGCGTTAGCTGTTGCTATAAAACCTGATGCTGCCCAGTAGATGTTTGCACCTGTAGTCACTGCTTTAATCTGTAATGCAGAGTTAGGTGTACCAGCTACGGGTGTTGTAAGATTGATTACTGTAGGAGATGTGGAGCTTGCTGGTGCGTATAAGTTCATAAGCACTGCGGATGATCCAGCGTCAATAATCTGTACAACTGTTGGCGTAGAACTTGTGTTAATAAAATAGAGATCTGTTAAGAAGTTCTTATTGTTAGTAACATTACCTACGAGGTTTGTTTGTTGGGAAGCTGCTGCGATTGTAACAGCCGTAGTGTTCGATATAGCGGTAGTGCTAGTTACCGACCACTGATTTCTTAATGTAGATGGAGTAGCCATGAATTATCCTTGTGCTGATTGAAGTTGATTTGATGCTGCGTCTTGAAGTTGTTGTGGAGCTTTGCCGAGTTTGCCAGCAGCGGTAGCAGCAGTCTCTGCATTCTTGAGAGCGTTTTCTTTTGCGATCATCTGAGCGCGTTGATTACGTAGGTCGATTACTTCCTTCATTGAACGGAATGAACCTTCAGGCATACCGAAGTTACGGCCTGTCATACGTACGAGATTATCAAAGTTAAAGTTGTCCATGATGTCTGGACGCATCTGAGCAAGAGGTTGAAGCAAGGTTAGCGTCTTTTCTGTGCCCACGTTCTTCACTTCATTCATCGCAAGCGTTACACGGCTCTTGATATTAATCTTTGGTGAAGCAAGTTGTAGTGGTTCTTTAGGATCGTTGTTAGGACGTACTAAGAGTGCTTGCGGTGCTTTGCCCAACTTACCAGCTCTGTACGCAATACCAATACAGCGTAGCACAAGTGGGTTGATAAGGTCGGTGCGATATTGATCGAATGTTCCTGTGAACTGATCGAGCTTCTCACCAATGCGCTGGCTCACCTCAGTGGCGGTCATACGCTTGTCCTCAAGATTTCCAAGTGCGTTAAAGATGTCTACGAAGAATGCTTTGTTTAACGCAGCACGCTTGTCATCTAACATTTCCTTGGTGTTTTGGTAATCACCCTGCGTTAACCATTCACGAGGTACAGCTTCGGGTTGATCGGCCTTGTAAGTTGTCACACCACCTGCGGCTAGTTGGATGTTGCCGTCAAGGTTGTCTGGATATAAGAGACGAGGAAATGCTTTTAACTCGGCTAATGCATCCTGATACTGGGTGACGAAATTGAGCTGGCGAGCTTCTACCAGAGTTTCAAATGCTGGGGAACAACCATAGGCTTGGTCATCTGTACCCCAACGACTCCAGCGTAAACAAAAGTATGGCATCTCATCGTAGCCTTGATAGCTAACAATTTTCTTTTCAACTACTGTCTGGTAAACAGATGCAAAGGCTTTTCCGTTAGTTCCTAAGTCTCCAACCTTGAAGTCGTCATTAGGGAATACGTGATGCATGAACTCATACATTTCATCATACTTCTTTTTGTCGTGAGCTTCCTGCATCTTCTTAGGAAGGTTCTCTACGCCAAACTTCTGAGCTGCTTGTCTTACTGTGAGCTTAAACCAACGTACAACTGTATCAATTGACTTTTCGTCGTTCTCGGCGATTACAAACGTACCTACCTTGAATTGCTCAAAGCGATAGAGGTTGGCTTTACCTTCTTCCATGAACATAAGAGCCGTACCAAATACGCAGGCACTTCTGTTGAATGGTTGAATGACGGAATAGAAGTTGGAAGCTGCTAGTTCTTGTAAAATGGTTTGCGCCGTGTCTGCTGACCAACGTGTAGCTTCATCTACGGACTGGTCGTCAAGAGGCTGAGTCTGTGGACTAAGGAGTTTCTGTAATCTATCCTTGCCAGGCATCATCCCCATCTGGCGATCCATATTAGCTTTTGTTAAGTTAGTAGGAGGCGCAAGATCAAGCCAAGGTTCTGTTGAGGGAGTAACCCAATTACGTACGCCAACTGAGCAAGTGGCTGATGCACGCATGGCGGTTGATTCGTATAAACGATCAAACCAACCAGTCATTGATTCAGTTTTCTCAGTATTGATGTCAGATACGTCAGGCCAAAAGTAGTCAGAGATTTCCTGCCAACGAGGATCAAAGATGCTATTACGATAGCCCTTTAGTTTATCTGCTCGTTTAAATAGCTTAAGTGCTAACTCGTTGTCGTCTAAAGAGGCCATGATTATTTGAGAGCTGATTTAAAATCGGCGGCTTTTTGCTCCGCCATCTGTACACGTTCAATGAAAATACTTACTAGCTCATCCATCGAGTAGCCTTGCAGAATGCCCTTCTTAGCAGCTTTGTTGTTTATACCCTGAAGTGTTAAAAGCATATCTTGTAGGATGCCGAACTCAAACTCCCATAACGGACGGCCTAACGCACGGGTACATTCATCCAAGTGTCTCTGTGTAACAACAGGACTAGCTGCTGTCTCGGCAGGAAGTGGCTTGCTGGTAATGTCGTCTGCTTGTGGTAGTATCATATTACTTCTTTGGCATTCCTGACATTGCGTTTGGATTACCCATTGTGCTACCACCTAAGCCTGCTGCGTAGCCTTGCATACCCTGAGATGATGGCATGTTAGCCCCAGCATAGGTTGTTTGACCAATGCCCTTACGTCTTAGTTGTTGACGATAGGTGGCCTGTTCAACAGCTATGGATGCAGCGTTGTTAGGTGTAACTGGAGGAGTTGGCGTAGGAGCCGCTGGAACTTGTTGTGATGGTTGACCGCCCATATTATGTGTTGTTAGTTAAACGCCTTAAGGTTGTTATAGAATAAAAGCGAGGAATTTCGTCAAAACGCTCAAATCCTATTAACGGAAGATGGTAAGGCAATATATTCCAAGCCTTGTGTGTGTCACCAGCTAGCCCATATACCCACCAAGCATCCTGCCTATCCCTATCAAACGTGTATGTAGGTTCTCTGATAAGGCTATAGGCTTCTTGGCTATCTACGGGTCTACCCATGACAAAGAAGTCTGGGGTGCTGAAAACAAACCCATGAGCATAATGGGCTTCCAGAAGTGCGGGAAAATCTATCCCCTGCTGATGGAATTTCCATTGTATCTGATCTATTGGGCTCATCGGAAGGAGGAAATCACCTTTCTAAAGACGTTGTTCTTAACGGGTTCACGGCTTACACGGATGTCCACTGTCTTGGTTTGGCGGGCAAATTCAGACGTTCCTGTTAATAGCCCATAGCTATAAGCCTCACCTAGTGTTCGTATGGCATCAGCTCCATGTGAGAACTCATCGTGTACGGGACGTTCATTGGTGGCAGCTCCCGTCTGTACCTCACGCTTACGATAGTACTCCAAGCAGTCCAATCCGCTGGGGATGGGTTGTAGCTTGGTTCCGAACTGCTTAGAACAGTTGGTGCGGTGAATGACAAAGCGAGGCATTAGATCGCGTACCTGATTGATTCCTAGCCAAATGTCGGGCGTTCTAGGCACAACACATAGGTCAGTCATACCTGCGTCCTTTAAGTCGCTTATCCACGTCTTACCACCCCTATCACGAGTATTGGCATCATGGGGCAAGTGGTGCATCTTGATAGGCTTACCATACCTTTTCTCCCAAATGAGGCATTGATCTACATAATAGGCTGGCGTCCTACCTGTGTCTGAGAAGTAGTTAAGAAGGAGAATATCCCTATTAACCAACTGAACTAGCCATATACAGGTGAAGTCGGACTGACCTAAGTCCCAGAAGGTATAAAGCGGATGGCCTTGTTCCATTGGGAAGTCGAGTATTCTGTTCTCTTTACGTAGGTGGTTTATCTGATTGGCGTAGATGGAACCAGGAACAGGAGCTTCAAACGAGCATTCATATTCCCTGTCATAGGCTTCCTTACCCATTACCTTTAACGCTGAGTCCAATTCAGACTGTGGAAGGAGCTTACTCTGGCTGGCAGGTAGGAACAACGTAAAGTAGTCATCATCATGCAAGGCGTTGTCAAAGAGGGTAAAGAAACTATTACGACCCTTTGGCGTACCAATCCATAAGCACCAACCTAAGCGGTCAGATAGGGCAGGACGTAAAATGTTCTTAAAGAAGTCCCCATCCATATCAGCAGGTTCGTCCACAACACAACCGTCTAGGTAGAGTCCACGAAGGCTTTCTGAGTTATCCGCGCCATAAAGGGTAATACGACCACCCTTAGGAAGCTGGATATAGAGTTCGCTCTCGGACACCTTGCGGTCAGGAATACCCTCCGTAAAGTCCTTTAAGTACTGCCAAGCCACCGCCTTAGCCTGTATGCGATAGGGGGCTATGTAAGCAAACCTAGGGTTCTTGTTAGGACACAGGAGTGCGCCTCTAATCAACTGGTTAAGACTGGCTACAGTCTTGCCACTACGTCTATGCGCCACAACCACCATCCACCGCTTCTTACATTCATGCAGCGGCATAAACTGATCCCTAGGACAATAACTTATCTCTATATCCTTATTCATCGTTAGGGTCTCTAGGCAACATACTCCATAACAAACAAAAAACAAAACTAATTACTACCCAAGCGTATAGGTAGTTAAGGGGGTAGGCAAGGTACATAGGGGGGGCTATAGGAATTTAATAGATTTACTGAATGGTGTATGTTTGGTTAGAAAGGAATCCTAAATCGCGGAAGGTGGGTGGCGTGGTATCATGGGGAGACCCCAAGGGAAATCCTATTGATTTTCTGGAACTCATTGTTATTCAGGCAATTCCATTGGTTCAGTTGATTCGCTTACCTCTTTGAGCTCTTTAGGTTTGCTAGCCCAGCGTACTGTAATCTCAGTAGGACTGTTGTCTCCTATATCTAGGAGTGGCTTGTCCGCGTATACAGTAGGCTTTAAACGGGCTGCAATCCACTTATATGTATCAATGACTACTCTGCCCGCGTTTGCCTCTAATTCCCCGTTCTCTACGCGATTAACGGCACTTAATACCGCTTCAAAAGAGCTTTCTGCCTGACATTGTCGCGCGTGTGCGTATTGCTCTTGCAGAGATTTATTAGTTTTCAACCCGTCATAGAATTGAGAGAAACCGCTGCCTATTTTAGCTAAAGCGCTTCTTAAGCTCTTACCTTCGCTAATATCGTCAAAGATATTGCTGTATTGTTCTTTCGTTAAACTCATACGTTGGAATCGCTAGTGTTCAACTGAACAGTGAATAAGATCAACAATATAGTGTTTTCTGTATATGGGTTTCTGTTGCCGCGAAAAAAAGTTCAGAGGGAAAACAGAGATTTATTAAAATAGTTCTTGATTATCTTAAGCGCTTATGTATGTTCAGTGATGTTCAGATTAATCCCTTATTAAATATCAAATGAAAAAAGATAAATTAGATCACTACTTGGTTGGATTAACAATCAATGTACTTTTTTGGGGTACATTATTCTTACTCGCTTACCTTGAATCCTTAATTAAATAATCAAATGAATAATACATTAAATAACGTTAAATTACTAACTACTGACAATGCTAAAACTAAGAAAGGCGAATCAAGAGGCTTTCTTACTTACGTGCTTTACCTTGCACCTCATAAGCAAGGCGGTTTAGGCAACGTTTGTCCGCACGCTAGTGTCGGCTGTATCCTTGCTTGCTTATTTTCGGCGGGCATGGGCAAATTCGCTAACGTTCGCAACTCTCGCATTCGCAAGACTCAACTGTTTTTCTCTAACCCTAAGGAATTTATTGAATTACTTAGCCTCGAGATTGAAAAAGCTATTATCCAGGCGAAAAAGAAAGGTTTAGTGCCTTGCTTCCGTTTAAACGCGACAAGCGATTTACCATGGGAATTGTTAGGCGGTAAGCTTGCTTTTAACCTTTTCAACCGTTTCCCTAACGTTGCTTTTTATGACTATACGAAAAATGCGGCACGTGCTGAATTATTTGCGCGTGGTGGAATGCCTAGCAACTATCATTTAACCTTTTCGCGGTCAGAATGTAATGAATCCGATTGCAAGCGCTTACTAAACTTAGGTGTCAATATAGCGGCTGTATTCAGTACTAAGAAAAAAGATCAACTTCCCGCAACGTATCAAGGCGTCAACGTGATCGACGGCGATTTGAACGATTTGCGCTTTACTGACCCTAAAGGCGTTTACGTAGGTTTACGCGCTAAAGGACAAGCCTTGTCTGATAAATCAGGTTTCGTTATTAAATTATAATCAAATGAATAAATCACTAATTAAGTTCCACTCGGATCCAGGTCACGCCTGGATTGAAATTACCCTCAGTCAGATGCTTGACGCGGGTTTTAAACCCTCCGATTTCAGTTCCTATAGCTATCGTGACGGTAGCAAATTCTACCTGGAAGAGGATTGTGACGCGGACAAGTTCTTAACCGCTTATAATACTAACCATGACGTATCTTTCGCTCACGTTGAATACTACGATTATTGTTTCATACGCGACCTACCTAGGAATGAACTTACTTTAATCGAACGATTAATGGAGGCTAGCAAATGAATAACGATATTAAATCCTACTTAAATAAGCATGTAATGATCATCGGTTTACCCGCGGATCATAAGACTATCTTGCTTAACGCGCTTGAAGGCAAGCTTGCGGTTCCTGGATCTCGACCTGAAATCGTTTACAGGAATGCGATTAATAGCCTTAAACGAAAGGTGCGCAAATGAATCCTTACGCCGTGTGGGTACCGAGCAACACGGGTAGGTACCTACTTACTTTCGCAACCTTAGATGAGGCTTACCTCTTTATCATTCGCTTTGGCGGCGGTTTAGAAGTTGTGCCTAACACTTACGAAAACTTTTAACCTTATCAGTAAATCAAGTATATTATGGATAATGACCTACTAAAACAAGCCCTTGCACATATTGGACGCATTGGCGGCAAATCAACTAGCGACAAGAAGCGGGCTTCTAGCCGTTTGAACGCTCAAAAGGCTACCGAGGCTAGGCTAAAGCGTCAAAAGCCCGTAAAAGGGCATAGGATTGCGCCTAATGAGCATATTACAGACTAGCTACAACCGCGTTTTCGTAACTCCCTTGGATTCTCACCGAGCCTATGCTTTAAAGGTGGGAACGGAACGACAAGAGTCCGCAGAACGTAAAAACTCCGTCAATCACTATCCTGAGCAATGGCCTGGGCAATTCATGCGCGGGCATTATATGGGGTGTTTGGCGGAGCTAGTTGTGGCCTACTATCTCAACCTGGACACAAAGTTATCTTGCGATGCTTACAACGTGCCCGATATTGACGGAACACGAATAGATGTAAGGTGGTCATCACGCCGCGATTTATGCAAAGTTAAACCCGTTGATATTCAAGAAAATAGGGTGGTAATTGCAACGACTGGAAATGATTCGCTCATAGAGATAATTGGCTGGATAATGCCTTATCTGGCTCTCAAGTACGGAAAAAAGGCAAGGCTAGGGAATGGTTGGATTGTACCAGAGACCTATTGGAATCCAATTCAAACCCTAACGCCTTACGTTTATTCCCTATTTTAAAATAAAAGACCCTAGCCGTTTAAAGCTAGGGCTTTTTGTTGGACACATTGCTCGTTAGAGCAACCTAAGGCAAAAAATTAGACGCCTGTGGACTGACGGCCTGTTTCTACGTAAGCGGTTCCGTTAGACGTGAAGTCGATAGCTACTGTCTTGCTGGTAACTGTCGCAAGCGTTCCTGTTGCAAGGAAGCCCGTTCCGAATGTAATTGTGCGGGAAGCGGAAGCATCACCGAGGATAACAATCTGAATCTGCTGGCCTGCTGGATTGATAGTACCTGCTGAGAGGGTGCTATTACCTACTGCTGATGTAGTAGTGAGAAAGAATGTGTTTGCTGCTGTTGTATCTAGCGTAATAGCAGAAGCATAGGTAGGATTGGTCTGTGTGTTAGTGCTGTAAAGCGAGCTATCACCGAAGAAAGCTGCTATCTGAGGAGCAACTGTGCCTACGTTGAAGATGTTTGTTTGTCCGTTAGCTGGCATGATGTTATTTCTTAGAAGGATTTAGGATTGAATCTAGGTGAGCGTCACCGCAAGAGCATGTGTTCATGTTCTTGACCTATGAACCCTTTCTCATACTTGTCAATAGCTATGGGCGCAGATACCATAAAATTCCCGTTTAACGAGATTGTCTACCGCAAGAACTCGGAAGTGGCGGGGATCTTCTGTCGGGTAATCTATGACGCCTCATGGACTGCTGTTTACGAGATTAAATGGCCTGACGGAAGCAAAGAGGAATGTGACCCTGGGGAATTACAGCTTGCCAAACCCTACGGCATGGCTCAAATTGACCACGATGAAGAATAAAACCCCTAAATCACGCATTAAAGAGCTTGAAGCACAAGTGAAGCATTTAGAAATGATTGTGGCTTCCCGCGAATTGGACGTTGAAATACTCGAGGAGCAAATTGCGACTATGGAACACAACAAGTTCGTTAATCGTGTTAAGCGCTTCTTTTTACGCGATACCACGCTCTAGTAGCTTTCTGGCCTGAGTCATTGATGATGAAGCCTGAGAAGCGTTCTATACGTTTTTCGCGGCTTAGCTTAGCCAATATCTCGTAGAGCTTACGTTCCCCAACCTTAAACTCACGTTGTAGCTCTTTGGCTGTTTTCCAGCCCTTACCCACAGGCTTCTTTTCTGTGGCCTTTATCTCGTTTTGGAGAAGGGAAGCCCAGTTAGTAGCTTTTGATCTCTGTCGCGACATGGAACTTGTTGTTAATCTTGCGTGCTTGGAACAGTTGATATGTTCCGTCTGGGAATAGGAAGCCATAAGCCCAACCTTGTGCCCAACGGAGCTTTCCCGTCTTGCTCGAAACATAATCCATATCTCGTATACACAGACACCCTATCCCTCTTGCTTCGGAAGGGTCGAGGCTAGCAACTGCATTAACTTCAATAGAGTGGGTATGTCCAAAGAGGCAATTTCCGTAAACTCTGGCGTGCTGTTGGGCAGCGTTGTTTCCTGCGAAATAACCGTGTAATACCTTGAGTCTACCAAGCTGCAATATGCCATGCGCGCTATCATAAGGGAGCATTCTAGCTCGCCATTTCTTGACGTTCTGTTCAAGGCTTCGTATGCCGTCTTGAGCGTAATCTCTGACCAGGCCTGTTGTGTTCGTTGCCAAGTGGTAGAGTCGTTCGTCATGATTGCCTCGAAGGAAGTAGTTTTCTTTTCCATGCTTAAAGAATTGTTCTGCAAAGCTATTCCCCGCGTCTATGTCGTCTCGTAGAGAAAGAGCCCTGTCCTCGTCACTAGCTCCCTTACGCAATGAAGCAAAGTCGTAAAGGTCTCCGTTAATGACCCTAATTTCTGGGGAGAAGTCTGCTACAAAAGCTAGAATAGCTTTGATTGCTACGGGGTCTTGCATATTCCCGTGAATGTCTGAGCATACTATGAATCTTCTAGGCTTCATTAAGGGGCTAAAACAGAATTTGACGTTGTAGTCAATTTGTCAAGACAGGACTATTTTACGACTAATGTTAATTTAGTCCTATTCACTCGTTTTCCATTGTAAAACTCGTTCAACAGAAGGTTTTAATCAATCGCCCCTTCTAAGGAAACAGGAAGATTACCTAGAGGAACACCCTAGAACTTCTTTTACCCTCTTACAACTGATCGTCAGCTTTCAACCGTTTCTATCGCCCCATTCTTAAGGTTTCTGGTTTTCTTTACCACCTCTAGCCGTAACAATCTTCCGAAGCCGTCTAAAGGATTTTGCGAAACAAAGTCTAGTAAGATAAGTTCACTTTTTCAGTGTCCGAGGCTTCTTGGGCATTACGTGATCGGAACTCTACGGTCTGGTAAGACATGCGACTAATCAGACCAATTATTACGTTTGTCAAATAAAAAGAAAAACCCCCTTGGATTATTAGAATCGACAAGGGGGATAAGTGTCTTACCAGGGATCACTTAGTAGTACGGGACTGTACGTACGTTGCACAAAACAACCTAAGCCGACAAGTAAAAAAATAGCCTACCTGGTGAAATGAATAAACCCCAGATAGGCACACAAGTAGATTAACCCCTTAAAATACCTGTGTGTGCAAAGTGGTATCGCTAATTCCAATTTGCAACAACAAATCATTGACGGAGAGGTCTCGTGAGCTAAGATCCGCAAATGGATAATGAAAAGGAAATTGAAAGACTAAGAGAAATAGGACGCAAAGGTGGACTAGCTCGTGCCGTAAAGCTCTCAAAGGCAGAGAGATCGAGAATTGCTTTAAAAGCAGTTTGGATTCGTGAGTATTTGAAAGAGCTTAAGAAAAAACAGGCTTGACTGCTAAGATCATGTCCTTATGTTGAGGGACGAAATGAAAACAGACCCAACTCTGGACGTCACTCCAGTCAATGTGACCATTGGTAGTACATGGGTAGACGCTTGCGCTACGCCATTCAACAAGTCGGTGATTGAAATAGTTAATCGAAAAGGCAACTACGTGCAGTTTAAGTATACTATTTTAAACAACAAGCCTTGGGATACCGAAAACACTTATTCCTGCTCTTTGGACACCTTCCATGTAGGCTGGATACACCCAGACTCAGAAAAGGCCAAAGCTAACGAGATGGGCTTAAGTCTTGAGGACTACAGAGCCTTCGTATTGGAACAAGAAATCGAGGAGCTAGAATGGCAACGCTATCTGCGTGAGAAACGCGGGCATGATAAATACTACGAGGAGGCTCCTGTATAAAGCTTTATAAGCACGAAATAAAAGACGTGTATGATTCTGTAAAAGCATACCGTACACACCTAGTAATCCAATTAGACAACCTAGAAAGAATGAAAAGCGTTCCTCTAGATGTTCTTAATGCTTACGACATAAAGATGAGCCATCTATCGGATATAATGAAAAGAATTGAAGAATGGAAGAAGCCATGAAACCAGACATCGTAAAGGAAATCATTCAGCTCTGTGTATTCGTCCCATGCTTTCTCATCATAGCATGGGCTATCAGCGACTTCAGAGCTTATAAGAAGCAACTCCGCGAGAACCGCGAGTGGTTAGACAGATATTTAGCAGGTAAGAGTAAAACAAATCCAACAATCAAAAGGAAATAACATGATCCAACAAACAGGCACATTAGGCCACATAACCGCAATAAGTCCCCTAGGAACGAGTTTCGAGTCCAACTATGGTACTTTATACCCACATAGCATAGAATTCGCTAGTGGCACTAAAGGAACGTGCAACAGCAAGAAACCTGTTTCACAGTACAAACCAGGAGACAGTGTCTATTTTACTGTATCTGAGGATAAGAAAACTAAAGCTAACTTAATCAAGATACTGGGTACTGAATCCTATCAAGCAAAAGCTGGGATACGTGCTGAGAACTACAAGCAAGCAGAACAGATAGGCTTTGCTTCAGCTTCTAAGCCAGCATACAACCCAGATGGTGCTGCTCTAGGCAACGCCAAGAACATAGCTAAGGACATAGTGATACATAACGCCCGTGTCCAAAACGTCATTCTGAAGCCAGATGAGCTTGAAAACGGCGACTTCCAAGAGTTCGTACGCATTGTTCTAAAAACTCAATGAGCTACACAGTAACCCCAACGGACATGCCTATCTATTTTGTAATAGAGAAGGCTAAGCCCATTAAATTGCTTATGGAATGTGCTTGGTCAGAATATGACCAGGCTAAGTCCGCAGCAGACCGCGTAGACGGCGTTGTAACTAACGCCTCTCAGCTAAAGAAAGCTGGCTATGAAATTGATGCCTACGAACGT
>Ga0208506_1000253_pt1 | contig 20272 bp, 24 predicted proteins | sample CryBogCBH29Jul08_FD_184616 | JGI IMG/M metagenome (GOLD analysis project Ga0208506, IMG submission 184616) | Freshwater microbial communities from Crystal Bog, Wisconsin, USA - CBH29Jul08 (SPAdes) | ecosystem: Environmental > Aquatic > Freshwater > Lake | place: Crystal Bog, Wisconsin, USA... | reverse complement strand
AGATCATGGTGTAGTTGTACAACGTGTACCAGATGCAGGTTATAAACAATTTGATAATCCATTTACAGCTAGCGGTATTAAAGGTTATGTATCAGTAGAATCTGCAGAGAAAGCTGCTAACGATTATAAAGCTTGGTTAAAAGGTGAAGACCATGAAAATGTAAGACCTGCACAAAGAAACTGGATTTTAAATCAAATAGCTAAAGGTAGATTAGATAATAAGACTTTATACTACGCGAATGATACTGGTAAAGGCTATACATATGTAGATGCCTTACAAGAATTAATTAATGATAAAACTTGGTTAGACCTAGAAAGTCTTAAAAAAGAAGAAGCAGTAGATGAAAGAACTTCTCTACCTGCAGATCCATTTGCTAAACAATCAGGATTATTCATTCGTAGAATAAACTCTCTTAAGAAGAAGTTACAAGCTATGGATTCTGGAGATCCTGAATTCCCTAAGGCAGTTGCAAAACTAGAAGAGTTAGAGCATAAGTTTGGTGTAGCTAGAGCTTCAGGAGAAGCTAATGATTACCATGAGTTAGGTTTAGAGACTATTAATGAGATAAAAGGTCTTACTGAAGACTTTAAGAATGGTGGAGAAATAACCACAGCAAATGCTAAGTATATTATAGATGCATTAAATGCTTTAAAAGAATTCAGTTCTTTAGCACAAGAAGCTGCCAATGCTTATAATGAAGTATTTCCGCTGATTCAAAAGAAAGTATTAGATATAGTACAAGAGAATAGTCCTAAGCAAGTAACTCAAGATGATATAGATGCTCAAAGTAGAGATAAAGGTGTAGCAACTACTTACCTAGGTGCTTTAGCTGACTCTGCGAATTACTATGCTAGAACTATTGGATTATTGATTAAAGAGCGCCAAAACAAAGCAGATATAGCTAGTAAGCAACTTGCAGAACGTATAAAAGAAGAGGTTAAGTTACTAGGAGATTGGGCTAAAAAAAATGGGGTGAAACCTGAACATATGTTTGATGTGTTTATAAGCTCAAATGGTCGCACTACCGAGATAGTTTCTATGTTTAATAATGATGGTACAGATAATGCTAACTATATTAAGATACAATCTACACCTGAATTAGCTAGGTTCTATAACTTCTACATAGATGAGATGGAGAAACTCCAAGTTTTATCACCTCAACAAATGGGTGGGCATTTTATAGCAAATGTTAAAGCTAAAGGGCGTATAGCATTTAACAAGCTAGTACAAGTAGAACGTAATTCTAATGGTGTATTATCTACAGAAGCTGGTAAAGATATGTTCCCTTTAGAGTTCTTAACACCACTGCATGAAAGTGAGAAATCTAGAGATTTAAGTTCTAGCTTACTACAATTCGGACAATTCATAAATAATCACCATGAAATGGTTGAATTATTACCTGAAGTACGAATGATAGAAGAGTGTATGAAGAAGGCTGTAGGTAAAGATGGTCATATAGTAAATAGACAATATTACAAGAATGATACACCTAATAAAGCTCCTGTTAGTTATGAAGACTCTAATCTACATAAGATAGTAGATGGTTATATCAGAATGCAAATATTTGGTGATTTAAAGAAGAAAGAGGGTAAGTTTGAATTACCGTTTAAAACTGATGTAGTAGACGATAATGGTAACTTAGTAGGTAAAAGAGTAGTATATACTTCAGACTTATTAGATGGTTTTTTAAAGTACAATTCATTACTTCGTATAGGCTTTAGTCCAATAGGTGCTATAAATAACGTAGTGTTTGGACAAATGGGTAACTTTATAGAGGCTGTAGGCGGTAAATTTATGAACTATGAAGGTTTACGTGCATCTAGAAATATATTCTTTAGGCAAACTGCAGATAAAGAATCTACATTAAACAAACTTTTAGAAGAACTTAACGTACTGCAAGAGCTTGAAGACTACCATTTGGTAGAACATGTATCAGGCAATCCTAAAAAGTTAGATTTTGATAAGCTACAAGAATTCTTATATTTACCACAAAAGTTAGGTGAAAAATACCTACAGTCTAGCACTATGTTAGCTGTACTTATTAAAGAAGGTATGCTTACTAAGAGTGGTGAACTTACAGATAAATACAATAACTTAACAGAGAAAGAAAAGTCTCAATTAACCAATAAGATTCAAAAGCTTAACTATACTATACACGGTAGATATACTTCTAAAGAAGCTGCAATAGCGTATCAGAGCGTATTATTTAGGCTAGCTTCTCAATTTAAGAAGTGGATTTCTACAGCTGTAGAGTCTAGAATGCTTAAAGAGCATGAAGATGTGCGTTTAGGTGAAACTATGAAAGGTAGGTATAGATCTTTAGGCGAAGGTATTAAAGCTATAGCTACAGGTAATTGGGATTCTTTAAGTAATATAGATAAGTACAATATGCGTAAGAATATCGCAGAAGGTCTTATTATAGGAGCTCTATTCGGTATTATGCAGGTTTTAAAACATGGTTCTAGTTACGATGATAAGAAGCGTAAGAAGATGTGGCAAGTTAAGTTAGCTATGACTTTGTTAGATAGAGCTGCAGGTGATGCTATATTCTTCTATAACCCACAATCTGCAATAGATATGGCCGGTAAAGCTGCACCATCTGTAACTACTCTAAATACAATGAAGCAAGGTTTTGGTTACTTACTAACAGCTTACGGAGATAATGCTAAGTTTAAATCAGGTAGTAGGAAGGGTAGATATAAGATAGAATCTGCTGCACTTAGATTAACTCCTGGTTTAGCATTTATAGATCAGTTCCATAGAATACTCAATGATCAACTAATGGAAGAATTCAGGTAAAAAAGAACCCCTAGACATAAAATCTAGGGGTTTTTTGTTTATTCAAATATCTTATTATCTTCTCGATATTTTAGCTCATCTGTGAATACTTCTATGTAGAACATATTATCTCTACACCACCCACCATCTAAGATAGCTTTAATGTGATCTGTATTTAGATCTTTAATATATCTCCACTCTGTCTTAGGTAATCTATCCATGTTTTTGGTAAAGTTAACACCCCACCGTAAGTTATTCCTACGTGTTTCATGCTCACCATCATCATAAACAGCCATATCTGTGATATCACCTGGATTATTATAACCTACTCTTATGTAAGTTTGGCCACCATCTACAAAGCAAGATCCACAAGAACATGTTTCCATATCGTGAACATGCTTTGATTCTATAATATCGCCACATAAGTTACATTTTATCCTGTTTTTTAGGATTTTACTTAAGTTAATGAATTCCCCCATAGCTCGTCTATTGTTTTAGGTGTATAATTGATTAAGTGCGCATCTACATTTACATACTTACTTAATGTAGGTTTTAAAGTAGGTCTATCATTGTATAATTCTCTAGCATAAAACTCTTGTAATTGATTCTCATGTATATGTGCATGAATATTTCCTCTATACATACCCATCTCATCAGGGTGTATAGGTGAATGTGTTAATGCAAAACCTTTATAGTCTACCATACCAGCTACAGATTCTACATGGTCTAGTAGCTTTCTAGTATGTTTAGGTAGATCATGATTACCTAGTACTACAATCTTCCTACCTTTAAGTTGACTTAATATAGGATATTCTTTACTAGACTCCATAGTTACGTCACCTAAAATGTAGGTAAGATCCCTAGGGTGAACTACTTTATTCCATTGCTGATATAACCAATCATCATGCAAATAGCTTTCCTCAAAACCCCTATGTTTAGCCATCCAACGATGCCCTAAATGTAGACATCCTATGAATCTTACTGTACACATAATATTATAATTTCATTGGTTCATAAACTGGTAGTGTGCCGTTATTTAATATAACACCACAACCTACAATTGATTTCTTTAATTGATCTTTAGCATACGCTGCAGCGTAAGATTTGTCATCTATAGCACCACCTACTTGCATACCCCATACTAATCTATGCTTATTAGCTGCATACTGTATACCTGCTTCTGAGTGTATATGCCCCATTACTACATTCATTTGGTACCTCATAGCAACTGTAATAGCTGCTCTAGGGCCTGAATGTCCTGTGCCATGTGTAAAGTGTACTCCATCAAACTCCCAAGAATCAGCCCATTTCCAGCCCTCTGGAGCTTCCCAAGACTCTCTATAGGTCTTTATGAACTTAGAGGGTATTCCGGCTGTCTTAGCTAATCTAAATGGCCTTGCTGTGTGATTTCCGATGCATACATATACCTCTGGGAAATTTAAATACCATTGTTTCATCTTTGCTTGAGCTAAAATAGCCTCATCTCCTGCAGACATACCATCTGGATCATGTTCCCATTGAGAAATAGCGCATGCATCTACCTCATCTCCAATATGTACTACTCTAGTACAGTTATACTTCTCTTTTATTCTATAGCAATGCTCCATAACTCCTGCTTTGCAGAATGGTTCATGTGTATCAGGAATTACTAGAGTATTTACATCTATCAACTTGTTAATATTAAAACCTCCCAAATTAGATAACCTTTGAACAGGTTTATATATTCCATTACTTTGGATAATCTCCGGCTCTTCATACTGTAATTGATTTACTTTAGGCTGTATTTCAGCCAAATCTCTAGCTCTTTCTTCTTCACGAAGCTCTTTTTTAGCTTTACGAACCATCTTTTCAGATACTCCTAAATGTTTTGCAACTGTTGCAGCACCATTTTCTCTGTAACCAGGGCAATCTATAAGCTTTTTCTTTAATTGTTTTAAAGTCATACTATATATTTTAGAGTAAAATAGCTAACAAATTAATACTAAAAGTATTAAAATATTAGCTATTTTAAACAAATTTAATGATTTTAGCTAAAATATTAACTATTTAATTAGGATATAATGTTTCTTATAATAAACAAAAATACACTATTTTGTTCAATTTACGGAACATTATGATTTATAAACACTATTACGAGTGTCTCTTTCTTTACCTGTTAAATGTGCATCTAAAGCCATTAAAGCATTAGCTGCTACGCAGGCCAAATGATGTACTCCTGATTCATCTATATCTTCTCCAGTTAAATACTGATTAGTGTGCCTTAATAATGCATCAACTAGTCTAGTATTATCTGTACCTAAGCTATAGTTAAACATTCCATACTTTTCTGCACCATGTGTAAACACTTTAGCAACTTCTAATAAAGCCTTTTGAGGTATAGAAGTGAATTTAGGCTTACCTTGATCAAACTTTTTAAGACCTTGTTCTTTTATAGGAGATACTTTATGCCCCCAACTTTGCCCAACAATTCTTTCAAATGGTGAAGTTAAAAAATCATTAGCTATTGTTTCAGGTTTATAATGAAATTTATATTCTGGCATTATACTTCGCATTTTCCACCTGCACAAGCTGCTTCTTGAGTAAATTCTGTGCTATCAGATAACTCAATAACTTTACTCAAATCTACACTTGTTAGGGTTTTCATTAATTCTTTATATTTCTCTTCAGTACAATCTTCAAATGGCGCTTGTATATATGAACCATTATCATACGGTAATACACTTAATCCATTAAAAGTATGTTTATTATTCCACATCCACTCACCAACAGAAGGCCATTCAGTAGGTTTAACTGATATAGTAGCGCTTACATTATTTGTATTTGCACCTTTCCTATGACCAGATCTAACCCACTCTAAGTTAAACTTCTTTACACGTTCTAATAGATCAAATGTAGATTCAGTTCTTACAATAGCTCCTTGCGGAGCTTTTTGTGGAATAGATATTACTGCTGTATCATGGCTTCTTAATTGATCATCTTCTATTAACTCAGGATGATTAATTACTAGGTAAGTATATAATGGATCATTCTTCATAATCCTAATACGCCTAATATAGTAATCATTATGCCAAGCATGTATTCCAGATGATGTTCCTAATACACAACTAGTCGTTCCAGATGGCTTTATTACAGTAGTTCTAGCGGCTTGGTTTATACCAATATCTTCAGCTGTTGTTTTATTTATAGTTTTAGCTACTTCAGCTGTATTCTTAAGATTATACTTTAACACTTCACCAGAAGCTATACCAGTCATTCCCACGCCTATTAGAGCTTCTTTCTCTGTAGTAGTTCTCCATACAGGTCTGAGGTAATGAAAGTCTGTAAAACCTGCTTGTAAGGTGCCTAAATAAGCTGCAACAGATACTCTTGTATGAAGATCTTGCTCATCTTTTATATTAGATACATTTACTTCAGTTAGATTACAGAATTGATTAGGCCTTAAAGCTACTTCACAGTTATGTGCAATAAACTGACCTGCTACAACTCCCCAATGTGTATCATCATTTAAACTAAAATCATATACGTCTGTTTCATGTATATCTTCTGAAATGCTTAATACTTTAGGCGCTTTAGATTTTATTAATGCATACAATGCATCTTGTTTATACTGATGTATAAAGTTAATACACTCTGCAAAAATTAACAGACTACTATATTTACTTATATTTAAATCATACGACTCTTTACAAGTATAAAGGCCATTCTTAAATTGAACATCTTTCTCTTTATTTATAGTTATGTAAGTATATATATTTAAATCACTTAGTACACTTCTTAGTTGATGTACAAGTACTTTACTAGTAGTTTTAAATGCTATTCTATGACCTTTTACTATAGAGCCATTAGCTGAATATAAACCTTGTAAAAAGTGGTTTATTTCTTCTCTACTAAACTTACTAAAGCTAGCAGGCAATTCTCTAGTAGGTAATGGTTCAGATGAAAATCCTAAAGAATCTAGTATTTCATTATAACCAGTAACATATTGTTTACCTGTAGTTTCATACCCAAACAGTATAGCTACATCTAAATCTTTTTCTCCAAAATAAATTTCAAGTCCTTTATGAGTATCAGAAGCTAACCCACCTAAAGAGATATTACCTTGTATGAATCCATACTTAGTATACTCACTAACAGTTTTATTAAATTGCACAAAAGGCATTATTCTTTTACCCACAAGGTCTTTAGCCTCACATTTAGTACCATCAGTTAACATAAACACATGATCTGGTGTACAAGTAAAACGCTCTCCATAGTTAGATAGTATTGGAGTAATTACTTTTTTAACACCTGTATACCAAACTTTACAAGGTACTAATTCACCTTTATAATTATAGGCATTTAACTCTCCACCAAATTCTTCTACTATTTCAGAAAAATTTAATTTACCGTATTCAGTTAAAAGTGATGTATTACCTGTAAAACAACAAGGGTTAGTTCCCCAATCTTTATCATCTGTAAAATAAATACCAGGTTCTCCTGAATTAGACAACTCTATCTTTTTCCAAAGACTTAAAAAGTCTTCTTTAGATACTTTATTTCTTACAATTACAGCAGAGTTATTACTTCTACCTCTTTGTTCATTTGTCTCCCACCAGTTACCGTACTTACATTCTGTCATCTCTGGGTCATCAAAAGAAAATAAAGCTATACAAGCTGATCTTCTAATACCTCCAGACAATACAGAGTTAGCTATATGACAAATAATATCATGGCACTCTATAGGTTTTAATTTATCTCCAGTTTGTTTAGATTCTAAGATATTCTCTATCTTAACTAAACATTCTTTTAATGGCCCAGGGCCAGGCGCTTTACCTCCTGCGGTAACTAGCCTGGCTCCCTTTGGTCTTATATCAGAAAAATCAAATCTTGGTTTATATTTACTTAATCCAAAATAAGCTTTAAACAGCACTTTAACTGCATCAGCCCAACCTTCTAGACTATCTCCTATAAGATACTTCTTCTCTTTAAGAGGTTTAACTATTTCAGGTAATTTATCTACATGATGCATTTGCACGGAATAACCTAAACCTGTACCTCCTAAAAGTAAGAACATACCTTCACTAAAAGCTCTATAATCATCTACAGGTAAGTACGCACAATTATAAATACGTGCATGATTCTTACTTATAGCCGGACCTGCAAATTGCATAGCTCTCATAGAAGGTAATACTTTCTTAGCTCTTACATAGTCTAAGGCTACTACGATATTAGGTGCTTCACTAGGGTACTTCTCTATCATCATAGTTTCGTACCTATCACAAATCTCATCCCAAGTCTCCCTTCTTTCTTTATCTTCTAAATGTTTCGCGTATTTATTAAATATCGTTACTTCAGATAAAATACTGGCACTTAATTCAGAGTCAGTTAACACACTCTCTTGATTCATATTTTTCTTTATATTCTGTTAATCTACAAAAAATCTCATTCTCTAATACAGGAATATCTAATAGTTCTTTAGGAATACTATCATACCTTACATCTAAAGCTTCAGCAATAGCTTTACGCTTAGCATTTGTAGGATATAATATGTCAAACATAGATCTAGCAGAGCCTTGTAAACTCTCTTCAACATGATCAATCATTAATATATCTTTGTATTCTCTTGATAACTCACTGTACCTACCTTCTAGTATAAGATCAAAATCTTTTTTAAACTTACTAGGAAATCTAAACTCAACTATTACTTCACCATCTAGTACATCTTGATTAATGTATAAAGGATCTGCAACTAGAACACCCATTAGAGTAACTAGTTGTGTAGGATCTTCATCCATAGTTATATCTTGAAATACAACACATATTCTAGGTTGATGTGTATTGAGTATATAAGTACCTATATAATATGGTGACTTCTTAATAATGTTTTGATACATTAATATAGGAAGTATAAACACACCACTTTTTGTCTTTTTTAAGCCCCGCTTCTCCATAAATTCTTTTCTAGGGCTATATACTTTCCTTGCTTCCAATGTCAATCAAATTTTGTTCATTAAACTCAAACCCTTCGTAGTCTTGTAGTATCTTTAGTAATCTATAGTTCTTATAGAATTCTTCAATACCTACATACTCTCCAAAGTGATCTATATATGCTTGTAGCACTTGTTGTGCATGTGTTTTCTTATCTATATAATTACTAGCGAATAATTTTTTAGCGTAGGCTTCTCCTCGCCCAGGAATGGATTTTACACCATCAACGCCATCACCTTTGATCATACTAGTCCAAAAGAACTCTAAATCTTCTTCTCTGGTAGTATATTTAATTACTTTATCTCTAGGAATGAATCTATATCCTTCTGTGTTATGTATATCTTTATCAGGACTTACTATAACTACTTCGTACTTATCTTTAAGCAGTTTCTCTAATATTAAACAGCAATCATCAGCTTCTAAATTTTCATGCAATTTAGCACCCCATTTATCTATTAAGTATTGTTTACCTTCTCTCAGGTAGTTAATAGTACTAGGTTTGCGCTGTGCCTTGTATGTATCTGCTACATCATTCCTAAATGTCTTCTTAGGACTTAATAATAGTAGATATTTAGAAGGATTTACCAACTCTATTAGATGTGTAATATACTCATCTAGAGCATTATACACATCTTCAAGAGATTTTTCTATTAGAGAATCTTTTTTGTTGTAGCAACAAATATATAATGCATGATCTGCATCTATTAAAGCAATTCTCTCTTTCATTTAACCCAAATATATGTAAGATTTTCTTGATTTCCAAGAAAATTATTTAATTTTTGATAATTTTTTATAATAAGTGATTAGTTTTTCCGCATTACTATACGTTAGATTGTAAGTTTTAATACAAAACCAATCATCTGGATAACTTGGCGCCAACACACTAAACCCAATTATCTTTGAATCTACATCTATGAATATCTCATACTTGATACCATTTACTCTAAAGCGGTATTCATAGTAAACTTCCGCATCTACAGGTATACATTTATACCCTAATCTAGTTAGTTTATCATTTAAACTTAGTCTCGTGGCCATACTATATGTTTTAATTTATAAATATAACTAGTATCATTAGCATAACCTATACTATCTAGGAATTTATAATAATTACCATTATGATAGTTTTTTATCTGATATGCTTTGTAAGCCTTAATTGATTGTTTCCAATTATCGTACTTTATATAGTGATCTGTGTAAAAACCAAACAAATTATTACTATCTAAACATACACTAGAGGTTAAAAACCCAGTTTCTAGTATAATTTGTCTAATAACTACTTCAGGATGCTCTATACTATCCAAAATAAGCTCATTATAGACATTATCTAGGTTTAAAGCTTCCGTAGTATCTCTTAGGGTAAAACAACGCTCTACGTCAAGTTTTTTGGTTATTTCTTCATTTCTTACTACAGTGGCAAATACTACTCCTAAAAGTAGTACTCCTACATAAAGGGCTAACAGTTTATTCTCTTCAGTTCTGAACATTTAGCTTATTTTTTATTAATTGTACGCAATATAACACTTGTTTTCTATTAGTAGGTAGGTATAAATCAGCTAGTATCATATTATCACTAAGCCATGATTTAAACATCTTCCACTTAATATCAAACTCATTTGTCCTATGACCTTTTACTTCTATAACCCACTTAAGACCCGGATCTACAAAATCAGGTGTATAACAAATTGCCCTAATATTAGTATTTAGCGGCTCAAATTTCTTAACTCCCTTAGTTTCAAATGGTTCTATAGATATATTAGGTGATTTAAACTTGTCTTGTAATACAAATTTATTTTCTTCATATTGAAATACTACACCATATAAGTCTAATTGTTCAGCACAATATACCTCTAATTCAGATCTATATGTCTTACCTTTATACACTTTAGGTGTAGCATTCTTTACTTTCTTATTTGGTTTTACTTTTACCGTTGGATTTTGTGGCATGTCTCCTCCCTTCTAATTCATAAATTTTCCTTTGTATAAAACCATAATCCATGTCTTTTTCTTCTAGAATATCATAAGGGTCATTTAACCTAATATCTAATTCTAATTTTTGACTATTTGTCAATGCTAATTGATAACTCATACTGTAAAATATAATTCTACTTCATGTGCGTTCATTAAACTTGCTATAGATTCAGCTATAGCTAGATCATTCTCGTAAAATGTAGGTATACTACATACAGGTGCATTGCTAAACCCCTTATCAGAGTGAATAACTTGTGCTACACCTTCAAATCTTACAGCTTGATACTTTTCTGGTAATTTGGTTTCTTCCATATTCAACTCCATTTAATTTAATTAAATCTGACAAATCTTTGGCTTCATCTATATAAAAATGCTTTAGCCCATAAAGATCTACTATCCTATTTGTAGATATGATACCTTGCGCATCATTATCCAAATTTACTAGTATTTGTGTAAACCTATTACTAAGTTTATCTATTAATTCTTGTGTAGGTATATTAGCTTCACCTTGCATTGCTATAGCATTATAACCTAATGATCTATAACACATTACATCTTTCATAGCTTTAGTTAGGATTAACAAATCACCATGTAGATCTAATTGATCAAACCCTTCTATATTATCTTTCACACCATTAAACAACCATTTACTTCTAGGCTCTTCATAAGGTCTATATATCTTATAACTATACACACCATCATACGTAAATCTATACGCATATATAGGCGATGTTTTAGTAGCTTCAAATATATATCTTTTATCACCTTTTAACATCTGCACTCTTTTACAAGAGAATACATCGTAGTTATTTAGTACCTCAAAAGATATATTAAACTTACTCCAAAATTCATAATCTACTATATTCCAAGGTTGACTACCAATTATTAAGTTAGTCTTTGTTTTAGGTTGTAATTTAGGTAGTATAGGTTCCATACCTAGTAATACCTCTGGGTGCTCAGTCTTTAATCTTCTTAAGTTAAAGTCATTTGCTACAATGTTTAGTGCTTCATAGAATTTACATGCATATTTATGTTGTATATATTCTATCCAACTAAAACAATCTCCTGTAGCAAAATCTTTATACTTTAATTCATTATTTCTAGTAACAAATATCCTACAAGATGGATTTTTATCTCTTCGTAGATTACTACAAAATGACTTATCTAGATCTTCAAAGTTATGGCAATATTTCTTGAATATATCATATATACTTACATAAGCTAATATTTCTTCTTTTGTTATAGGTACGTCTACATCTACTTTATTAAAATCTATCACTATGTATAGTTTAAAGTAAGTGAGCTAGGTTTCCCTAGCCCACATACACCAATTAACAAAACACAAAAACTATCTTACCAATTTGCGGTAGCATTTGCTCCAGGAAGACCTGTAGATGCAGAGTTAGCAGTAACCGAACTACCTGGCTCACCTTTAATACCTTTTGATGGATCAAATGGCTTCAAATTAGCCAACTCAGAAGTTGGTAATGCAAATACACCACCTGCAAATTCAGCAATAATGTAAGGCTTTTTAGTTACATCTGTAGGATTAACCCATTTACCATTCAACTTCAAAGCAAAAGATTTACCTACTAAAAGGCTAGCTACTTTACCAATCAATTCATCAATAGATTTAACTTGACCAATAAGGCTTTTAGCTTTAGTCTTACCTTCTTCAGAGTTAATATCTAAGTTATTAGCCGCAGCTACTAAGATAACAAGTTGTGAAGAAGTTATATCTAATGCTGATTTACCTGAAGCTCCAGGTGTAGAAGTCAAATAATATTTATGATTAGCTGTTAAACCATCTTCTGCTTCTACAAAAATTTCAATGAAAGGTGAACTCTTACCTGAAGAAACTCCCTTGGCTACTTTAGTTGTTTTTACAACATAGTTACCTGGTTCTAGGTATTTGCTTTCAAAAATTTCTACCTTTACATCGTTAAAATTAAAATTCAATTCGCTCATTTTATTTATATTTTATAGTTTATAATTAATTAATTAGTTAATAGATTCAGTTACTACTGCGATATCTTGTGTAGGTTGTGTAATTTGTGCTACGATTTCTTCAGTAGAAATATCGTCAGCTAAAATAAAACGTTTTACACGAGTTTTCTTGATAGTTAAACCTGCTTCTTTCAAAAGATATTTCATCTCTGATTTGTTAGTACCATATTTTGCAGTTAATTCATCCATTTTAAGACCTGCATTAATATCATCAGTTAAACCTTTTTTAGAAATAGGTGTTGGTGTTTTAATAGTACTCATAAGTTTTTGTTTTTTAGTGTTTAAAATTAACCGTTATTATATTCAACAATAGCTGTAGATACAGCACTCAAATCATTTGGCATATACATGTCTTTAAACATACCTACGGGAGATTTAGCTGGGTACTCTCCGTCATTGTTTGTTACAAACATATACTCCATATTATTATTTAAACCTTTATTCACTTTAGTATACAAGATAACAGTGAATAGTCCTTCTAAAGTTAAGTAATCATCAACCATCTTACCTACAGTCTTTAGTTTATAATCCCCCATACCATCTTTTTCTGGGTGCCAGATACAATAAACTACCAAATCTTTACGGCAAACTCTACCTGCCTCAATAACTTTACTAATATTTACTCCTATGTCAGAGAATTTACCGTAGCCAGCTTCTTTAGCTCTACGCATAAATTCAAATGCCATAATATATTGACTATCATCTAGTACAATATTCTTAATATCTGGTCTACTAGCTGAAATAAACTCAATTATTTTAGCGATAGTTTGTGCATCAGATACTTCTACATAGTTACCACCATCTTTAGGCGAGCCAGTGTACACTTTCTTCCATCCTCTGAATGGCAAGTCTTTACCTGCTACGTTAATTACGACAGTTTCTTTTGGGTCTAAACCCTTTATACCTATTTCAGGTATATTGCCATAGGAACTAGATTTACCTGTCCCTGATTGTCCAGCAATTGCTATAATACTCATATATTATTCTTCATTTATGTTAAACCCTGGGCTTTGTTCTGCCCTAAACTCATCTTTACCTAATTCTCTAAAGTAATTAGAAGCACCTTCAAAATATAAATCTAAAGATGTACTAGGACCTCTACGATTCAAAATAATACTTAATTCTCTATAGTTATCTTTTAGTTTAGATATATCATAGCCTGCATATGTTTTAATCTTATATCTATGTGGTGCAAATAAACCAATCATTATATCTACATCTCTGGAAGTTAGTTTATTATCACCTAATTCTTCAGCTGTTGGACGTAATTTATCTATCGCAAGTTTATTACTTACCATTGAAAACTGTTGTCTTTCAGACGAAGCCGCTTGTTGTTGAACATTAACTACAGTATATTTAAAATTATCTCTCATTTTAAGACAATAATCTGTACTAAAAGTACTCATAGTTTTATGCAAATCATCATCTTTCTCTGGTGTTAGCAAACTCACATGATCTGTTATAACAATTACTTGTTCATTAGGATCATTTGGTATATAGTAGTCATACAAAGTATCAGTACCTATCATAGTAACTAGTGTACCATCATTACGATAAAACTTACCATTATCTTTAGCATACTGCCTTACAGTATTATATATACCAAATGGATTTCTAGTTTTATCTATAAATGTTACAACAGTTTCAACCCATTCAAAATACTCTCTACAACTCTCTATATACTGAACAGCTTGATTTGGTAAGATATAACCATTAAAATAAGACCTTAAGTTATCTGTAGATATGATGATACCTTTATCTTTGTATATTTTATTACTTATCATCTGAAGAATCTTATCTTCTTTTGACATTTCTAGTGAGAAATAAAATATCTTAAGTTTAAGTTGAGTATTAGGTGTGTTAAAGATATAGTTTAATGGCTCATACAAAAATAGATAATCTGCTATCTGAGTTTTTCCAACTTTACTGTTCGCAGAAATCAGGTAGTATCTACCTTTTTGTATACCAGGTATTACACTAGACAGTTTAGGAAGATTTAACCAAGGAATAGCTATCTCTTTACCAGACTCTCTAAGAGCCTTATTTTCTTTTAATTCGGCCAGTACTCTATCGTATATCATAATCTATCTTCTTCGTAAGTACTATCGTCTAATGGCTTCTCATTGCTTAACAGAGCCTCACAACCAGATGCTAGCCTACTTACACCATCTTTCATTACAAAGTAATGTGCTTGTGGGCAGTATGCAAAGCCTTTATTAGCCTGTTCTACTAAGAATTGTTTAGTTGCTGCTATAATAGCACCTTTTGTAAACTTTGGATTATTTTCCATTAGTTTAGCTAAGCGCGTTTTAGCTGCAGATTTATCCCCTTTGATATAATCACCATTTAGATTCTTTTGTTTAGGTGGCCATAATGCATGCCAACTATCAAACCAATCTTCTAATGGTTTTACATAAGGTTCTAGGATATCTTTTTTGAACTTTTCAGTAAGATGTATATACCCTTGCATATACTTAGTCTTATCATGGTATGTATTAGTTAAATATCCTCTAGCAACTAAGTCATTTAGAGTCTTATTTATACTTTCTTTACCTGATACATTTTTAGCATACTTAAGTAGTACATCTAATTCTGGGTTATGATGAATAGTCAATGCTACACAATAGGATTCAAGCATAATACCTAATTCTAGTGCTTTATCTACATTTACTTCAAACTTCTTCATCTTTTAATATACTTTGATAATAATTTAAAGCGGCCTCGTATCCTGATTGCATCATCCAGTGTTGTATAGGATTTTTTATAGGTTTAATTTGACCTACATCTTTACCTTTTATATCGTATATATAACGCTGTATTACTTCAAGCTTATTTAACTCTTGTGGATCGGGTACTTTAATTATCTTTTTTAACTCATCATCATTTATCATGACATAATATTTCTTGTTGTTAATTGAAAGTCTGCTGATGATAAATTAATATTTGCTTCTTGTAATAGCTCTAATTGATGTATATTTGTTGTTACACCATACTCTTTCTTAAGTAGCTTTACTATTCTATCGTTATCTGTTAGTACTTCTTCATACAAATCTTCTAACAAAGATACATACATTTGTAATTCATCTAGACTTTCAATCTTCATAGCACAATTATATTAGTTTAATTCTTCTTGTTATTGAAAGATACCTACATTCTAGGTCATTCCATACTTCTACAGTATAGACTAAGCCATATACACCATTTATTTGATGTATGTGTACTTTATATTTATCTACTAGTATATAAACTAGTATGATAATTAGTAAAATATTAATCATGTTTTTTGCATAAGCGATAACTTTAACTCTACAGCATCCAAATGTGCATTATAACGCTTATCTCTACTTACTATGTGTATAAAGTTATCATTATAAATTCTTAAAACTTCATATGTTATACCTTCAAGATATACAAAATCACCTACATACAAATATTCACCATCACAATCTGTAGCACTATATTCAGCATCAAATACAACTAATTCATTGGCGGATATTTCAAAAGGTTTTTCACTATCCAAATTAACTATAGTTACATTACCATTTGCATGTAAATATTCTACATCAAACATTTCACCTCTATAGAATACCATATATCCTAAGTAGATCTCATTACCATTAGAGTCTTCTAAGAATCCAACTTCTTCTTCATCATCTGCATAAGCTCCATCATTTGTATTCTCTTGCTCTTCTTGCCATCTAGTATGATTACTGCAAGCTATACTAGGTAATACTATTTTATCCTCAATAGAGGAATATAAACTGTTCAGCTGCTAATTTGTTAAATGCTTCAATTACTTCTTTACGATTCTCTGCAAATTGAGCATCTGTCAATTGTGCATACGTAGAAGAATGATAAATTGAACCATTAACTCCTGAGAAAGCATCTAAAGTAAAGTACTGAATTACACGAATAGCACCTGTAGAATCATCTGGAATAGCTCCAATATGTTCAGGAGATACTAATGTGTTATGTGTTTCAGTATTTGAACTTTGGTAACCTCTGATGTAATCTAATCCACCGACCATTGGATTATTGTTATCTCTAAGGCTTTTTATCCTTAGATTCTTATAATTTCTTATAAGTTCAGCATATATCATCATCCTCGAACTGAGGATGTTGGGCACTCGTGGAGGTTTATATTCTTATTTCTAAGTTTCACCCTCTATGCGTTACACTGTTGCTAATTTTTTACTTTTAGCACTTAGCACGGTATTTACATGATTATATTTATCAATATAATTTTAGCATTCACCGTTTTTACCCAATTTTCACAGCTTAATTACTTAAGCTAGGCACATCGTTTTATGCAACCCCTTAACACAAGATTGATTGTCATCGCAATTTACATATGACCAATCTGGTAATCTATGCACTTGACCTACACGGATATAATGTCCTAATGTATCTCCGCAATAGAATGCATCACCACCTTTACCTTGTACTGCAGGCTCAAAATACCTATCTTCATTAGACAACTCTACTTTTTCAGTAGTTACTAAGCCACTAATAGGGTCAATTGTTTTAGTTCCAGTAGAATACACATCATATTCTTCTTTTTTACCTTTATCATTAAACCTGTAACGTTTAGTAATCTCTCTAGATACTTTAAAAGTAGCTAATAAACCTTCATTAGTAATCTTTACTTGGTAAGTAGTTGCTAATTGACGAGCCAATTCTTCAGAATAACCCTTTTCTTCTATTAATTTATTTACTAATTCTTGATTAGTATACTTAATATTAATGTAATTGAAGAAACGTTGACTGAATGCTTCTTGGCCAGCTTTAGACAGCTTACGCAATTTAGGGTTACGTAACCAACGTACCCATGCTTTAATCAATGGAAGGTAGTCAATTTTTTTGTCTACAGACTCTTTAATACGGTCTACTAATGCTTTAGGCATAGGTACAGTAGAGATAGCATTGTTATACTTCAAATGAAAAGTACCTTTTGCTTGGTCTACATAGATATACTCATTATCTGTACCAATTACACCTGAAATAGTTTCTTCAGTTGCTTGTTTAAACTCTTCTACAGCTGCATTGTAATCTGCTACAGTTTGTGCTGCATTAGATTTAGCTATTAATTCCTGCAACTTAGCAAGTTTCTCAGGAGCAAAAGTAACGCTATACACATCAGCATTGATAGATCCAGTAATAATTTTGTCATTCCAATTTAGAATAATTGCCATTTGTTTGTTGTTTTTAATTGTTAATTGTTACTACTAATTTACGACATAAATACTTAAAAGTCAAGTATTTACTATAATATTTTATCTTATAAAAAGGGTCTCTAGGATATATTTAAATACCCTAGAGTTGCCATTAGATTTAAAATACAGGTTCTTCAGCCACTTCTTGAACAGGAACAGTAGTTTCTACTGAATCATCCGTATGTATCTTAAAATTAGTTAAACCTTTGAAATGTAAATACTCATTAATTAAAGATTCTGTTTGTGGAGATATTGTAGACTTATCACATGTCAATACTTCTACATGATTAAACAAGTCTTTAACAGGTTCTGCGTATTCTAACAAGTTTTGTAGCTTATCATACATAGCCAAATCTACACCTAATGCAGTTTCTACAGTATCTACACCGAATAACTCCATACTTTTAGCTTTAATAAGCTCTGGATTATCTTTGTGATCTCTGATATATGTCTGCATTTCAAATACATTAGCACAATAGTGCATAGTTTCTTTATGGAACTCTTCTACTTCATTTGTAGAACGTCTCCACTCAGCTATATCTCTATAATAAATCTTTTTATACTCTACCAATTCAGTATAAAGCTCATGTATTTGAATATTTATAGATTTGTAGTTCTTTAAGAATTCTAGTTGATGTAATTTATCATGAATCAACTTACCTGTGTAATAGTTTACTAAGAATTTACTCATACTTACTTTTTTATCTATAATAGCTTCTTCTTTGAAGAACTTGTTGATATACTTATGATTAGTGAATAACTTACTAGATAGTGTTTGACTAGCTCTAAAGATGTCTATATTTGTATCTCTTTCAACCCTATTAAGATGATCATCTATACTTATTATATCATTTATATCACCGTCATTATAGTTAGTTACAAATGCAGCATAAGCTATCTTCAACTCATCATCTTGATGGCCATAATATGTAGGCTTTTCAGAATCTTTAAATTCAGATGCTTTTACCTCATACTTTTTGTACCTATAGTAATCACCATTCCAATCATTCTCTGAAGGTCTATACAACAATATCTTATTATCTAAAGCTCTTAACTCTTTAGGTGTAAGATTCTTCGTTTTATCTATCTCGCCTTCCTTGATTTCTCTCTCTGTAAACTCCTTAGTGAACTCTTCTGGTACTATTACCTCATCATAGTTACGAATGTGCTTAGAAGCCTTTAAATGGGCTAATACGGCATCTCGTTTATCTATCATAGAGTTAACATAATCTTCAGTCCACTTTTTCTCAAAATCTGTAGTAGGGTCTACACGTACATATTGCTCTAATAGTTCATCTCTAGTAGGAGCTTGTACAGTTATAAACGCCTCATTATCTTGTAATAAGAAGAAATCCTTAGTGGGAGATGTAATACCTTCTTGTAAGTATATGCGATCTTCACTCCAGTTATACCAGTCTTGCAGGCTTAACCTCTCAACACTGTTTTTACCAGATTTGTAATCTATACGTATACTAATCTTTCTAATGTTTATACCCCAGAAAAATAATTCAGGTTTACAAAACTTCAAACGTTTATCAAGTTTAAAAGATGGTGTAATATTACTTGTATCTACTATCTTAGAGATATTATACAATGTAGGATTACCATTAACTTTACCTAATATACTGTTAGCTTTACTTAACCATAGAATTAAATCTTCTTCTTTCAGCTCTTCTTCTACTATTGCAGAGGCTTCTCCTTTAGCTTCTTCTAATACATGTTTAATGTAATCTCTTGTGACATCACTGTAGATCAATTTATTATCTTATAGGCTCTTTATCCTATAATTCACTATATTACTATAGTGTTTAGACTATATCATCACTATTACTAGTGCAGGATGCTCGTGTCTCAGTTACTCTCCTCAATTAAGTAGGAGTCGTGAGTTAGTCGTTGAACCTTCAAAGTTATTACTAACTAAGCTAGGCTGCTGATTGCCCCTTCAGACTGAAGTAGGGTTTTCCAGCAATTCTTCCTGTTTTACAACGTCTATCTAATACTCTGTATATTTTTTATTACACTTTAAACATTTCCATCTAATACCTAAACCTTTTTTTGTAGTAACTGTCTCGCATTTAGTAGAGTGATAATCACAACATTTTGAAGGTTTTATAGGTACAGTTGTTTCTTTTCTATTTTTATGAAAATTTATTAATGCTTGGGATTGTTTATCTTTAATTTCTTGAGATGTAATTCTACCTAAGTTAATTAGTTTATTTTTAGCTAATTGTTCAGGCGTCATTTTTCTATTTAAAGCTAATTGTGCTTTACTTCTTATTACATTTTCAGGTTCTGGATTATAAGATATAATAACAGCTTCTTTTCTCTTCATAGC
>Ga0208506_1000251_pt1 | contig 20450 bp, 20 predicted proteins | sample CryBogCBH29Jul08_FD_184616 | JGI IMG/M metagenome (GOLD analysis project Ga0208506, IMG submission 184616) | Freshwater microbial communities from Crystal Bog, Wisconsin, USA - CBH29Jul08 (SPAdes) | ecosystem: Environmental > Aquatic > Freshwater > Lake | place: Crystal Bog, Wisconsin, USA... | reverse complement strand
GGGTCGGTCCACAGCTCGTCATCAAGTGTGCTGATGGTGACGGGCTCGGAGTTGCGAGCCATTTGGTCGTAATCGCTTGGCTGATCGGGCTGCACGACGCCAATGACCGAATTGCCGCCGTTGTTGGCCTGTCTGTAGATCAGCGAGTGACCCTTGGCCTCACCCACAGCCACTGCAGCGAGGGTTGTGATGAGGGTTTCACAGTCCAGTCATCGGCCATGCGTGTGGATATGTAGGCTCATGATATCCTCGTCCTTGGCGCGGAGACACATGACAGGCCTATCAGGAAGCAGCCAGTCGAAGCCCATGGGCGTCCAATGACAATGCTTTGTGTCCATTTCCAAGGGTTCTGCTTTCGTCGTGGGACTCGACATGTTCACAACATGATGTTCTTCTACTATCATGGTGGTTCTCCTCCTACTCTGAACTTCGAATTGTCTCTGAAAATGTAGGTGATGGTACATGCAGCTCACCAACAGCAAAAACACGAGCATCGTAGCCTGTAGCGGCCACACCTTCGGTTTAAGATGAGCCATCCCGCAGTGCGGATGTAGCCATCATATTATATAGTTTTGCGTTACATTATCTCTTCGACACACAGTTTGTCAGGGTTATCCTGCAATAAATATTGTACATTATAGCATATCCTAGTGTATTTAAATTCACCACCTTGCTGCTACTGTTTGGATGAACGCCCCTGCTGCGCCCAAGAGGAAGCTGATCATCAACAGTGGCGACATCAGCGATGCAGATGGCTTTTACGCGATTGCAAAGTATGCAAAGGACACGGATGCCGAAGGGAGCTGTATTTTGTGGAGCTAAAGAGGGGTCGGCCCTTTGGTATTGTGTACAAAATCTTTGTGGGGTTTAGGAATGAGATTGGAGGCGGCTAACGGGCCACGAACTCCGACAAAAGAGCGCCACTGCACTCCACCTGAGACTCTCGAAGAGGCTGTTAAGCTTTTCAAGTAGAAGATTTTTCAAGTGATTCATCTGCCAGGAGGATGGTATTGAAGATGTATCTGATTGCTGGAAGGCTAGGGCGAGGTCGGAACATTCTGTCGGATGCTTCTGTGGCTGAAATGACAGGATTCTAAATAGGATGCATGGAAATTTCTCGCAGGATATACAGGATAAGGGACGTTTTATTTATGGTGGTTTTGATTTCTCAAGCTGCCATACACACATCTCAAGTTTCCTTAGAGCATCAACAATTTCTTTGTTTGCTGTGTGTAAAGTGTGAGGCTGAACACGATCGATCCTACTATGTATGCTCTGCAGCAAATTCAAGATATTTTCCTTTTTTCTGTCATAAAGCTCAGGTGTTTCAATGGGAAACTGCTCTACATACATATCTAAAAACATATAAAGCAAGGGCAACAACGCCTCCATGAAAACTCCAAGGGTGCGTTGGTCGTCTTGGTAAAAGTCTATACAGTTTCGTGTAGTTGTGTAGGGCACGCCATGCAGATGGGGAGTAGATTCTGCAATGTATATCCAGTGATTGTATTTTTGCCATTGGGCCATGGGTATCATCATATCACCATGAGCAGTATGTTGTGGTATACTTTTCACCATGCAAAATGTATAACGCATAATGTCTTCAGAAAATTTAAATGGCATTGTATAAAGATGGAAAAGGGGTAATTGATCAGGCAATACTCTGCGTGGATATTCTGTTGTAAGAATAGCGAAAAATTCATCGTCTTTGCATCTGCCTTGTGAGCGAATGTGCAAATAGTCATCTATATGTCGCCCATCAGCTGCTAGTCTATTAACAACGAAATGCCCTGGATACTTTTGATTAATGTATTCAGTCACACTTCTTTGAACAAAATCGATGCATTCTATAGCAGGTGCCATCAGAGAGACAAATGTGCAACAGCATATTCTCAAACTTAAATACGACTCGCTGAGGCATGGATCAAGATGCAGGTTATTTTTCTTGAGCCCTTCTCCTTTTTTTCGATAAATTAAAAATGAATCTGACTAGCGCTTTGCAAGGGTGGGCTGCAGCTCCTGCTCCATGACCTCGCGGATGGAACTAAGGAGATTGGAGGCGGCTAACGGGCCATGATCTCCGACAAATGAGCGCCACTGCACTCCATCTGAGACGCTCGAAGAGCCTGGCTTAAGCTTTTCAAGTACTCTGCATAAGGACTATACACGCAGTCTTGCCTTATTGAACTTCCACTAGAGGCATAAGAATTATATATATCATAGATAGCCTATAGACGTATATGTCATCCAAAATAGAGACCCAAAGTGATACAGCTCCTGAGGGCTGTCTTCGCGAAGACGACCCTGCTGTAGATATGATGTACGCTGCGCGCACAGGCAATATCGATTTCTTGAGTAAGACAAAAAACCTCTTGCTTCTTGACGAGCGAGGCGACCATGTGGTGAGACACAGCATCAGCGCGGGTAATATGACCTCTCTCCGCTTTTTGGCGGAGGAACGTCCTGGGATTTTTCACGTACTCTTACACATGCATGGACCTGATGGCATCTACCCCCTGTTAGAGGCAGTGTTTTCGGAACGAGAGGATATGGCCCTTTATTTACTGAATCACGGCGCGCGAATCCTGCTTTCGACAAGAGCGCACGGGACACCTTACCCACCACTCCACCAAGTTATCTGTATGGACTCGCCTTCCTCGTCTCGTTTATTTTTGAAGATATTACTGAATGATCTGTGTATCCCACAAAAGTACGACGACCAGGAGCGGGAATACATCCTCTCCGCCCGTACAACGGTGGATCTCTACGACAAAAGCGACCCACCCAAACAAACGCATTCATACCCGATGATCACGCCGTACGATTTTGCCATGGAGTACGGCAACCATGAAGCAGCTCAGCTCCTCCTTCAGTTCGAGCAGCATTTCACGTCATCGATGCATATTGGAGCGAAATGGACAAGGCAGAGCACAGGCAGCTTAAACGCACGGGGCGCAAGCAGCGGTTCGCCCCCCATGCAGTTGGATGCGCAGGGCAACACTCTCTTGACATACGCTGTAGTCAATGCACACTGGATGGACAGCTTGATGGCACAGGGGCCTGTGTTCGAGATCCTGCTGCATATGCACGCCCCAGGGGGCATGTATCCTCTGCTGAACGCAATAGCCAAGAGAAATCTTGATGTAGCTAGGAAGCTCCTGCAGCACGGTGCCAGGCTTTTGCTCCCTGGTAACGCGGAGGGTACCCCATTATCCATCCTGCACTGTGCTGTCACCCAGGGTGGGCTTCAGCTCCTGCTCCAGGACCTCGCGGATGGGACTAAGTACGACAGCGAGGAACAGACATACATCATCGCCTTCCGTGATGATGGGGGGCGCACCGCTCGTGAGCTGGCTGTGAGCCATGGTCGGAGGGACGAGGCTATGCTGCTCCAGGAGGCCGAGCGCTCTCTCTCTCTCTCTCTCACAGCTTGCTTCCAGTCTATCCCTAAAAGTAAAACTGCATATGGGGTGTAGAGTAAATACATCAACACCAGGAGCAGGCAATCACCCATATGCCTGAAGGCTTCAGAGCATTAGCCTTAGACGATGGGCTCCTGTCCAGAAGTCAAGGTGCTTCTGTTGAAACTCCTTGCTATTACACTCATACATGCTGATAGACTGTTCTGCCTCATTGACATGGTACTATTTAAAACCAAGTTATATTTGTACAATAATAATAATAATAATAATAATAATGAAACAGGAGCGATCCGCTGCAGCCATCATCTGCCTGATGATAACTTGCGTCCTCTGCCTTTCGCTCCTGTTATGCTATTATTACTACTACTATCCGACAACGGACGAAGTCTCATTTACTGACGACAGGAGGATGGAGCGTCTGATGCTCTTAGGCAATAGCTCGGCTACACGCAGTAAGCCATCCAGCATGATGACCACACAAATCACCATGTGCACTATGCTCAAGAATGAGGCCAAGTACGTGCGAGAGTGGGTGGAATTTCACTCGCTCCTGGGCGTGAACCGCTTCATAATTTTCGACAATGACAGCAGCGATTCTCTAAGGGCTGCTCTGAATGGCACCATAGCAGAAGCCATCATCATTCCGTGGCCTCCAAAGCATTGGCTCCCTGGGAACCCACATGAGGAGCGGTGCCAGGGCTACAAGGACAGGAAATACAGGGACGACTGGGCGTATAGCTACTGCCAGACGGCGGCGTTCCACGAATGTCTCCGCTGGGAGCGCGGGCGCAGCCGCTGGGTCGCAGGCGTGGACGTGGACGAATTCTTCATGCCGAGGTACAGCGCAAACGGTCTGCACACGCTGCAGGAAGCCCTGAAGCCGTACGAGCACATGCACGGGATCAGCCTGGGCTCCTTTACCTACGGTACGAGCCATCATACGCTCCCCATTGCAGCAGGAGACCTGATGATCGAGACGCATCTCCTACGCGGAAACGACCCAGGTGTTGTAAAAGAGTTTGTGGACCCGCAGAAGGCGGACACCTACCACTGCGTGCACTGGGCGCACTACACTGACCCTTTGTGGAACACCCTGATCATGCGCACAGTACCGCGGTGGCGCAGCGCAGTACGCTTCAATCACTTTCCGTTCCGGTCGATCATCGAGAGCCGACACAAGGTCTTTAAGAACATGAATCCTGGGATCTACCAGGAAATCGACAAGTGGGACAAGGTCGATATCGAGGACCTCTTCCTGGTCCCCATGGTCCCTTTGATCCGACGCCGACTCACCGGCGAGCGCATCTGGATTCGTCACGATACTAGCATGACACAGTTGGGAAACAAAGGCTGACAGAGACTTTTAAGCATGCTGTGCTCACAGGCGCTAGAGGATGAAGACAAAGAACCTTTTCCTCTTTTCCTGTCACATATTCTTTTTGGTTCTGGGCTCTGTGTATTATTGGGACCGTCTGTTGCCCCATGCTAGCAATAGTCTTGCAGAACTACCTCCTCCTCCTCCTCTTCCTCCTCCTCATATGATGATTGTGGACCTGTGCTCAGAGGGCTGCGGGCTGGGCAATCAGATGTTTCGTTACGCTGCAGGACTGGGCTTAGCCTCGCAAAATCCAAATTATACCGCATGTGTTTTTGGTCTTGAGGATATCGGGCATTTGGCATACGAGCATAGTGCATTTGTGTTGGATGTTTTACCGTCATGGAGGCAACTTGATCCATGTCCACCTTCCATTTCCAGTCATAGGCTCCCATATTTTAGGAGGGCTGTGGACTTTTGGCCTGATATGATGCATCGGTTTAAACCGCCACATTCGACGTTTCGGGAATTTCGTTTTGATGGCAGCGGTCCTGTATTGGTTGCGGGACATATGCAGTCCTTCAGATACTTTCAGCATCTTCCTCATCCGTTTTTCAGATTAAAACAGCAACATTCAGCACGAAAGTGGTTAGCTAAGCATGGTGTTTCATCTGTGGTTCACGTTAGAAGAGGTGATAAGCTACATAACGGTTCCCCTGTAGTGCCTTTGGCCTACTATGAAAATGCCATTGGGATGCTGGGCACCACACGCGTCGCCGTGTGTACAGATGACCCGTCGTGGGTAGAACAACAGGCGGTGTTCGGTAATGCTGTGATTTCTCGACACCATGACCCTGGCTTTGATATGGCGGTGCTAGCGGCAGCAACGGAGGCTGTGATCATAGGCATAGGGACCTTTGGATGGTGGGGCGCCTATCTTTCGAAGGCAAAGCGCAAATATTTCTACCCTGCAACGTACATAGGCGAGTTGGCTGCGGGATACAACGAAAGCGATTACATTCCGTACGGTGTGCGTGGCCAAGGGGATTGGATTCCTGTGTATCCTTAACTTTCCTCATAGTTTTTGCAACTTTGAGAGAAAAACTGCAAATTATTTCTTATTTCAAACTTTGATATGGTGTGTGTGCAAAATCAGTGTAGACGCGAGACTTAAATGCCAATGGACATATGTGCTTTATCAAACCACAAAAAAATCAGCAGTGACGAAATGCGAAGGAACGTCATACCCGCTCTAATCGCGCTTCTCATCATGGGCTGTGTTCTTATTATTGACAGAATTCTGGTGCCTCTTCCTCCATCAATACCAGGGAGCACAGTTAAGTGGGTGCAATGGGCTCCGCCCGGCAATCTGGTCCCATGGAGTCTGATGCCCGACCATAAAAATATCACATCAGGAGTAGCATTTGTTATCATGGCCTCCTTGGCCACGCGAGACCTGCATCTGTGGCAAAGGCGCACGTGGCTCAGAGGCGCCAAGCACGTATGGGCGTTCTCCGACTATGACGACGGAATCTTCACAACCACGCTGCCCTCTTTGAAAGGGAAGGGCACTTGGAAGGATGCGCAGCACAGGCAACTACGCGGTATGCAATGGCTGAAGCTGCCTGCCGAAGTCCAGTGGGTGTTCATGATCGACGATGATACCTGGGTCAACATGCCTGTCCTGCGCCGCTTTCTAGGGTGGCTTCCGTCCGACTCTGAGCTTATGTGCGGGCACATAACAGGAAACACCATGTACAACGGCGGCGGCGGGATACTCATCAGCAGACGCCTCTTTGACATGTTAGTGCCCAAACTATACTCTGAACAGTGCCCGTTTCTGGGCGTGAATGACGACACCGTCACTGCATGTGCCCGAACGCTGCCTAATGCGACCCTCATGCACAGCAGTGCGTTCTCGTTTTATCCGGAGGCTATCCACCATGCCAACGATTTCATAGGGCAGGTCACAATGCACCCGGTGAAGAACCTGGCCCTGATACAGGCAATGACAGCGACAGTGTCTGAGTTCTACAAGGAGCAGTAGCTTTATTGAAAGCTTAAGAATTATATATATCATGGATCGCCTATAGACGTATATGGCATCCAAAATAGACGTCCAATGTGATACAAAACCTAAAGGCTATCTTCGCAAAGACGACCCAGCGATAGATGTGATGTATGCTGCGCGCAAAGGCAATGTCGATTTCTTGAGGAAGGCGAAAAATCTCTTGGTTATTGACGAGAAGGGGGACCATGTACTGAGACACAGCATCAGTGCTGGCAGCATGCCATCTCTCCGCTTTTTGGCGGAGGAACGACCTGAGGTTTTTAACATACTCCTGGATATGTACGGAACGGATGGCATCTACCCCCTGTTAGAGGCAGTGTTTTCGGAACGAAAGGATATGGCCCTCTATTTACTGAAACACGGTGCACGAATCCTGCTTTCGACCAGAGCTCATGGGACGCCCTACCCGCCACTTCACCAAGTCATCTGTATGGACTCGCCTTCGTCATCTTTTTTATTTTTGAGGATATTACTGAATGATCTGTGCAAGGGGGAAAAGTACGACGACCAGGAACGGGAATACATCCTCACTTTTCGCACAAATATGGATCTCTATGATAAGAGTGATTTATCCAAAAAAATACGTTCTTACAAGATGTTGACGCCGTACGATTTCGCTGTGGCGTACGGGAACCATGAAGCAGCTTCGCTCCTCAGATATACGTACATTCACACTAAGAGGGGAGTCTTCTCCTTTACGCATAAAGGCAATAGTTCTTCTTCACTCCCACATGAGTTCTCCTCCTTTAAAAAGTGAAGAATAGTGCTTTTTGGACACTCTTCATAAAATAAGAGCCTACATATTATTATAGGCATCAATGCATATTTCATTAAAAAAGTTAGACTAATATTGTCTGCTCTATCCTTCTCATGTTAGCGCGGGCTTTAAGACCCATCTTCTCTGTTAAATTTGCAAAATAGGCATAAAATGCACCCAGCTGTGGCACCAGATGCATGAAGTCAAGTGGAATCCTTTCGGTGATTTTTTCTCCTGGATAGAAGAAATTATATATATTGGCGGCATCATTCTCTTTTTCTCGTAGAAACGCCTCGTATGTTTCTAGAGTTTCCAATTGATCCACCAAGAATTTCATAAAGTTCACGCAACGTACTGGATTTAATGGGGATCTGACTGGAAGATTCAAAAAGATAAAATCCATGGCTCCTTCCCCAACCTCCTTCATAAAATCCTTGATTATTTCCCTATAGTATTGAAACCCCGTCCTAGCAGTGCCCTGAAGAAAACGCAGCTTTATAGGGACCTCCTTCTTGTTGAGAATGAGAATGAGAGTGTGTAGCGCTGCTCTGCCCCAGAACACACATTCGTAAACCAACCATGCAAGACATACTTGGGGCTCTACATATTCGATAAAACCTTTCCATCCAAGTATATTGGAACTGTCAAGTTTTTGCCACAAGCGCTTGGCTTGACGTATATCGTCACGTTTAGTGATTATGTGTATGGGGTAAGCATCCTGAGCACGATTCTTTTTTTTTCTTTTTGGATTGGGTTTATCCATACAATAACAATGAGGGTTTAGGGTTGAGTTTAATACTACTACTTTAAATATACTGCATGTGATGAGCACCCACGTTTTCTTAGAGCTCAGAGTCCTATTGTTCTTATCTAACTAGAATGGCTCTATGCTGATCCACCTCGGATAGGTCTATCATCAAGGCTCATAGAGCTACTTTGCCCCACTGAATCAGCTTGCATTTCATCTTGCTCATGAGCCCCCAGATCATGGCCTCGAGCTTCAACTTCTTCGAGAAGTTCTTTTATATGCATATGGCCTCGATTAAATCGTTTCCATGGGTCTTCATCCCCGATCCCAGGCCCCTTCATTCTACTACCTTGCCCGTTAATTACTTCGGCCATAGCCCCATCTCTATGCATTGTCCAAGAAGTATCTTGCTGCCCAGCATATGGGCTGTTTATAAGGCCAGCCTGAATATCCCCAGCTCCATTTCCAGGGCCATATTTTCTCTTAACTCGTTGCCTCCTTGTGAGTATAGGATGGAGCTCTTGAAGTAGCTTGTCCACAGCCCCTTGCATAAGACTAATAGCCGGAAGTATAGCCTTATGATGATGGTTTAAGACCTTCTTGCCCTCTTTGCTATGTCCACCCTGCTGCCCAGTCATTAATGAACTACCAGGTCCAGGATTCTGATAGTAGGTTTGAATATAGTTTTCCCACGGCTGTTTAGGATCATGTTTGGCTTGGCTCTTTGCCTCATACCACGCTGCCTTCTCCTCTGCTAATCTGTCCCTGTCGATAAATAGACCCTGAAACTTATCCACCATCAGAGCAAGTCTACGCTTGCATTCTAACAGAACATTTTCACTGTTGAGTTCTGGGTAATCACGTTGATAAATTCCAATGTTTTCCTCTATCAACTCATTAATCCAGCCCTTTGCTTTTTTCAAAGACACTTTCGGTTTGCTATTCTTGATTGCATATAAGCATTGCTCTATGACCAATGAGGTGATACCATCCAGCCCTGTCTGGAATATTGACTTTTCCTCTAGCTCCTGATCCGGTAAATGCATATTGGGGCTCTCGTGGTAATTAAAAAACCGCTCTTGACCGCTACCATGGCTGAGCTTTGACTTATAGCCAATATCACGCCCAGGCTCATCACCCCAGCTAAGCAATGCTTTCTTCAATCTATCCCTATTATTCAGTTTCCTTTTTTCTCTGTTTGCATTACTCCTTGCTATTTCTGCATTTGACGCCTCGGTGATGAGTTCATCCTCATCCTCATCCTCATCTTCATCCTCATCCTCAGCATCCTCATCTGAAAAGTATGGGTAAGGGGTCCTTGGCTGATTCACACGATCACCTTGTTGGTCTACTTGCCCCTCCTTCTCCTTCCCGACTGCATCATAATCACTAGCAGTGTTGTGAATAACTCTAGCTTTTATTTCACTTTCAGGTCCGTTTTCTTTCTTAAGCTCTATTGTAATCTTCAAAGGACGATAATTATTTTTACCAAAACCGTTTTCTTCAGTTTCCTCTAAGCGTCTCTCCATATCCAGTCGTTTTTTTCGCGAAGCGCCTGCATATGACCCCCATCCTCCATGTGACTGATCAATGGCTGAAGCCACATCTTGTTGTGAGGCAAATTGGCCATATAAATCAGGCTTTCTCAATTGTCTTCTTGTAGCAGGTTCTCCATTGAGATCATCCATCGTTTTGAAAACAAGATGCCACCACGAGCCTTAAATATCTCTGGACAAGCTATCAGCGAGCCATGTGAGATTGATTTGCGGGTAATTCCTTGGCCTTGATCCTTCTCATCTTCATTCAACATAAAGCCTTGATCCTAGCATCCGCACACTTATTTAAGCAAATACTTTATGCAAAGAAGAGCAACATATGCTGGGTCTGAACGCGACACCATGGGGCGCAAAGGAGGAAAAGCTCACGGCTATCATCAGCACGCTGGCCATGCAGTCCAACACAGAACGCGATACTGACTTTGGTAAGCCACGCAACTGCCACATATTCGCTATATTTACGCTTCCCTTGGAGCTGCCGTACACAGTAGAGCGCTCTCCACAGGCCATGCAGTCTGGCATGATGAATTTGGAAAGCGCTGGTTATATGTCCAGTGCTCGCGACAGGGCCACTAAATTCGGCCTGTACGCTGAGCTTCTTGACGTTTTGGGTATTCCCACCGATATCCCAGCTGTCTATTTCTTCCACGGTTCTGCATCGCCCCCCGATCAAATTCTTCGCGAGGGCGTTGACGTGGAAATGCATGGTGACCCGGATGCGTTCCTAGGAAAGAGGCTCTATGGAGCCGCTGCAGGGCGTGCCCTGGACTATGCACGTCCCTACTTGTACCTGTTCATGATGCTCCTCTACGATGAGCAAGGTCAAGCGCGCAAGTGTACCAGGGTCGATGGCCCCGGGGAACAGCCCAGTGCTGAGGTGGCTATTATACACACTGACACCGCTACACAGTACAAGACAGTGTACGGATACGTAGGGAGCACCGAGGTACACGTCCACCAACCCACCTTTCTGTGGCCAGAGCTTGCCATCGCCCCTCCTCCCCCAGGCTTGACCATGTTTCAGCATGGGATCTTTCCTGTTGCCTGCTTCATGGTTGACACAGGCGCTACGGAGCAATATCCTGATCTATCCGAATTAGCCAGAGAACGCATCCCATTCGAAGTAGCCTTTGGCCCCAGACAGGACCTTTTATGGAGACACGTAAACGCTGCGGACTCGGATCTTCTATGGCAAGAGCAGGAGAGAATCCTTGGACCCGCAGCATATGAACAATTCCGACGCGCCATGGCACGCAAAGCGATCGACGAAAACGCACAGCAGATTGAGCTACGCCCCAACCGCCCTTAAGAGAGTTTCTACAGATAAAGAGCCATGTGCCTACAGGGGCTAATGTTGATGGCCTTATCTGCATACAATACCCTGAGCAGTCAAGAAGGCTTGAAGAGGAGGAGGCATTCAGCATATATATGACTCGATGCAATGGGCACCTTTTAGTCAAACATCATGTATATATACCATGAAAATAAAATTCAGTCTTTTCTTATTAATATTATTATGAATGGATTTTATCGGTGCTGAGAAGGAGCTTGAAGATTATGGACATAAACAAGGAAGAAAGATTTCAAAGACTGGATTTTTAGGGGCAGTAGCCCTGGGCACACTTGCAGTAGGAGCCGCTGTTAATATTGGAGCAAACTTGACTACTGACAGCATAAAGGAGGCAGGAGCCACCAAGCATGTTGGAAAAAAACTACAGGAATGGCACAAGGATTTCCAATCAAAATGGGATAAACATGCACAAAGATTGAAGGATGCCCATGAAAAAAATGTGCAATTCTGGACTGGCTTGTTTGTCGATAATGAGCCCCACTCTCACTCCACCCAGCCAGAAAGGAATTCGAACAGTGAAATAAATGTTACTCCAAAAAGGCATGGGGCTTTAAGTGATTCGTCTCATGAACATAGAAGAACACATAGTTCTGACCCCCCCTCCTCCAAGCCATATTAGATCAAGAGAGAGGCAAAGTTCAATAGTATGAATCCCACAGCCTCTACATTCAAAAGCACAATTTTTATTACAGATGGAAGGCGGAATCCTTCCCATAGGCCATGCCCATGGCATGAAGTTGCTATTGTTTTTGATATCCCAATGGACACAGTCTGAGTGATTCAGGGCGAATATCACTAGGGAGCAGACCCTATTCACACACATATACAAAAAGTGCCTGACAAAGTTCAGCCAGTTCTAACAACAACTTGAGCAAAGATCATAATTAATTTATATCACCTTGATTTAGTATGTATTATATGCATGAGTTCAGCCCAGGTCATGTTTTGATTTCCAATAAACAATTTTTTCAAAGCACGATGTTGTTGAAGCTCCTTTAATACATTTGGTGATATTTTAGAATCAGGATTTATTTCAGCTCTCAGTATAGCTGCTACAGTTTCATTTGATATATTATGCACAGAAAGCCACTCCTTAATCCTATGTGAAATTTCCCGAGTGTTTAAAGGCCTTTCTAGCAAAAGAGGGTGGTTCTTTCCATCAATGACATCTGACCATGTATAAGATTCACGCCCAATAACGTCAAATGGCAATAGTCCCCGCGTTGCCAATTCCGTCAGAACTTTCTGTGGAACAATTTCGAAAGGCTCAAAATTTAATGCTTGCAATATTGCTTGTACTTGGTGAGTGAATTTGATATCCATACTAAGCCATCTTGATACCTTTATTTGTGCTCTCTCCTTAAACCCTACATAAGGGTATTTCTCATAATGGTCATATGGATTTCTGGAGCTATCAGGTCTATCTTCATCCCTAAACGATCTACTATCAAATGGAGAGCTTTGTTTGTGATCCCCAATATCGTCCTCTTTCGACAAGTTAAATGTTCTTATAAACTCATTGAAATCATAGAAAACTTGTAGATTCTTCTTATCCTCAGGCTCTGCTATTTGAATATTAATCCGTGATAAATGGATGGAGCTGTGGCTGTGATCTTGTCTTCTGCCTCTCCTCGCCGAAGTTACACTTCCACTGATGATATGGAGAAGGATTTCAGTAAGTTTTTGCTGCATTTTTTCCAAATATCTGAAATATTCGGTGTTTTCAATGTGTCCTTTTGGCTGTATTTGAGGAGCCCTGCCAAACACTTTATCCCATGATTGTATTAAAAGAACACTTGTTGATGGATCCCAGCGATACCCGTTCCCCTGCAATGTTTTGGCGTTGCTTCTACCATTTGCAATTTTCTCGTGAGTTTCAGGAGCAAATTGCACTGGTAAACCCTTCCAACATTGGGCTAGAAGTTCCCAAAAGTCTTTCCATGCGTTCTGTTCCCCATTCTCTTCGTCATGGCCCTTTGAATGTGGTGGATGATTCATAATGAATTAAAAAGACGCTGTTAGTCTTTATATATGTATCTTATGTTAAACATATCACCAGTAAAGTTTATTTGCAGTCGGCAGACGTCAAGCCCAAGGTATGAAGTTGCAGTAGTTTTTGATATCCCAATGGACAGACTCTGAGTGAGTCTGAGCCTTTAGTAGTAGGGGTCTGCCCCTATTCACATAAAAATGCCTGACCGAATTGCAGTGTTTCCATTCAGTTCTAATAAATTGAGCAAAGCTTATAATTAAAGACTATCTCTTAAGCTAGCATCTATTACATGGTTAAGCTCAGCCCAAGTCATGTTTTTATCTTGGATAAACAATCCGTTAAAAGCATGATTTTGTTTGAGCTCATCTAATACTTTCTGGGGTATATTAGATTCAGGATGCCTTTCAGCATTCCGTATAGCTGCTGCAGTTTCTTTGGATATTTTATGCTTAGAAAGCCACGCCTCAATCTCATGTGAAAGTTCCCTAGTGTTTAAAGACCTTTCTGGCTGCTTGCTTTGTTTTTCTCCTCCATCAATGAGTTCTGACCATGTATGAGATGCATCTTGGCCAACAGCAAATGGTACTAGTCCCTCCGATGCCAATTCCATCAAAACATTTATAGGAACTTTTTCTGAAGGCTTAAAATTTAGTTGTCTTAATATTTCACGTGTTTCCTGAGTGAGGGGAGGCCATTTATCAAGCCATTCTTTTACCTTTTGTCGTGCTCTCGCCTTAAAAAAGACTAGTGGCTCAATCTCAAGTTGATCATGGGGTTTTCTGGAAATAATAGGCCTTTCGACCATCACAAATGATGCACTATCAGATTGAGAATTATGTTGGTGACCCCCATCAATATACTCGTTCAATGACTGAAATAATCCTATGAACCCATTGAAATCATCGACAATTTGTAGGTTCTTTAGAACCTCAGCCTCTGTTATTTGAATCTCAATCTGCGATAACAGAATAGAGCTGTGGCTGTGTTCTTGTCTCCTGCCTCTCCTCACCGAAGCTACACTTCTACTGATGATATGGAGAAGGATTTCAGCAAGTTTTTGCTGCATTTTTTGCAAATATCTGAGATAATAACTATTTTCAAAATGTCTTTTATGAGGAGGAGGTCTGCCAAATACTTTATCCCACGATTGTATTAAAAGGACATTTGCTGTTGGATCCCATCGATACCCATTCTCCTGTACTGTGTTTGGGTTGCTATGGCCATTTGCGGTTTGAGATGCTGCATTCCTTTGCACTGATAAACCTGTCCAGCCCATGGGTAGAAGTCCCCAAAAGGGTTTCCATCCTTCCTGTTCCCCATTGCCCTTTGGTTGTGGTGAATGATTCATGTAGGGCTTGAAAGGATGCTGTTGGTCTTTTTATATAATATATGTATGGTTAACATATCAGTAGGAAATCTTTGTATTTGCCCAAGAATAAAGCCTTGTTCTTGCAAGCTCTTGCCTTATTTATGCTTCTTCATTTCTTTAGCAGAAGCATTCTTTTGCCTTCTATACATATGTCTGTCGCCAATCGCGATACTACGCTGTCGGATTCAAGCCTTTCTCATATGCTCTCAGGCTTGAGCCTTCAGAGTGGAACTAAACTGCAGTCCAGAGTCCCGCACACAGCCACACAAGTGGAATGGTACTATCAAGGCAGACCATGCCCAGCGGATATGCCAGACGACGTAAAAATGCAGAAGATTTGGTCAGGGGAATTGGTCCCCAAAAGGCAGTATAGATCACCAGATGCAATCACATTTGAGCAACCCGGAATCCCTGTCATGTACATGGGACAGCAGACTCGTCCCAATGAATATCGATGGTATGATATTGAGACTATGGCAGAGCATTTGAGGTCTGGTAACAGGAATTTCAAGGATCCATTCAATGGTGTTACTCTGGGCCACTACCATCCAAGCAACCTTAGGCCTGTATTGGAAGAGAAACTGGGACCAGAAATACCTCCTGGCTTACCGGACGAGGAGAGAGAGCAATGGGTGACACCAACTAGAGCAGAACGCAGAGAGATGAATAGGGCTGTAGCACAATCCAACGAACGCATACAACAGGAACTAAAAGATCTACAAATTACGGATATACAGATCAGGCTGGGAGAAAAAATCGCAGAATATTCCAACACTGCATGGCACAGTGAAACACAAAAGGGCGACGATATCAATGAAGCCATGTTTTGTCTGGCGATGGGCAAAGAAATCACAGAGCCCTTGTTCTTTCATGGCCATGAAAAAGGCAGAGCCTCATTACTTTTCAGTAACGTTGTCATCGAGAGTCTCTTTGAGATCTTCAACATAGAGGTGGTTTTTGTCGAGCTATTGCGTGGAAGAGTCGTGGAAAACAGCTTAGCACCTAGAAGGCGGCCTGCACTCAGCGATGAACCAGGAAGAAGAGTGGTTCCACGTATTGGTAATGGGGTTCCCAGCGATTCCAGGGCATTGCTGAGAGCGAGCGACTCAGATTCACTGAGAGGAATAGACGAGTGCGAAACCTACAGGTTTGCAACGCCCTACAATCGAAAGGCCTATAGCGTTCGCTTCACGATCCATACAACAGGTAAATGGAGCCAGAAGTTTTGGATTCGTAGCATAGCCTATGACGAGGCCTTATTTGGACGCACACTTAAAGAATGGCCGCCTGCTGAGGAGGAGCAGGAGGTGCAGGCCCCTCGATTGCGTGATTACATGGAATCGTGTCTTCGTAATAGGGATTATTTCATACAGAGATTCCTACCTGTTACGCAGCCCGAAGACGTACAGATAATGAATGAAACACTAAGATTATTAATCCTATTCGAAACTTTTAGAACGCCCATGGTCTTTCTCAGGCAGAAAGACAGAGGACAAGGCAGCAGCACATACTATCAGCTTTACAAAGAGCTCTTACACATACTAATCAACGCACTGTCTCAGTACAGAATCCTATTTTACGGAAACAGAAGATTCGATCTTGAAGGCGGACGCAACACTCCAGATCACATAGTAACCAAGTACAAGATTCTTTGTCTCAGGGCAATAACCAGTGACGGTACACCGTGGAACGAATATTATCTTGAACAGATTCAAGACTGAGCCATATAACCGGCTGTTCGAGACCATAATGGCAGAGCTGGTAGTAGTAAACGGCTACGATAAAAACAACACGCAAGTCTACCATCCGCGCCGCGAAAACGTGATGGTAATCGCGCCATTCTTTTAGGGTTTAGGGTTTAGGGTTTCAGGGACAATGATGCCGCGCAATCTAGGTGCGCCGAGTACAAGCCAAATGGTCTATATATCTGCCGTCACCGCATAGCAGCGCTTGGTCAAAATAAAATACTTTAATTATGATACATGTCCATGATGGGGGCCTATTTAGCTCATCCGAATGTGCTTGCTGAGTGCTGATGAGAACTGCTAGAGATCTGTAGCTTCATGCTGTGTCATTTTTGGATTTGTCTGCTGTGTTATTTTGGCTTCATTTGCTGACCGTGGAACGAATATTATTATCTTGAATCTGTACAAGACTGGGCCATAGCCTGATTGGTATTGGGGGCTATGCCTAGAGCTATGCCTAGAGCTATGCCTAGAGCTATGCCTAGAGCTATGCCTAGAGCTATGCCTAGAGCTATGCCTAGAGCTATGCCTAGAGCTATGCCTAGAGCTATGCCTAGAGCTATGTCTGGAACTATGCCTAAGGCTATGCCTGGAGCTATGCCTAAGGCTATCATTTAGTCTCAAAAGTAATTTACATAAAATAGTGTCCTCAGGCAGCACTTCTGGACACTACTTAGGCCACAGGTAAATAGTATCACCTTAATCTTGTCACTGTATGAACCCATGGCCTCTGGCTTGACTTCTTCGCACTCCCTTTAATATTCGTTCACATAGCAAGCACAATTCAATATTATCACACATGATAGGGGCCAAATAGACTGCAAGTGAGGCAGGCTGGTGCCTTGGCTCTCAGTCTTAGTGCATCCGCTGTGGGAAATAGTTCAGGGTACCTGTATTCGTGTACCATCCGGCGCCCCGCCCAGAACAACAGCATATCAGGGGCTGGTACACCATTAGCATTAAGAATACTCCGGATCTGTGGCTCCAAATCACTGAAAGTAGAGTGTGCTACATAAGCAGTTAGCAGTTCCTTTGGCACACTCCATGCACTTTTTCCACATTCAGAACGCTCAACATAGACACGCGTGATATGCAGTCCAGGTGGTTGCAAGGGCCTGCACATTTTGCACTGTAGTAAATATAGTTATGCTGTGGTACATATAGATGTGCTGTAATAAATATCGCACATATTGCTTGTATTTAATGATTGGAACCATTAAAATCAGACTGCTTGCTGTGACATCAAAGCATAGCAGGACGGCTCTGGACTTGAGTGGATCTACTGTGAAATATATAAAGACATATATATGTATGCAGCCTTCTTGTAGTTTCGATGGAAAATACGCACAGAGCAGATAGCCCTTCACTAATGCATGCATACTTTATCAGAAAGCAAACAGAGCAGCCAGGATACTGGGATAGCCTGATGCTGAATAGTCTTGGCGAGCCATACTCTGAAACAGTGCATGGCCCAGATCCGCTTGGCAAGGGCTTTTCCTATTGCGCACCATGGTCTGGTTTCTATGAATAGATCAGCATGTGTTGATAGTCTTGTCTGCATCATGGAGAAAAGTCTCGTCATCGAGTGTGAGTAGCTTCACCTTGCAGCCTATCTCTGAGCCATCTTTCAGTAGTGAAAATGCATGATGTAGAATATCCTTTTTATGGCTTGATGTCTTGTGAATCTCGATGAATGCGAGGTCGACATCACATAAGGCTCCTTTCGCTACGAGGTGAGGCAGAACTTCATATTCTGAGCCCTCTATATCGAGTTTCATAACGATCGTAGAAGCTATGGGCTTGATCTCGTGGAGAATGAAGCTGGCAAGGTCTATAGCACGGACGCTGACAGGCTCTGAACTTCTATCACTGCGAATAGTGGAGGCTCCCCATTCATTGTATTGAAACTGGTTGTCTGACCAAAAAACCGTCTCCCCGTCAAAGGTGCTAGCTGCAGTGCCATTCATTACATGAAACGCGTATCCGCAAGTATGTTGATAATGTCGCTGAAGCGCAAGGAGTCTAGCATCGTGATGCGGATTCATTTCCACGCCAATGGCGCAGAGGCCTTTATCTTGATTCCTCTGTGTGCCGAAATATTCATCAAACAGGGGCAGAACAGGGGCATTGGGGTAACGCGAGGGTTCAAAGAGCTTTCGCACTTGGACCCCAATGTTAGAACCAATGTCTAGATAAAAACGTTTGCACCTTTTCTCAGGCCTATGTTTCATGTGGTCTCTGACAGCGCTTATTCTTGATTGCCTAGTAGCTTGCTTGGAGTCGTAGGATATCAATATTAGGTTGACTGCCAATATCACAAACGGAATAAGCATGAAGCGATCAGGCGACATCTCTATGCTCTCAGGCTTTAAACTGGATCTATATAAGTAGGATGCTACTGTTTTGTGTAGAATCACACTCATATAAAGGCACTTCCTCTTCTTCTGCTGCTGGTTTGGGTACCACTTGTGGTCCTCAGGGCAGTGGATTGGCTAAGCGCTCCTTCTTCACTCTGGTCGCTCAGCGCTCTTGCTTTACTCTGATCGCTCAGCGCTCTTGCTTTACTCTGATTGCTTAGTGCTCTTGCTTCGCTCTTAAGGCTCAATGGTCTTGCTTCACTCTGATCGCTCAGTGCTCTTGCTTTAATCTGAAGGCTCAATGCTCTTGCTTCACTCTGATCGCTCAGTACTCTTGCTTCAGTTTCAGCCTGATCGCTAAATGCTCTTTCTTCAGCCTGAGATAATCTCCAGTCAGCAGAGCTAAGGGCAGCCTGGCTCTGTGTGCTCCCACTAAAAGCGCTTCCCTTTTTAGATAGCCTTGAGCTCCGTCTGAGAGTAGCTGGAGCTCTCTTCCTGTCTGCAGGCTTTATGTATTGAGCGACTCCAAACATGTCCTGAGATCCTATTTTAGCTATTCGTGTCCTGATCCCAGCAGTCGATATCTCGCATCGCTGGCTCTTGCTGTTTGTTATCAGCTCATCTCCAAACGCCCTATCGAGCACCTCCTTTGTCCTTACCACGGGTTTATTGACAACAAACGTGGCATCAAAGAATAGGCAGTTGCGCAGCAGCTCATTGAGGAAAATCCGAAAGAAGGCAAAGCCCTCTGCGCATGGACGCAGATAGACCTCTTTAAGAATGATCCTTTTCTCTAAAGTCTTTTTCTCGATACGTGCGAATACATCAATATAGATAATGTCACCCAAATAGGCTAGATTGCATTGGGATGGGCCTTGGGTGCCATCGCCAAAGACTCTCAATGCCTCCTCATGAATCAAATAGAGTAAATCTTCGAAACGAGAAATGTAGTTCTCGGGTATATTCTCTCCACACCTTTTCGAAAAGATTTCCATTTCCACATTCTTAGGAGATATCAACCATCCTCTCACAACAGGATCACTGTATTCGATCTGGTATCTGGAGAGATAGGCTCCTGTTTTCGCTAGTTTGACCTCTCGTTTCTCCATTTTTGCTCCTTTTCCTGTATTCATTTCTTCTGCAGTGGGTAGCAGGGTTTCATCCAGACAAGTACGCAGGAAAGTCATAAAACTTCTTCTTCTTGAAAATACATAATGATGGCTTAAATAGTCGTGTGTAGCTTCAAGGAACCTTAGGCAACACAGCAGAGACTCTTTCGTTTAGGTTTGCACAGGGTCTTATCTTGGATGAATCGAACAGCCTGAGGATAAATCTTTTCGTAAGGAAGTGGGTCTAGATTATACCTTTTCATGAGCATATCTATAATGATGGTCTCCATCCTCTTCTTGAATCCCTCAGATAACCTGGAGCTCATGCTCTCATAGAAGCTTCTGTCATGATACCAATTCTCCAAGGCCTCCATGGCATATCCCATGACAGTAAAGCCTCTTGCATCCTTAGCATATACGTCTGCCAATCTACGCTCCACAAGCCATCGGAAGCACTGTGAGTACCCATGGCTAGCAGCGTACATGAGAGGTGTCTGCTTCCTCTCCAGCTCTATAGGGGTATTCACATCACCTCCGAATGGCAAATCGAGATGCAATGAGGGTGGAGGCGGAGTCAGTAAAGAGGCCATAAAATAAAATCCAGGCTTGTCAACTCCCCAAAAATGGCCTCTCAGAATGTCAATGGGTCTCCTGCCT
>Ga0208506_1000243_pt1 | contig 20843 bp, 21 predicted proteins | sample CryBogCBH29Jul08_FD_184616 | JGI IMG/M metagenome (GOLD analysis project Ga0208506, IMG submission 184616) | Freshwater microbial communities from Crystal Bog, Wisconsin, USA - CBH29Jul08 (SPAdes) | ecosystem: Environmental > Aquatic > Freshwater > Lake | place: Crystal Bog, Wisconsin, USA... | reverse complement strand
CTCGAGTGAGAGAGCGCATCGCAGAGCGCGCGCCTCCGCCACCTCTTACGGCCATTGACATGATTAAACCTCAATACTGGCTAGACGCATACGAATTAGACGGTGAAACCGATTGCGCGCAATTGCTCGCGACCATCATCGGTGATCTTGTTTGGACCCCATGGTGGCATCCAGACCCAGTTGATCTGTACATCTGAAGTGATATCTGCCAAGACTTGTCTCGCCTGATCTTCAATGACATCTTGCAGTGGGCAGGCTGCTGAGGTGAGAGTCATGGATAGAACAGCAACGTTCTCCTCGCTCACGCTCATCTCGTAGACCAAGCCAAGGTCGACTACGTTGATTCCAAGTTCTGGATCAATGACATCTTTAAGCGCCTCTGTGACTTCATCGAGGGTCGCAAGCTGCTGACTCATAGTTCTGCTCCATTCTGAATTGCCGCATCTTTAAAAGCCATCCAACTTAACAAGGCACACTTTACTCGCGCAGGGAACTTTGAGACTCCCGCAAGGGCTATCGCATCCTCAAGGATTTCTTCATTGCCTGTGATCGTGCCTTTACTTTGCATAAGTTCTGTAAATTCATTTAAAGCAACCTGCGCAGTCGAAATCGACTTTCCGCTCACTAGATCGCTCATGATTGACGCGCTAGCCTGAGAGATAGAACAACCAACTCCATCCCAAATTAAGTTATCGATTACTCCATCCTTAATTTCAAGGCTCAAAGTGATCTCATCCCCGCAGTTAGGGTTCACATGGTGAACTTGAATCGCACCTGTAGGCAGCCCCTTATGGTGCGGCTTCTTGTAGTGATCAAGGATCACTTCTTGGTAGAGCGAGTCGAGTTCCATTAGCGCTTCCAAAAGTAATCACGAGCACCAATGACAGATTCAACTAATACATCTACATCGGAGTGATCGTTGTAGAGATAGAAGGATGCACGGGTGGTTCCAGTTAACCCTAATTTTCTAATGAGCGGCCAAGCACAGTGGTGCCCGGTGCGTACGGCAACCCCGTATTGATCCATAACTTGTCCAATATCGTGTGGGTGCAATCCATCGATGGTGAATGAGATAACTCCCCCGCGATTGGCGATCCCTTGGGGTCCTATTACTTTGACGCCTTCAATCTCTTTAAGACCAGAAAGTGCGTACTCGGTTAAGGCCAACTCCCATTGATGAATCTTGGTGAGCCCCACGTTGGAGAGATAATCAAGAGCGGAGGCTAGTCCTACCGCTTGAGCCATATTTGGGACACCCGCTTCAAATCGCTTTGGTACTGGAGCCCAGGTTGATTCGGTCATGGTGACCGTCTCAATCATGGAACCGCCATACAGAAAAGGCTCCATCTGATCGAGGAGCTCTAATCGACCCCAGAGAACCCCGATGCCTGTAGGACCCAGTGCCTTATGTCCTGAAAAGACGATGAAGTCGACATCTAAAGCTTTAACATCGACAACCTGGTGCGGAACGGACTGACAACCGTCTAACACCACGACCGCTCCGACTGAATGAGCCGCAGCGATGATCGGAGGTAAATCTGGAACAGAACCTAAGACATTTGATTGATGGGTAATCGCAACAACTTTGGTTTTAGGAGTGATGATCTGGTCTATATCGGATAGATCGAGAGAGCCATCTTCCTTCATAGAAAACCATTTAAGAGTCGCGCCAGTTCGCTTCGCTAGTTGCTGCCAGGGCAATAGATTTGCATGGTGCTCTAACTCCGAAACAACAATCTCATCGCCAGCTCCGATGTGCAATCTTCCTTGGCTGCGTTCAAAAGAGACTGCTAATAGATTTAAGCTCTCGGTTGCACTTTTAGTAAAGATAACTTCATCTGTCAGCCCACCTAAGAACTGCGCAACTTTAATTCTCGCCCCTTCATAGGCCTCACTTGCAAGTTCTGCGAGGTAGTAACTACCGCGATGAACGGCGGCGTTATGGGTCGAGTAAAAGTTTCGTTCTGCATCAAGAACAGATATGGGTTTCTGACTCGTTGCCCCACTATCCAGAAAGACCAGGCGTTTTCCTCCACGCATTGGCTCTTGAAAGATAGGAAAGTCCCGCTTGATCGCGGCGACATCGAGTAAAGGTTCCATATTTATGCGGTGACGTACTCCGCGTATCCGCTCTCTTCTAATTTGGTTGCAAGTTCCGGTCCACCCTCTTCGACGATGCGACCGCCTGCGAATACGTGCACGAAATCAGGTTTGATGTAACGCAAAATTCGGGTGTAGTGGGTAATCAGCATGATTCCTAGATTCTGGTTCTCTTTAACTCGGTTGACACCTTCAGAGACGATACGTAGGGCGTCGACATCTAATCCCGAGTCGGTCTCATCAAGAATCGCGATCTTTGGCTTCAAGAGCTCCATCTGCAAGATCTCATGACGCTTCTTTTCTCCGCCTGAAAATCCCTCGTTCACATTGCGCTCAGCAAATGCCGGATCCATGGAGAGTGCAGACATCGCATCTTTCACCTCACCGACCCAGGTTCTTACCTTAGGAGCTTCGCCGCGAACCGCGGTAACGGCTGTGCGTAGGAAGTTTGAGACCGATACTCCTGGAACTTCTACTGGATATTGCATAGCCAAGAAGAGTCCAGCCTTAGCGCGCTCATCGACGCTCATCTCGAGCACATCTGCTCCATCGAGTGTTACAGATCCAGAGGTAATCGTGTACTTAGGGTGACCAGCGATGGAATAAGCCAAGGTCGACTTACCTGAACCATTAGGTCCCATGATCGCGTGGACTTCACCGGAGTTGATCGTTAAATCAACGCCACGAAGGATCTCCTTGGAGCCCTCTTCTGTGATGACCGAGACTCGAAGTCCCTTGATCTCCAATGTGCTCATTTAGTTCTCCTTCGTCTTCTCTTTAATGGTGATTTCATTTCCAACTTTTTCCACATCAAATGTCTCTAAGGCTTCTGTAGCCGGCAGAGTTAAAGCTTCTCCGGTGCGGAGATCAAACTCAGCTCCATGAAGCCAGCACTCGATTGCAAACTCCTTGACCTCGCCCTCAGAGAGCTCGGCATAGGAATGGGTGCAGATATTTGAGACCGCAAAGACCTCATCCCCTACACGTGTTACACAAACCGGCTTACCTGCAACATCTACCTGCACTGGCTTACCCGGTTGCAGCGAATCAAATTCAATCGTCGTCATAACTTGACCGCCGCTAACTCATTATCGATACGAGCCATGATCCGCTCTTCAACCTGCTCGAGATTTAACTTAGAGATGATCTCGGAGAAGAAGCCACGAATTACCAATCGACGGGCCTGTTCAGATGGAATTCCACGAGACATCAAATAGAAGAGTTGCTCGTCATCGAAACGACCAGTGGTGCTGGCATGTCCCGCCCCGACGATATCTCCCGTTTCAATCTCTAGATTTGGAACGGAGTCCGCTCTGGCGCCATCTGAGAGAAGCAGATTTCGGTTGAGCTCGTAAGTATCAGTCCCTTGAGCCGCTGCCTTAATAAAGACATCACCAATCCAGACGGTACGTGCTGAATCACCATTGAGTGCGCCCTTGTAGTTAACTCTTGACTTTGCTCCAGGCACTCCATGTTCGACATGCACGCGGTGCTCTAAATGTTGTCCATCTGTGGCGAAGTAAAGTCCGAAAAGTTCGGCGCTTGAACCAGCTCCGGTGTACTCCACCGTGGGAAGTAGGCGGACCAACGAACCGCCCACAGAGATTGCAAATGAGGTAAAGGTGGCGTCCTTCGCCACGATAGCGTGATGTCTAGCAACGTGAATCGCCTTTGATCCCCACTCTTGCAGAGTGACGAAACGCAGGTTAGATGCGGCTGCGAGTTTGATCTCAATCTCTTCGGCAAAGATTCCATCGCCCGCATTAGAGACAACCACAGTCGCATGGCTATTCACACCAGCGTTGATTTGCACGCGAGAGATCTCGGGATTCATGTCGTGAATGGAACGCACCAGAAAAATCGGCTCGGCAACTTCGGCATTGTCAGCGATCGTTACAACGAGAACTTTTGAGACACCATCTCGCACCCGCGTAACTACCTGATCTTCGTTGGTAGATAGTGGTGGGAAAGCGGAGGCATCTTCAACGGTAATCGCTACCCCGGCAGGGATATCGGCTGGCTCCAGAGAGATGCGGTCATGCAAACTCACGGCTGGATCGTGCAAGCCACCTAGGCGATTAAGCGGTGTAAAACGCCAGGGCTCTTCTCGACCTGTTGGAGTTAAATAGTTTGTCGTTGTTGCAAGAGACATTAGCCAACAGCGCCTTCCATTTGAAGTTCGATAAGACGATTGAGTTCGAGGGCATACTCCATAGGCAGCTCACGAGCGATAGGTTCAATGAAGCCTCGGACGATCATGGCCATGGCCTCATCCTCGGTTAATCCGCGTGACATGAGATAGAAGAGTTGGTCATCGCTGATCTTGGAAACAGTGGCCTCATGGCCCATAGAAACATCATCTTCGCGGATATCTACATATGGATATGTATCAGAGCGAGAGATTGTATCGACGAGCAGAGCATCGCACTTAACGGTGGATTTGGAGTGATGCGCTCCAGCTTGAACCTGTACAAGTCCACGGTAGGAAGTACGTCCACCTCCGCGAGCAACAGATTTAGAGATGATCGTCGATGAGGTGTATGGAGCGGCATGCACCATCTTCGCGCCGGCATCTTGATGCTGACCTTCGCCAGCGAAAGCGATCGAGAGAGTCTCGCCCTTGGCGTGCTCCCCCATCAGAAAGACTGCAGGGTATTTCATGGTGACCTTGGAACCAATATTTCCGTCAATCCACTCCATAGTGGCGCCCTCAGCACATGTTGCGCGCTTGGTGACCAAGTTATAAACGTTGTTAGACCAATTTTGAATTGTGGTGTAACGAACGCGAGCATTCTTCTTAACGATGATCTCTACAACAGCAGAGTGAAGAGAGTCAGATGAGTAGATGGGTGCAGTACAACCTTCAACATAATGAACGTATGAACCTTCATCCGCAATGATCAAAGTACGCTCGAACTGACCCATGTTCTCAGTGTTGATTCGGAAATATGCCTGCAGAGGAATATCTACCTGCACACCCTTTGGAACATAAATGAAGGAACCACCAGACCACACCGATGTGTTGAGAGCTGCGAACTTATTGTCGCCCACTGGGATTACCGTGCCGAAATACTCTTTGAAGAGTTCTTCGTGCTCACGCAAACCAGTGTCTGTATCGACGAAAATCACTCCAAGCTTCTCGAGATCTTCGCGAATGGAGTGGTAGACAACTTCAGACTCATACTGCGCCGCAACGCCGGCTACAAGACGATTCTTTTCCGCATCTGGAATACCTAGTCGATCGTAAGTATTGCGAATATCTTCAGGAAGATCTTCCCAAGATGATGCCTGCTTCTCGGTGGAGCGAACGAAATATTTAATGGTGTCAAAGAAGATTCCAGAGAGATCTGATCCCCATGATGGCATCGGCTTCTTCTCAAATAGGGAGAGCCCTTTTAGGCGAAGATCAAGCATCCACTTTGGTTCAGACTTCTTAGAGGAGATATCGCGGACAACATCTTCATCAAGGCCACGTTTTACATTGGTGCCCGCAACATCGGAATCAGACCAGCCGTATTCGTATGTACCTATTCCATCGAGTTCTGGATGGAGGGTTGTATCACTCATGCATGTGCTCCCTTTTTGGTCTGGGTGGTGCTTGCGGTCGAAATTGCGGTTGCTGAATGGCCTGAAAGGGCTGGAAGACTTGGAATAAATGTGGTGCATACTCCATCGCCAAGCGCGATAGTCGCCAAACGTTGCACATGTGTTCCAAGTACACGAGAGAAGGCTTCTGTCTCTGCTTCGCAGAGTTGCTCAAACTCCGATGCGACGTGAGCGATCGGACAGTGGTGCTGGCAGAGTTGGGTTCCACCCATCGAACTTTTGCTCTCCGCCGCATAACCTTCATTAGCTAAAAATTCAGTGAGCGTCGCAATCTTCTTGGGCTGCGAACTAGCACCCTTTATCGCATGCGCGACTCTGCGTTCTATGTCATTTGCACGACTTGCGGCAAACTCTGAAACCAAGTCTCGCTCCGAAAGATTTTCCATAAATCGCAATGCAGATAAGGCTAGGTCGTCATAGGAGTGTTCAAATTTTTCGCGACCTAAATCTGTGATGACAAATACTTTGGAAGGACGCCCACGCCCACGGGCGACGCTCGAAGCGCGATGGGGCTCACGTGCCTCTAATAGACCGGATTCGATAAGGCGATCCAAGTGGCGCCTAATCCCGGCTGGGGTTAAATTCAGGCGTTGGGCCAGTTCGAGGGCGCTCTGAGGACCATTTTCCAGAATGGTGCGAGCAACCAGATCCCTGGTCTTATCCTCGCTCTTTTTCACAACAATAGTGTTGCGTAATTACCCCTTTTTCGCCAATCGAAACGGCACTTGGCAAGAGAGACAGGTCACCTCCTTGGGAGCAAGGGATAGGCAATAGGCTAGGTGGGTGAACTTAGCCAGCCTGATCTACACGGCTCTTGTTGTCCTACAGGTCGGAATTATTGTTACCGGCGGGGCAGTTCGACTGACAGGCTCTGGGCTTGGATGTCCCACCTGGCCCCAATGCGTCTCTGGCTCTATCGCCCCCGTTAAGCACCAAGCTCAAGGAACCCTCCACTCTTGGATTGAGTTCGGAAACCGACTTCTTACGGTGGTCCTCGTTATTACGATTCTGGCCGCGGTCATAGGAGCCTTTCGATGGGGCAAAGGCCGCAGTGATTGGAAGATCATACGAATTCTCGCCATCACTCAAATCGTCGGCATCGTGGCCCAGATTGTTCTCGGTGGAATAACCGTGCTCACGAAGCTAAATCCCTTCACCGTTTCGGCACACTTTCTACTCTCAATAGTCCTCATTCCACCTACTCTCTCCTTGCGGGAGCGAATCTTCGCCAAGGCAAGAACTACCGTTCTCCCTACTACTAGGTTGCTTATACAAATTGTTACCGTCCTCAGCGTCATCGTGATTACGTTGGGAACTGTTGTCACCGGCAGCGGACCACATGCAGGCGATGCACAAGCCAAGCGCTACCACATCGATCCTCGCCTCATCTCATGGATTCATGCAGATGCGGTTATCGCATTGATAGGTCTCACGGTGGCTCTCTATCTCGTTATCAAAGTTTCAGAACCAATGGAAGTGCGTTCATTTATAGGTAAGAAGGTTCTCCTCTTCTTGGCTTTGTGCTTAGGTCAAGGAGTTATTGGCTACATCCAGTATTTCACTCACCTACCTGAAGCCCTCGTCGCCTTGCACCTCTTAGGAGTCGGGCTCATCTGGTTAACTATTTGGAATATTGGCTTTAAGGCCAATGTATTTAGTCGCCAGTAGTTTGCCAAGTATTAATGCAGATATTCACGAACAATGATGTTCCTGACGAAACAATAGAAGATAGATACATAGGGAGATAGATCGCCATGGAGAGAACCACCTGGAGTCAGGAAGACGATAACGCCGTAGTAATTGCACGAGCTTTAGCAATGGATAGCGTGCAGAAGGTTGGCAATGGTCATCCCGGTACTGCGATGGCGCTTGCTCCAGTTGCTTACACTCTGTTCCAGCGCTTTTTAAAACATGACCCAACGGACTCAGCATGGCTCGGCCGCGATCGTTTTGTACTTTCCTGCGGACACTCCTCACTCACTCTTTATATTCAGCTCTTCCTCTCCGGGTACGGCCTCACGCTGGATGATCTCAAGTCTTTTAGAACTCACAACTCGTTGACTCCTGGACACCCAGAATATGGTCATACAAATGGTGTCGAAACAACTACGGGTCCACTCGGTGCAGGTGTATCTAATGCAGTTGGAATGGCGATGGCGGCTCGCTTTGAAAAAGGGTTATTGGATCCCGAGGGCGAGACATCGCTCTTTGATCACAACATTTGGGTTATCTGCTCGGATGGCGATCTTGAAGAAGGCGTAAGTGGTGAAGCTTCCTCACTCGCCGGAACTCAAGCTCTCGGCAATCTCAAGATGATCTACGACGATAACCGCATCTCTATTGAAGGCGATACACATGTTGCCTTCACCGAGGATGTTGCAGCCCGCTACCGGGCATATGGCTGGCACGTCATTGTCGTTAACGAGTTAGCAGATGGAAATATCGATCGTGAAGCTCTGGAGAAAGCCATGATTGAGGCGGAGTCAATTACAGACCGCCCTACCTTAATTCGCATGCACAGCACCATCGCTTGGCCAGCCCCGCATGCGCGTGGCACGGCAGAGTCTCATGGTTCAGCCCTCGGCGCCGATGAAATCGCCGCCACCAAAGTGCTTTTAGGTTTAGACCCAGAGCAGAGCTTCATCGTTCCTGAGGATGTGCTCGCGCATGCGCGCAAGGTAATAGAGCGAGGACAAGCTGCTCACACTGCCTGGGATCAAGATTTCAATTCATGGAAGAGCGCGCACCCGGAGCGCGCCGAACTGCTCGAGCGCTTACGGAGCAAGTCACTTCCTGAAAATTGGCAGAGCGCACTTCCAGTGTTTCCCGCCGGTAAGGATGTTGCTACTCGCGCTGCATCAGGAAAAGTTATCACCGCCATTGCATCCGTACTTCCTGAATTTTGGGGTGGGTCTGCCGACCTAGCTGGAAGTAACAACACGACTATTGAAGGAAGCAAATCATTCTTGCCTGCAAGTAGCCAGATGGAGGGTGCGGATCCTTACGGTCGTTTGATTCACTTCGGCATTCGCGAACACGCCATGGGTGGAATTCTTAATGGAATAGCGCTCCACGGCCTGACAAAACCTTTTGGCGGAACGTTCTTAGTATTCAGTGATTACATGCGTGGTTCAGTGCGCCTGGCTGCACTTATGAATTTACCTGTGACTTTTGTATGGACCCACGACTCAATAGGACTTGGCGAAGATGGACCCACTCACCAGCCAGTTGAGCATGTAGCTTCACTTCGATTGATTCCTAATTTGGCAGTGATTCGCCCTGCTGATGCCAACGAAACCTCGATCGCATGGCGCGAAGTAATAACTCGTGCAAAGCCAGCAGGATTCGCCTTATCTCGTCAGAATCTTCCCGTCATTGATCGCACCGTCTTTGCAAGTGCCGAGGGTGTTGCCAATGGTGCATATGTAGTGAGCGAGGCTGCTGGTCCACTGGATGTAATCTTGATCGCCACTGGCTCTGAAGTCGCTTTGGCGATAGCAGCACAAGCGCTTCTAGCGGCCGAAGGAATTCATGCCCGCGTCGTTAGCGCTCCATGTCTAGAATGGTTTGAAGAGACTGATTCAGCCTACAAAGATTCAGTGCTTCCATCTGCAGTGAAAGCCCGAGTTAGCGTCGAAGCTGGCGTTACAGCTGGGTGGCGCGAGTATGTGGGTGACTCTGGAGTCTCTGTAGGACTCAACCACTTTGGTGCCTCAGCGGCCGCAGGAATACTCTTCAAAGAGTTTGGGTTTACTCCAGAGGCTGTCGTTGCTGCAGCTAAGAGTTCACTAGCGAAGGCGGGCAAGTAATGTCATCAAATCTTCAAGATGTTAGCGCAGCCGGAGTATCAATCTGGCTAGATGATCTCTCCCGCGATCGACTAAAAAGCGGAAGCTTGGCCGAACTGATCGCATCGTCGAATGTGGTCGGTGTTACTACTAACCCAAGTATCTTTTCTGCAGCCATCAAAGGTTCAGCGCTCTATAAAGATGATGTCTTGGCATTGAAAGCCAAGGGTGCTGATACCGCAGCGATCATCACAGAACTGACAACCTCGGATGTAACTGCAGCATGCGATCTCTTTACCTCAACGTATGAGGCTTCGAACCATGTGGACGGTCGAGTGAGCATTGAGGTTGATCCCTTCCTAGCCCATGAGACTGAACCAACCGTCGAACAAGGAAAGTCCTTATGGTCGCTCATTAATCGACCGAATTTATTAGTTAAAGTTCCCGCCACTCTTGAAGGCTTACCCGCGATTCGGCAGTTGACCGCCGCAGGGATCAGCATCAACGTGACCCTTATCTTCTCTGTTGAACGTTACGAAAAGGTCATGGATGCCTACTTGTCAGGTCTTGAAGATCGACTCGCAGCAGGGCTACCAATAAACGAGATTCACTCTGTGGCATCATTCTTCGTCTCACGCATCGATACCGAAATTGATAAGCGCCTGGATGCAATCGCTGCAGGCTCTCCCCTACGCGGCAAATCTGCCATTGCAAATGCAGTGCTTGCATATGAGGCCTACCTAGGCGTTATTGCATCCCCTCGATGGGCCGCACTGGAAGCAAAGGGTGCAAATCAGCAGCGTCCACTCTGGGCTTCAACAGGAGTAAAGGACAAGGCATATGACTCGACACGTTATGTCGTCGAACTGATTGCGCCGCATTGCGTTAACACAATGCCCGAAGCAACCCTGAATGAAGTTCGCGCCCACGGCGTTGTTCGCGGTGACACCATCACTTCAGCTATTCCAAGTGCCCACGAGCACTTCGTGGCGCTGGCCGAGGCAGGAATAGATTTTGCTGATGTCGTGGCCTTCCTAGAAAAAGATGGAGTTAAGAAATTTGCCGATGCCTGGCAAGAACTACTAGACAATGTAAGTGCGGTGTCATAAATGATCTCTGTATCTGGTTCAGCGTTATCAATTGCTACCAATGCGACCAAGAGTTCGCTCAACGCAATTCTGACTCGACTCGCTGCCAAGGATCACACCTTGTGGGGTCCAGAAGCCGAGGCAGAGGCAGCTATCCGCCTTAACTGGATTGATCTGCCAACGAGCTCACGAGCGCTGCTGCCAGAGCTGGATGCTCTGACTGCGTGGGCCCGCACCCGTGAAATTTCCTCGATCGTTCTAGCTGGAATGGGTGGTTCATCCCTGGCCCCAGAAGTGATTGCCAAGACATTCAAAAAATCGCTCACAGTTCTTGATACGACAGATCCTGACCAGATCAAGGCGGCGATTCCTACTGATTTGGCACATAGCCTTGTTGTAGTTGGATCCAAATCAGGCTCAACTATTGAAACCGCTTCACATAAGGCCTTCTTTACCAAGGTCTACCAAGACGCAGGACTTAATCCAGCCGATCATTTTGTGATCGTGACCGACCCCGGTTCGCCTTTAGATAAGTCAGCACGCGCAGATGGATTGCGAGTGGTCAATGCAGATCCCAATGTCGGTGGTCGTTACAGCGCGCTCTCTGCCTTCGGTTTAGTTCCTGCAGCTCTTATTGGGGTTGATGTCTCCATACTTTTGGATGATGCCGCTGCCGCTGCCGCTACTTTTACTTCAGAGAATTCAAGTGTCGTTGAAATCGCAGCAACCATCTTTGATAAGGGTGAGCAGAATGTTGCCTTCTTCGATGCGGGTTCAGATCTGCCAGGTATTTCTGACTGGATTGAACAACTCATCGCGGAATCAACTGGCAAAAACCAGACCGGTCGCCTTCCTATTACGATCGAATCGGGCAGCGCTCCAATCGCTGGAGCTGGTTTGAAGATTGGTTTTGATAGCTCATCACAAGGAGATCTGGTTGTCACGGGATCTCTTGGAGAACAATTCATCTTGTGGGAGTGGGTCACAGCACTCCTCGGCTATAGCTTGCAGGTAGATCCCTTCAATCAGCCAAATGTCACCGAGGCGAAAGAACGAACCGGGGCTCTCCTTTCTACCTGGAATGATGGAAAGGTTCCGCAATACAAACCATCGTTTTCTAATGATCTGCTCTCGATTTACAGTTCTTCAACGGCGGAGTCACTTGAAGGTCAACTCAAAGATTTCCTAAAGATAGATAGTCATTACATCGCAATCATGGCTTACCTATCGCGCGGCATTGATGAGAGCGCCCCTGCTCTGCGTGAGGTGATCGCTACCAAGAGTGGCAAGGGAACAACCTTTGGTTGGGGACCGCGCTTCTTGCACTCGACGGGACAATTTCATAAAGGCGGGCAGCACAACGGCGCCTTCCTACAGATCACCGGAGAGAACCAGGGCGATTTAGCGATCCCCCATCAGAACTTCTCTTTCCACACTCTTTTAATGGCTCAAGCTCTGGGTGATGGACAAGCGCTAGCGGATAGAAAATTTCCGCTCGTAAGAATCCACCTCAAGAACAGAGAAGCGGGTTTAGCGTTGCTCCTGGAAGAGCTGAAGAAGATTTAATCTTCGCCGCGAAGTTTTGCGAGAGCATCTCCCAAAATCTTCTCGGCTTCAGCTTCAGTGCGACGCTCTTTAACATAAGCCAAGTGAGTCTTGTATGGCTCATTCTTAACCGGCATCGGTGGCTTATCTTTATCTAGACCTGCTGGGAAACCACAACGAGGACAATCCCACTCATTTGGAATTGCCACTGTGCCATCCTCGGCAAAAGATGGACGAGTTTCGTGGCCATTGGCGCACCAGTATGAGACGCGAAAGCGAGCTATCGCCTCACCACGCTCAGCCTCACCCATTGGGCCAGCACCGACGCGACTACCGCGGATTGCACTTCCTGCCATTTTTTACTCCTCTAAAATTATTACTACTTTGTACTACCTAAAACTTGCCGCGTGATCTGATTACTTGAGGTAAAGGCTTAGCGCCACTACTCCCGCGAACCAGAGACCGCCCACCACGATCGTGATCCGGTCCAGGTTCTTCTCCACGACTGAGGAACCACCATAGGTAGAGGAAACTCCGCCACCGAAGAGATCCGAGAGACCGCTTCCCTTGCCCTTATGGAGCAGAACCAGAAGGATCATGAGGACGCTCGTGATCACTTGAACTATTGATAAAGCTAAAACCACGGTCCGGCTCCTTTTATTTCATCCCCCTGCAGGGCAGGGCTAGATCACTTCGATCGACTTTTTAGACTCTTTCGAGCCAGAGGGTAAGGATAGCGTGCTAAGCGCTAGTCGCTACGCGGTGGTACTTAGCGATTCGGGCGAATTCCTCAGGATCAAGGCTCGCTCCCCCGACCAAAACACCATCGACATCGGCCTCGCGCATAATATCGACGATATTTGCCGACTTAACGGAGCCGCCGTAGAGAATCTTGGCGTTATCAGCGATCTCATCGCTGCCGATATCACGTAGAGCTTCTCGGATAGCGGCACAGACTTCCTGAGCATCTGCTGGCGTAGCGGTCTTTCCCGTGCCAATGGCCCAGACGGGTTCGTAGGCAAAGACAACCTTCTTGAGATCAGGCTTATGGAGTCCAGCCACCGAAGCGGTCAACTGGGCCACGACAAACTCCACCTGCTTGCCAGATTCGCGAACCGAAAGATCCTCGCCGATACAGAGAACTGGGATGATCTCGTTCGCCAGAGCTGCCTTCGCCTTGGCAGCGACCAAGGCATCGCTCTCACCATGAATGGTGCGACGCTCTGAATGGCCGACTAGAACATAGGTGCAGCCAAGTTTGTTGAGCATTGAACCTGAGATATCTCCAGTAAATGCGCCAGAGGCTTCAGGAGAGAGATCTTGCGCACCATAGGTGAGGCGCAGTCTGTCCCCGTCAATCAACGTTTGAACTGAGCGAATATCGGTGAATGGCGGGAATACCGCGACATCGACGGCATCGAAATCTTTCTCCTCAAGAGAGTAAGAGAGCTTCTGAGTTACCGCAATTGCCTCGAGATGATTGAGATTCATCTTCCAGTTTCCAGCAATCAATGGCTTACGCATTATTAAGAACCTCAATCCCAGGTAGTGGCTTGCCTTCTAGATACTCCAGTGAAGCTCCACCACCGGTCGAAATGTAACCAAACTGCTCATCTTTAAACCCAAGTGCACGAACCGCAGCGGCTGAGTCTCCTCCGCCAACTACTGAGATGCCTTGCACCTTCGTGAGCGCCTCCGCAACGACTTTGGTTCCGTTAGCAAAGTTAGGGAATTCAAATACTCCCATAGGGCCATTCCAGAAAACGGTGTGGCACTTTTCAATAGCGGCAGCAAATGCTGCTGCGCTCTCCGGTCCAATATCTAGACCCATTTGATCAGCCGGAATAGAACTGGCACTTACCAATGTCGGAGTGGCATCTGCCGCAAAGGCAGGTGCTACGACGATATCTGTCGGAAGTAGTAGTTCTACACCAAGATCTTTTGCTTCTTGGAGCAACTTCTTAACATCATCGAGAAGATCGAGTTCGACGAGAGAAGTTCCAATTTCGTGGCCTTGAGCTTTGAGGAATGTGAAGAGCATTCCGCCACCAATAGCGAGGACGTTAACTTTTCCAAGAAGATTCTTGATCACGCCAATCTTGTCCGAAACCTTGGCTCCGCCAAGAACAACACCATACGGACGATCTGGATTTTCAGTGAGCTTCTTAAGAACTTCAATCTCTGCAGCCACGAGGAAACCAGCTGCATTGGGCAGAATCTTGGCAACGTCGTAGACCGAGGCATGCTTACGGTGAACTGCTCCAAATCCATCACTGACGAAGAGATCCATCCCATGAGCAAGCTGTGTAGCAAGTGCAACACGCTCGGACTCATCTTTAGAGGTCTCAGCCGCTTCATAACGAATGTTCTCGAGCAAAAGTACTTGTCCAGGAAGCAATGCAGCCTTCTTGGCATCTACATCTGCGCCGACGATTTCGGAGGAGAAGATGACGGGTGATCCAAGTAGATCGCCAAGGCGATGAGCTACTGGTGCAAGAGTCATATCTGGATTGCGTTCACCTTTTGGGCGACCTAAGTGCGCAGTGATAACGATGCTCGCGCCATTATCGATGAGATATTTAATAGTCGGAAGCGATGCCCGGATGCGACCATCATCTCTGATGACGCCCTCTTTAATAGGGACGTTGAGGTCGCACCGGAGCAGAACTCGCTTGCCTGCTACATCAAGTGATTGAAGCGCAGTGAAGCTCATTAGAGAGATTTACCTACAAACGATACGAGATCAACGAGGCGATTTGAGTAGCCCCACTCATTGTCGTACCAACCGAGGACCTTCACTGTGGTTCCAATTGTCTTGGTAAGTCCTGCATCGAAGATACACGATGCTGGATCTGTGACGATATCTGCCGAAACGATTGGGTCTTCGGTGTAACGCAGAATTCCCTTAAGTGGACCCTCAGCAGCCTTCTTGATCGCTGCGTTGATCTCAGCTGCGCTTACTTCGCGAGCGAGTTCAACGGTGAGATCTGTTGCAGAACCTGTTGGGACTGGAACGCGGAGTGCATATCCATCGAGCTTGCCCTTGAGGTTTGGAAGCACGAGGCTGATCGCCTTAGCGGCACCGGTTGATGTTGGGATAATGGAAAGTGCACCTGCGCGAGCGCGGCGAAGATCCTTGTGTGGTTGATCGTGGAGAGATTGATCGTTGGTGTACGCGTGCACTGTGGTCATGAGGCCGCGAAGAATTCCGAACTCCTCATCGAGAACCTTTGCCATTGGTGCAAGGCAGTTGGTTGTGCATGATGCATTTGAAATGACGTTATGAACGGCAGCGTCGTACTTATCCTCGTTGACACCGAGGACGATTGTGATGTCTTCATCGGTTGCAGGGGCAGAGATGATGACCTTCTTGGCGCCAGCAGTGATGTGCTTCTTTGCATCGGCGGCCTTGGTGAAGAAGCCGGTTGATTCAACGACGATATCTGCATTCAGGGCTGCCCATGGCAAGTTTGCTGGATCGCGCTCGGCGAAGACCTTGATGGTCTTATCTCCAACGGTGATTGAGTCCTCGGTATAAGTAACTGGAAGACCAAGGCGACCCAGAATCGAGTCATACTTCAAAAGGTGGGCAAGGGTGTGATTATCTGTGAGGTCGTTGATTCCAACAATCTCGAAATCGGCTCCCGAGAGCAGAGCAGCTCGGAAGAAGTTACGTCCAATGCGACCAAAACCATTAATTCCAACACGAATCACTTTATTTCCCACCTTCTCAAATAATGAAATTTTCCAGAAGCACAATTAAGAGTCACAACGTTGTGATGGCAAAATCCTATCAGTGAGGCTATTCAGCCAATAATTCTGGGCTCAACCCCGCCTCGGTATCGGGAATGCCCAGATCGTGGGCCCGCTTATCAGCCATCGCCAAAAGCCGGCGAATTCGCCCTGCAATCGCATCCTTCGTCATAGGGGGCGAGGCTAAGGAACCAAGCTCTTCTAGGCTCGCTTGACCGTAATTTATGCGTAATTCACCGGCCTCTTTTAAGTGAGATGGGATCTCTTCACCCAATATTTCAAGTGCTCTCGCAACACGCGCGGCTGCCGCAACGGCGGCTCGGGCAGAACGCCTGAGATTTGCATCATCAAAGTTGGCTAAACGATTAGCGGTAGCCCTCACCTCCCGCCGCATTCGGCGCTCCTCCCAAGCCAAGACGCTCTCATGGGCTCCGAGCCTGGTGAGCAGAGCTCCAATCGCATCTCCATCACGAATTACTACACGATCTACGTTTCTTACCTCGCGCGCCTTCGCAGTAATACCTAATCGCCGCGCTGCACCGACAAGCGCAAGGGCGGCTTCAGGACCAGGACAGGTTATTTCAAGGGCGGATGAGCGTCCAGGTTCGGTGAGAGAGCCATGAGCTAAAAATGCGCCGCGCCACGCTGCTTCTGCATCACAGATTCCCGCTGAGACAACTTGAGGTGGTAACCCACGGATGGGGCGAGCATTCGCATCGATCAATCCTGCTTGGCGCGCCAGCGCATCACCCTCAGATGCAACGCGCACTACATATCTACTCCCCTTACGCAATCCACTTGGAGAGAGAACTGATAACTCACTATCGTGCCCATAAATTTCGGCAATATCTTTGCGGAGCCGCCTCGCTGCCTGCGCCGTATCTAGTTCAACTTCAATAACTATCTTCCCTGCGGAGATATGGAGTCCCCCGGCGAAACGCAAAAGTGCGGATACTTCGGATTTGCGGCAACATGGCTTTGAAATATTGAGTCGACTCAACTCGTCTTTCACTGATGCAGTCATTGCCATACGGCAATCTAAGCAGGGTTCACTCCATAATGTGGGCGAAAACTGCACGAAGTTTTTTTACATCGTGGTGGTAACTACCTGGAGATTGGGCTAGAGGTGCAACAACCAACTCTCCGCCTAAACCCTCAACTAAACCTTTAAGTTTTGAACTCTTCTCTATCGCGGCGGGATCAACGATCGCAAAATCGATCCGCAGATGCGGCAGATGGTGCAAGACAAATTCCAGATGATCCTCAGCCGAGGAGCCAGCAAATTCATCGACCGAGTCAGGCTCTGGCAGGTTGAGAACCATGATTCGCTTGGCGGGAGAGTTGACGACGGCGGTAGCCAATTCAGGTAGGAGTAGATGCGGCATAACGCTGGAGAACCAAGAGCCTGGCCCAATGGTGATCCAATCCGCCGCCGCAATCGCGGTTAATACTTGAGGAGTTACACGCGGATTTTCGGGAATCAATCGGAGCGATTCGATGCGCCCCTTGGCGGTTGCTACCTGTACCTGACCCCGGACGATGGTGCGCCCAGATGCGGTGTTAAAAGTTCCCTCAATATCTAATGGATCAAGTGACATGGGAAGAACGTCACCTACGATGCGCAGCAGATTTCCAACCTGGCGAATGCCGCGAACTGCATCGCCATCCTTCTCCCAAAGAGCCATCATCAAGAGATTGCCGAGAGCATGACCACTCAGATCGCCCTCTCCGCGAAAGCGATACTGCATTACATCAGCCCACCCACGACCCCAATCGTCATCGCTGCAGAGCGCCGCCAACGCCATGCGCAGATCTCCTGGTGGCAACGACCCAAATTGATCGCGCAATCGACCACTTGATCCGCCGTTGTCGGCAACGGTCACGACCGCGGTTATCTCCGAGGTAACTCCGCGCATTGCTGTAAGAGTCGCGGCCAAACCATGACCACCACCAAGACTTACTACACGCTGATGGTTCATACCTTAGATTTCACGACCTAAGTCACGGTGTATTGCAGTTGCTTCAATGCGCTGGTCTCCTACTGTTCCGCGAGCGTTAAAACGGCGAGCTAACTCTTCCGCGACCGCCACGCTCCGATGTTTTCCTCCAGTGCATCCGATAGCCAGTGTTAAATATTTGCGGCCTTCTTGAAAGAAGCCTGAGGCCATCGTCTCGAAAAGCGATTGATATTTCTCTAAGAAATCCTGCACATTTTCGGTATTTAAAACTCTTTCAGAGACCGCTGCATCTAGCCCCGTAAGTGGTCGAAGTTGCGGATCCCAATGTGGGTTCGCGATGCATCTGCAATCCATTACAAGATCTGCATCGACTGGTATTCCATATTTGTAACCGAAGGAGAGAACATTTACACGCAGGTCAGCAGTTGTCGATGTAGCAAAGAGTTCAGCGATCTTCTGTTCGAGCTGGTGAATGTTGAAGGAAGATGAGTCGATGAGAACATCTGAGACAGATCTGACTTCACGCAAACGTTCGCGCTCCTTTGCAATTCCATCGAGGATTCGATCATTTCCTTGCAAGGGGTGTGGACGTCTGGTTGATTCGAATCTGCGCACTAGTACATCATCATTAGCATCTACAAAGAGAACCTGACGTTCAACGCCGCGATCAGCAATCTCGCTCAGTGCGCTACTCAAAGTTCCGAAGAATTCCCGGCCGCGTACATCAATGACTACTGCGATGCGCGAGGCAGTATTTGCCGCCATGTCGCAGAGATTTGCTAGGAGCGCAGGTGGCAGGTTGTCGACGACATACCAACCGAGATCCTCCAGGGCGTGAGCCACCGTTGATCTACCAGCTCCACTCATGCCGGTAATTACGACGACTTTCCGATTCACATCGAGAAGTCTATCCGTGGATCTCGCCCGTTCCCATGTCGATGGAGGGAAGCGAATCAGGCTCTGGACGTAGGGAGTTCTCAATAATTAAAGCGATCTTCTCCCCTATGCCGGGAATCGCGGCGATCTCTTCAACGCTCGCCTTCTTTATCGCGCTCACCGATCCAAATCGATCGAGCAAGGCTTTGCGCCTCACCTCACCCAAAAGAGGAATCTCATCAAGCAGGGATTCCAACATCACCGCTGACCGCTTGGAGCGATGGAAGTTGATGGCAAAACGGTGTGCCTCATCGCGCACCCTTTGTAAGAGATAGAGACCCTCACTGTGTCGCGGCAGGATGATGGGATCGGAGTTGTTGGGAAGCCAGACCTCTTCAAGTCGTTTGGCGAGTCCTACTAGGGGAATCCTTTCAAGGCCAAGAGCCGAGAGTGCTTGGTATGCAGCATTTACCTGTGGCGCTCCACCATCAACCACGATGAGAGCAGGTGGGTAGGCAAATTTTGGCCGTGAACCTCCCTGCAATTTCAACTCTTGAACATCTATATCTTTCTCAGCGAGATACCTCTTGAGTCGTCGAGTGAGGACATGGTTCATGGCACGGGTGTCATCAAAGCCGGATTCATCATCGATCGAGAATCTGCGATAGTCGGCCTTCTTCGGCTGACCATCCTCAAAGACCACCATGGATGCAACCATGTGCTTGCCTTGGATGTTGGAGATATCGAAACATTCGATGCGAAGCGGAAGTTCTGGCAGACCAAGCGCCTCCTGGATCTCCTCCAGAGCCTTACCTACAACAGCCACATCGTTAGATCGCTTACTCAGATAATGAATCAGCGCATGTTGTGCATTACGGGCAACGGTTCGCATCATTTCGAATTTCTCACCGCGTTGTGGAACAGCGATGCTTACCTTGTGTCCCGCTACAGAGGCCAACCACTCTTTGAGCGATTCCACATCGCTTGGTTCACGGTCAACTAAAATTTCCGATGGCGCTTTAGTCTCAAGATAAATCTTGGCCAAGGCCGCCGAAATAACATCCTCCCCCTCAAGCACATCAGAGAGATCAATAATCCAAGCGCGTGAAGCGATGATTCTGCCGGCACGTATCGAGAAGAGTGAGGCCGCCGCATGCGTAACCTCTTCGTGAATAGCAACAAGATCGGCCGAGAAATTATTGTTGAGCGAGGTCTCCGTGAACTCTGTAGTCTTGGTGAGCGCGGCTAGCTGGTCCCTTAACTTTGCTGCGAGCTCAAACTCCTCATTTGCTGCTGCTCGTTCCATATCAATGTGGATCGACTCGGCAATATCTGTCGGATTCCTATCGAGATAGGTAACTAAGTTCTTAGCAAGAGCAGTGTGCTCCTCTTTCGTTATCCACCCCACGCATGGTGCTGAACATTTACCGATATCCCCAAGGAGGCACTGCCTCTTGGTCGCAACGGCACGATTAAAGTTGGATTGGGTGCAAGCACGTATCGGAAAGATGCGTTGGAGAACATCTACAGTTCCATGCAGAGCCCAGGCGTTGGTAAATGGACCAAAGTAGCGATTTCCCTTCACATGTTTCTGACGCGAGACAAATAGACGTGGAAACTCTTCCGAGAGAGAAACTGCAAGGTATGGATAGGTTTTGTCATCCTTAAATTGCACATTAAATTGCGGATTGAAGGATTTAATCCAAGTAAATTCCAGCGCAAGAGCTTCAATCTCGCTACCGACGATGGTCCAATCGACCCGTACGGCGGTATGGACCATGCGATAAGTCTTAGCGGCGAGATTCGAGCCAAAGTAAGAGTTGAGACGGTTCTTGAGATTTTTGGCCTTACCTACATAGATGACGCGGTCATTCTTATCGTAAAAGCGATATACCCCAGGCTCGGTGGGAATATTGCTGGGACGATAATCCGCAGGGTTGGACATGGTCAGCCAAGAACTTCCGCCAAGAATTTGCCGGTATAGCTAGCGCTCATCTTCGAGACCTGCTCTGGAGTTCCTTCAGCGATAACGGTTCCACCACCTGCTCCCCCTTCGGGGCCAAGATCGATTACCCAGTCTGCAGATTTGATGACATCCAAGTTGTGTTCGATGACGACAACTGTATTAC
>Ga0208506_1000235_pt1 | contig 21165 bp, 23 predicted proteins | sample CryBogCBH29Jul08_FD_184616 | JGI IMG/M metagenome (GOLD analysis project Ga0208506, IMG submission 184616) | Freshwater microbial communities from Crystal Bog, Wisconsin, USA - CBH29Jul08 (SPAdes) | ecosystem: Environmental > Aquatic > Freshwater > Lake | place: Crystal Bog, Wisconsin, USA... | reverse complement strand
CCTTGCAAACCTTACACCAGGGGGAATACCATTAGATCAGCAAGGGGGACAAAGATTGGATGAAGTGGTAGTAAATGACGTTAAAAACTTTATGCTGTGTAACGGTTGCGGCTTCACAATAACGAATACCTACCGGGACATAGATAAAGTATTGCAGGATTATAGTGGGAGCGTAAAGAAACTGGCATTGCTCGATAATATGCACCCTAAATTTTGCTTTCGATTGGATTTGACAATACCATATAACCCTTTTCAGAACGTTTCAAAATACAGTAAAAATTAACCTCTAAAATACCTATCAAAATGGCAGACAGTAACGTAAACCTTAACACCACCGTACTTAGCGGTAATACGGGGTTAATCAATTCATTTCCCGACCTTGGGATAATAACCGCATGTGTGCTGGTGCCGAAAGGTACGGTAATACCCGCTTCGGCCATGGTAAGCACTACCGCTTTCTCAACCTATGTAAACGGTAAGTTTATTGCTGACCAGCGTAAAATCAGGTATTTTGCGTTCAACGGACTGGATAAGTTTACGGACGAAACCAAAAAAGTAGTAAACGAGGATACCGGTATCTATCAACTCGATATTTACTCGTTCCCAAATAAGTTCTCTTTCCGTATGATGAAGAACGGCGGGAACATGGGCAACTTTATCGAGGCTACACGCTTCCAGAACACGCAGGCCTACTTTGATATTTTCTTCATCGACAGCAACGGGAACTGGCATGGTACGGTTGACCAAACAGGGGCCGGTGGCTTACAGGCATATGACCTGCAACAGTTCTTCGTACCACCAAGCATGAGGCGTACCGTATCGACCAACAACCAGTACATGATAAATGTGCAGTTGTCAAGCGCATATGAGACAAATGGCGGCTTTGCGATGTACCAAGCTAACTACGATTCTTCTACGATTTCCATGTTGCAAAACGCTGTAATGAGTGATGTAAGCTCGGTGCTTGGCATTCCACTTTTGATCACTACGACCACGGATATTGTATGTATCCTGAAAGCCGGAGAAGGAAGCGAGGATCTGGCAAGCCCGCAATATTACCAAAGCGCACTTACCAAGGCCTGCTTTGTGGCGACAAACCTGACGCTCGGGACGACCCTGACAATATCAACCCTGAACAAAGGAACGATAGTAGTGGCCGGGCAGGTATATAACTACCTGTGGTTTATTCTGAGTGCGGCGCCAACAGCAACCAACCAAGTGCAGATAGCACTTGCGGCGCCAAGCGTGGTAAATGCAATTGTTCCGAATTTCGATGCGGTTACAGAGATAGTGCAGGTGGGCGTAGATGGCCAAAACGCAGCAGTACATACATTCTAATCTTAGCGGGAGGGGCGCATACTTACGAGTGCGACCCCTCCTTTAATTTTCTTTCTATATGCAAGAAACATACGAAACAAACCTATCGAGTTGGGATGTTGAATTTGTAAAGTCATTTCCTGATTTCAATGCTTTCTCAAAGTGGGACAGTAAGCGTAAAAAGCCAATGCTGGAAGATGAATTGAAGGCCGTTTATGATGCTATTGTGCCGGCAAAGGAAACGCAAGGAAACGCAATGACTTCATTCCCCATTGCTGAAAAGAAAACGGTAGAAACTATCAACCCTGAAAACGAACACGGAGGCGAGTAATGTGCAGCCCACGACAAATGAGGGAACGTGCAGAGACATTGCGAAGTGGGATAATCGCTATTGCCGGGGAAACGATGCTCGAGCATAAAGAGGAAATAGTAGGCCTCGTAATCAATCAGCAGCAGGAACAGCACGTAGATAGCAACGATCAGCCATTGAAGCCATATTCAAGACGTTACAGGTTACTCAAAGAGCAATTAGGCAAAAGTGGGGAAACGGACTTTGATTTGACAGGTGAGATGCACGCTGAAATGAACTTAACCATAGACGGTGATTTGTATTCTATTGACAGTCCTGCTACTACTGAAAACGGCGAACTCAAAACGGCGTGGTTAAAGAAGTGGAATAACGATGAACCGATAATGGAACTAACGCCCGAGAATAAATTAGAGGCGTGGAATATCATCAAAGAAAGTTTCATGGAGAAAGTAAATGAGGTACTTGTCTTAGATTAAAAACCCCTCGTTGGAGCTAAGGGGCTTTTTAATTATTACGCATAATAGGGCAGATAGGATAAACCCATTGTAAAAATACAACTATTCTATTATGCGCAAAAATATTTCTAATAAGGTTTTGGGGTGGACATTCGTTGTGCTGGTACTCATTTGGGTAACGGCACTTAGTATTTTGTTCAACTTCGGACATTGGAAGTGGGGGATAGGTGTTTTTCTGTTTTCTTTTGCATTAGAGTATGTTTCCCGGTGCATAAAAGCAAAAAAGGTAATCATACCCCATAAGGAGAAAATTCCCACAAATAGCCACAAAAACACACCTGAATTGCCTGCTAAACTTATTACCTCAATTTCTGAACTTACCGTTTACCAATTTACCCGATGCTATGCGTTTGATGATCTCAATATATTGGATTTATGGCATAAGGATAAAGAAGGGTGCAGGCAGGGGCAGCACAAGGAAATAAAGGATTGTTGGCAAAACTTGCTTAGTCAATATCATGCGGCAGTGAAAAATGATAACCTTTTGGCCTACATAAAACTGATGCGCCGGAAAGCGATAATTGATATACGGAAAGAAACGGCTGATAAATTCGGGACAATGCTAAAGGAGGCATATAGCCCGACACTTGCGGCTTCATTAAGGCAGATATTCAAAGAATACAAACTCACCTTAGATACGGTACAAAAAGACCTTAAACACCTGCAAACGGCACTTATAAAAGAAAAGATAGAACGGGACAGGATTGTGAAGGAATTGGCGGAAATGGATAAAGGACAAAAAAAAGACCTGAAACCAGAGGAAAAAGAGGCAGATATTACCGATATGCTTATTGAAATACGCAAGCATGAGCAGACCAATTATAATGCAAAGGATATGACGGTATTGGAATTTGCAAGATGTCAGAACCGATTAACAGCACATTATGAAAGACTAAAACAACAAACTAACAATGGCTGATAATATTAGTAATATAGTTGACCCTTCGGTCTATCCTGAATTAGACAAACTCATAGCCAAATTGGTTGATGTGGAAGGGGAGATTACGACCATAAACAATAAGAATATCTCCATAATGGTTGACTTGAAGGGGGCAGAAAACCTTACAAGATTATTGCAATTGACCCAACAGCAGCAGGAGATGACTGATAAACTGACTGCAAGCACACAGGAATATGTAACAGTAAGCAATCAGGCCACCCAAACAATACAGAGGCAAGGAATAGCAAGCGGGGAAACAGCAGAGCAAATAATTGCCATTCAGAAGCAGATAAAATCAACCGAAAATACATGGAATAGCTTTGGTAAGACTTCGGAGAAAGTAAATGCACAATTTCAGGCGGAAATAGATGCACTCAAAGCTAAATTAGCAGCATTAGGGGGAAGTGCGACCAATAGCATGAACCAAATAAATGTTGCTGTAAAAAATACTTCTAATTCATTCACGGTAATGGGCGTAAACGTTGAGAGCGTTCTTGCCCGTATGACTGTAAGAATGATTGCAATGCAACTTCTTTTCGTACCGATTATAGCAGGTGTAACAGCAGTATATGAATGGTTTACCAAGTTGTCAGCAGAGGAGGAAATTGCGAAGGAATCACTGGATGATTATGTTGATTCTGTTAAGAATTTAAGTAAGGAACTAAATGACTTACCGGCAAATCAACTTTCTAAAATACAGCAGGATGCTTTCAAAATTGAACGCCTTACAGACTATATAAACGGAGTGAAAGATGTAAAAACACATCTTGAAGGAATGTATGCCGCCTATAAGCAGATACAATCTATTGCACCGGGCATACTGGATGAATATAGAAACAAAGAGGATTTCAGTAAAAATATTGGTTCTGCGAGAATGAACAAGCAACTTGCCGATGCTAAAGATTATTCAAAATTGCAGGATGAGATAAATTCTAAAGAAAAAATACTGAATGAAACAATAGAGACACGGAATAAAACAACGCTTCAAATTCAGGAAAACCAAAAAGAGAAAAAAGACCTTTTGAATAATCCACCCGATATCGAAGGTGCTGGAGGGAATGTATTTACTCTTGCTTCACAAAAGACGGCATATGCCCTTAAATTAAAAGCGAATAAGGAAAACTATGATGAATTAGAAAAAAACTTTAAAGCCTATTCCCGTTCAATAATTCAACAGCAGTCAGCGCTTGGAGAGAAAGAAAATGAATTACTTGATAAGTACGGGAAAACGAAAGATAAGGCAGGTAAAAAACCAACTACGAAAGGACTGAATGAAGAAATTGCGGAAGAAGATGCGCTACATAAACTTTCCCTTGCAAATAATCAGGCGTACTATGATAAAAGCAATAAATCATTTGATGATGAAAAGCAACTGAACCAAAGAAATGAGATAGAAAACCTGAACCATGCCAGTAAAATGATTGATATTATTACCCGTTGGCATGGTAAAGTAAATGAGGATGATGATAAATACAATGCACGATTATTGAATGTTCAGGCCGAACAATTGAAAGGAACAAATGATTTTGCAGAAAACCTGAAAGCAATTACTGACAAGATAAAAAAATCACGGGAAGAAGATACTAAAACAGCTAATGAATATATAGAGCAACTACTTGAACAAAAGAATAAGATTGACCAGATATTAAGAGAAAGAATTGCGGCACAACAAGCAGCCGGAGAACATCATGACTATGCAAGAAGCGCCGCACCATTTTTGGAGGCTTTTGGTGGGGATAATGATTTTAAAGAACAACAAGACGAATACGACAGACAAATAGAACTGGCAAAGAAAAAGAAAAAAGATTTTGAGGAACAACAAACACTTGCAACGGCTAATAATAATCCAGAAGGAATAGAAAAAAATGCTTTAAATGCTGCAAAAGTTCAGGAGGATATTGATGCACTTACACAACAGAAACAGGCCGCACTTGACCAAAAAATAATAGATGGTAAAAAAGAAGTTTCCGACAAGACTATTGAACTTGCCCAACAGACATTCAATGCAATAAAAACTATCAATGATAACCAGATAGCCCAAGAACAATTAAATCTTGAAATACGATCACGTTCTATCCAATTAAAATACCAGGAGGAAGTTGATGCGGTTAATGCTTCGGCAGGCTACCAGATTACCAAAGAAAACGAATTAGCTAAACTTGCGGCTCAAAATGCAGCTTCACAGAACGCATTACAACAACAGCAAAACCAATTAGCATTAAAGAAAGCCATTAGTGATAAACAGGCAGCAGAGGCGGGAATAATAGCCAATACAGCCCTTGCAATCACTAAGGCACTCCCATTGCTTGCTGTACCAGCAACAGCAGCAATAGGGGCGGCAGATATAGCCTTAATAGCCGCTATTGGTGCGGTGCAATATGCGGCGGCAGCATCTACACCATTACCACAATTTGAGCATGGTGGTACAACAGCAACCAGATATTTTATAGCAGGTGAAGCAGGGCCGGAAAGAATGACAACTCCAAGTGGTCAAACGATGCTTGCTGAAAAGCCTGGTATTTATTCAGCCCCGATAGGAACAAAGATAGATACGGCAGCGGAAACAGCGGCACTCATGCGTTTTGCATCATCAAGCATTGGATTGAGGGTGGATAGTAACGGCCAACTCAAAGAGGGAAGCAGCGAAATGACGGATAAGCGAATAGTAGAAAAACTGGACGACCTCAATGATACCATGAGGCAGACAGCAGTAATGCAACGAACTATTAAAAACCATATCACCATATCAGGACGTAATGACCTGCAATTATACTAATAATGGCCTTTGACCCTATTTTTAAAATGTCCATACAGGATGCGAATGGCAACTACTATTATGCCAGTCAAAATGCCGTGGACGGAACATGGACGGTATCAACACAACCAACGATAAAATACCTTGATAACCTACCTGATGGATGGGCTGATACTACGATACAATGGGAGCGGGATACCAACTATCTCGGCATTTACCGCAGCCGCAGCGACCAGGGGTTTAAATTTTCTGGGAGCGCAAGGGCTATAATAAGCTATATCAGAAGTACGCAGGGCATAGTGGGTTATGGACTGCTTAATATTTACATTCTAAATTTTGACAGTAGCGGCATATCCTACCCTATTTTTTACGGTTCGGAACTTGATTTTAAAACCTATTCTGATAACAAACTCGCAAAACAGGTAGCTATAAACACGCTTGACGGGCAATTGTATAGATACCTGCAAAGTCGTGGGGATACGCAGTTTAATATTCCTATGTGGCTGAACATCGGCAGCGATTCAGAGCCGGAATGGGTGGTAAACGGGGATGCTGAATTTGTATGCCATTCGGGTATTAAGCTACTATACAACTCAACCTATGCAAGCAGCGCAACACCTTCAAACCTGCTTAATTTTAATAACGTACTTGGCTTTAATCACGGCAATCACGGCAGTATCCCCAATGACGGATACCATACTATTCCGAATATGGTGCCGTATAACATCGTTCAAAATAATGGCGCAACTACTTATATAGGCAATGATATTTTGCAGCCGTTTTTGATACAGGGCGCGCAGCATCAGGGCATAGACCAGCCGGAATTAAACTTTAGAGGGCCTAACAATAGCCAGCCCTATACCCGGCAGAATAATAGCATGAACAATCAGCTTGTCGGGCGGACACTTAGCATGTTTTGTTCGGTATCAGGTCAGATACACGGCGGTATAGATGTGGGGGGTACGGGAACGGGGCAGTTTTTGGGTTTTGTATTGTTTGAAATAGGCCCGGATGATGTATGCACTTTTGACCCTGCACACCCCGGACATTTTACCTATCAGACCATATTAAAAATACCGCTTCCTGATGGCGCAACAAGCGGTTATCTGCCCCCAAATATAGGAACAGCTCCGCCCGGAGTAACAAGCGGTTATTTCAGCAATTATAATGCACCTGACCGTGTAGCAATTACGCTGAATCAAAACAAAGTTTATGTTTTCGGTATTATTTATGACAACGATGCCGGAACTACAAGCGGCGTTAATGTTACATTTTCAGATTTAGGGTTTTCTATTTACAGCAATTACGATAGCGGCGCTTCGGGTGTTCCTATTCCTGCGCCATTATTGAATCCATCTGCGTTCCCGGCTATGCGCCTTTGGAATTTGTTACAGTTGCTTGCATCATATTTGCCCACAACAAATACAGATGGATATGGTTTCCCGCTACCTGTATCGTCATATTTTGAAGGTAAAAGTGATTTCCTTTATGCAGGCATAAGTGATCCTTCGCCAACGCCAGTTAAAGATGTAGTTCCTTCACAGATATGGATAACATCAGCATATGCTATACATGACCTGCAAGGCAACCCGTACATAACCATTTCGGTAAAGCAATTGTTCAATTTCTGCAAAAAGGTATTGGGATGTGGCATGGGTATAGAATACGATACGAGCGGCAACCCAACCATACTAAGGATTGAGCAGCTAAGTTACTTCTTTGACAATACGACCATGATACTCGATCTGGGGTATGATGTTACGGATTTAGTTATTGAGCAATCACAACAAAATTTAGGTTCTAACCTTAAACTTGGATACACCAAGGCGAATACGAATACAGATTTCGGAGTTGACCCTGTAGCGACTGAATTATACTTTAATACACCGGCTACGAATATTCCCGGCATAATGGATTTCGAGGAAAGCGATGTATTGGTTGAACAGTACGCAATAGAAAAACTGCGGGCGCAGACCGTAAGCCAGCCGGTAGGTACTTCGTATGACCCAGCCAACCCATCTACGGATAATCAAATAATAGCGTTATACTGTTCACCTTCGCCAACTATATCATTACCAGCAGCGGGTGATTTATACAATTTTCAGCCTTACAATCCGAATAATGATCCAGTGACGTGTGATGCTTATACGCCGGTGGTTTTCCCTAATGCTCAAAGTACAGACCCATCGGCGGCAAGTGCGCCTTATATCTTTGGCGCTTATTATCCCGACACTTATATAAATATGCCGTTATCCCCTGGTCGGGCATTGCAACGTGGTACAGGCCAATTATTGCATTCTGTATTAGATGAAATGGATAGCGAAAGCCTGACATTCAGGAATACAGGCGTAATGCAATACAATAATCAGGTGGTTAACCTTTCAGGATTGGAAAGTAATCTGGTTGTTGGCAGCGGGGCCGGAAATGTGACGACTGAATTTAAAGATGTGCCAATAAGTTCACTGCCAGCGCAATTGTTCAAACCAATTATCCTGCGTGTAAAATCAAAATATCCGGTCAATATGTACCAGATACTTAACAATAACCCTAACGGCTATGTTCGGTTTTTCTGGAACAATGATGATGGTTATGGTGCAAAGGAATACAAAGGTTTTATATCGAAAGTAACGCAAAGTGCAGCGACCAATGCACCGACTGAATTTGAACTATGGGCAACACCAGATACAATTATTTAAAAAATAAAAAAAATGAAAAGGATACTTTTTTTCTTATTGCTTCTGCCAATATTCGCTAATGCGCAGGTAAATTACGACAGCCTTTATACATCTTTGGATGTAAATTATTTTGATGTTCCTTATGGTTTTGTGAGGATAATATTACCCACCGATACACTAAACCAAACGAGGCAACAAAGAAATATAGCGGGCTCGACAGCTTTCTTTAATAATACCTTATTCGTGCATAACGGGAGTGCATGGACTTCACCCGGTGCTTATTCTGCGGGTTTTGGATTAGGGCTGACAAGTTCAAACGTTTTTTATGTGGACAGCAATAAGATAGTTACTTATTTTTCTTTGAATGATAGCTTAGCGAAGTATGCAACTCTAATAGATTTACACGATACCGCAATATCCCTACGGACATATACCGGACTGAATTTAGGTGATACAGCGGCGGTTTTACGCACTTATGCCACTTCGCAGATAAACGATACAGCAATTGCAATGCGTACCTATTTTAACACAAATATCAATGATACGGCTACGAGTGTGCGCAGTTACTCCCAAACAAACCTTGCTGATACTGCGAGCGCCATACGGTCGGCAATACCATCATTAACAGGTTATGCGACCACAACAGCATTAAACGACACAGCTATAAATGTGCGTAGTTATGTGGCTACAAATTTGGCTGATACAGCAACAATTTTGCGAGGGTTAATACCGACAGAAATTAATGATAGCGCAATAAACATACGGAGCTATACAGGAACTAATCTAACTGATACCGCAACAAGTGTAAGGGGATATTCACAAACAAACCTTTCGGATACATCAAGTACTTTGCGAACGTGGGCAAATGGTAAATTCAGCACGACAACCGGAACTGTAACGAGCGTAGGGGCGGTTGCCGGAACTGGAATAACAATAGGTGGTACTTCACCTATTACAAGTTCGGGGACTTTTACCATTAGCGGCACTGGTTCATTAACGGCCGGAACAGGTATAAGCGTAGGCGGTTCATTTCCGACTTATACCGTCACTAATACGGCGCCTAACCAAACAGTTTCTTTGAACGCAGGAACGGGCATATCTATCGGTGGCAGCTATCCGACATATACGGTTACAAATGCCTCTCCTAATCAAACTGTAAATATAGCTGCGGGTACCGGGGCCACTGTTACAGGTTCTTATCCATCATATACGGTTGCGGCCACTGGCTCTGGCGGCACTGTTACATCTGTTGGACTCGTAGCTGGAACTGGTATGTCGGTTACGGGCTCATCCCCGATTACAGGTTCGGGAACTTTTACTGTAGTTAATACATCTCCAGACCAAACAGTATCATTAAATGCGGGTAAAGGAATAAATGTTGCCGGAAGTTATCCTACGTTTACTGTATCCGGTACTGGTTCTTTAACTGCTGGAAGCGGAATAAATGTTTCCGGCTCTTTTCCGACATACACTGTAACAAATTCATCTCCCTCTTCTGGAGGCACTGTTACATCTGTTGGAATTGCTGCGGGAACGGGAATATCTGTGTCAGGTTCGCCTATTACATCCTCAGGTGTTGTTACTGTTACCGCTACTGGCAGTCTTACTGCGGGTACAGGCATGTCAGTGTCAGGATCATTCCCTACATATACGGTTACTAATACATCCGCCGGTGGAGGCGGTACGGTTACTTCTTTGCAGGTAGTATCCAACCTATCAGCATTTACGGTAACTCCGACATCGGCGGTTACAAGTACGGGTGTTTATAGCTTGGTTGCCGCTTCGACTAATAAACAATTGGTATTGGGTGACGGTTCATCAGGTATAACCAATTTTACCACATCTGGCGGAGAGGTATTAATGGGTGAGCATGTTTATTCGGCATCACCTTCCGCTCCATCTTCGGGTAGTGGCTTACCGTGGATGAGTAACGCAAACGGGCGTGATGAATTGCATATACTACCGCCATCGGGCTATAATGATTTCCCGGTACAGGCAGCGGTAAAACAAGAACGAATAGCACATATGATACCGACCCCATCAACGCTACTTTATGATGACTTTTATACCTCAAACATATCATCTGCGGGCACGCTTGCAGTAAATACAATATCTTATGATGCTACAAATCTTGCCCCAAACAGATTGTATTATAAGCTAACAGGAACGGCGGCTGGTAATGTATCTGTGGAGTGGCGATATTCTGGGGTTGGCGGAGATGCATTGATAGGCAATAATAATTATGGTGCCGGAAGTCAGTTAACTATATTGTGCTATTTGCCCGGCTATGTTTCTACTCAGCGTTTTTTTGCGGGGTTTACTTCTTCTACGGCGGCAATAAGTGCAAGCTCTGACCCATCATCAGTACTTAACATTGTGGGTGTTGGTAAGGATGCAGCAGACGGAACATTGCAAATTATGTTTAACAACGGATCGGGTACGGCCACTAAAGTAAATACCGGAATAACGCCAACCGTAAACGATGAATATATGATAGTGGTAACAATTCCGCCAAACGGTGCAAGTGAAACTGTTTACCTCGAGCGCCGTACTAAATCGGCAGTAACGACTTTCTCGGCAACTAATACGAGTAAGGTGCCGAGTGCGCAAACGCTGATGTATATGCATTTGTATAGCAACTCGGCGGGTGCAAGTACTGCTCCGGTGATTGCAGTTGGCAGGATAACAGACGAAGAATTTTATTAAAATAAAGGTTATGAAAGCTATATTATTGATTGCATCATTGGTATTTATCGGTCAGCGGGTGCCGATACAAACTACGCTCTGGACTAATGCGCAGATACCAGTTAACTACCTAATAGTAGATACCGCAAACCAAACTGACGAATCTATAGACCTGCGGTGGTATTTGTATAATGATACGCTGGTGGACTATGGGATGATACAGATAGGTGGTAACGACCTTATTAATTACAATGCTAACCCTGATAGTTTTATTGCTCCGTATGTATGTGGAAGGAAAGGGCTTGTAATGGAATGATATAAATTATTTCTACTAACTTTGTTTTACTATGTCGAATCCTATCGGTCTGTTTCCTGCTTCAAATTCAGTTTATATTAGTGATCCAACAGGATTGCCAGTATTAGGACAAAGCCCATTCGGGGTATATGGTATCCAAAATTGGATGTATCCGGCCAAGTATCAAAGCAAAGTTACTTTTGATGATAAAATGAATTTTATTGCCCATGTGCAAGGTGATGTAATTGGAGAGCAAAATTCAGATGCTAAAATGTATCTCTGCGATTATTACGACCCGAATACAGGCACATACAAGGTGATAGGATCGAGTATCTATAATACCACGGCGGGAAGTTCAGTAGATTTAAATTCAGCGCCTTATTTCAAAGGAAAACAGCAATTAGTAGGGAATAGTTATCTTAATCCACTATCAGCAGATAACGGGACACCTTTAAAAACATTTATGTGGGCGTTTTCCTTTACTGATTTAAGCCTATCTACAAGCGGGACATACTATTTGCTTGTTATGAATAAATTGCACTTGGATGAGCCTAATACTGATACTTATACCCCATATTTTAGTGAGCCAATGATGGTGCAAGCGGCATGGCCTAAAACATTACTATTCCAAAGCACATTTAATACAAATAAAAGCGATAACTGGAACATAGTAGTAACAGGATGGTGGAACGATTATAACCCTTCGACTCGAACAGGAACACAAACCTATACCCCGATATTTCAGAACAGGTGCGAAGGGTATGTGATTGACTACGACCCAAAGGCGGTTCAGGTAAGTTATCTCCAACAATCCTACCAAGCATTGCAGACATTCGGAAAATGGGTGAGGATGAAAACATTAAAAATAGGGGAACTGGAAACAGGTATCCCTCCGCATATTTTAGAGGCTATTTCTGCTCAAATACTGGCAGATACCTACTACATAAACGGGTATCCTTACATTAACTTCAATACATCAAATTCAACCCAATTAGGGGATATGTGGAAGTCCCGCAGGCCGAATGATGCTTACCCGTTATTATACGCATCAACAATGATTATGGAGAAGTATCAGGGACAGGCAGCGATAGTTACACCGCCGCCGCCAATACCTACCCGTTATTTTGACCCTGCTTCGTTTAGTCCCGGGTTTGCTTAATTGCAAGAATAGATTTGAGTGAGGCGGTAAGAACTAAAGTTATTCCCCCTTCCCCCAAACAAGGAAATAACTAAAGTGCTTACCAATTGCATTGAATGAGTTCTCGTTTCGGCAGGGCTTCCGGTGGTTAAAAGTTTTAGAAAAACCAATCGGAATTTAAAAGCAAAATCGCATGTTTACTGCTTATGCCTGTTTTGATCTTATCGGGAGGCAACGCAAATATAGTAAAAGGGAAAGCCCCAAAAAGTTCGAGGCTAATTGAGGCTTTAAAAGGTTTTAACCCTGTAAAACCCATATTATATGCCTCGAACACATACTATGGATTTGTAGAACAAAAGTAAAATCAAAAATTGAAACTACAAAATAATATTAGAGATATTGGATAAATTCCTACATTTGTATCAGAATTTACTCAATAAACCTATCAGATGAAGCACTTAATTACCTTGCTCTTAGTGAGCATTACAATAAGCGTTAATGCGCAAATATCCATAACTACACGCCTCGATAGCCTCAAAGCCATTAATGACAGGCAGATTACCACATCAGTACCTCCAAACCTTGTTTATCCTGTTCAGGTAGGATCAAAGACCGATAGCCTTTGCAATGTGGTGGCATCTTTAGTAGATACAGTAAACAGCATTGTCGGCACTTCACTTGGACTGCAAGCAGTTACCGCCACCCTCGATACGACCAATATCCCAATGACCGTAGGTAATGGTACTTACCAGAATGTTATTAGCTCAAACAACATATCAACACTTCTTAAATCGGGCGGCGTACTTGAAGATTATCTTGGAATGTATACTGGATCGCCAAGTTTATATTTAAAAGACAACTCCAGTTCAAACGGGTTTTTTATAAAGTCAGGGCCACTTACTTCAACAAGAACAGCGTATTTGCCCGATGAGCCATATTCCGGAAGTGGCGTACTTCGCAATACCTTTTTACTGCACTATTCCCAAAATTCGCTGACAATAGATAATCCCGGAACGGGCGACAGCAGCCGTGTTGATCCCGGCGTAATGAATACCTACGCACTGCCTATTTCAAGCTATTTGCTCAATGGTCAGTTATTCGCTAATGGTCTATTTTTCGGTCAAATCAACGCCGGACATACGCACCGGGATGGTATGACTGTTTATTTCGGGGCAGATGGGACAAATTACTATGATACGATAGCTAATAAAAGTGGAACATTTGCATTGAAAAGTGATATTATAGCATCCACGCCAACAATAACAGCAACATATATAGCTTATGGTGGCACTGTTAATCAACTTACTGGAAGTGCTGATATGTCATACGATGGTTCAACCGTAAATTTATCACCATCTTCCGTTCGTTCATTTTCACTTAGAAATGGTTCATTAGCAGTTGGGGATTTAGGGGCCGCAACAAATGGAGCAAAATTTAATTATACATGGAGTGGCACTCATTTATTCGCTTTATTTTCGGAAAATACAACCAATAATCAATTTTTTATTGTTAATCCAAATACTGGAATTTATGGATTAGGTGATGGTGTTAATAGTTCTACACAAGTTGGGAACGGTACGCAATTAGCATTAAATGATGCTGCGCAAACTGCCGGATTTGGGGATATGACAGCTTCTCATTCAGGAATGGTAGTAATTACCGATAATGGTGCATCAGATGTTTATGCGGGAGATTATTTTAATACCCACAATCATACCTATATGGATATTAATGATGGTGGAAAAAAAACAACTTTTAATTCCGGCACTACTACTGCGACTGGAGCGATAGCCTTTTCAGGTATGCAAGTAGCGACAACAACAGGAACGGTAACGATTGCTGCAAATGTTCGGGGTCTGTATTTAGACCCGCCTTCTTTACTTGCAAGTGCTACTATAAAACTTCCTACGGCGGTTGATGGTCAGGAAATAATAATTTTATTTGGAGGAACAATAACAAGCGGTGCAGTTGTTACTTCGCTTACTATTAATGGAAATGGCGGTACTTTGATTGGCACACCTGCTTCTTCTGCCGTTGCTGGTACTGTTATTCGATACAAATACCGATTAGCTAACACATCATGGTATCCTAACTAAATAAGAAGCCCTATGCAAAATACCCAAACACCTAATTTAATAGATTATATAATTCTCAACGTTTCCACTATGCCTAAACCGTGGTGGGATACTCTTTTGGCAGGGATAGTATATTGGTTGTGTATGATGTGCGATTTTATTTCACATTTCACTAATTTTGTATGCCTTTCGCCAGCATGGGGTTATGGCGCTAAGTTCGCAACATTATGCGGGGTTTGTAGCTATATGTACAAGATAGTAAAATGGATGCGTAAGACTGTAAAGGATTATAAAAATAAAAAATTAACATAACATGGAACAACCCAACAAATTAGAAATGGGAATAGCTAAATGGTTATTGGCCCGTATCAAAAGTAAAAGTCCTGCCCTCTATGCCAATATCAGCAAGATTGCAGCGGTGATAATAGCTATTACAGGCGGTTTTATAGCCGCTTATAACATTGGCTTGCCACATAGCGGCTACGATCATTTGCTTGGCATTATTGACAATATATGTGTGGTGGTAGGCGCTGCGGCTACTTCATTATTTGGAGTGGCTGTAACGACTACAACCGACCCGACACTTATTGAACGTAAGCCAACAGTTGACACTTCAAACCGTGGAAATGATACCAACTGAACTGATTAAAGCACTGATAGTTTTTGCCGCCTTATGCACTATTGGCGTATGGGGAAATTGGTATAAAAATAGGCATTTTAAACAATAAAAAATAAATAGTATGAAATTCGACATAACATTAATTCCGACTGAAATACAGACAGTAGCGGAAAAGTTCGCAAAACTGACACAGGAAGTAAAAACCGCCTTACAAAGCAATGCGGGTATTGTAGTTGAGGAAATCCTTTCAAAGTACTATCCTGGTATTGGGGTTTTAGAGCCTGAAATTATCGCTCTTTGCAATACGGCTTTAGCTACATGCCAGAAGATACAGGCAGAGGATTGGACAGGTGTTACAGCACGTTTGCAGCGCCTTGTAGCTGATTGCAGCAATGTAATGACGGGTAATACTCACGGGGTGAGCAAATGTATTGCATGGGTAGAAGTGGTTATCCGGGATATTCTCGATAGCACAGCAACGAACTAAAACTAACTGGGCAAGTAGAGTGGACATGGGGATGCGAACTGCGAAAGCCCGGTTTTTCTAAAAATATTAGTTATGGCAGATTTTATGAACGCATTGCCCTATATCCTTCAAAATGAAGGGGGCTATACAAATAACCCATCTGATACAGGGGGCGAAACTTATCGGGGAATTTCAAGGGTTTATAATCCCAACTGGATGGGTTGGCCTATTGTTGACAGCCATAAGCCTTTAAACGAAGGTGAAATAATCGCAGATGACAATTTGAATGTGCTTATCAACCAGTTTTATAAATCCTCATGCTGGGATCAAATACTTGGCGATGGTTGGGATAATAATAATGCCGCTGTGTACTTGGTTGACTTTTATGTAACTGCCAAGCACAATGCCGTTAAATGCGTTCAAAGGGTGGTAGGGGCTACCCCTGATGGTTTATTTGGTAATGCTTCATTAGAAGCCGTTAATTCATTCACAGGTGATTTACTTGCATCATTAAGGGATGCGAGGATAAATTACTACAATGAAATAGGGACTGGTAGTAATTCCGTATTTTTGAAAGGCTGGTTAAATCGGGCTAATAGCATGTACGATAAACTATCTACTTCATAAATAAAGATGTCCATTAGTTTTGATTTGGGCTTTCCTTTTTTAAGGAGAGCCTTTTTTTATTGTGGAATTAGTTTTACATTTGTTTCAAAATAGTTTCTATGGAGATAAAAGTAATAGCCGTTGATGTGCCACATAATGCTATCAATTATCTCATTTATGGAGATAGGCATTTCTTAGGTTGGTACAGTAGAGGGGAAATGAAATGGAATGATGACAGCCATGTGAAAGTAACCCTAAAAGACCTTCAAAACATAGTAAATGCACTCGAAAACTTATAAAATAAGGTAACTATATACTTATTTAACCTAATCATTTTTTAACCAATAACTAAAAACAAAACAATGCAAGAATTTATCTCAAAGTATGAAGAAGCCTGCGCCTTCCTGAAGCGCGGAACAGAAAGGCCGGATGTATCAAAATATTCCGAAAAGAAGCAGCGCCGCCTGAACGCTGACCATGATCTGGAAACGATACTGGAGGCAAACAATATGATCGCTAATGACGGGAAACCTTGGGAGGCGAACCTTTCCGACACCGACAAAGAAAGATGGTATACCTGGCACAAGATCATACCTGACCCCAAAGCAGATGGCGGCTTCCGGCTGGCGTTCTTCGCATCCTACTGCGTCTCTGCGTACGCGTTTCTCGGTGCCCGCCACGCGGCCAAAACGAAAGCGTTATCTGATTTTATGGGCAGGGAATGTATAGACCTATACCGTGATACAAAGAGTTAAGTAATTGGGTTGTGAGCGGAAAAGGGCAAATGCTTTCAGGTTATTTTAAAAAAAAGTTTTCAAAAATGTTTCAAGTTTCAAAAGTTTGTGGTATCTTTGTATCAACAAAACAAAACGATATGAAAAAGACACAGAAATTTGTACTTGATACGCCAATAATTGACAAGTACCATAAGAACAAATTACTTGGTTATGCCCGCATTGAAGGGGTTGGGTATTCAGATCAGAACTATGCCGAAGATTGGCTTAATGGTGAATGTGAGCCTGACAGCATATTCAGTTTTGATATTGATACCGTTTACTTTTTAATAGATGGTGTTACTACCCGTGAAACTAAGGCGTATAAACTTTGCAAGGCTTTAGGAGACAGTTTAGCAGACATTATAGATGCTGCGGTACTTGCCCACATGGTTTACATTTTCAGCGAAGAATATGCACAGGAATTGGCAATGAAGCCAGAATTGGAACATACAGACATTAACCAAGATTAATTTTAATCACTCACAAAAACAATGAACATGAAAAACGTAAGAAACAATCCCGACCAATATCCGATAGACAGCAATAATCGTTCATTCAACAATGATCAGTTAGCATTTATCGGTAATGCCGAAGAAGTAGGCAACATTGAATTGCATTTAGAATCGCTTGGATGCACCGATATTGAAATTGGCAAAACCTACATAGACTTTGAATATCAAGGGGAAACCTTACAGATAGATAGAAATGCATATACTCATGGTTGCACAATGAAGAAAATACTTAATAATGCCTACAAATATACATGCTGTGGCGACCTGATAGAATACGATGGGGATAGTGATATTTGCCCTACTTGTAAAGAACATTGTTAACCTTTGTTTTTGTGATGTGAAAAGAGAGCCGTACCAGCGATGGGCGGCTTTTTGAGGCAAAAAAACTTAATTATGGAAAACAGAGAAATCAAAGTACGTGCATGGCACGAATTGAATAAAGAAATGGTTTATCCAAAAGTAGCCAAATTATCCAGCGGTGATATTCTTAATCGCTTTTCTCCAGAGTGGATTATGGAATATACAAATCTCACCGACAAGAACGGGAAGGAGATTTATGAAGGAGATATAATAAAAGCATCCACTAAAATATTGGAAACTTTACAAGTTCATACAGGATATGTTCAGTTTGGTAAATCCAGTTTTGTCCTTCATTATAAAATATGGAATGGCAAAATATTAATTAGGCGACTTTCTGCTTATGCTAATTTTGAAATAGTAGGGAATGTTTATGAAAATCCTGATTTGATTGATTAAACTTATAAACATTTAAAAAGAATTTTATTTTTGTTTCAGTATTTATTTATATTTGCAGTATGACAACGACAAATAACAAGACCAAACGTTTAGGAAAAACAGTCAATAAGGACATGGCAGACCGCTTTCCTTTGACTATTTCAAAAGACCTTTTCATCTCATGGCAGAAGAACAGAAGGGCCGGAGATGCCACGCAAATGATAAAGAAGATAAAGGTATCCCGTCCTATCTTGGACAGGGCATTGAACTATGGCAATGTAAAGAGCGATAAACTGACAAAAGACATTACCAAGTTCTTTGCAGACCGTATCGCTGCTGAAAGTGCTATGGTTAGAGCATTGGAGGTTGAAGGGGCTTAAATCAATTTATCCAGAACATAAAAATCAAAAACAAATGGCACAAGAAACAGAATTTGAAGTAATCCAGGTTGAGCAGAAAGATACAGCCTTGTATCTCTTAACTAAAGCCGAAATAGACACATCGGTATCCACGGCAAGGGCTTATCCCCGTTCTTTGGATAAGTTCCAAAAAAAGGCAATGAGCATGGCTACATTATCGGAAGATATAGCGGCCTCATGTTCCTACGCTTTACCACGATCAGGAAAGGCTTTAGAAGGGCCAAGTATCCGCCTTGCAGAGATAGTAGCAAGTGCCTATACAAATGTCCGTTACGGTGGCAGGGTAATCGCCAATGATGGTAAATACATCACAGCGCAGGGGATATGTGTTGACCTTGAAAACAACGTATCTGCAACGGTTGAAGTATTGCGCAAGATTACCGATAAAAACGGTATTACCTATTCACAGGATATGCAGGTAGTAACCGGAAATGCTGCGATAGCGATAGCGGTACGCAATGCCATCTTTAAAGTCATTCCTTCGGCGCTTATCGAGGAAATATACGACAAGGCAAAGGAGGTGGCAAGGGGAACGGCTGAAACACTTGTAGTAAGACGGGATAAGGCCGTAAATTACTTTCGTGGATTGGGTATTACCGATAAGCAGCTTTGCGACACATTAGAAGTGGTGGCAATTAACGATATTGATATTGACAAGCTGCAAATACTTACTGGCATGAAAGCCTCGATAAAGAACGGGGAAACCACCTTAAAAACGCTTTTCGAGCCACAAGGTGAGGCAGAGCAGACCAAAAAGAATGAGGATGCAAAGAAGGCCACCGATAAGATTGCAGAGGAATTGCTGAAAGGGGATAAGAAAAAATAACAATAACATTCTATGAGGCGATTATCAAAAAGATTATGTTTGCTCTATAAAGAATTTTCATTTTTAACCAACAAAAAAACCAAACAAAAAAGCATGAAAAAGTTTGCCATCAAGCCGCAGTTTGCCATCGCCTTTATTTTCGCAGGCGTATTCGCTGACACAGAAAAAGCCATTGAAGCATATGCGCCGGGTTCCGGGGCTGTAAATGCCGCTAACATCACGGAAACAACCGTAGAAAACGAAACTGGTACAGTATCCACCCTTACCTTCAATGATGCCAATGGCACTACACAAACAGCCAAGATCGGGGATGCTCTTGTGGTTGCAACAAACACCGATGGAAGTATTGCAACAAACACCGATGGTAGCCTGAAAGGTTATTTGCTGGTACTGGCCGCAGATCAGAAAGGACAGGACTGGACGGATACCGGCGATACGGTTGCGCCATTCGGAGCAGTATCTACGCAGTAAGCACAATCCCAAAGAGTAAGAGAAAGCCCGGCTAAATGTCGGGCTTTTTTAATTAGTCTAAATAATATTTCAAAAAAGTTTCAAAAATATTTCTTTATCTGGAAAATAGTTTTTAGTTTTACAGCATCAAATTATTTATTCACTTTAAAAACGTTTAAAAATGAAAATTACAATTGATTTAGAAGACCTCATGTCCGACTTAACGGCGGATGGAATTGACGGAAAATTAAAGGATGAATTGGTAAAGAGCGTTATAAACACAACGGTTTACCAAATCAATCAAGAGATTAAAAAGAAAGTAGATGACCAGATTCAAAGGGAAGTAAAAAATGCCATTGAAAATGAAATGATTTTTACTATCAGGAAAGAGGTAGAAAAGATAATCCCTGTTTCTAAAATTAAGAGTGCAAAAAGCCCCTACACTGAAATAACCATTGCTGAATACATCAAGGAACAATTCATTAATAATTCAGGATGGGCATCCCCTTCATCTACAATAGAAAAACTTTGCAAAGGTTTTGCAGATGAAATGAAGAAACGATACGATATAATGTTTGCTGCGCAGATAGTGAACAAAATGCATGAAAACAATCTGCTAAAGGATGATGCAATTTTAAAATTGCTTGACACAAAATAACCATCCTGTTTCCTGAAACGTTCAGGCTTCGCCCCGGTCTCGTAAATGAGCCGGGGTTTTGAGGTGAAAAAAAACAAAAACATCATAACAATGAAAGAACTACTAATATCATTAAACGCTTGCGAAGATGCAAGGATATGGGCTGCTGATAAAAATTGGCCTAAAATATTTGAAACATGCCATCGTGGGGATTGGCTGTTGTGGCTTTTCAAAAAAACTAATTCCGGTGATTTAAAATTACTGACATTAGCGAAAGGTCATTGTGCTGCCACAGTGAAACATCTTATAAAGGATAAGCGAAGTATCGCCGCCGTTGAAGCCGCTATAAAATTCGGAAATGGTGAAATAAGCAGGGATGAATTAAATGCTGCTGCTGGTGCCACTTATGCTGCT
>Ga0208506_1000234_pt1 | contig 21286 bp, 31 predicted proteins | sample CryBogCBH29Jul08_FD_184616 | JGI IMG/M metagenome (GOLD analysis project Ga0208506, IMG submission 184616) | Freshwater microbial communities from Crystal Bog, Wisconsin, USA - CBH29Jul08 (SPAdes) | ecosystem: Environmental > Aquatic > Freshwater > Lake | place: Crystal Bog, Wisconsin, USA... | reverse complement strand
GATAAAGCCGGGAATAACCGCCACAACGGAAGCGTGATGCAAAGCGCTGCACTCTGGCGGCAGGGCAAATGCAAAAGCAGCTCAGCAGTAAGCCTGCATCGCCTGACAGAACGTGCACACCGGCTTTATGAGCAAGGGGTCACAGAAAAGAGGCTCCGGCAGTACGTTACCCGATGGCACCGCTGGCTCCATGGCGGTTTGGATGGTTTGGCAGCATACAAAGGCGGTGTCACAAAATACTGGGTCTATGACTTGAAAAATCTGCACATCACCGAAGCCATGGTACGTAGCTGATGCCAGAGCGGTTTATGACCACTCCGGCATCGTGAAGGTTACCTGGTAAATAATGTGCCCCACTATCGGGGTTTGCCGGAGGTATGGTATCATTCAACAGTTTCTCCTGTCTACTCTGGCTCCTCAACCAAAACATTTTCGACCCCGCCCGCAACTCGATCTAATTCTTCGTAACTCAATTCACTATTTACTTCTTTGATCTCTGTTTCGGTAAACACGAACCCAGCGTCGCTGGCCGCAGCAAGCCTTGCATCAACATCTTTAATTGCCATAATGCGGTCACGAAACGCTTCGTCCGACTTTATCTTCTCGATAAACGCTCTTGCCTGATCAAGTGACATGAGGGCCTCCTTAGGTTGGGGTTGGGGTAATGAATTAATCACTTGCAAGTTACGTATCAACTGAAGAAATTGCAAAAGCAAAGAGCTGTGCACTCCGCCCTCCGGGCTCCATTTGCGCAACCCGGCTTCCGGCCGCCAGTGCATGCTCAGCAGTAAGCCTGCATCGCCTGACAGAACGTGCACGCCGGCTTTATGAGCAAGGGGTCACAGAAAAGAGGCTCCGGCAGTACGTTACCCGATGGCACCGCTGGCTCCAGGATGGTTTGGCAGCATACAAAGGCGGTGTCACTAAATACTGGGTTTATGTCCTGAAACGGCTCCACATCACCGGAGCCATGGTACGTACCTGATGCCAGAGCGGTTTATGACCACTCCGGCATCGTAAAGGTTACCTGGAAAATAATGTGCCCCACTATCGGGGTTTGCCGGATGTACGGTATCATTCAACAGGTTCCTAACCATTGTAATAGACCCGGATCGCATAATCGCACATACACGCCCCCCCTGCCACGCGATCTAATTCATCATCATTCAATTCACTATTTACTTCTTTGATCTCTGCTTCGGTAAACTCAAATCCTGCATCTCTGGCCGCAGCAAGCCTTGCATCAACAGCTTCAATTGCCATAATGCGGTCACGAAACGCTTCGTCCGACTTCATCTTCTCAATGAACGCTCTTGCCTGATCAACGGACATGAGGACCTCCTTGGGTTGGGGTTGGGGTTGGGGTAATGAATTAATCACTTGCAAGTTACGTATCAACTGAAGAAATTGCAAAAGCAAAGCACTGTGCACTTCGCCCTGCCGGGCTCCATTTGCGCGGCCTGCTTGTGTCAGTGCATGCTCAGCGGTAAGCCTGCATCGCCTGACGGAACGTGCACGCCAGCTTTATGAGCAAGGGGTCTCAGAAAAGAGGCTCCGGCAGTACGTTACCCGATGGCACAGCTGGCTCCATGGCGGTTTGGATGGTTTGGCAGCATACAAAGGCGGTGTCACTAAATACTGGGTTTATGTCCTGAAAGCACTCCATATCACCGAAGCCATGGTACGTACCTGATGCCAGAGCGGTTTATGACCACTCCGGCATCTTAAAGGTTACCTGGTAAATAATGTGCCCCACTATCGGGGTTTGACGGAGGTACGGTATCATTCAACAGCTTTCCTTAATGCTAACCCATCAAATTCCAACCGCACGTCGGTCCCCCACCAGCCGCGACTCGATCTAATTCATCATCATTCAATTCACTATTTACTTCATTGATCTCTGCTTCGGTAAACACAAACCCAGCATCTCTGGCCGCAGCAAGCCTTGCATCAACAGCTTCAATTGCCATAATGCGGTCACAAAACGCTTCGTCCGACTTCATCTTCTCGATAAACGCTCTTGCCTGATCAACTGACATGAGGGCCTCCTTGGGTTGGGGTTGGGGCAATAAATTAATCACTTGCAAGTTACGTATCAGCTAATGTAATTGCAAAAGCAAAGCGCTGTACACTTCGCCCTGCCGGGCTCCATTTGCGCGACCTGCTTACGCTCGCAAGGGCCTCATAACCAGCATTGGCGGTGCTGTGCTGCTCTCTTGCGGCAAGTAAGCGGCGGGCAATAGCGAGTGCAATTATATTCGGCAATGGAAGTTAGTAGCAGGTTGGCAGCGGTGGCAGCGCAGCGGGTTGGAGAGTTTATGACCACTCCGGCATCGTAAAGGTAGCCTGGAAAAGCATGTGCCCCACTATCGAGGTTTGACGGAGGTACGGAATCATTCAACAGCTTAGCTGATCTACCTACCACCTCCACGTGCACCTCGACCCCCCTGCCACGCGATCTACTTCTTCATCATTCAATTCACTCTTAACTTCATTGATCTCTGCTTCGGTAAACACAAATCCAGCATCGCTGGCCGCAGCAAGCCTTGCATCAACAGCTTCAATTGCCATAATGCGGTCACGAAACGCTTCGTCCGACTTCATCTTCTCGATAAACGCTCTTGCCTGATCAACTGACATAAGGACCTCCTTGGGTTGGGGTTGGGGTTGGGGTAATGAATTAATCACTTGCAAGTTACGTATCAGCTGAAGAAATTGCAAAAGCAAAGCGCTGTGCACTTCGCCCTGCTGTGCTCCATTTGCGCAATCCGGCTTCCGCCCGCCAAGGTCTCATAACCTGCATTGGCGGTGCTGTGCTGCTCTCTTGCGGCAGGGTAATAGCGAGTGTATGGCTATTTTTTTTGCGCTTGAGTTCCTCGACAAGGCCCTGTATGTCAGGTCCCTGTCGCAAATCAGAGATTTTCTGAACAGCCTGTAGCTGCTTTGTTAATGCAGAGTCTGGCATAGCTGCTATGGCCTCATATGCAATGTTAAGCGCCTCGTTTTTTTGACATAACCCAGTACAGTTGAGACCAACAGGTTGCAGGCTCCAGCTATGGCCCGCAGACTTAAATGCTTGTCCAGACGAAGCCGGTCGATTTCACAAATTGTTCTCATGGTTTTTCTTCTGCCTTGTCGTTGCATAGCCCTCCGTTTTGGTTGAAAAAACGATCAGGCTACAGGATACGTCATCCTGCAGAAGAATGATGAATGGTTTTCCGGAGACTTCGAACACATTTTCCGCTGTGAGTAAAAAAGTGTTCGACCTTTTCCGGAATTACTGTTCGACCTTTTCCAGAATCAGTGTTCGAAGTTTAGCGGATTTTTTGTTCGAAGTTGGCCCGATCCGACGCAAGAGCCTCACCACACCCGGTTCCGCTCCCCCTAACATCCCCCCAAGAAAGCTATCTCAGCAATTCAACATTTCAAAACACTGCCAGCTTGCGACTTTCGTCTCAGTTTACTTTTGCTTGGCTCCGACAGGTTCTGTGGCCATTCCCGCAGGCAGGGGGAGGACTTTGCTGACCGACAAGTCCAGCGGGCAGTCCAACGTTTCCAGTTGGCGCGAACAAAGCCAGAGATCATCGTGTTTCACAAGCTGAAATTCCACCTTCGCCGAGGACATCGGAAACCAATTTGCCCGGTAGGTCGCGCTGCAGGTGATGATTTGGATCAGGATCCTCGCAGAGTTCGGTGATTGCTCAATGAAGTAGAGTGGCGAGATGATGTGTCGGCGTTCGATCCCGTCGGCGTTGAGGTTTTCGAACCGCTTAGCCATCATTTTGCCAAAATTGTCGCGTCCCTCGATCTTGATGGGGTTCAACCCCGGCAAGCGGTATTCAACCGAGAATTCCGGAGTGAGATTGGAGACCAACTGCTTCAGGTTCTTCTCGTCCAACCCGTTGGTCATAGCCATAATCACGTTCGTGATCGCGAAACGGTCTGCGGCGTTGAATTTGGTGTGCCCGGCCTGCATGGAGTTGTCGGTAGCCGGGTTTGCATCGGCGGTCGCAGATGCGGTACCCAAACCAGTTTGAAGGAACACGCCGCATGCCAGTAAGCAGAAGATTCGATAAATAAGTGTTGTGCCGATAGCTTTTATTAAACGCATGTTCTCTCCTTGGTTTTTGCGCTCTAACATTGTGTAGACTGAGCCATCTAATTCGAAAAAAGCGGATAGTTCCTCTCTGTATAAAACGACTTTAAAATCGCAATATCAAACGACCTATAATATTATTTCAAAATAATATAAAACAGATATATCCATGATCATCCCGGTTTATACTGATCAGCCTGAAACGATACAAACCTGAAAAGAGCAAGTCATTGCGTATTGCCTGACCTCGGCAATCTTCGCAAAGCGCAATACATCAAAGTGGGAATGGTTCCGGCCTGCGGGCAATGTAGCATCTTGCGGCTGGTTAACTGAAATGCGGTTTAGGCGATTTGGTATAACGCAAAGACGGCGTCACTAATACTCGGTCTATTTCGTGAAACATTTGCACATCAAAGGTGCTACGGTACTCAACTGATGCCCGGGCAGTTTATGACCACTCAGGCATCAGTTGATGAAGCTTTGCAAAAATAAACCCCACTATCAGTGGTATACTGGAAACGCAATCACTATTTGCAACTCGACATTTGCAAAACTTTAAACAAAAGCCAACCCCCCCCGGCAGCCTGGTCAAGATCATCATCACTCAACTCACTCTGGACTGATTTAATTTCTGCTTCGGTAAACTCAAATCCTGCATCGCTGGCCGCCTCAAGCCTTGCATCAACATCTTCAATTGCAATAATGCGATTGCGGAATGCCTCGTCCGACTTCATTTTCTCGATGAATGCTCTTGCTTGATCTAATGACATAATATTTTTATTGGGATGTGGTTAAAAACTGATCTCTTCACTTGAAATTTACATGTCAGCTGTTGCATTTGCAAATGCAACCCAGTAGTTTCCGGTTCTTAATTAAGAAGGCCTGAAAACTCTTAAAAAACGGTATTATTCATACCTTATTCGATTGACGTTAGTCTTTTTCATAACCAAGCCATATCCCCCGATGAACTGGTCACGGTACAACACACTTTTTCGGTCAGAAAGGTTCGGAAATTTCATGTATAACGCCCTCTCGAATACGCTTCTTGAGCTCGAAGATGCGCATTACAACGCTTTAGAGAATTTGCGAAATGGCAAAAGCAAATCCGGATCGATCATCGAAGGCGATTTTCTGGCGCTGTTGCGGAAAAACAATATGGTGATTGAAAAGGGTGAAGAAGAGCAGTTGCTCCTTGCCCGGCAGTACCTGCGACACGCAGCTTGCTTTGATACATCACGCCTTGGGCTCACCATCTGCCCGACCCTGCTTTGCAATTTCCGATGCCTCTATTGCTTCGAGCACAGCCAGGCAGACTCATCCGTGATGACGCCCGAAACCATTGATCGGCTTATACATTTCATCAAACGGTACAAGGATATAAAGCATCTCTCCATCGCCTGGTATGGCGGAGAACCCCTTCTTGCGTTTGACGTTATATGCGACATTACCGCCAAAGTCATGGCCCTTGATCTCGATATCGATGAATTCGGCATGGTTACCAACGGCTATCTGCTCGACTCCAAAAAAATTGCCCGTCTCAACGATCTCAATATAAAGACCATCCAGATAACCCTCGATGGCCCTGAAGAGGTACACGATACCCGACGGGTTCTTGCCGGAGGCGGTCCAACCTTCCAGCGCATCATCAAGAACATTGATGCTCTCATGAACTCTGACTACAAAGGCAGCTGCGCTATACGCGTCAATATCGACAAAACCAACCAGAAACAGTTTATTGCAATGCAAATCGCGCTTCTTGAGCGCTACAAGGGCAAAAAGCTCACAGTCTATGCCGGCCACGTTAACACCAGCAACGGTCATCCGTTCGAGCAATCGTGCAGCCTCAACCTCCAGGAGTGGACAGACTTCACCTTCGAGCAGCACCAGGGCAAAAGCCATGCACCTACAGCAAACTTCTACCCCTCCGGCAACCTCGACAGCGTATGCGTGGCCACATCCCACCAGGGTTTTGTTGTCGGCCCTGAGGGAGAACTCTACCAGTGCTGGGAAGATGTCGGCACGCCCGTCATGGTTGTGGGCAATATCCATGAAGAGGAGCCGATTACCAACCCGGTTCTTCATGCACGATACTCGATCGGTACTGATGCGTACAATGACCCAGATTGCCGCGAGTGCAACGTCTTGCCCATCTGCGGCGGCGGATGCGCCAACAAGCGTTTGCGGGCTAAACAGTTCGGAGAAAAGGGACTTGAGTTCTGCTCAGCCTACAAAGATAACCTCACAACATTCCTCGAAGCCTATATCGACACATTCCGAAGCAGGGAGATCTGCGAGGCAGTGCTGAGCCCGAAATCCGCATGTGCAAACGAACTTGGATATCGACTCATTTCGCCGGAGAAAAAGAAAGCGGGCGAAGAGATAAAGCCGGGAATAACCGCCACAACAGAAGTGTGATGCAAAGCGCTGCACTCCGCTTTGCGGGGGTGCTATGGCGGCATGCCCGGCGGAGCATTATGTACCAGTTGTTTGTTTTTTAAAATTAACAGCCTGCCAACTGTAATAATGTTGATAGCGTTGTTAAACGGCAATCAATGCTGGGATAATTAAATGCGTTTTCGAACACAAATTCGCACAACTGTTCGCATAGTGGTCGTTCTTCTGTATTAAGAGAACAAAACTCCCAATGATATTATCTCTCTCAACCCCTTGTATTACGAACAGAAAGAGGGTTGTGCTTTTTTTTTAACGCTTTTATGGTATAGAATTTGGACTAAGAACAATGACAGGACTTTACCAGCACTATGGTAAAATGATGATTGCTGAAATGCCACAACTCACTATACTGATCTGTCTGCCAACTCCAGAATGCCGACTCATATAAACAGGAACTGTGATTTTGAAAAAGAGTAAGGAATATGCGGTTGAGCGGTCTGAGTTACGGCAGTGGGCTGCGGAGCAGTTGAAAAACAGCGGTTTTGCTTATGATTTACCGAGTTCTGCAGCAGAGTTGCAGCGTGTTGTGCAAGAGTTCTCGATTCACCAGATTGAGCTTGAAATGCAGAATGAAGAGCTCAAGAACTCAAGGAATGAACTCCAGAAGGCGCAGAAGCGCTATGCTGATTTGTATGATTTTGCGCCTGTAGCCTATATGAGTATAGCCCCTGACAACACAATACTGGAGGCAAATCTTACCGCTGCCAGGTCGCTCTTTTGTGAGCGTTCTCATCTCAAGGGTGCATGCTTTGGCAGCTTTATTGCTCAGGCTGGCCTTTCTGCATGTAATAGCATGGTACATAAGGTTTTCCAAAGCAAAACATTGGAAAACAGTGAACTGATGTTCAGGGGGGAGATTTCCGCCTTGATGCCATCATCAGCGACAATCTTCAGGAGTGCCGCCTTACACTAACTGATATCAGTGTTCAGAAAAAAATGAGAATGTATAAAAAGTCCCTATCGAGAAGTCATCAGGAGACGATTCATGCTCTGGCATCAATGGTTGAGATGCGGGATTCCTATACAGCAGGTCATCAGAAACGTGTTGCTGAACTCTCGGTAGCCATTGCCAAAGAACTTCATCTTTCTGCAAGCGAAATAGAGGGTTTGAATTACTGCTCAATCCTGCATGATATCGGAAAATTTAATATACCCACAGAGCTATTGGTCAAGTCGACCTCATTGACGGAACCTGAAAAGGATATGTTACGCAATCATGTACAGACGGGCTATGATATCCTTAAGGGTATTCACTTCCCGTGGCCGATAGCCCAAACAGTGCTGCAGCACCATGAGCGCCTTGACGGAAGCGGTTACCCCAATAGGCTCAAAAGCGAGAATATCAGAAAAGAAGCAAAGATTATTGGGGTATCCGATACTGTAGAAGCTATGATCGGAGCAAGGCCATACAGGCCAGCGTTTGGTATCGACAAGGCACTCCGGCATATCCAGCATGAAAGCGGTCGGTTGTTTGACCCGGTTATTGTTGATATTTGTGTTAAGCTCTTTTATGAGAAGAAGTTCATCTTCTCAACCAGACCAGCCTCAGAAACGATTATTGCACTTGAAGGTGCAGGGTACGGAGAAACGTTATAACTCTCTGTAAAGCCCATGCAACATTTACAAGTCTTTTAAATTTCAAGTTGGAGTCTGTGGCTCGTTACAGGGTTCTCAGCAAGGGCGGCAGTTGCTACTGCTCCCAGTCCCTATCCACCGATAACCACGCTTGCCAAAGCGCCTAACGCCAAAGGTGCGCCAATCAAGGGCAGAAGCATGGTGGTCTTTTTTATACCATCCGTTATCCCCGGCTCAACGTTCAGGTTCTCTTGAAACATTGCAGTAATCAGATTACCACGTTATAGAACAAGTGTCGCTCTCATTTTTCCTCAACTCCTCCAATCCTTGCCGGACTTCAGCTGCAGTGCAACTATACCCATGCGCAAATATCTGCTCCATACATTCCGCCATATTCTCTGTCGCCATCAATTTAGCGCGAAACGTACCGTCAGCTTTCATTCTGGCTACTAAAGCCTGTAAATCATGCTGTGCCATACCTTTCAATCCTTGAAACGTGACTCAATATCCTTAGTCGGCTTTGCAAAACCAGCCGCTTTCGGTGAAGAACCTTTGAAGACGGATGAGGATGAACCCCCATAAAGAAAAGGGTAAGCATTGACGAGTAAACGCTTAGTTCCTTTCCCTACATTTTCAAGGTAATCGCCAACAGTCCACCACGTGCCATCAATATAGGTTTCAACTAATCTGCCATAGGCTTTTCCCCAGTCAGTAAAAACTCCTGATAAGTTGCTCATGGGAAATGGTTTTATGGGTTATGCTGACTGTACAGGATTCAATTCTTCTTTGTTTAAAGTAACCGGCTCTTTCTTTTCAGCACCAGGCAACATTTTGATAATGGCTTCACCGGAAGAAGTGACGAGCTCTCTTCCTTTGGGGCCTAGTACCAGTCCTGCAGCTGCAACTCCTATACTACTTATGGCAATACCGGTTAATGCATGCAAAACCAAAGGGAGAGTTAAAGGAATAGCCAAGGGAGCCAGTTGTACAATGCCTGTCATCCCCGTTTGAGGTGCCGGATTTGTCGGGATTACTACTGTATTTTCTTCAGGCATGGCAGGGGAAGCTTAATGGTTATAAAACAAGTACCCCGTCCGTAGTTGCGGCAAGATGCTTGTTTTGTGAAAGTGTACTTTACTTTTTCGGAGCAATAGCTGAAGTGACATTCTGTACTGCATGGCCTAACGTGTTGGTTGCGCTGCCTACAAGGTCAAGAGCACTCTTCCCAAGAGGTTCAATAGCCTGAATAGTACCTTTAATCCCAGTTGTAAACAGTTCAAAAGATTGCTGCACCAATGAACTACCTGCATTCACAAGATTGGTGATAGCACCACCGAGATCGTTTGTTTCGTTTGCCATGGTTATTTTTTATTAGGGTTAATAATAAAGGTTCAACAGTAAAAATAGTAGCCGCTACTAAACACCCTTAACGTAAAGTTAGGTTATTTTCATCAAACCCACCAACAAAATAAATACGCCATCTCGCAGTCCCAAATGCCTACTGCCAACTGTTTGCGGGCTCTCTGGTGAGCTGAGCGGCGTCGTGCAGGCAGTCCGCTGCAAGCCTAGCATCAATAGCTTCAATTGCCATAATGCGGTCACGAAACGCTTCGTCCGACCTCATCTTCTCGATGAACGCTCTTGCAGCAAACTTTACTGTATACCTTCCCATAACTGCTTTACATCTTTTACCTCTCTTACTCTACCAGCAGCAATATCCTCCTCGGCTTCTTTAAGAGCCTCCAGCAACTTAGGATTGGAGAAATACTTATCAGTATCACTTATTTTTTTGCTGGTGCAATTTCAGAAGTCTCTGTCCTGCCGCACTGGACAATAACACGTTCCTTATTGGCTAAGTTCAAGTATTTCCTTAGGTTCTTGCGTAACTCTGTTGTACTTATCGCTATCATGATTATCTCCCCTGCGTTGTATTACCTTATATTGTACAAAGTTTACAGACTTTTCAGTTATGAACATTCAATAGCTATAGCTTCTGGATGTGGCCATTTTATTGTTGCAAGTTCATTTCATCGATATCTCTTCAATCTTGATCTCAGCAAAAACTATTTTTTGGCAAACGAGATTGAAAGCCTTAAAAAGAGAAATAATCAAGTCGAAAATGGATGTATAAAGGCTGCAACTGATGGCAAGGAACTATAAAGGCCTTATTTCTGTACAGGAATATTATGAAAAAACAATAATACCATGACCTCAAGTGCTCGGTATTTATAAAATAGCATTCAAGCTTCTTGTCAATGACAAGACGAAGTTTCTCGCCTTGTTGATAGGAATTACGTTTGCTGTATTCCTCATGACCATGATGACCTCTATGTTTGCAGGCATTCTTAACAGGTCAGCGTCACCAGTCCTTAACATAGGAGCAAAAATGTGGGTTATGGATCCAGCTGTAAATAATGCGACAAGTAGTATTCCTATGCCCGACTATGTTCTTTCGGTAACGAGAAGTATCCCGGGTGTTAAATATGCAGTTCCGGTTTATTTTGGATCTGCGTTGGTTAAACTTAAAAGTGGTACCTATCAAGCAGCAAATGTTGTGGGCCTTGACGACGCGACACTGTATGGCAGGCCGGAATTAATTGAAGGAAATATTCAGGATATCTACGTTGAAAATGCATTTATTGTCTCGAAAGACGCTGAATTCAAAAAACTTGAAAACCCCGAAGTTGGCACCGAATTTGAAATCAATGACCATAAGGGAAAAGTAGTTGGTCTGGCAAAAGTTCCAGTTTCAGGGCTTTTCGGAGTTCCTACACTCTACACCACTTTCAACAGAGCCATTACCTATATACCTTCAACCAGATTTACTGCCTCATTTATACTCGTTAATCCAAAAGCAACCACCGATATTCCTTACATTCAGCATCAAATTCACAAGCTGGGATATGAGATTCTTACCGAGAATCAGTTTGTTCAGAAAATAACTGATTTTTACACCTTTCAGACAGGTATAGGGACGAATGTCTTGATCATGACAGTCATCAGTTTTATTGTAGGGTTATCAATTTCCGGACAGACTTTCTATACCTTTATTTTTGAAAATCTTGAGCGGTTTGGCGCTTTGAAGGCTATCGGGGCTAAAGGGCATGAATTAATTTCCATGATTCTTTTTCAGGCTTCATTTACAGCTCTTCTTGGCTATGGACTCGGAGTAGGGCTGGCCTCATCAGTTATAATTTTAGCCAAGCTTCGGTTACCGGATTATGCTGCGCAAGTTACCTACACCAATCTTATCATTGCATTTGTCATGGTACTCATTATCGCAGGATTTTCCAGCTATATTGGTGTTCGAAAAGTCCTCAAGATTCAACCATTTGACATTTTCAGGGGGTAATACAGGAAATGTCGCCAGAAGATACTGTCAAGTTGCCAGAAGGCTGATATTTGTAGGATTTAGCTATGAAACCATCCGCTATTGTACTCTCAAGTTCTGGCAGGACGTGAGTCCCATTAACAGGTACACTTCATAGAATGCTCCCTTCCAAAAAAAATTGTACTTGCCAAAAGAAGATTTTTTCCACTCTCTGCATAGGGAGTTTAAATTGCAATTTGTTGGATAGGAGCCATTATGTCAAGCTGGCACGTTGACTGTCGGGCTCGGTGGTCATTCGTTGTTCTGTGACAACAGCGGTGCAGTAACAAGGGTTCCGGCAACGTTACCCCTCGCCCTCTCCGCCTTACCGATAAATCGCTAAGTATCGTGAGCGATTTTCAGACCAAATCGAACAGAAGGACTTCTGCTTTTTCATGTCCTGTCATCAACAATTCCTTTTCATTACTGGCAGCTAATCCGTCACCAGCCGAAAGCTTATATCCATTGACAAGTATTGATCCTTTTGCAACATGCAGCCATGCCTGCCGACCTGCCGGCAATAAATAGGCAATCTCATCACCATTGTCCAGCAAAGTTGCATACAGGTTGGCATCCTGATGAATGGTCACGGAACCGTTGTGACCTTCCTGTGAAGCTATCAGTCGCAAGACACCCTGTTTTTCTTCAACAGAAAAGAATGTCTGTTCGTACCCCGGCGTCAATCCCTGTGTTGCCGGAATTATCCATATTTGCAGAAAATGACACAGATCAGACTTGGAATGGTTAAACTCACTGTGGGTTATACCTGTTCCGGCACTCATGCGTTGCACCTCACCCGGACGTATCACCGAGGTGTTTCCCATGCTGTCTTTGTGCTCAAGCGCACCCTCCAGAACGTATGTAATGATCTCCATATCCCTGTGAGGATGGGTATTGAACCCCATGCCAGGCTGAATCCTGTCATCATTGATGACTCGCAGGGAACTATACCCCATGTGCTTTGGGTCATAGTAGTTTGCGAAGGAAAATGTATGCCAGGTATTCAGCCATCCATGATCAGCATGACCACGTTCAGATGCTTTTCGAATAGTTAACATTATCAACACTCCCCATGTAATGGTGTATTAAGTTTTATCCAAATAACATATCGGTCGACCCAGTTCTGCAGAAATTGCTGGCACCGTGAACCGATACTGCCATCTTCATTGAATAATCCTTCCCTTGCCTGAATGAACGCTTAAGTCTGCCCAATCGCAGGCACATCAACGAAAGCTGCCCATCAAAGACTGCATTAACTTGTTGCTCTGCTTTGTCTCAGGTTACAGGTAAATTTCAATACTGCTTTCGTATTTTGAATCTTACATTACGTTTGTATCAATGGGTTAGTACTGCCGATGACCCAATAATCTATCAACCATTATAATCGGACCGAAACACAGTTTTGCATCTTATCGATAGTTACGGTGGCTGGAACTATGTGCGTAATTTATCAATCTTTTAAATTGAGCAAAATGACAAATAAAAGAACACGTTTTGCAAATTTCACTTTTGGAGCGAGCTTTGCTGCAGTGATTCTGGTCAGCTCCAGCCTTGCCACTGCCGCCGACAAAGATCTCTGGCCCGGAACCCGGGTTGGCGAGCCTGCTGCAAAGATTAAAGGAGTTCCACGCGAACTCGCAAAGAACCTTGCGAACTTCGATGATCTGGACTTTCGCGTTTACACCAGCCAGCAGTGGCAGGATCTCCACAAAAGCCATTCGAAGGATGTCGTTGTACACTGGCCCGACGGTCACCAGACTAAAGGCGATGAAAAGCACATCGAAGACTTGAAATTCATGTGGACGTTTGCGCCCGACAATCGGATAAAGGAGCATCCAGTCCGTTTCGGCACTGCAGACGGCCAGTGGACGGCCGTGACCGGTTGGCTTGAAGGTACTTTCACGAAGCCGATGGCTGTTGGTGATGGTAAGTTTATTCAGCCAACAGGTAAAGCCTACCGTATCCCAATGGCGACTATAGGTCATTGGAACAAGGATGGGATCATGTTCGAAGAATACCTGTTCTGGGATAACGGCGCATTCATGAAACAGATCGGGGTAATTCAGTAAGGACATAGGCGCTCATTGTGGCTCCATGGCAGTTGGGTTGGCATAGTATAAACCAGCATGCGGCATAACAAAATACTGGGTCTATGAATTGAAAAATCTGCACATCACCGAAGCCATGGTACGTACCTGATGCCAGAGCGGTTTATGACCACTCCGGCATCGTAAAGGTTACCTGGTAAATAATGTGCCCCACTATCGGGGTTTGCCGGAGATACGGTATCATTCAACAGGTTACCTACCTTATAGCATGGAACATTTCCCACAGCTGGTAAATGCCTGGCATACCGCCCGCAACTCGATCTAATTCATCATCATTCAATTCACTCTTAACTTCTTTGATCTCCGCTTCGGTAAACACAAATCCAGCATCGCTGGCCGCAGCAAGCCTTGCATCAACAGCTTCAATTGCAACGATGCGATTGCGGAATGCTTCGTCTGTTTTCATCTTCTCGATGAATGCTCTTGCTTGATCTACTGACATGAAATTTCCTTGGGTTGGAGATGAGCAAAGAATCTAACATTTGCATATTACGCTTTTGCGAAAGCAATAGCTAAAGTCGCCTGCAAATCGCTGCACTCCGCCCTGTCGGGCTCCATTTGCGCTGCCTGCTTGTGCCCGCCAAGGCATCATAAACGGCATGGGCGGTGCTGTGCTGCTCTCTGGCGGCAAGTAAGCGGCAGGCAATAGCGAGTGCGATTATATTCGGCAATGGAAGTTATTAGCAGGTTGGCAGCGGTGGCAGCACAGCGGATTGGGAAGTTTATGACCACTCCGGCATCGTAAAGGTTACCTGGAAAATAATGTGCCCCACTATCGGGGTTTGCCTGAGGTGTGAGTTTTCTTAACACACTTACCACTTCACTACCACCGCCGCCCCCCCTGGGGCCTGGTCAAGGTCATCATCACTCAACTCGCTCTGAACCTCTTTTACTTCCGCTTCGGTAAACTCAAATCCTGCATCGCTGGCCGCAGCAAGCCTTGCATCAACAGCTTCAATTGCCATAATGCGGTCACGAAACGCTTCGTCCGACTTCATCTTCTCGATGAACGCTCTTGCTTGATCTACTGACATGAGGGCCTCCTAAGGTTTGGTTGGGGGTTGAGAAATGAATTAATCCCTTTCAAGTTATGTAGTAGCTACTGTAATTGCAAAAACAAAGCGCTGCACTACGCCCTCAGGGCTCCATTTGCGCAGCCTGCTTGCGCTCGCCAGGGTCTCATAACCGGCATTGGTAGCGCAGTGCTGCACTCTGGCAGCAAGTAAGCGGCGGGCAATAGCGAGTGCGATTATATTCGGCAATGGAAGTTATTAGCAGGTTGGCAGCGGTGGCAGCGCAACGGATTGGGAAGTTTATGACCACTCCGGCATCGTAAAGGTAACCTGGCAAAAATCAGCCCCAACTAACGGGGTTAACCGAAGGTGTGTAATCATTCAACTAACAAAATTTAATTCCAACAGATATTCCATCCCAATCTGATAAAGCCGTGATCCTGGCTCCACCCGCCGCGCCATCCAGCTCATCGTCGCTTAGCTCACCTGCTACCTTTTTAATCTCCGCCTCGCTGCAATCAAACCCAGCGCTTTTGATGAGATTAAAGCGCTCTGCAACATCCTCAATAGCCATAACACGCTCATTAAAGGCAACGTCCGATTTCATTTTTTCGATAAACGCTCTTGCTTGGTCAAGTGACATAATATTTTTCCTGGTTTGGTGGTTGAGAAATAATCCTATCGGTTGAAAACTACACTTTAGCGGCAGCAATTGCAAAAGCAGTCAGCAAAGCCCCCACCGGCTCCGTGCCTAGTATTGTATTGGACTCTGGCGACAGGGTAAGCAGCTCAGCGGTAAGTCTGCATCACCTGACGGAACGTGCACACCGGCTTTATGAACGAGGGGTCTCAGAAGAGAGGCTCCGGCAGTACGTTACCCGATGGCACAGCTGGCTCCATGGCGGTTTGGATAGTTTGGCAGCATACAAAGGCGGTGTCACTAAATACTGGGTTTATGTCCTGAAGTATATTCATATCACCGGAGCCATGGTACGTCCCTGATGCCAGAGCGGTTTATGACCACTCAGGCATCATAAAGGTTACCCGGTAAATAATGTGTCCCACTATCAGGATTTGCCGGAGGTACGGTAAATATCAAAATTCACTGCGCGTACGATGGCTAATACTGCATCCATTACCGCTTGAATTTTGCCTAGTAAACCCCATTTCGCATCATGGCCGCCGCCCCCCGCCACTCGATCTAATTCTTCATCATTCAATTCACTCATTACTTCTTTGAGCTCTGCTTCAGTAAACACAAATCCTTCGCTGCTGGCCGCAGCAAGCCTTGCATCAACATCTTCAATCGCTATGATGACATCACTAAATGCTTTATCAGACTTCATCTTCTCGATGAATGCTCTTGCTTGATCTAATGACATAAGGGACTCCTTGGGTTGGGGGTGGAGTGATGAATTAATCACTCTCAAGTTACGTATCGCCTTCTAAAATTGCAACCGCAAAACCTATCACGATGGCCTGCTGGGCTAAATTTGCGCAACCTTGCTTTTGCTCGGTCAGGCATAATAACCAGCATCGAGAATACTGTACATCGCTTTGGCTTTGGCTGAAATACGCGCAGCAAGAGGGCGCGGGAGAGGGCAAAGCGACTTTGCGAGGGACCGGCGAAGATAAAGCGGCAGCTCAAAAAGCGAAAAGAAATCTTTATAGGTGTATATACCCCGTAGCTCTGCTGCGGGGTATATGATTAATACCTGCTTGATATAGTTATTTTGCTTTACTATCAAACTCGGGATATACTTCGCCACCTACCATCGGATCGAGCTTGAAGGAGATACGCTGAGAAGAAAAAAATCTGATTTTTTTCTGTAGCTTTTCTTGATTAAATCCATCCTGAATTGGGTGCTGCACTTTCCCCAAAATATTCACTTGATGCTCCGCATTACTCTGTTTTATAGGATTGCGAGGATTGACTTATAGATGCAGCAAGGGGTGCGAGGGGCATTTTAATTGATCCGATACATGATGGGACGCTATAGGCTTAGAGGGATTGCCCAACAATGAGCATCATACTCTCAAGTATTGGTTATTTTTTTTCCCTTACAAGGTATAGGATTGTGTAGAAAAGTTTAGAGTTTGAAAACTAACCACCATTTTCTTGTTTCCTAATTATGTCATATTTCAGCGACATCTACCATCTTGCAATGCAAGCAGTGCCTATCCAGCTTGTTTCGTTGGAAAATAGGCGAAGAATCAGAGGTATTGTTGATGTCTTACCGAAAGAGTACGGGTTGAGGACGTTTGGTTTTGAGTGCCTGCTGAATGATGAATCTGCCGATGCTGATTTTTTTGTTTCAACGGAAGTGACTTTTGATGGACCAAAAATTATGATGAGCGCCTGGGCTCATGGCAGTGAGTTTTCTGATTCAGGTTTTGCATGTGTTCGCGATTTTGGCGCTTTTTGGAAAAGTGTTCTTTTACAAGAGACTAAAACTATGAATCCGCTGGTTGACGATGTGTGGTTGGAATATGATTTAAGAGATAATCCGGCAGGTTTACCGGCGCCTGGTATTTTTTTTCTGACTCATAGTAATGAGGAAAAGGATGGAGATATCCAGCAACGGGATCTGCTTATTAATCGAATAAGTCAGGCACATTTTGCTGTAACAAAAACTCATCTCTCAACGTCTTTATTGCAGCAGCTTAAAAAGTGTTTTGTTGTTGATATTGACGACCAATACGCTATAAAGAGCCTGCATATTGGTATGATGATCTCACGAAAATCTTCGGGGTTGCGATTGGTGATCAATTTTACGAATGCTAAAGCCCTCTTGATATTTTTGACAAATGCTGGTTGGCCTGGCTCAATTTGTACTCTCAGTCCCTTTGTTGAAGAGTGGTATAGAATGGTTGATAACGTGAATCTCAATATTGATATAAGTGAAGAAGGGCTTGGTATGAAGCTTGGTTTTGAGCTCTCTTTTTTCTGTCGGCGCAATCCTGAACGCGAACCTCGTTGGGCTGTTCTATTAGATTATCTGGTAAGAAACAAAATGTGCAACCAATCTAAACTGGATGGGCTATTGATGTTTGAGGGCTATGATGAGTACCCTGATATTCAGGGAATTATTGATGAATCTGCAGTGACTAAAGCTATAAAGAATGCATGCAGAATGTTTCTTGTACGAAAAATTTTTCACATCAAATTAGTTTATGATGGCACACCTGTTCTTTTGGCGAAGGGATACTTTAGCGTTTCTTCATATTTTCGAAGTTGGGATTTTTTTAAAAAAAGGGTTTTCGTGTAGTTTTGGTTAAAATGAAACGGCTAAAAAAGTGTTGTGTTAATAAAATAAAGGATTCTCGAAGCTGTATCTTGGAGCACCGCAACGTATCATCACTCAGAAACTTTTATTCCGGTAAAGGGTCAATTCCCTATGATCCAGCCTTGTTGCTGTACTTGCTTTTTTATGGGGATGCAACCGGAGTGTTTTCGAACAGAAAGTTTAGACAGGCAACCAAAGGTAGCCTGGCAAAAATATACCCCTCGGAGGCTCAATAACTTCGAATCTCTTAAGCGGGTAAGGGAATTAGTTCCTTGACGAGACTCTTGCCTCCATTTATGGCATCAAGCTCTTGATCAGTCAACTCATTCTGTATCTCTTTTAGTTCTGCTTCGGTAAACACAAATCCAGCATCTCTGGCCGCAGCAAGCCTTGCATCAACAGCTTCAATTGCCATAATGCGATCACGAAACGCTTCGTCCGACTTCATCTTCTCAATGAATGCTCTTGCCTGATCAACTGACATAAGGACCTCCTAAGGTTGGGGTTGGGGTTGGGGTAATGAATTATTCACTTGCAAGTTACGTATCAGCTGAAGAAATTGCAAATGCAAAGCGCTGCACTCTGGCGGCAGGGCAAGCGGCAGGGCAAATGCAAAAGCAGCTCAGCAGTAAGCCTGCATCACCTGACGGAACGTGCACACCGGCTTTATGAGCAAGGGGTCACAAGCATACAAAGGCGGTGTCACAAAATACTGGGTTTATGTCCTGAAAGCACTCCATATCACCGGAGCCATGTGACGTACCTGATGCCAGAGCGGTTTATGACCACTCCGGCATCATAAAGGTTACCTGGTAAATAATGTGCCCCACTATAGGGGTTTGACGGAGGTACGGTATCATTCAACAGGTTACTTATAATTGTAATCAGACCCGACTCGCATCATCGCACCACCACTCCCCCCCTGCCACGCGATCTAATTCATCATCACTCAATTCACTATTTACTTCTTTGATCTCTGCTTCGGTAAACACGAACCCAGCATCTCTGGCCGCAGCAAGCCTTGCATCAACAGCTTCAATTGCCATAATGCGGTCACAAAACGCTTCGTCCGACTTCATCTTCTCGATGAACGCTCTTGCCTGATCAACTGACATGAGGACCTCCTTGGGTTGGGGTTGGGGTTGGGGCAATAAATTAATCACTTGCAAGTTACGTATCAGCTGAAAATATTGCAAAATTACAAAGCGCTGCAATCTGGCGGCAGAGCATAAAAGTGAAAAGGAGTTGTTACTGGTATGGTAGCGCAGCTCCTTTTTTTGTTGGTTGTCTAACCCTTATCCCTGACATTATTTTATCTACTCGCCCCATAGATGCCCCGTTACTGAATAAATACTTCCAGCTTTTTACCTAATGCTTCTGCATAATGTGAGAGCGTAGAAAGCCTGATATCCTCCGCATGGTTCTCGATACGTGAGATGGCAGACTTGTGGGTCTTAAGCTTTTCAGCAATCTCATCCTGTGTCATACCTGCATTAGTCCTTGCCTGCTTCAGCAACACTCCAATCTTGAAGTGCTTATAGCCTTCATCAAAAGAGGCTGCCAACTCTGGGTCGACAGCTTTTTGCTCATCAATAAATTCCTGTAACTCATCCATATTTTTTACCCTCTTTATATTCCTTTTTCCGTCGTTCTGCTAATTCTATTTCCTGTGGTGGCGTTTTCTGAGTCTTCTTCGTAAAGCCATTAGTCAAGATGACAAGATTGTCTTTATCCAAAAAGCCCAAGAGTCTGAATGCTTTGCCAGCATAGCAAGCTCTTACCTCCCAGATTCCATCAGTGTTTTGCAGCTTTTTAAAATACTCTTGCGGCACCATCGGAATATCTCTGATCAAAGCAAGTACCCAAAGCAGTTTTTTGCGTTCCTTGGTAGGTAACGCCCTTATAAAATCTTGCACAGGACATTGCCCAGAAGTATTCTTATAAAACTTGATTTCACGCATAAGCCTATGTTAACAATTTCGTCAACTATTAACAAATAAAAAGACAAAACCAATAAAGAACAGTTTATTGCCTTGCAAAACTTGCTGCTTGAGCGCTACAAGGGTAAAAAGCTCACGGTCTATGCCGGCCACGTCAACACCAGCAACGGCCATGCGTACGATCACTCGTGCAGCCTCAACCTCCAGGAGTGGACAGACTTCACCTTCGAGCAGCACCAGGGCAAAAGCCATGCACCTACAGCAAACTTCTACCCCTCCGGGAACCTCGACAGCGTATGCGTGGCCACATCCCACCAGGGTTTTGTTGTCGGCCCTGAGGAAGAACTCTACCAGTGCTGGGAAGATGTCGGCACACCCGACAGGGTCATCGACAATATCCATGAAGATGAGCCGATTACCAACCCGGCACTGCAGGCCCTATATTCGATCGGTACTGATGCGTACAATGACCCAGATTGCCGCGAGTGCAACATCTTGCCCATCTGCGGCGGCGGATGCGCCAACAAGCGGTTGCGGGCTAAACAGTTCGGAGAAGAGGGGCTTGAGTTCTGCTCAGCCTACAAAGATAACCTCACAACATTCCTCGAAGCCTATATCGACACATTCCGAAGCAGGGAGATTTGCGAGGCAGTGCTGAGCCCGAAATCCGCATGTGCAAACAAACTCGGATATCGAATCATTTCGCCGGAGAAAAAGAAAGCGGGCGAAGAGATAAAGCCGGGAATAACCGCCACAACGGAAGCGTGATGCAAAGCGCTGCACTCTGGCGGCAGGGCAAATGCAAAAGCAGCTCAGCAGTAAGCCTGCATCGCCTGACAGAACGTGCTCGCCGGCTTTATGAGCAAGGGGTCACAGAAGAGAGACTCCGGCAGTACGTTACCCGATGGCACCGCTGGCTCCATGGCGGTTTGGATGGTTTGGATGGTTTGGCAGCATACAAAGGCGGTGTCACAAAATACTGGATTTATGTCCTGAAAGCACTCCATATCACCGGAGCCATGGTACGTACCTGATGCCAGAGCGGTTTATGACCACTCCGGCATCGTAAAGGTTACCTGGTAAATAATGTGCCCCACTATCGGGGTTTGCCGGAGGTACGGTATCATTCAACAGGTTTCCCACAAGAATCCGGCTCGTAGTCCATCCACCTGAGCGCAGTGTGTATTAACACCGCCATCCGCCGTCACAATGGGGCAACCCCCGGCCGCTCGATCTAATTCATCATCATTCAATTCACTCTTAACTTCATTGATCTCTGCTTCGGTAAACTCAAATCCTGCATCGCTGGCCGCAGCAAGCCTGGCATCAACAGCTTCAATTGCCATAATGCGGTCACGAAACGCTCCGTCCGACTTCATCTTCTCGATAAACGCTCTTGCCTGATCAACTGACATGAGGGCCTCCTTGGGGTTGGGGTTGGGG
>Ga0208506_1000231_pt1 | contig 21417 bp, 22 predicted proteins | sample CryBogCBH29Jul08_FD_184616 | JGI IMG/M metagenome (GOLD analysis project Ga0208506, IMG submission 184616) | Freshwater microbial communities from Crystal Bog, Wisconsin, USA - CBH29Jul08 (SPAdes) | ecosystem: Environmental > Aquatic > Freshwater > Lake | place: Crystal Bog, Wisconsin, USA... | reverse complement strand
GTTCCACCTATCCCACTAAATTTGGAATGATTGATTGGCGCGGAGTTCGCAATCGCGCACATGAAGCCTTACTTCGCGTTGCTCCACATATAAATCCAAAAGAAACTATCAAGAATCTTTCCCGTGCTGATCGCTCACTTGTTGTGATTGCCCGTGCGCTTTATGGAAAGACTGATGTCTTAGTTCTCGACGAACCAACAGCAAGTTTGCATGCTCACGACTGCGAAAACTTATTCCGCGTACTTCGTAATTTGCGGGACGAAGGTTGTGCAATTATTTATGTATCTCACCGTCTCGATGAGATTTTTAAAGTTGCCGATCGCGTTGTCGTACTTCGCGATGGCAAGATGGTAGAAGATGGTTCAATCAACGAATTCTCGCCAGACTCTTTAGTTCGCGCAATTGTCGGCGGAGAGAACAAGCGCTTTGAACTTGGTGCCTTCTCACATGGCGATGTCGTCCTTGAAGTAGAAGAACTTTCTGGTCCAAATATTTATCCCACTTCTTTCAATGTAAAGAAGGGCGAGGTACTTGGCCTGATTGGACTTAATGGCGCGGGCCAACGCGAAATCGGACGCATCGTCGCTGGCGACCTTGCAAAATTCTCTGGTCGAATAACACTTAACGGTAAAGAACTTCATGGCAACGTGGAACAGACCGTTGATGATGGAATTTCACTAATCACTTCTTCTCGCCTAGAAGAAGGTCTATTTGCCGACATCACTGTTCGCGAGAATATGTTTCCTAACTTGCATGTCCGTGGTTTCGGTAAATTTAGATTTATTCGATTCCGCCGGGAACGCGAGAAGACGTATTACTTCGGTGAAGAATTCAATGTAAAGCCTCGTACTACCGAACTTTCGATCGCCACTCTCTCTGGCGGAAACCAACAAAAAGTTATCCTTGCTCGTTGGTTAAGTATGAATCGTGATCTTATTGTTCTAGAAGAACCAACCGCTGGCGTAGATGTTGGTGCAAAGGCTGAGATTTACCAGCTCATCAAGCGCGCAACAGATTCCGGACTTTCCATCCTGCTCGTCTCTACCGATTTTGAAGAGGTTAGTTTGATGGCTCACCGCGCATTGGTTTTCTCCAGTGGCGAAATTGTGCGCGAGCTACCTCGTTCGGAAATTTCAATCGAAAATCTAGTTACCTACGCATCAAGAGCAAATGTGAGCGCATAAAGAATGGGAAATAAAATGAAGTCAGAGACAAGTATCGCAACCAGACTTGGAACATGGGGTCTACCCATCCTTGCCGTCTTGTTGTTCGTCTTCTTCTCTGTTGTTCTCCCAAATACTTATCCAACATTCTCAAACCTCCAAGGAATTCTCTCTAACCAAGCAATCCCAGCGATACTTGCGCTCGGAGCGATGATTCCAATCGTCACCGGCAACTTCGATCTCTCCATGGGTTACGGAATTGGACTAGGACACGTTGTAGTTATGTGGTTCTTGGCTAATACCGGCATGAACTGGGTTCTTATCTGTGTACTCGTAACACTTGGCGGTGCGGTTGTTGGTCTCATTAATGGCCTCTTAGTTGAATTCGCTCAAATCGATTCCTTTATTGCAACGCTGGGTACCGGCAGCGTCCTCTACGCATTTAGCGGTTGGATTACCGGAGGCGGTCGTATCGTTCCGCCATTCAAGGGACTTCCAACCAGCTTCACCAATATTTACGACTATCACTTACTTGGTATGCCGATGGCCTTCTATTACGTCATCATCTTGGTCATCATCCTCGGATTAATTCTTGAACTACTTCCAGCTGGTCGCGCGCTTTATGTCATTGGCTCAAATGCTCGCGCCGCAGCTTTGGTGGGAATTCCCAAGCGCCGCTACACAGTCTATTCATTTGTAGCTGCCTCCACCATCACAGGTTTTGCTGGTTGCTTACTTGCAGCGCAGCAACAAATCGGAAATCCAAGCCTAGGGTCGGAGTACCTCCTACCTGCCTTCGTTGGCGCCCTCCTTGGATCCACAACTATTCGATTGGGTCGCGCAAATGCAATGGGAACATTCGTTGCAGTTGCGATTCTCGCAATCGGAGTATCCGGAATCCAGCAACTTGGCGCTTCATTCTGGGTTACGCCTCTATTCAACGGGCTAACTTTGTTAGCTGCAGTTGGTCTCGCTGGTTATTCAACGAGACGCCGTCTAAAAGCGGGTTCACAGGCAACACGTAAGAGCATGGAAAACAAGTAACAACTAATCGATATCAAGGGAGATACGTGAAGAAGATCAACAAAAAAGCTCTTGTTGCTGTAGCGATTTCAGCTATGGTTTCAACAACAGCCTTCACCGTAAGCGCATCTACTGCTAACGCTGCTGGCGTTTGCACAGCTGCACTCGCGAAGGCAGATGCTGCTACAAAGCTTGCAGCTAACTCAGCAGCACCATGGACCGGCCCAAAGACCGGACCTAAGGCTGCAAAGACAAAGACCATTTACTACGTAGCTCAGACCATGACAAATGGTGGAGTTGCAGGAGCCGAAGCTGGTGTAGCTGAAGCTGCTAAGGCAATTGGTTGGACCGTCAAGGTTCTCGATGGTCAAGGTACACAGCAAGGTATGGCACAAGCTATGCAACAAGCTGTTACTTTGAAGGCTGACGGAATCGTTGTTGGTGGATTCGATCCAGCTACAACAAGCGATGCAATCAAGGCTGCTAACGCGGCAATGATCCCAGTCATCGGCTGGCACGCAGAAGCAACCGCTGGACCACAGCCATCTGCTGGTCTATTCACAAACGTCACCACTCTTCGCAAGAGCGTTTCGCAGATCAGCGCAGACTGGGCAATTTCAGATTCACGCGGTAAGGGTGGAGTCGTCGTGTTCTCAGACTTCTCAATTCCTTTCGCAAAGGGTAAGTCAGATGAGATTGTTGCTGAATTGAAGACCTGTTCTTCAATGAACATCCTCAAGTACGACAACATCCCAATCGGAAACAGCACATCAACATTGATGCAATCTGAGACCGCAGCCCTATTGGCTAAGTACGGTTCACAGTGGACACAATCAATCTCCATCAACGGAAGCCTTTACGTAACACCAATTGCTACAGCACTTCGTGCAGCTGGCAAGAAGGGTTCAGACTTCCCACACAACGTTGGAGCTGGCGACGGAGCAACAGATGAGTACTCACGTATTGCATCAGGTAGCTTCCAGTCAGTGACTGTTCCAGAGCCTCTTACCCAAGAGGGATGGCAGATCGTTGATGAGTTCAACCGTGCATTCAATAAGGTTGCTGCAACAGGGTACGTACCAGCTACTCACCTTGTTACAAAGGCCAACATTGGAACTGCAACATCATGGGATCCACAAAATGGATACCGCAATATCTACAAGAAGATCTGGGGCGTTGCCTAATCTCTTGCAGTAATTTGTAGTTGCACGGCCGGGGGAAACCTCGGCCGTGTACCCTTTTTACGTGAAGTTTTGGAGGAAAATATGAAGGCACTCGTAAAGAGCGCAAAGGGTCCCGGCCACGTTGCCTTAGTAACCGACCAAGTGATTCCAGCCGTTAAACCAGGTTGGGTATTAGTTGAAGTAGCAGCATGCGGTATTTGCGGAACCGACCTCCACATCATGGAAGACACTCACAAGAATTGGCCACCAGTAGTACTCGGTCATGAGTACACCGGGCGCATCGTTGAAGTTGGAACAGATTGCGGAAATTGGAAGGTAGGCGACCGAGTCGTCTGCGAACAACACACTCTTGCCTGCGGAACGTGCGATGCCTGCCGCCGCGGTGCGATTCACTTATGTCCCACAAAGCGCAGCCCTGGTTGGGGAATTGATGGCGCTTTCGCTGAATTTGTTTTATTACCCGCCAACTTGCTGCACAAAGTTCCAAATGGCGTGAATTACAAGACCGCGACCATCACTGAACCGACGGCTATCTGCATCACTGGTTTGGATCGCATCAATCTGCAAAGTGGCGAAAAAGTATTAGTTGTTGGACCTGGTCCAATCGGTTTGATTTCTGCGATGCTCGCGCAAGTCTCGGGCGCTAGTCAGGTGACTATTGCAGGTCGGGCATCGAGTGCAAAGCGTCTTGAGCTAGCAAAGCAGCTCGGTATCGAAGTTCATATCATTGAAGACTTTGCGAAAAGCGCAGTTGAGTTAGCCGATAAATTTGATGTAGCGATTGACTCCACAGGTGCCGGAGATGCGTTATCTCTTTGCTGCAGCGCAACTCGTCGTTTAGGTCGCGTCCTAGAACTTGGACTTGCCAGTGCTCCTACCGTTAACTTTGCCATCAATGCCGCAACAACCAAGTCACTAACAATTGCTACTTCGCTCTCATCTGAATATTCCAGTTGGGATCGCGCCTTAGCTCTGATGGCATCTGGAAAATATGATCCAAGCGTCCTGGCCCAGTTTTATTCACTAGATGATTGGGAGAAGGCCTTCCACGATGTCGAAGCCCGTGCGGTTGTTAAGGGTGTAATTACTCCGAAAGATTTCTCGGTACTCGACCAAGATTCATGAGAGATTTAAAGGTAGTACTTGTTGGTCCTATGGGGGCTGGAAAGTCGACCCTGGGAAAGTTAATCGCAGATGATTTTAGCTGGCCATATATCGATAATGACGATGAGCTACGTACGCTCAATTCACTGGAGTTCGCAGATATCGAGCAGCTTCCAGTCGCAGAGCTCCATCAATTAGAACAAGATTACTTGCGCAATGTCTGCCAGCGCCCCGCCCCATTTATCGCTGGTGCTGCTGCATCAGTCGTGGATTACCCACTCGGTCGTGAACTTCTTAAAAGTGTCACCACAATTTACCTTCGAATTCCGCTTGCGAAAGTGATTGAGCGAGCCGGAACTTCTGGCGTTGGTCGTCAGGCTTTAAAAGAGAATGGTGAATCTGTTCTGACCGAACGTTATAACCGGCGCGACCCACTCTATTCAGAGGTTGCTACTCATGTGATTGAACTCGGCGATAGTGCCGATGCCGATGCCCAAACGCTCAAGCAATATCTAATGACTCTTTAACAGCTCATCTATGATGGCAAAATGAGAAAAGCTCAAGGGTTAGTTTCGAAGTTTTTAGGCTATGCGCAAGCAACCCACTTCGGCCCAACTGTTCTAGTCGTCACGATCTCCTTCCTCTTATCGCGTAGAGAATTTTCGACCGTAGATTCACTTCGAATATCCGCAGCAATCTTCGCCGGTCAATGTGTAGTCGGTTGGAGTAATGATTTAGTGGATTGCGAATTAGATAGCGCCGCGCAGCGAATGAACAAGCCTTTGGTCGCCGGGAAGATAAGTTCGAGCGAGCTTGTAAGGGCAATATATTTATTTCTGGCGCTAGCGCTAGCGCTCTCATTCTTTGGCCCAATGGGAGCAAAAGGAACAGCTATTCATGCGCTCGGTTTACTGAGTGCTATTGCGTACAACTTTAGGCTCAAGAAAACCCTGGTATCGATTCTGCCTTACATAGTTTCATTTGGATTAATGCCGGTCGCGATTTATGTGAGCGCGGGGAAGTGGCCGACACTGTGGCTGGAATTACTCTTTATTGCTTTTGCCTCCGCCTTTCACTTTCTCAACGTACTAAAGGATTTAGAGCTAGATCTTTCGCAGGGAGTTTTCGGGTTGCCACAACGACTTGGCAAAATGCGTTCGATAATCGCCGCAATTCTGCTGGCATCGTTAGGTCTTAAAATCCTCCAAGTGTGGGTTCGACCCCCACTCGGGGCACACACAATAAATTACTTTTGTGGGCGTGCAATTTTCTCGTGAGCACCTTTGGCTTCTGAGAAAGCTAAAGGACTTGCAGGAACACCTGCCTCTTGCAGAGCCTGCCGATACGCATCGATCGCATCCTCAAGATAAAGAAGTCCAGCGTAGATGTCTCCCAGTTCGCGCCAGGCGAGCGCGTTTTGCCTAGATGGTGCCATCCCCAGCAAGCTGCCCTTGGCCGCGAGCAAGTTCATCTCTGACTCTGCTTTGCGTCCCAAACTAATTTCAGCCCGCGCCGCCAAGAGATACGCATCGGCCCGCTGCAATAGATCATTCTTGGGATCTGTATTGGCGATCGCCGCCTTGATGGTCTCAAGAGATTTCTCATAGTCGCCGCTAAGCCACTCAACTCGAGCCAACTCCGTTTGATAGTAAGTAAGGTCAACTGGAGAACCATGTTCCTTGAGCAGGACACCTGCCCGAACTAATTGCTCTTGAGCGCCTTCGATATCAGGCGGTGTTTGGCGAGTGAGTAGCCAGGCAATCGCAACTCGCAGACTGCCCTCTTCTCGAGAATCTTCAGATTCAGAGAATAGGCCGGCTGCTCTTTGGGCTAAAAGTAGAGCTTGAGAGGCATCATGGGTTGCGTCGGCCGCAAGGCTTGCATTCCAATAGATTGATGCTCTTGCGATGGGGTCCGTTTGATCATCGAAGATGGCCATCGCTGCCTTCGAAATATCATAGGCACGAATGTAATCTCCGCGTAGAAAGTAGATGCCGATCTTGCTCGAGAGAAGGCGTGCATAGGTCGCACTTTTCTGGAGAGCGGCGGGGACTGCCTTTTCTGCCTGCTCCAAGAGTTCGAGGGCCGTCACAAAATCGCCGGATTCTCTGGCATAACTCGCGAGAGTGATAGTCATTTCGATAACTTGAAGTGGAAGTCCAGCGCTTTGGGCTAAAACGATGGCGCTCTTTAGCTCGTCCGCCGCCCCCTTGAGATCACCAGATTTTTCCAGCGTTTGTGAGAACAGTGATCGAGCTTGGATCTCGAATTCAGTATCAGGAGGTAGCCAAGGCTGTTTTAGTACCTTTTCAAGGAGGGTCTTTGCGAAAGCAAAATCGCCATTCTTGAAGGAGATCTCGGCGAATAGATAATCCTTCCGACGACTTTGGATTGATTCTGATTCGGGTCCATATCGAAGAAACTCGACCGGAACTCCTAATCGACTTGCCAGTTTGGTCACGATTTCATCTGAAGGCTGACGCTTATTGGATTCGATGAGCGAGATATGGCTCACGCTAGTGATGTCCTGAGCCAGCTCTGGCTGGGTCAGATCGGCATTGATCCTTAGTTGGCGAAGACGTTCCCCAAAAGTGAGTTTCTCCATCTATTGACAGTATCACATGACACTGCTTTACTGGTTATGTAAAGAAAATTGACAAGTTAGTTCTTTTCAGTTCAACCTTTACAGGCTCGGATTCTGTCGGGGGTCAGCCCGATATGAACCACTTTTAGAGAGGATCGAAGAGATGGTCGTAAAAGTCGTTGCAGCAGTGATCGCGTTGGGCGTGGGCATGGTTCTAACTACAACTCCAAGCTACGCAGGCACGCAAAGTCAGACTCCAGTTTCGGCAACCAAGGGCAAGATCATCATCATGGCCGGCCCTCCGGTCTGCTGCGGACGTATCCTCAACTGATTTTGAGATTTAACTCAATTTTGGTGGCGTGATGAGTAAATATGGCGACCCTCATCGCAGCCCTGAGTCAAGGCGCCATTCTTGGCACGGACCACGTGACCCCTTTGATGTAACTCCCGTGGAAATCATTGTCACGGGAGTGGTCATGGTTATCCTCGTGGTGGTGCTTTTTGGGGCGATCTCGCAAGCCCGAGCCTCAGCAGCACGGAATAATCCAACGGAGGTAGCTGCGGCCGATCTCAAATTCGCAGCTCAGCAGGTTCAACTCCAAAAGTTCCTACCATGCAGCCCGACGAACCCCGAGCCTTACAGCCTCTCTTCATCCGCAATCACTCCTACGGCAAGTTCAGATAATTTAGCGATCGCTACGAACTCTCTTCCCATCGCACAGGCTCCCTCAGCTGGGATCTATCATCCATATTCTGCTCAACTGCGTGCCATAAACGGAGTGTCGAATTTCGCCTGGAGCGTCTCCCCACATCTTCCTCCAGGACTTTCACTCTCACCCGATGGGTTGATATCCGGGGTGCCTCAAGCAGAGGGCTCGGAGAAATACACATTTACTCTTGTCAGCAATGGAGACAGTGACTCAAAGGCTCTCTCGCTCACCATCGTCTCAGTAAAAGTTCTTGTGCCCGACGCACTTTTGAAGTGGACTCCATGCCAGCGAGAATCGGAGTCAACCATCTCAAAAATTTCAAGCACCGTCTCAAACGTTACGAGCGGTTACTCCGCTCCGACCCCATTTGTGAGGGGGGAGGAGGATTCAAGCTCGGGGGTAACTCCACCTTCACTTAGCGCTAAGTCAAGCCGTGTTCTTGAGGCGGCCTCCACCCATGTGGTGAAAGCGAAGAGGGTGATTGGCGCTTATGGTTCGGGCGACAATATCAAGGTTGCAAAGAGCGGAAACATCGAGCAGATAAAGTTAAGTACATCGGTTCAAGGGCGCCGAATAACTAGAACCATCACGCTATCGAATTAAGAACCTCCTAGTGTGAGTTTGACCCTCACTCGGGGCACACTCCGCTCCTCAGTTAGATTGCATTGTTATTCGCTCAATTGGGATTATTGTTAACTCGTGTCCAGCAGAGTCATTACCCCTCGGGTGATACTTGATAGTGCAGTTCTTCTTCTAGGGGCAGTTCTTGCGCATGCCCTAGCCTGCGGCACCTTTATTTCGCTGATTCCACTCTTCTTAATTTCCTTTTTGCTCGTCGTGGCATTAGCACTGCTTAGTATTCGCGAACTCAAGGGTCCTTCATTAGCAGTCGTGGTGATTCTTGCCCAATTGGGAGCGCACTTCCTCCTCGGTGGCGGTCAGATGAGACAAATGCAGATGCTTGTGCCGCTGTGTGGAGGTTCCTCGCGCCACATGACCATGATGATGGTCTCGATGATGAGCCCCACATTGATGATTTCTTCGCACGTGCTTGCCGCAGTAGCGTCGTATTTATTTATATCCAAAAGCGAAGAGTTCTGGAGTTTTGCTGGATTTGTTCTCTTCTCGATCTTTATCCCGCGCTTGCTTCCGACAACCTCCACATCAAATCTCTTGCGAGCGCAAACCAGAACAGAGATAACTCGATTTATCTCCCGCTTGCCCGACTTCTTGACCGAGGCCAGTAACCGCCTCAGCGCTCCACCAATATTTCAAGCCATCTAGCTTCTGTTTTTTTCTCCACTCACCGCCCAGATCACTCTACGGTCGGGAAAAAAAGCACTTTACCTCACGTTTACGCTGATGTAGTTGGCGAAGGCCGAGGTGTGCGGGACTAAAAGTTCCCTACGAATAATTTAACCTTTCCAATTGATTTATTAGGAGTATGTATGTCATCCAATGTAGAACAATTAGCGACGAGAGCGCCTAATCGAGAAGAGATTTCCAATCGAAAGTCAGCACTGTCGGTCATCGTCTTCGGGGTAATCTCGTATTTCGCCTTCTACCTAAATATTTACACGCTGCAGCATCACAATCAGAGCGCTGCTGCAGTCGGAATGTCATCAATGCACATGAACAACATGGCAAAGTTCTGGGCAATTCCGGTTATTCAAGCTTCAGGAATGGCAGCAATTTTGGCCTCGTATCTGACGATCATCTTAGGACTTCAACAATCTCGCCGAGCTGTAGGGTGGATGCGTCTGCGCTATCAAGAGATAGATTCTTTGCATCGTCATCTCTCGATACTGGTTCTAGCTTTGCTCGGCCTTCACGTCCTGGCCACCTTCTTGGATAAGACCCAGAGTGTGTGCACCGGAGTATTCTGGTTTAACCAATGCACGAAGCCATGGCCTCAGGCGGTCTGGGCCTACAACTTAGGTATCTTTGGTTTTTACTTGGCCCTGCTGCTTGGTCCCACTTTCTACTTCAGAAGAAAGTTAGGAGTGCGCGTCTGGAAGTTTGCCCATAGGTTCATTCTCATCTTTTACGTTGCCTCTGTGTGGCATACATTGATCCTTGGAATCGCTCAACAGGACTACCCAAGTTTCTTCCGTCCACTTTTCTGGCTCGCGCAAATCCCTGTGCTACTCCTCATTGCCAGACGCTTTCATGAGTTGTCACGGCGGTCTGCAGATGCAAAAGCCAGCCCTAGGTACCTACTCTCCCAAGCGATGGTTCTTTCAAGCCTTGTGGGAGTCTTGTTTGTTGTCGGAGTCGTCGTAAGCCATCACTCGATGTGGCTCAACATCACGTGATCTAACAAATTTTGACCCCAGCAGAGGGGTGTGAGTGGAGATTCGCACCCCTCCCAAATCAGAAGGAGAAAAATGAAGAGAGTTTTAGTTTTAATGACAGCGGGGCTTCTCGCAACGATTGTCGTCCCCGTACAGGCTGCCACGCCAAGTGCGAAGCCTGACACCATGCACGGAATGAATATGTCTGCTCCAACGCCACCACCTATCAGCGGAACTGCAGCGATGATGGGTGGGTCAATTTTGGATGCGGCGATTCCACAAGCAATCGCCGACATTCCGCTATTTGATCAGGATGGAAAGAGTTTTAGCTTGGCCTCCCTCAAGGGTAAAACGGTCGTTCTGACCGATTTCTTTACGAGCTGCGACATGATCTGCCCTCTGACTACGGTCAACATGAGAGATATAGCCAATACCGTTGATCGATCACATCAGAGTTCCAAGGTTGTAGTTCTGGAGATTACGGTAGATCCCGACCGGGATAGTGTCTCTCGCCTCAAGGCATATCAACATCTTTATGGGAGTAGCAACTGGGCGCTAGCGACTGGGACGAGTGCGAATATCAAGAAACTCTGGGGATGGTTTGGTGTTTACACCAAAAAGATTCCGAACGAAGATGGGGACTCGGTCGACTGGCAAACTGGAAAGAAGATTACTTATGACATCCAACACGACGACGTCGTGATTTTACTCGGGCCGAACTCGCACTATCGCTGGATAGATTTAGGCAACCCCGCGGTTTCGAATCCAACTGAACTTCCGGCTCAACTCAAGCGATTCCTGAGTGATCAAGGTCGACTCAATTTGCTTAAGCCGCAACAGCCCGATTGGACAGTAAATGCAGTTTATGGGGCTCTGCAAGAGGTATTTCATTTACCTATTGGACCCAAGATGAGGATGTGATGAAAAATCTACTTCGCAAATCCACTTCTGACTTTAGGGTCGAAATCTGTCAATCAAGTACAAGTTACTGATCCGATGGGAATGGTTATCACCTCGACGAATAACGTCGTTAAGGGAAGCACCCTCTCCAATGTATTGCAGCCCTCAATGGTAATGGCAGGTACGTACAAGGTTGGATTTCGCGTGGTGGCACAAGATGGGCATGTGATTACTGGCAGCTTTAATTTCACGGTCGGCGCTACGAACAAGAGTGTGGCAAAAATCAAGGTACCCAAATCGGGCGTAACAACCTTCACCGCGGTGGCCACTGGCCAAGGAGTTCTTGATGGAGTTGGTTCCCCGACCGATAAAGCAACCGGTAGGTTCACAGTGAACTTCTCTACCGATACCTTTTGTTACCTGATCAGCGCCAATATCAAGGATGTCACAGCCGCCCACGTCCATGCCGCCAGCCAAAAAAATCTGACGATCTCAGACGAGATCTTTCTCCCGCTGGACCTAGCCAGCATCAATGCAAAACAGCCCGTCTGCCAAAAGGAGGACGGGCAGACGCTCGCCACCCTGGTCAGCAACTGGCGGAACTACCTCTTCATGTTGCACACCAAGAGGTATCCGAATGGAGACGTCGCAGGAGGTTTGCGAAAGGCGGCGGGGTAGAGAGATGCTTCGGAAAATTCACTCTTCCCTCGCAGCCTCGACGGGTTAAATTCCAAAGAGACCTCTATTATAAAAACATGGCTACTTTGAACCCACAGGCAATCGACGGCGCAACAGCGAAGAAGTTACGCCGCCTCAATATCTACGCAGCGATTCTCCATTTTGGTTCTGCGATCGCGATTCTTTCGCTTACTAACTCGTTTTCACTGCCGATCATCGCGAATTACATTCAGGGTGACCCTGGAACTGCCGGCTACCAAACCATTGTTTTGGGGCACGACCCCGTCGGATTGATGTGCGCGCTCTTCCTATTTCTCAGCGCCGTGGCGCACCTATGGATCGCATCCAACAAGGGTTTCGGAATTTATCTCAAGGATCTTTCCTACAATAGAAATATCGCACGATGGGTTGAATATTCGATCTCGTCATCGATCATGATCGTCTTGATTGCACAACTCTCATCGATTCGTGACATCATCACTCTCGCCGCGCTCTTCTTCACCAACGTTTCAATGATTCTCTTCGGGTGGTTGCAAGAGAAGTATGAAGCTCCCGGCGGGGGAATGCTGCCGTTCTGGTTTGGTTGCATTGCAGGGATCGTTCCGTGGGCCGCGATTGTCTTCCTTCTGATCGCACCAGGCGAAACCAGTGGTGCACATGCCCCTGGCTTCGTCTACGGCATCATCGTCACCTTATTCATCTTCTTTAACTGCTTTGCGTTGAACCAGTACTTTCAATACCGTCAGGTCGGCAAATGGAAGGACTATCTCTACGGAGAGCGGGTCTACATCACGCTCAGTTTCGTCGCTAAATCTGCTCTCGCGTGGCAGATCTTTGCTGGTGCTCTAGCTCAATCGCACTAGTACCGATGGAGAAGGACCACCCTTACCGCGGTCGGCAGGCCCTACTGACGAGCAAGCATCACAAGTTAGAGCTCATTGCGCCTGCCTTTCAGCAGTCTGTTGGACTCCACGTCGATGAGGTACCGCTCGATACCGATCAACTCGGAACATTTAGCGGGGAGATAGAGCGGCACTTTCCACCCTTAGAGACGGCCATTGCAAAGGCGCGTTTAGGTATGAGCGAGCGAGGTACTTCCCTCGGAATTGCATCGGAGGGCTCGATTGGTCCGGATCCTCTCGTTCCATTTATCACGGCAGATATCGAACATTTGGTCCTAGTCGATGATGAGCGCGGGATTGTCATCAGCGAGGTCTATCGCTCGCTCGATATTCGAGCGGCTCGGATAGAGATCGCACCTGAGGCAGATTTATCTGAGTTCTTAGCGCGCGCGGATTTTCCGCATCACGCGTTAATCGTCCGTCCTAGAGAAGGCGATACTTCTCGAGTAATCAAGGGGATTACTGACCTAGCGCAATTGCACACTGCCATCGCATCGTGTGCGAAGGAGTCAAAGACAGGGTTTGTCGTCATCGAATCGGACCTGCGTGCCTATCACTCGCCATCACGGCGCAGGAACATTGAGGCTGTTGCGCGCCTCCTTGCGGCCCGGGTAAGCCGCCTCTGCCCTCAGTGCCACACTCCTGGTTGGGGGAGAGTCGGGTACGAGAAAGGGCTGCGCTGCGGAACCTGTAACACCTTGATTTCTGAAGCAATTAAGCAAGAGCTCTTGGGGTGCGCTCTTTGCGATCACAAAGAAGCAGGGGAAATCGTGGCTCAAGTAGCGGATCCCAGCATCTGCCCACAGTGCAATCCCTAGCCTTAGCCCTCGGGAGTATTCACTCTGAAGCCATATACCTGAAAGTTTGGCACGCTATATTGCTCACGTGATCGTCGATGTAGCTCTCTATCAAAATGGTCAGCGAGTTGATGGGCCAGAAGATATCTCTGAACTGGTTGATGTTGCTCGCCGCGATGGAGGTTTTGTCTGGCTCGGAATGGCAGAACCATCGCAAGCAGAGTTCGATATGGTGGTCGGCGAGTTAAATTTCCACCCTCTTGCTGTTGAAGATGCCATTAATGCTAAGCAACGCCCAAAGTTAGAGGACTACGACGGGCTCACTTTCTTCGTTATCAAGACCGTCTTCTTTGATAAAGCGGCACAAGAGATCACGACCGGAGAGTTGCTCTGCTTTATTGATCAACATTTCATTGTGACTGTTCGTCACGGTGAGGGTCATCCATTAACGACCATTCGCCACGATTTAGAGCACAAGCCAGAGCTATTGAAAATGGGCCCCTTCTCGGTTGTCCACGCTGTCGCCGATCGCATCATCGATGGATACACCAACATTGCGACCATGCTCGAGCAAGAGGTTGTTGCAGTTGAAAATAAGGTCTTTACCGGAAAGCGTCAGACCTTCTCGGAAGAGATTTACTTCCTAAAGCGTGAAATTATTGAATTTAAGCATGCGATCGAACCTTTGATCGTTCCCATCAGTCGATTGCATAGCGGTTCAGTGCTTTCTGTCCCGGCTGGACTCAAGCCATTCTTCCGCGACACCGCGGACCACTTAATACAAGCCTGCGAACAGGCAGCAGGACTCGATGCTCTCATCACCTCGGTGCTGCAGGCAGACCTTGCCCACATTCAAGTACAGCAGAATATTGATGTACGTCGCATATCAGCTTGGGTAGCACTCGCATCTGGTCCAACCATGCTCGCTGGAATTTATGGCATGAACTTTCACAACATTCCAGAGTTGAGTTTCAAATACGGTTACTACGTCGTCCTTGGAGTGATGGCGGGTCTAACAGGATTCCTCTTCAGAGCATTTAGGAAATCGGATTGGTTGTAAATCAACTAGTTTTTACTGTTGAGGCCTCATAAATCGCGGTCACCGATCGTTTTAGGGTCGAGTTAAATTCTTCATCGCTCTGTTGATAGTGCAAGCCCTCTGTGAGGGCACGGGAAAAGCTGGCGATCATTCCAGGGTTCTGTGCCAAGAGGCGGGTAGCTAGCGATTGCGGATATCCACCGGATAGAGCTGCAACGCGAATCACTCGAGGATGATTGATGAGTTCAGCGTAGTAGTTCGCTTCATTTGGAATGGTCAGTTTTAGAATTACGTTCTGCGAAGAATCGAGGGCATCCAAAGCTTGCAGGAGCGATCCTCTCAAGAGGTACTCAATCCAGTGCTTTTCATGGCTCTCGATATCAACTTCCGGTTCAATAATCGGAACGAGGTCGGCGTGCATAACCTGCTCGGCCACCTCAAATTGTTGATCGACGCAGGCGCTAATCCCAATTGCGTCGGACTCTCGAATCACCGACCGAGCCTTGGTGCCGAACATCCCGTAATGATTGGCTTTTGCGAGAGTTGACGAAAGCCGAGGTATGGGTCGCATGAGCGCGGCTCCGTGTACAGGCGGCAGTAAGCCATTATCAATTTTGAGGAATGGAACGATTCCCTTGCGATGCCAAAGGAATTCACCAGTTGGAACGCCCTCGATGAGTCTCTCCATCGTCATCTCGAAGAGGATTGAAGCAAGAATGTGTTGACTCGAAAAGGCGGGGCTAAGGATGACCCTAGAACGCATCTGATGCATCAAGTTGAACATCTCCTCTTCGTCACTATAACTAGAGGGAGATATCCCGTATAGGCCCAAGGCCTTTGGCGTACTACCGCCGCTTTGATCCAAGGCCGCGATAAAACCCATACCGCTGCGCATCCGCTCGTACTGCTCGATATTCATAGTGCACTCCGTTCCCTAGTTGGAGAAGGTAACTATGCGCTCAAAAATTCTCTCGACTCTTGATGGATCAACATCGCCGGATCGTCCCAATTCGCACGAAGCGCCTGCGGTTGCCGTTCCGTACTGCAGGGATAACTTCCAATCAATCAGGTCAAGATTGGAGAGATTTCCTTGCTCTTCGCACTTCAGGATGAATCCCGCGGCCATGGCGTCGCCTGCCCCCACCACACTCTTCACTGATACGTCTGCAGCTGGAACAAATATGGTCCTGCCCTTGTATGCGAGGGCGCTTCCGAGCGCTCCGGCGTGGACGATTGCTACCTTCGCACCTAACTCACACAGACGCAACGCCGCACTTTCGGCTCGCGCCCGCCCATCTCTATCTTCTCCTGCGAAGAAATCTTCGGCTCCTCCGCTGATGACCGATTCTGCCTCATCAAGATTAGGAGAGACGATATCCGCTCCATGTGCGATAGCCCAGGCTAGAAAGTGTGGTGCGGTATCAAAGAAGATCAAGTTATTGTGACGGTGAACCGTGTCGATTAACTGAGCAATCTCTTCCTCATTAATGCCCTGAGGGAAACTGCCCATACTTGCGACAATCCCTCCAGATTTCATCTCGCGTTCTAACTCATCCAAATAACTAGCCCACTCTCTCTTGGTAATGCGTGGACCTTCTTCATTGACGATCGTGACGACCGACGAGTGATCCTCGTGGTACATCGTCGCTACCCGAATATTTCCCTTGTATGTGGTGCTTGTATATTGCAAACCCTCTTCACTCAAGTACTTGAGGAATTGTGCGCTATCGAGTTCTCCAACTGGGACGAGTAAGGGTGCGACCTTTCCAAGTGAGTGTGCAACGCGAGCTACATCAATTCCTTTTCCACCTGCTCGCACTTCAGCAGAGGGGGTTCGCATGACGGCTCCTCGTTCGAAGTGAGCCATGTGCAGCGTTCTGGAGAAACAAGGATTCGGATTACATATCAACATATGTTTAATGTAGACCCGAACTCTAAAAGAGGATATGACTTTCCGATCTTTGCAAGGAGTGGGGACACTCAATAGTTTCACAGCCCAATTTCACCCGGCGAGAGTTAGTGTTCGGTCATGTCGAAGATCAATCGTCGAACTTTGCTCAAAGGGGTTGGGGTTGGTTTATCTATGACCCTGCTCGGAGACCTAGTCGCAGAGGCGGCCCCCACAAACTCAGTAGCGTTACCAGGCTTTAGCGCCTTTGCGGCGAGTGTAAAGGTAACCAAGAACTCTAAATACTACCTAGTCGAATCGGAAGGAATCCCAGCTCACCAGATGATGGTTGGGATCAAGAGCTGGCAGGAGCAAATTCCTACGCCGCAGCCGTACACGGGGACAAATGCATGGCCCATCCCAATACATCCAACTCTGGCACCGGTTGGGATTTCTAATGTAGGTCATTTCTTACGCGGTGCTATTGCTGTTGCAGTCAATGGCGTCCCGATTTTCAATGCGCTAAATAATCGTGGAGATGATGCCTACTTGGCAGGAGAGCTTGATGATTTTGGTGGACACTGCGGACAGGCTGATGATTATCACTATCACATCGCGCCGTTACATCTACAATCGCAAGTTGGCGCAAAGAATCCCATTGCCTACGCTCTCGACGGATTTGCCATATACGGTGTGCTCGAACCAGATGGCGGCGCTCTACAACCCCTGGACTCCTTTAACGGGCATAGCTACAAGAAGTTGGGCTATCACTACCACGGAACTCAAAGTTTCCCCTATATCAATGGAGGCTTTCGCGGAAAGGTTGTAGAACAAGATGGTCAGGTAACTCCTCAAGCAGCTACCCACCCATTTCGACAACCGCAAGCCCCGCTACCCGGGGCTCTGATAACGAATTGCCAGAATCTTGGCAACGGTCACTTCACACTTACCTATCAAGTGAACGGCGCCACTACTACCTTGGATTATGTTGCGACACTTTCATCAGTCACTTTGAATGTGACTGATGAATCAGGAAATTCAACGCACCAAAGTTTCGCACGCCGGTAAAACTATATAAAGCATTTAAGCCTGAGGCTTGAACGCCTTAATGATTGACGCTGCTGCTCCCGAAAGCTCGGCAGGAATGATCCATAACTTGCTTGCAGTGCCATTGGCAATGACCGGAAGTTGCTCTAGATATTTATAGGCAAGCACTTTTTCGTCTGGGTTTGCAGCATGGATTGCCTCGAAGACTTTGGCAATTGCTGTTGCTTCACCTTCGGCGTTGATCACACGAGCTTGCGCCTCACCTTCGGCGCGCAGAATATCTGCCTGGCGATTTCCTTCGGCGCGCAGAATCTGGCTCTGCTTCTCGCCTTCAGCAGTGAGGATCGCTGCACGCTTATCGCGGTCAGCGCGCATCTGCTTCTCCATCGACTCTTGCACGCTTGGAGGTGGTTCGATCGCCTTGATCTCAACCCGATTGACGCGCACGCCCCACTTACTGGTTGCCTCATCAAGGACCCCGCGGAGGATGGCATTGATGTGATCCCGAGAGGTGAGCGCCTTCTCGAGGTCGAGGCCGCCGACTGAGTTACGAAGCGTAGTAACGACGAGCTGCTCGATACCTTGAATGTAATTTTCAATCTCATACGTGGCAGATTTTGGATTAGTCACTTGAAAGTAGATGACGGTATCGATGCTCACGACGAGGTTATCTTCAGTAATCACCGGTTGAGGTGGGAAAGAGACAACCTTCTCGCGTAGATCCACCAAGGGACGCAGGCGATCAATTCCAGGAACGATCAAGTTGAGCCCGGGCTCCAGCGTCTTGTGGTACTTACCGAGCCGTTCGACGATTCCCGCATTTGCCTGGGGGATGATTCGGATTGAGCCAACCGTGATGAGGAGGGCTAGTAAAACTATTACGCCCAGTCCAATAAGTAGGGCCACTTATGCTCCTTCGTTGATGTGAGAATCGATACGTGGAACGACGATGGCCATGGCGCCATCAATTTTTTCGACCGTGACGCTCTGACCTGCGGATATCACTGTGGCGGCACTTCGGGCAGTCCAGGTTTCATTCTTCAACATGATGGTGCCGGCGGTGTCCGAGACCTCTGAGGTGGTAATTGCCTTCTGACCAATCAGGGCGTTAATTCCAGTGTCGGATGGAGGCGTCTTGCGGAATATAGATTTCACGACGAGTGGTCTGAGTAGAAGGCTAAATACCGTTGCAAGGGCCAGGGTGATCCACTGTGCCGCGCTATTTCCCCCAGCGAGTGAGACCAGGCCAGCTGCCACCGCACCAATTGCAAACGAAGCAAAGACTAGGGCCAGGCTTAAGACTTCGATAACGGCGGAAACACCCGCGATGGCAAACCAGGTCCAAGTGTGCATTTGTATCCCTCTCTTCATAATAAAGTACCACTATTGCACTAGACCGGGGGTATGAAAGTGACCATGAGAGAGAAAGAACTTCTCCAGGTTTGGAATGAGCAGCGCTCTCAGCGCATTAGTGCTCAGGTGGCCCCAACAATCTTGTTGGCTGCGACTCTGGCTTTGATTGCCACAGGAAAACTAGATTACAAATCTCCCGTCGATATCAAGGCCTTCGCGATTGGCTTGGTCGCCGCTGGTGGCGTCTTCTCAGTCACGGCGATGCTCGCTTCGATTCGCGACAGCATGGCCCTTACCCGAGCCATGCGCGAGGCAAATGACGTTTCTCAGTTGGGTCTCAGCGTTGCGAAGAATTCGACTAACCTCTTCTTTACTGGATTCTTATTTGTTGCCCTGAGCCTCTTCAACTTCGCCGTACTCGTTCTTTATTTATACAAGAAGCCTTAAGCGAGAATTAAAAAGCCCCCAAGAGAATCTCTTGGGGGCTTTTTCTTTTAACTATTAACCGAGGGCTTCGCCCGCAGCCTCCTTCATTGCCTGAGCATGTTCTGAGCCAGACTTCAAAGGCTTCTCCTTCAGCGCCAGTGCTACCAAGAAACCTATTGCAGTAACTGGGGCAGCGGATAGGAAGACGATATGGAAGGCCTGCACATAACTATGCAAGATGGTTGCTTGTAGGTCAGGTGTGAACTTCGCCATCACTCCAGGGTTGTTCTTGAGTTGGGCGAGAGCTTGTGGTGTAGCTCCGGTCATTGCTGTTGGATTCTTTCCTGCAAGATGAGTGATTCCACTAGTAAGGAATCCGGTTAACTTGCTGGAGTAAATCGAACCAAAGATTGCAACTCCGAGAGTTCCGCCGATGGAACGCCAGAATGTGTTCAAGCTAGTTCCGACGCCCATGTCCTTGATCTCGAGTGAGTTCTGCAGTGCGATAACCGTGTTCTGCAGTGAGAATCCAAGACCCGCACCGAGTAGAACCTCGAAGACACCGATCTTCCAGAACGCGATGGTTTCGCTAATGCTTACCATCCCAATGAGAGCGACGGTCATCAGGACCATACCTGCTACAGGGAAGATCTTGTACTTGCCGTGCTTGGTAATCCACTTACCCGATGTAATCGAGGTCGAGATAATTCCAAACATAAGTGGCAACAACTTGAGCCCTGAAAGCGTGGCCGAGTTGTGCTTTACGAGTTGGAAGTAGAGAGGCAACATAACAATCGCACCGAACATCGCAGCACCAACCAAGAAGGCCAGGATTGATGTGATGTTGAATGTGTGATTCTTGAAGAGGCGCAATGGAAGAATTGGCTCCGATGCCTTTGCTTGATTGAAGAGGAATAGAGCAAAGAGAACTATTCCGCCACCAATCCAGAGCAACGTCTTTGCGGTGAGCCAGCCATTTTCTGGTGCATAAACTGAAATACCCAAGAGCAGAGCTGATACGGCCAAGATGAGGATAAGCGCGCCGAAATAATCGATCTTGTGCTCGCGATGAATTTTCGGAATGTGTAACACAGCCGAAGTGATAACAAGCGCAATAATTCCAAGCGGTAGGTTGATGTAGAAGATCCAACGCCAACCAGTGACGCCTAGGACCTTATTGTGATCTGAGAAGAATCCACCGAGTAGCGGACCAGCAACAGTTGCTAGGCCCCAGACTGCACCGAAGTAACCTTGGTAGCGGCCACGTTCACGTGGTGATACAACGTCACCGATGATTACGAAGGTGAGGGACATCAAACCGCCGGCACCCAGACCTTGCAGTGCACGGAAGGCGATCAACTGCGTCATGTTGTGAGCAGCACCTGATGCGAATGAACCGATCAGGAAGGTGATGATTGCGAACTGGAAGACCTGACGTCGACCGTAAAGGTCGGAGATCTTGCCGTAAAGGGGGGTTGAAGCTGTGGAGGTGAGGAGGTAGGCGGTGACTACCCACGTGTAGTGGTTGAGTCCACCGAGATCAACGGTAATAGTTTTGAGTGCCGTTGAAACAATTGACTGATCAAGGGCTGCAAGGAGCAGGCCTGTCATCAAGCCAAACATCACGGTCATGATTTGCTTATGCGTCATTGGTGCATGTTCATTAGTTTTTTGCGACATGTATTCCCTTATCGGTCGAAGCGCGATTCCAATTTATTTAACGAGCGATCAATCAATTTTTCATTGAACTTTCAAGCAAATCTTAGCCTTGCGGGGCGACATTCGCTCGGTACGATAGGTGAATGAAGAGCGTCATAGCGGAAAACCTTGTAAAAACTTACCGAAAGGGCGCTGTCCGCGCTCTGGATGACCTGAGCCTCGATGTCGAAGAGGGCACCGTACTAGGTGTGCTCGGTCCAAATGGAGCGGGCAAGACCACCACAGTTCGGGTGCTCTCTACTCTCCTTGAGCCTGATTCCGGCCACGCCACCGTAGGTGGAATCGATGTCATCAAGAACCCCAAGGCGGTTCGCCAGATCATCGGGCTTTCCGGGCAGTACGCAGCGGTCGATGAGACCCTTTCAGGGTGGGACAACCTGGTGATGTTCGGCCAGCTCTACCACTTGAGCGCTAGTCAGGCTAAGGCGAGAGCGACCGAGCTCTTGGCGCAGTTCACGCTCACCGAGGCGGCCCACCGTCCCATCAAGACCTTCTCCGGCGGTATGCGTCGCCGCTTGGACCTCGCCGCATCGCTGATCATCCGCCCAAAGGTGCTCTTCCTCGACGAACCGACCACCGGCCTCGACCCTCGGGGTCGCATGGAGA
>Ga0208506_1000226_pt1 | contig 21750 bp, 21 predicted proteins | sample CryBogCBH29Jul08_FD_184616 | JGI IMG/M metagenome (GOLD analysis project Ga0208506, IMG submission 184616) | Freshwater microbial communities from Crystal Bog, Wisconsin, USA - CBH29Jul08 (SPAdes) | ecosystem: Environmental > Aquatic > Freshwater > Lake | place: Crystal Bog, Wisconsin, USA... | reverse complement strand
ATTGCGTTTCATTTACAGTTCCAAGTTGGTAATGAACTGGTGCCGCCTGGCTCATGATCGCAAGCAGGGATTCATCATCGCTTGCCTGGTATTCAACGAGGAGGGCAGCGTGATCTTTCAAAATCATATCTCCCAGATTCACTTTTCCAGCCTTGAGTGAAGCGCTATCCATCAACTCAATAGTGGTGGGATTGGTAGCAATTAATTTCTCTAGAGAGCCAGTTGCAGATTTAAGATCTTCAAAGATTAAGAGCGTGGTGGCAGCTTTGCTATAAAGCGGAACTGTGTTGAAAATAGCTTCGGCGACAAAGCCCAAGGTTCCTTCGCTGCCGATAAGCAGATGAAGGAAGATATCTTTGATAGAACTGAAATCTACAAAAGAGTTAAGGCTATAACCCATGGTGTTCTTTATTTGATATTGATTCTTGATTTGCTCTGTGAGATCAGCGCGGGATGCAATTTCATCTCTCATCTCAGAGAGGTTTCGGTATAGCTCTGGCACTAATTCTGCTAGTTGCTCTTCGCACTTTGGGCCAGCGGTGTTAATGATTTCACCATTAGTGAGTACGACGGTTGCGCTCTCCAATGTGCGGTAGGTGTTTGCAGTAATTCCACAGGCCATGCCGCTGGAGTTGTTGGCAATAACTCCACCAATTGTGCATGCAATCTCACTTGCTGGATCTGGTCCTAGTTTTCGGCCAAAGCGCGCTAATCGAGCATTTACTGCTCGAACAGTTGCTCCAGGTTGTACGCGAACTTGCTTGCCTGAATCTAAAACTTCGATGGTTCGGAAATGTCTGCGGGTATCGATCATGATTCCGTCAGTTACCGCTTGCCCTGAAAGACTGGTGCCGCCACTTCTAAAGGTGATGTGAGTTCTATTTTGAGTAGCGTATTTGAAGAGCGAAGCGATCTGGTCAGAATTAGTTGGAGTAGCTAGTCCACTTGGAATAAATGAAAAGTGGGAAGCGTCAGAGGAGATTCGATATCGATCAATCTCGCGGGTAGAAATAAGTTCTGCGAGAAGGACAGATCCCTTAGTGAGACTCACGACTTACTTTGTCTCCACTTGAACCAATTAAGAAATCTAGATCAGCACCGGTATCAGCCCCTTGTACATGATCTACATAGAGCTTTGCCCAGCCGCGAGTGGGGGTCGCATAAGCAGCAACGCTAGCGGGGCTAGGAGTTCGAGCAGTCAACTCTGCTTCGGAGATCTCAATATTTAAGGTGCGATTGGGAACATCAAGAAAGATGATGTCACCGGTTTGAACCAGTGAAAGTGGACCACCTGCAGCCGCCTCTGGCGCTACATGTAAGACGATGGTTCCATAAGCAGTTCCACTCATTCGCCCATCGCTGATGCGAACCATGTCCCGCACCCCTGCCTCAAGTAACTTCTTGGGAAGTGGCATATTTCCAACCTCAGGCATTCCAGGATAGCCACGCGGTCCACAACCGCGCAGAACCAATACCGAGTCCCCAGTCACATCGAGATCAGGATCATCGATGCGATTATGTAGATCTTCTACGCTATCGAAGACAACTGCAGGACCACGATGTGTAAGCAGTTCAGGTGAAGCAGCACTAGGTTTAATGATTGCACCAAGAGGAGCTAGGTTTCCCTTCAGTACTGCTATTCCCGCGTTCTGCATAAGTGGAGCAGATGGCTTGGCAATCACTGTTTCATCAAAGACATCGTGGCCGCTTAAATATGAGGCAAATGGCTTACCTGTAACTGTGATTGCAGCGGGGGAGAACTTTTCGGAGATCTGCCCTAACAATGCCAACAAACCACCTGCGCGATAGAGATCGTCCATAAGAAACTTTCCAGATGGTGCAAGATTCGCGAGCAATGGGACATCGCGACCAGTGCGATCAAAGTCTTCTAAAGTTAAATCAATGCCAAGGCGACCAGCTATTGCGAGTAAATGCACAACAGAGTTGCTAGAGCCACCCACCGTTGCTACCGCTGTAATCGCATTAAGAAATGATTCTTTGGTCATGATGTCGGCGGGACGAAGGTCGGCCTTGATCATCTCAACAATCTGGCGACCGGTCGCGTGGGAGAGAGCGAGCAATCGCGCATCGGGCGCTGGAGTTCCTGCAAAGCCTGGGATTGTCATTCCAAGTGCTTCGGCAACAACCGCCATCGTTGACGCGGTTCCCATGGTGTTGCAATGACCTTTACTTCGAATCATTGAAGATTCCGATTTCATAAATTGCTCTTGAGAGAGCTCTCCACCGCGAACCTCTTCGCTCAACCTCCAGACATCGGTACCGCAGCCAAGTAGTTCGCCGCGGAATGTGCCTGACAACATTGGACCACCTGGTACAACAATTGCGGGGAGGTTTACAGAGGCTGCAGCCATAAGTAAGGCAGGGATGGTCTTGTCGCAACCTCCAAGGAGTACCACGCCATCAATTGGATTGGCTCGGATCATCTCCTCAATCGCCATCGCGGCCATATTGCGCCAGAGCATCGCCGTTGGCTTTACTTGAGTTTCACCAAGGGAGACGACAGGTAGGTTATGAGGAATTCCGCCCGCTTCCCAGATTCCCTTCTGCACATAATCCGAAACCTCGTTGAGGTGGGCATTGCAAGGCGTTAAATCTGATGCGGTGTTTGCAATTGCAATGTGTGGTTTTTTGCCATCGAAGGCATCATCGGGAAGTCCGCGACGCATCCACGCGCGATGAATGTAGGCATTGCGATCATCCCCGCCGTACCACCCTGCACTGCGCAAATCGCTCATGACGGCTCACTTACTTTTTAGGAAGTTTGGAATCGTATATTTTTATTTGGATGACTATAACATGGGCTCATGCCCGCACTCTGGAGCCTGCAATGGCACACGTAAGGGTTTGGGATGGGCGCAAATGCCATGTGGGTGAAGGACCAGTTGCGATAGGTGCGAACTACTCAAAGGTTCATTGGGTGGATATTCTCAATAACAAAATATATTGGCGCGACTTGATGAGCGATGAGAGCGGTGAGATTCCCACCACTGAGAATGTGAGTTTTGTACTCCCGCGAAGCAACGGTGGATTGGTGATCGGAAATGCATATGGCCCGGATCTCCAAGATCCAGATGGATTGATTCATCGTTTACCTGGACGAGCTGACGCAGATGGAGGCGAAGACCCACTACCAATGCGTTGGAATGATGCAAAGGTTGGACCTGCCGGAGAGATATGGCTTGGCACTTCTTCCTACGGCGCTCCGACAGATCGTATTGGTCTGCATCGCTTGAGCGCTGATGGGAGCTCGATACAACGAGTCGCCAATGGCATGGGGTTGAGTAATGGTTTGGATTGGAGCCCAGACGGAAAGCTCTTTTATCTCGTGGATACAACCGAACTTCTTCTCTACGTCTATGACTACGAAGCAGGAGAGATTTCAAATCAACGCATCGCACTTCGCTTTGATCCAGAGTTAAAGCAATATCCAGATGGAATGACGGTCGATAGCGAAGGTTGTTTATGGATCGCATTCTGGAATGGCAGTTGTATCAGGAGATATTCTCCAGAGTTCGAATTAATAGAAACTGTTGAATTTCCTGTGAAATTCGTTTCAAGTTGTGCATTTGCTGGCGAAGATCTTCGTACCCTAGTAGTTACAACTTCCACAGGGGATAATGGTTGGCACGACAATCATGAGTTTGCAGGAATGACATTTGTGATTGAGACCGATATTAAGGGAAAGGCGCCGTATGTCTTCGGAAGTTAATCGAGCAGGGGAGCAGGCTGGCCGCGTTGCAATCGTGACTGGCGGTTCAAGTGGCATCGGCCGAGGCGCCGCAAATGAATTAGCGCGTCAAGGTGCAAGTGTGGTGGTGCATGGACTCACTCATGAAGAAGCCACTCTTGTCGTCCAAGAGATTCGCGGAGCGGGTGGAATTGCTGTTGCTTCTAGCGGCCCTATTGATGATCCAGAAACCTCTCTTCAAGCAGTCGCGATTGCCCTCAAGGAGTTTGGTCACTTGGATATTCTCGTAACCTCCGCCGGTATCCAGCGATATGGAACAACAATTGATACTCCCATCGAAGTCTGGGATGAAGTTTTTAATGTAAATGTGAAAGGCGTATTTCTTGCATGCCAAGCCGCGCTTCCAGAAATTCGCAAGAGTTCTGGCGGCAGCATTGCGATCATTGCCTCAGTTCAAGCTAGCGCTACTCAAGCAAATGTTGCCGCTTACACATCCAGCAAAGGTGCTCTTCTATCTTTAGCACGTGCCATGGCGGTTGATGAGGGCCCGCATGGAGTGCGCGTTAATTCCATCAGCCCCGGAACAATCGATACTCCCATGCTTCGTAACACCGCACGCTTGTTAAGCGATGGATCATCAGCTGGAATGCAAGGACTTGTAGATGATTGGGGTTCGGCCCATGCGCTTGGTCGTACCGGAACTATCCAAGAGTTAGGCGCAGTAATTTCATTTGTCACAAGCCCTCGCGCCAGTTTCATGACCGGTGATGACATCAGAGTTGACGGTGGATTGTTAGCTCGTCTTGCAGCCGCAGCCCCAAAGGGAGATAAGAAGTGATTTTCTTAAGCGAACAGTTATCAGCCCGACCTTCCGCGCTTTGGGAATTAGTAAAGCAATGCGGTGTGAATACCACGGTCTCGCTCCTTCAAGGCGCCGAACAAGAGCAACGTATGTTTGCATCAGTTGGGGATGGAAAATTATTAGGTGGCTACACCGATGGAATCATTCCTTGGTCACTTGAAGGTATTGCTCGCGATAAAGCGGTCTTTGCCTCCCATGGTCTCGAGATGATTGGAATTGAAGATACCGCTCCGATGGATTTGATTCGCTTAGGTCTGCCTGGCCGAGATGAACAGATCGCACAAGTAATCGAGCAGATCAGGGCGATGGGAAAGCTTGGAGTCATGACACTCTGCTACAACTGGATGGCGGTATCGAGTTGGGCGAGAACGCGCACCGATATTGTTTCAAGGGGTGGCGCGCTTGTAACAGGCTTCAAACTTAGCGACACCGAGAAAATGTCCCGCATTGCAGAGCCTGGGCAGTACACACCAGAGCAACTCTGGGATGCGCTCCAGTATTTCCTAGATGCCGTTGTTCCTGAAGCAGAGGCTGCCAATGTCAGACTCGGTATGCATCCGGATGATCCACCCTTGCAAGAGATGCGCGGGATGCCTCGCATCATGAACTCCATTGAAAATTACCGCCGCTTGCTAGATCTCTATCCCTCTAAATCCAATGGCATAACTCTCTGCCAGGGTAATTTCGCGCTGATGACCGATGATCTGCCTTCAGTCATACGGGAATTTGGTGCGCGAGACGCTATCGCCTTCGTTCACTTCAGGGATATTGTCGGAGATGCCAGCGACTTTGAAGAGACCTTCCACGACGCCGGGCAGAACGATTTACCTGCCTGCATTGAGGCATATAAAGAGGTCGGCTTCCATGGGCCAATGCGCCCAGACCATGTTCCGACGATGTATGGGGAGAGCAATGAGCGCCCGGCATATGAGACGCTGGGAAGGCTATTTGCGTTGGGATATATCCGGGGGCTCATTCATTCCACCTATGGAAAGCCAAAAATTTCCTAAATTTTGAAATATTTGGGAATAAATTTTTCCAGCCTCAAGTTATTTATAGCGAACCTGCCGAACGGGGGTTCGCCGATGGCACTGGGTGATGCAGCCCCATTTATCGGAGCTATCCACGCAGGCCTTAGGTATCTCGCTAACTAAAAGGAGAAATCTAGAATGTCATACACACTCGTAAAGAATGATCGCCGCAGTTCATTCCCAGCTATCGCCGAGCACTTCCCAAACTTGGAAGCATGGTCGGTTGGTTTCGATCGGGAGTGGCGCTTGCTGGAGCAACTTCAAAATAACTTCCTTGGGGGAACCTCCTCGTATCCTCCATACAACATCAAGCAACGTAGCGAAGATCGCTATGAGATTGAGATGGCGGTTGCCGGATTTGGTAAGAATGAACTTCGCGTAGAACTTCATAACAACCAACTCACCATTGAAGGTTCCAAGATTGGTTAAGAGGAGGCAGAAGGCTCCTATATCTATAAGGGAATTGCTGGACGCCAATTCCGCCAGACCTTTGCTCTCGCCGATCACGTGAAGGTGACTGGTTCTGAGTTGAAAGATGGAATTCTCTCCATCTCGCTTGAGCGCGAACTTCCAGAGGAGAAGAAACCCCGTCTTATAGAAATTAATTAATCAGTGATTGACTCTGGGCCACTCATGCGTTCAGGTGGCCCAGAGCTCTCGTCAAAGAAGGCGAGCGGTGTTCTCCAAAGCGAAACACTGATGACTTCTATGCCAGCTTGCCTGTGAGCATTTTGAATTGAGCGGCGCACACTATTTCTACTGAATCGAAATAGTAAAAAGGCGGCAGGTAGTTCAAGAAAAAGTGCTAAAAATAGCGCTAATCGAAAATCCCAACCAGGATTTGAAGTAACAACATCAAACCAGGCATCGACAACTAAAAATGTTGCAGAGATCATTGCGCCAGGAATTGCGGCTTGCCTTTTCTTCCAGAGAGCCCAACTTGTGCCGAGCCAAGTAAGGGACATTCCCAAGTCGTATCCCACCCACGCTAAATTCCAATGTGCCGCGTGATAGGAATCTGGCAAAGCGGTCAACAAATAGAAAATCCAACCAAAGAGCGAGAGCGAAGCGACAATCAGCAGCACGCTTTGAAGCTGGTGTGATTTCCATCGCTCAATCTTCGCCATGCCTTATTTACTCCCTTGTGATGGTTGCGAGTCTATACCCCTGGGGGTATAGTGAAGTGCAGGTAAGAGCCCAATAAACAAGGGAGTTTAAAGGTGGCAAAAGTCTTAATTCTTGGCGCGGGAGTGGCTGGTCATACCGCCGCGCTGCACGCCAAACGCATGTTGGGCAAGGGCGATGAGGTCATCGTCGTTTCCCCGAACTCAAAGTACAACTGGATTCCATCCAATATCTGGGTTGGCGTTGGACGAATGTCCGCCGAGCAGGTCACCTTTCCCCTGGCTCCGGTCTACAAGAAAAAGGGGATTAGCTTCCACCAAGCCTTGGCGCAAGAAATCTATCCTGAAGGGGATTCTTCTACTTCTAAAGGTTTTGTGAGGGTGCTTTATACAGATTCCACACGCAGCGGCCAGGTTGCCAACATTGAATTTGATTACCTCATCAATGCAACGGGACCAAAGTTAAATTTCGCCGCAACTCCTGGCCTTGGACCAGATGGTCACACCGTATCGGTGTGTACTTATAGTCACGCGATCGAAGCTGCTCACGAGCTTAAAGAAGTTATTGCCGCCATGAAGGCAGGAAAGCGCCAAGCCCTGGCGATCGGCGTTGGTCACGGCACCTGCACGTGCGAAGGGGCTGCCTTTGAATACACCTTCAACGTTGAGCATGAAATTAGGTCTGCCGGCGTGCGCGAGATGGCCGACATTACATATATTACAAATGAGTACGAGCTCGGAGATTTCGGAGTTGGGGGATTGGTCTTCTCGCAATCTGGATTTCAAACCACGAGCAAGTTGTGGACCGAATCGTTGTTCCGCGAAAGAGGCATTAAAGCGATCCTCGGCGCGCACGTTGAGAAGATTGAACCAAACGAAGTTCACTACGAATTAGTCGATGGCACCAAAGATGTACTCAGATTTGATTTTGCCATGCTGCTCCCACCTTTTAGAGGAGTAGATCTCAAAGCATTTGATAAGAGTGGCAATGAGATATCAGAGAAACTCTTTGCGCCTTCTGGCTTTATGAAAGTTGACGCCGAATACACTCCAAAACCATATGAAGAGTGGCTGGCATCAGATTGGCCAAAGACTTATCGCAATCCGCTCTACCCAAATATTTTCGCGGTCGGAATTGCATTTGCACCACCTCACCAAATCTCTAAACCTCGAAAATCTCCTAGTGGAACTCTCATCGCCCCATCCCCACCACGGACGGGTATGCCATCAGGAATCATGGGCAAGCTAGCTGTTATTAGCATCAAGGAACTCATCAATTCTGGCCCTGCTGCCACGGTGGGTACGGCATCCATGGCCGATATGGGAGCCGCATGTGTTGCATCTGCAGGATCGGGAATACGCGTTGGCTCCGCTGCATCAATGACGATGTATCCAGTAGTCCCTGATTACGTTAAATATCCAAATACTGGACGGAGCGTAGATGACACCTTTGGTGAAATCGGGCTTGCCGGTCACTGGATAAAGCTCGCACTTCACTACATGTTCATCTATAAGGCAAAGGCCCGCTTCGGCTGGTTTTTGATTCCAGAGTAAGGGAGTTGGCCATGGAAAATCCAAACGAGAGCATTGCGCGAGCACCTCTTCCCACGGAGAAGACACTTAAGCAACGGAAGAATCTATTTATGCAGTTGATGCGATTTTGCGTGATTAACCTAAAAATGATCAAAATGATTCGAAAAGGTCATCATCCAATGGAGAGGAAGGTGAAGTAATTGGCTAATGCAAAGAGCCCAACCCACGTCCTTCAAAATGAAGAGACTATTAACGCCATTTTGGCACGCGTCAAGCGTGCTCAAGGTCAACTTGGTGGAGTTGTCAGAATGCTTGAAGAAGGAAGAAGCTGCGACGAGATCGTGACTCAAATGTCGGCTGTGAGTAAAGCAGTACACACTGCAGCTTTTACCTTGATCTCTTCGAGTTTAGAAGAGTGCATTTTAGAAGGCAAGAGCGATCAAAAAGCAGTGTCAGAGAAGTTGCAAAAACTATTCTTAAGTTTGGCGTAAAAATGAAAAAACTTATTTTAGTACTTATCGCATCGGTATTTACCTTAACCGCTTGTGGAGCAACGGGAGCCGTAACAACTATGAACGTGAGTGATTTTGCGAAGAAAATTAGCGACACATCTATCGTCCTTCTCGATGTGCGAACCCCTGCTGAATTTGTGGCCGGTCATATCGCTGGGGCTGCCAACATTGATTTCGAATCCGGAACTTTTGAATCCGATATTCAAAAGCTCGATAAAAGTAAGAGCTACGCAGTTTATTGCCGAAGCGGAAATCGCTCTGGCCAAGCCACGGCACTTATGGCCAAGGATGGATTCAAAACCATTTTCAATCTCGATGGCGGACTTATTAATTGGCAGATTGCCGGAAATGCAGTGGTGACCAATTGAACAAGCGTTATGTCGTCATTGGGGGAGTTGCTGGCGGTATGTCCGCTGCAGCGCGCCTCCGGCGACTGGATGCAGAATCTGAGATCGTGGTTCTTGAGAAGAGCGGTTATGTCTCATATGCAAACTGCGGGCTTCCTTATTACGTCGGCGGCGTAATTCAAAACGAGGAATCACTCTTGCTTCAAACACCAGATAGCCTCTTCAAGAGATTTAGGTTAGATGTCCGAGTTGGCTCCGAGGTGATTGAAATTGATCCGATAGCCAAGAGCGTCACCTACATGCGCGAGGGTTCATTGGAGCACCTCACTTATGAGAAATTGATCTTGAGCCCAGGAGCATCACCAATCAGACCAAATATTCCTGGGATTGAACGCGGTCTCACGCTTCGAAACATCGAAGATGTTGTGGCTATGGATCACTCTGTTTCAGGTCATCCAAAGAGTGCTGCAATTATTGGCGGGGGGTTCATCGGAATTGAACTGGCTGAGAATTTGAGACATCGTGGAATAAGCACCACGATCGTTGAAGCTCAAGACCAGGTTTTGGCGCCGCTTGATCCGGAAATGGCAACGTTTGTGTCAGATGAACTCATCAAGAATGGAATCGAATTAATTCTCTCAGATGCTCTCGCATCCGTGGAGGCAGCGTCAGTCACTCTTGCAAGTGGAAAAGTAGTCCCTGCTGAAATGCTAATTCTGGCTATTGGAGTACGACCCGATACAGCACTTGCAAAAGCTGCAGGTTTGACCATTGGTTCACGCGGCGGAATCGTGGTGGATGCATTCAATGTAACTAGCAACCCAGATATCTATGCCATCGGAGATGCCGCCGAGAAGATTGATGCACTAGATGGGAACGCTACCTTGGTGCCATTAGCCAATTTGGCGAATCGCCATGGCCGAATTGTCGCTGACCATATCGCAGGCAAGGAGATCCGGGAGGTAAAGGCCCAAGGCACGGCAATTGTGAAAGTATTTGATCTCACTGTCGCCACCTCTGGCTGGAATGAGAAGCGACTCGTTGCTGCAAACCATCCTTATCTAGCAATTCACAACCACCCTGCGTCGCATGCTGGCTATTACCCAGGTGCGCAAGGCATGTCGCTGAAGTTGTTAGTAGATCCTCTCTCTCAACAGATTTTGGGCGTCCAAGGTGTTGGCCGAGAGGGAGTCGACAAACGAATAGATGTCATTGCAACAGCGATGCGCGGAGGCATTACTGCGCCCGCTCTTGCCGATTTAGAGCTCGCATATGCACCTCCGTTTAGTTCAGCCAAGGATCCAGTAAATATGTTGGGTTACATCGCTGAAAATGTTCTTTCAGGACTTACACCCACAGCGCAGTGGAGTGAGGTGGATTCCTTGGTTGACGCTGGCTACACGATCATCGATGTTCGTACCGCCGGTGAAGTCAACCGAGGAACCCTGCCGGGGGCAATCAATATTCCAATAGATGAAATCCGCGAATGCCAGAACGAGATTCCGCACGGGAAAATTCTTGTTACCTGCCAAGTAGGGCAACGCGGACATGCAGCTACTCGGCTGCTCAGAGAGATGGGCCATGAAGCCATCAATCTTGATGGAGGTTACATGACGTGGAGCAATTCGCCCGTTGGAAGAAAATCAATCATGCAAAATAAGGAAAAGGTGGAAAAATAATGTGCAGTAGAACTACATGCCGCAAGTGCGGCAAGGCTTCATGGTCAGGATGCGGTCAGCATGTTGAGCAAGTAATGCGTGGAATTCCAAAATCACAGCGCTGTCAGGGTCACCAGAATGATCCAAAAGAGCCTGGTCTATTTTCAAGATTATTCGGAAAGAAGTAGGGGAGAGCAAATATGTGTAGCGCAGTGAGATGCGATCGATGTGGCAAGGCAACCTGGTCAGGTTGCGGGCAACATATTGACGAAGCTCTGGCTCCGTTCGCGGAGGAGCAACGTTGTCAGTGCAATAACGATTTATCTGCTTGGCTCCCAGGGCAGCAACGTTCGTGAGCACCGCAAGCGTCACTAGCTCAGAATTCGAAGGAGTGATTATCAAAGGTGGAATCACGTTCGTAGATTTCTGGGCTGGTTGGTGTGGTCCATGCAAAGCATTTGCGCCGGTATTTGAAAACGCATCCACACGTTATCCAGAAATCAATTTTGTTAAAGTTGATACGGATGCAGAAGCGGAGCTTGCCGCAGCAGCAAACATCACCTCAATCCCAACGCTCATGGCCTTTCGAGATGGAATCCTGGTCTTCAGACAACCAGGAGCGCTCTCCTCTTCAAGTTTTGAAGAGCTTATTCAGTCGGTTAAGAATCTTGATATGGATTCAATTAAGGCTGAAATTGCGGCGGAAGCATCGAAGCAGAATGCGAAGTAATGCTGGCGAGGAGTGGCGATCCTCTCTTGCCTTGTGGGCTATACCTCAGAATATTTTGGACCAAGCTCCAGAAGATCCCTGGATTCACCCACCTGCTATGTTTCAAATTCCAGATCGAATTACTGATTCGATTTCGCATAGGCGTGCTCGTGAGGTACTGACGGAAGGCGCAACTGTCTTAGATATTGGTTGCGGCGGGGGAATAGCGGCATACGCTCTCACACCGCCTGCTGCACATGTAATCGGCGTGGATCATCAATCGGAAATGCTTGAGATGTTTACTGCAAACGCAATATCTCGCGGCGTAACTTCAGAGGTTTTTGAAGGTTTTTGGCCCGCATTGGCGCAAGTTGTACCGGTAGGCGATGTAGCCCTTGCGCATCATGTCGTTTATAACGTTCCAGAAATCGAAGAGTTCCTCTCTGACATGAGCAACCACGCGAAAAAAAGAGTTGTCCTTGAGATGCCTCAGGTGCATCCCTTAGCCAACGCAGCTCCGCTGTGGAAGCACTTTTGGAATTTAGACCGGCCAAACGAGCCAACGCCTGAACTTTTGATACGAGTTTTAGAAGAAATTGGATTTACTCCACACCTCGAACTATGGAATGGCGAGATGCGGCAGGCAGGCAGCTTGGAGAATCTTGCGCACTATTCAAGAATCAGACTCTGCCTACCTGAAGAGCGTGAACCAGAAGTACTTGAATTTTTGCAGGGACAGAATCAGCCAATTGAGCGGAATTTGGCCACCATCTGGTGGGATATCGAATGACTTTCTCAAGCCTCTCTATATCTAGCCGCATTCTCATAGCAAGAGTTCTAGTTGGAATTCAGTTTGCGCTCTTGTTTTTCCTCGGTGTAATTGGGTTAGTCAACATCTCTAAACCTCATCACAACTATCTTGTGGCAGAATTTGGTTCGATCGTCCTTGGGTTGCTGGTCATTGTCGCCGCAGGGTATTCATTGAGGCCATCCCTGCGTATATCGCCGATTCCAAAGGAGAATGCACCTCTTATCGAATCTGGAATTTATCGTCGCGTGCGCCATCCGATGTATCTGGCGGTAATTCTTATCGGTTTTGGAATGGCTGGTTACTCAGATTCGCTCATCGCTTGGCTCCTAGAACTGGCACTAATAATTGATCTCAATGTGAAAGCTCGATTTGAGGACGCACTCTTGTTGGAGGCGCATCCTGAGTCACTTCACTACCAGATGCATGTCTCTAGAATTTTGCCCTGTATGGGTGCAAGCTGTAAAACTACTTGCGTAGTTGATACAAGCAAAGACTAAAAGCGTCGAGCCGCAACAAAGCGCTCTCCGCCAAACCAAGCACCAAATGGCTCAATGCGAACGCGTGCTCCGGTATGTGGAGCATCAACCATCTGCCCACCGCCGAAGTAAATTCCAACGTGTGAAACTGGTTGACCGAAGAAAACCAAATCTCCCGGCCGAATTTGATTTAGCGGAATCCTCTTGCCATATGCGGTTTGTGCAGCCGCAGAGTGCGGAAGAGATATTCCAGCTTGTTGCAGAGCGCGCATTGTCAGTCCGGAACAATCCCAATAAACCAAACCAGCTCCACCGAACATGTAACGAGATCCGAGTTGCTTTAATGCGTAGCGAAGAGCGATTGCTTCAGCTCCTGTAGCTGCAATCTTTCCCTTCGCCAAGGCCAGAGACTTCTTTTGAAACGCGCTATCTTGAGATTTCTGAAGAGCCGCTAAGCGAGCACGTTCTGCTTTAGTGAGGCCCGCGAGCAATTTCTGAGCTTGCTTTAACTTTGCCTGAGCCGCCACCTCTTGGGCTTGGTACTTCGCCTTGGCAGCTGCGACCAGAGCGACCTTCTGATTCAAGGTGAGCGCTGTGCTTTTAAGGGCGATATCGGCCGCTGCAAATTTGCGCATTCTGACCGCGTTCTGGGTTTCCACGACGCTGAGCGATTGTGCGCTATTGAGGTACTGGGTTGGATCTGAAGAGAACATGAGGCTCATGCCCTGACCCAGAAAACCATTCTTATATTGCTCTGCCGCCAAGATTCCGATGGATTTCTTAAGGGCGGCGAGGGAGGAGGCTTGAACGCTATCTTGCGCCTGAACCGAGTTGAGGGAGCGAGTTAAGGCAATCAGATTGACCTGGGATTGCTGCGCTGCCTCCGCAATTGCTGAAGCTTGAATTTGAAGCGAGGTCACCTGGGCTTGAACCGCGGCGACTGACTGAGTCGCCTCAGATGCTGGAGCGGTACCGATGAGGAGAGTGGCTATTGATGTCGAGGCAAGTGTCCAAACAACCTTACGTTTGGCTGAACCTCGAAAAGTCATTGGGTTAGGTTACCGCACGGTACTTCGCGAGGCGCAAGCAACTACTGGTCTAATATTGCGCTTATTGCGTCAGAATTACCTGAGAATGCGCAATTGATCGGGAGTTTTTGGCTCATGAAATACTTGCATGCAATTCGCATTCAACAGTGGAGCAAGAATCTTTTGGTTCTAGTCGCTCCATTTGCGGCAGGCCATGTCTTTCATTACACAATATTAAGTAAGACTCTCTACGCCTTCTTGGCTTTCTCATTCGCCGCGAGCTTCAACTATGTCATCAATGATCTGCGCGATATTGAGCGAGATAGAACAAACCCTAAGAAGTCACATCGCCCCATAGCATCAGGTGCGATTGATAAAACCTCCGCCATAGTAATTGCCCTTGCATGCGCGATAGCGTCGCTGACCTTTACTTTGCTATTGCCAAATCAATTCAAGTTAACTCTCGGAATTTATGTTCTGCTTACCTTGCTTTACTCATACGGCCTCAAGCACGAACCAATCGTGGAGCTCTTAATTGTCTCCTTCGGTTTTGCACTTCGCGCTATTGGGGGAGCGACGGCAACGAACACCCCAAGTTCTCGCTGGTTCCTCGTGGTCGCCACATTCGGGCCTCTCGTGATTGTTACTGCAAAGCGGATCGCTGAAAAGCGAAATCAGGAAGCAATCACGGTGCGTCCTGTCGTTGAGCAGTACACCCAAGAGTTCCTACAGTTAGTTTTGACTGTTGCGATAGGCATCACACTTACCGCCTATAGCCTTTGGGCATTTTCCCTCTCTGGTAATAACTCCTACGCGGAGATTTCGGTAATCACAGTGACCTTCGCCTTATTGCGTTACATATTGGCAGTTGAAAAAGATAGCGGTGAATCTCCAGAAGAGGTTATTTATGGAGATTGGTACTTTCTTGGATCCGGCGCAGTAACCGCCTTGTTATTAGTTCTCTCGGTTTATGCAAACAACTAGCCCTTCTGAGTTTTCCGGGTGGGGAAATAATTTCCAATCTAGAAGTCACCGCGTTGAGGTGGCATCGATCAGCGCATTGCAAGCCTTACTCACCAACACAGCGGATGATCGCGGTTTCTTGCCGATCGGGCTACATCGAAGTTATGGAGATTCAGCGCTGAACTCCGGCGGAACTCTGATTGATCTATCGGCGCTCAATTCAATCTCGATTGACCCATCCACTGGCGTTGCAGTCGTCGGAGCGGGAGTCACAATCACTCAACTTGAACGGGCTGCACTCCCACTCTCACTATTTCCCCCTGTGGTTCCAGGAACTGGTTTCGTCACAATGGGCGGAGCTATTGCCGCAGATATTCACGGAAAGTCACACCATCGGACCGGAACATTCTCCGCGTGTGTTCGACGAATTAAATTGCTGCTCGCTTCCGGCGCGGTCGTTGACTACACACCCAAGGATGCTGAGTTCTGGGCGACTGTCGGTGGACTTGGTCTTACAGGAGCAGTCTTGGAAGTAGAACTTCAATTGAAGAGCGTTACTTCAAATTCTGCGGATGTGAGCGAGCGACGAGTAAATAATCTGAGCGAGATGATTGATGTGCTTGCTAGCGCTGATGCTGACTTTGAGCACACGGTCGCTTGGATTGACCTCTCTGGAGATTATCGAGGCAGGGGAGTGGTGAGCCTTGGAAATTATGGCGCCACCTCGGTTAAAGCAAAAAGTTCAGATTCAGCAGGCCCCACGCTTCCTTCAATTGCCGGAAAAAATTTCATTACTCCGCTCTCTGTTCGCGCATTCAATGAGATCTGGTTTAGGAAACCTCTCAAGAACGGCCCGGTTGCTCTTGGTAAATATATGCATCCGCTGGATGGCATTAATCAGTGGAACAACATTTATGGCAGCGCAGGATTTTTGCAATACCAATTTGTCATCGATATCGGTAAGGAAGAGATTTTTGAACGCCTCTTTGCCGGCTTGCGATCACTCAAGGCTGCTTCCTTCTTAGGTGTTCTGAAAAAGTTTGGTGCACAATCGCCGGCGCCGTTAAGTTTTCCGCGTGCGGGATGGACGCTGACACTTGATTATTCAACGAAGGTGCCTGGACTCGAGAAGTTCTTGCAGGAATTTGATGAAGAACTTGTAGCCGCTGGCGGTCGCATCTACCTCATTAAGGATTCGCGAGTGAGTCCCGCGCTCATTTCTGCGATGTATCCAGAGATAAATAGTTGGCGAGAGATCCGTCGTACGATGGATCCCGATGGATCATGGCAATCAGATCAAGCCAGGAGGCTGCACTTATGTTAAATGGATTTAAGAATCCTGGTCGTATCGCACTCATTGGCGGCAGTAGTGAGATTGGAATGGCGATTGTTACTCAATTGCCTGAGAATAAATCTCGCCAAGTTATCTTGGTGGATCGCTCCGGTGAATATGCACTTGATGTCACCGATAAGGCAGGACGCGAAAGGGTCATTTCAAAGCTCTTTGATGAGGGCGATCTTGATCTGGTAATCATTGCTGTGGGCTTGCTGGGAAATAACAAAGATTTAAGTACCGCGGATAATTTAGTAGCGGCTATGGAGGTCAATTACGTAGGTACAGCGCACCTTCTAGAACTAGTTGCAGATCGAATGAAGAAGCAGGCGCATGGAGAAATTCTTGCAATCAGCTCATTTGCGCAAGTTCGCCCACGTCCAGATAATTTTAGGTACGGCTCAACGAAGGCAGGGTTAGATTTTTATGCCCGCGGATTAGCTTTGGCGCTAGATGGAACTGGCGTTTCACTCAAGATTTTGCGACCAGGTTTTGTGCGAAGCAAGATGACTGCAGGCATGGATAACGCACCATTTGCAATCACTGTTCAAGAGTGTGGTGCTTATGGAGTGAAAGCGTTGCAATCGAGAAAATTAGTGACGTGGGCTCCATCACTCTTGAAGTATGTTGCATTCATTTTTAGATCGCTGCCTCCAGCGATTTTCCGTAAAATCTCTTCACGCTGAAAGGTATTATCGCCTCATGAATTGGGTACGACGACGTCCTGCTGCATTTGTGCAATGGATTAAGAGCGCAAGCAAAGTAAAGAAGACTTTGATCGCTCTTCCATCTCTCTTTCTTGTAGTTGTGTTGTGGTCTGTTAGTACTGCCCTCCTTGCCCCAGGGACTGACCCTATCTCCGCACGTCTAGCCGAGTGGGGTCGCAATCACTACTTGGGCTTTGTCGTGAGCGCCCTTGAAAATGCGCAGTACAGCGTGAGCAAGCCAAAGGTTGGCGGAAATCTAGATGCCACCGCAAAACAATTGCTGGCCCAAGAGGCAACGCATTATGCAAAGACAATTCCTACCCTTGTTACCCCAGCAATTCCAGGTGAAGGCGATCTGAAGACGGTATTTAAGGTAAATGGAAAACCTGCTATTCAAGTGGGTTACCTGCGCCCAGATCAGGACCACACCTCTTATCTTGCTGGAATTGCCATTATGCAGAGTTCGCTACTTAAGTTTGTACAGCATCCTGGCTTTTCTGAGCCGGGGCGCGTCAGTGAGTTAGGCGCAGCTGATTCGCTCAAGGGCGAGGATCTCACTGGACTAGCGGCAACATTTAACAGTGCATTTAAAATCAAAGATTCCCTGGGTGGTTATTACCAAAATGGTGTGACCATCAAACCATTGGTTGACCATAAAGCGACGCTAGTTATTCATACAGATGGACATCTCAGCATTGGTAGTTGGGGTGATGAAGAGACGATGGATTCAACTGTTGTTTCTGCTCGCCAAAATCTAAGTTTGCTGATTGATAACGGTGTAGTAACTCCAAATCTCAATCAGAGCGTCTTGAAGAACTGGGGCTTCACAGTTAAAAATGCCCACTTTGTCTGGCGCTCAGGTATCGGTGTGGATGCGAATGGAAATGTAATTTACGTTGCAGGTAATTCACTTTCTGTGCAGAGCCTTGCAGATCTTCTTAAGAATGCCGGAGCCGTGCGCGCGATGGAACTTGATATCAATCAAGCTTGGATTTCATATATGTGGTATCCACGAACCAAAGCTGGAGTGTTGGAGTATCCAAAGAAGTTGGTCGCCTTCACGCGCCCAGCAACGCGTTATCTCACTTCAAGTAGTCGTGATTTCTTCGCTGTCTATGCCCGCTAAGAACAACTAATTACTTTGAATTAAGTACTCACTGAGACGTGCTGCAGTTGCCATTACTTGGGCTGCGTGAGCGCGACCTGGTTGGCGTCCTAACCGTTCCATAGGTCCACTGATACTTACTGCAGCAATAACTTTGTTGTTGGGTCCTCGCACTGGTGCGCTCACTGATGCAACACCTGCTTCACGCTCACCAACGGATTGTGCCCATCCACGTCTGCGTACTGCAGAGAGAGAAGCGGCAGTGAATTTTGCATTCACTAATCCGCGGTGCAATTTATCTGGCTCTTCCCAGGCCAAGAGAATTTGAGCGGCAGAACCGGCCTGCATAGTGAGAACTGTTCCCACAGGAACAGAGTCTCGAAGTCCAGAGAGCCTTTCTGCGGTAGCAACACAAATACGTTGATCTCCTTGACGGCGATAGAGCTGCGCGCTCTCACCGCACGCATCGCGAAGGGCGGAGAGTGCAGGGGCGGCGACTGAAAGCAATCTATCTTCACCAGCTGCAGAGGCGAGCTCGGAAGCGCGTGCACCAAGTACGAAGCGTCCCAAGAGGTCACGAGTAACTAAGCGATGAAACTCCAAGGCAACGGCGAGACGATGAGCGGTGGGGCGAGCAATTCCTGTGGCTGCAACGAGTTCAGCAAGAGAGTGTGGTCCGGCCTCAAGGGTCGCCAGGATCCGCACTGATTTGTCTAAAACTCCGACTCCGCTATTCTTAGTGTCCATACTCTGATAATGCCATCTCAAACTTTGAGATGCAATAGCAGAGGGGAAATTCGTCTAACGAAGGAGTGCGAATGAGTAAGACTCTAGCCGAGAAAATCTGGGCCGACCATGTTGCCCGAAGCGCTGAGGGAGAACCGGACCTCATTTACATTGACCTTCATCTCATTCATGAAGTCACGTCAGCTCAGGCCTTTGATGGTTTGCGTTTGGCAGGTCGCACTGTGCGCCGCCCTGATCTCACCATTGCAACTGAAGATCACAACACGCCTACATTAAATATTGATAAGCCAATCGCTGATCCAGTCTCAAAATTACAAGTAGATACACTTCGCCAGAATGCGGCTGAGTTCGGTGTTCGCATCCACTCACTCGGTGATGCAGAGCAAGGAATTGTTCACGTCGTTGGCCCACAACTTGGATTGACTCAACCTGGAATGACAATTGTTTGTGGAGACTCACACACCTCAACACATGGTGCATTTGGTGCACTTGCATTCGGTATCGGCACATCAGAGGTTGAGCATGTACTTGCCACTCAAACGCTTCCATTAGTTCGACCAAAAACTATGGCGATTAATGTTGAGGGAGTCTTGCCTGAAGGTGTAACTGCTAAGGATGTCATCCTTGCAATCATCGCCAAGATTGGTACCGGCGGCGGCCAGGGATATGTCATCGAATATCGTGGCTCAGCAATTCGCGCACTTTCCATGGAAGGTCGCATGACGATTTGCAACATGTCGATTGAAGCTGGTGCTCGCGCTGGATTGATTGCACCAGATGAGAAGACTTTTGAATATGTAAAGAGCAAGCCACACGCTCCACAAGGTGCTGACTGGGATGCTGCTGTTTCATATTGGAAGACTTTGCAGACTGACACAGATGCGAAGTTTGATGTCGAGATTGATCTCAAAGCAGAAGAACTCGCACCTTTCGTGACATGGGGAACTAACCCTGGTCAGGGATTGCCTCTCAACTCAGCTGTTCCGAACCCAGCCGATATCGCTGATGTTGAAGAGCGCGGCGCAGCAGAGCGTGCCCTTACCTACATGGGTCTTGAAGCAGGCGTCCCACTTAAGTCAATCAAGGTTGACACGATTTTCTTGGGATCATGTACAAATGGTCGCATCGAAGATCTTCGTGCAGCTGCAGATATTGTGAAGGGCAAGAAGAAGGCGGATTCAGTTCGCATGCTTGTTGTTCCGGGTTCCGCGCGCGTACGTTTGCAGGCAGAGCAAGAGGGCTTGGATAAGGTCTTCATTGATTTCGGTGCAGAGTGGCGTAACGCTGGTTGTTCGATGTGCCTTGGAATGAATCCAGATCAATTAGCGGTGGGGGAGCGATCTGCTTCCACATCGAACCGCAACTTTGAAGGTCGTCAGGGCAAGGGTGGACGTACTCACCTTGTGAGCCCATTGGTAGCAGCTGCTACTGCAATTCGCGGAACTCTCTCATCGCCAGCAGATCTCTAAGGAGCGCATCATGGAGAAATTTGTTTCACACACTGGAACAGCTGTTCCACTTCGTCGCTCAAATGTAGATACAGATCAGATCATTCCTGCTGTATATCTCAAGCGAGTTACTAAGAGTGGTTTTGAAGATGGACTCTTCGCCGCTTGGCGCAATGATCCCGAGTTCGTTCTCAATCAACCTGAATACAAGTCGGCAACAATTTTGGTTGCTGGCGCAGATTTTGGAACCGGTTCATCTCGCGAGCATGCAGTCTGGGCCTTACAAAATTATGGTTTCAAAGCCGTTATTTCTAGTCGCTTTGCAGATATCTTCCGCGGCAACTCACTTAAAGGTGGATTGCTCACTGTGATCTTGCCTCAAGAAGATGTTGAGAAGATTTGGGCGAGCATTGAAGCCGATCCAACAACGGCAGTAACAGTTGATCTTGAGGCGAAGAACGTTCGCGTGGGTAGCGATGTATATGCCTTTGAGCTCGATGATTACACCCGCTGGCGTTTGATGGAAGGTCTTGATGACATCGGATTAACCCTTAAAAACATTGATTCCGTGAGCGCTTATGAGGCCTCTCGTTTTGCTTTTAAGCCTAAAACCCTTCCAGTACGCTCATAATTCGCATCTAAATCCGCGGTAGAAGAACTCTCTACCGCGGATTTAGAGTTTTTTACGCGTAAAAAGTGCGTTTTTTGCATAGCGACACACCGATATTAATAGGGCATCTTTGATGATCGCACGCGTAGATTTCTTGCATGTAGGCAAAAGCCTAATAAATACGCGTATTTAAGGGGAACTAATGAACAAAGCCCAGTTCATCGCATACTTGGCTCCACAGTTCGGAGATAGCAAGAAAGAGGCAGCACGCGCTGTTGATGTAGTTTTCGATGCAATCGTTCGCAACATCTCTAAGGGCGACGATGTAATGATCAATGATTTCGGTAAGTTCAAGAAGGTTGATCGTCCTGCACGTAAGGGCCGCAACCCATTTACCGGCGAGACTATTCAGATCAAAGCAAGCAAGAAGGTTCGCTTCTTGCCAGCAAAGGCACTCAAGGAGATCATCTCTGGCGCACGCAAGCTAGAAGCTGCTCCAAAGCCACCTGTAAAGGTAGTACCAAAGGTTGTTGCAAAGCCTGTTGCTAAGAAGGCTCCTGCTAAGAAGGCAGCCCCAGCAAAGAAGGCTCCTGCAAAGAAGGCTCCTGCTAAGAAGGCAGCCCCAGCAAAGAAGGCTCCTGCTAAGAAGGCAGCTCCAGCAAAGAAGGCTCCTGCAAAGAAGGCAGTAAAGCGTTAATCTGGAAATATATTGAGTAAGGGAGAGCGAAAATGCTCTCCCTTATTTTTTTCTCATGGGTGAGTAACGACTAAACTCTCGCTGTGGCTAATCAAGGTAGCGATCTAGAACCTTCATATCAGCCACCGCGCGGCAAACCCTTAGGCAGTAATGCAACCTGGAAAGTCGGTGCTGGGATATTGATTCCGCTAGTGAAATCTATTTCAAAGCCAGAATGGCGCGGGGTTGAAAATATTCCGGCATCTGGACCGGTGATTGCAATTAGCAATCACATCTCTTATTTCGACCCCTTGGTCTTCGCGCACTTTCTCTATCGCAATGGTCGAGCGGTACGTTTCTT
>Ga0208506_1000206_pt1 | contig 23002 bp, 20 predicted proteins | sample CryBogCBH29Jul08_FD_184616 | JGI IMG/M metagenome (GOLD analysis project Ga0208506, IMG submission 184616) | Freshwater microbial communities from Crystal Bog, Wisconsin, USA - CBH29Jul08 (SPAdes) | ecosystem: Environmental > Aquatic > Freshwater > Lake | place: Crystal Bog, Wisconsin, USA... | reverse complement strand
TCTACGAATAGAGAAAGATAAATATGATCTCATACTAAATAATGCCGAAACAAATGCAATCAATGCGTCAGGAGTAGTAAAGTTAGCTAGTACAAGACTCAAAAACACCATATTTTCCTCTGACATTGCCCCTCTTTATATCAAAAATCCAAATATTCATAAGAAAAAAGACCTTCTAGCGTAAAGAGGTCTATTGACTTAGTCCGCTATTCTATTTATAAATACTAAATGTTTTTCAACCGCATAAAGGGCTTGTAGTTCAGTTGGTTAGAACACACCGCTCATAACGGTGTTGTCGTAGGTTCAAGTCCTACCAAGCCCACCATCATACTACCATGCATTTCATACTACCAATGTATCTGGCGCGAAAATTTCTACATAATATATTTGTAGTATATATTGTTATTATATCAACTTTTTCAGTCGTAGACCTCGTTGAAATACTCAGGAGAGCAAGCAATAAAAAGGCAGGTCTGCTCGAAATAATTAGCCATACCACTTTGCAGATTCCTTTCGTCATACAGGAAACTTTCGTGCTTACAATCTTCGTGGCCTCAATTTATACTTTCCTGCAATTATCGAAAAGCAATGAATATACTATTATCAAATCAAGTGGCGTTTCTATATGGCAATTCTTAGCGCCGTTCTTAATTACAAGCGCTGTACTATCAATGTTAATTCTGACTGTGATTAACCCATTATCTTCCGTTATGCTTATAAAGCAACAGAGGGTTTTGGATAGAATATTATCCGGGAATAAAAGCACCGCAACCGCAGTTTTTGAATCCGGGTTTTGGTTAATTGATGAAGACCCAAATCAGCAAAGATCTTTAATTATTAACTCGGATCTAGTTATAATAGATAAAAAAGAGACCATGCTAAGAAACGTTTCCATTCTTCAAGTTGACAGTAAATTTAATTTAGAAAGAACTCTCGAATCAGATACAGTATCTTTAAACAATGGCTACTGGGAGTTACATAATACCACTGAATATATAGCAAAAAGTCAACCCAAGAAGTACGAACTATTGAGCATCCCAACAACGCTGACACAAACAAAATTAGAAAGCAACTTCAGACGTCCGGATTTAATCTCTATATGGGAACTGCCATATTTTATGACAACATTAAAAGCAACTGGTCATTCTGCAAAAGCTTACTTGATCTATTTCCACAAGTTATTTATTAAACCATTCTTGGGGTTAACTCTGATTTGCATTGCCGCATCTTTCACTTTACACCCATTCAGAAATATGAAAATAGCTAAATCTCTATTAGGATGCGGCTTGCTCGCCTTCGCTATATATACCTCATTGGATTTATCATATTTAATTCTAAAGCTCCCGCCATTCAATATTAGCGCAGCTATAATTTTCCTTTCCCTAATAACAGCAATATTGACCGTAAGGGCCTCTAGAGTGTAGTTAATGTATGGAGAACGCAAACATGCGTGATACAAAAGGATAATAAAAAAAGCTTAACAACAACGTAACAACAAATTTTAGACTTTGTATCAGAGTGCTTTGAAAATCAAAGTAGCATTGGTCCCACCGAAACCGAAAGAGTTACTCATGACAGCTGTAACTTTTTTCTCTTTAGCTTTGTGAGGAACGAGATCCATCTTTATTTCATCTACAGGATTATCCAAATTAAGTGTAGGTGGCAAGATTGAGTGATTCATGGCTAGCAAAGAAAAGATCGCCTCGACGCTACCAGCAGCACCAAGCAAATGGCCTATAGATGATTTTGTTGAAGACATTGAAACATGAGAGAGATTATTCTCAAAAAGACGCTGTACAGAATTAAGCTCAATTACATCACCCATAGGAGTTGAAGTACCATGCGCATTAACATATCCAATGTCATCTAAAGATAGACCAGATTTCTTCATAGCCATTTTCATTGCTCTATAACCCCCTCTTCCTTCAGGATGAACAGCTGTCATATGATAACCATCGCCTGTCAAACCATAACCAACGAGCTCACCATAAATCTTAGCTCCCCTTTTCTTAGCATGTTCGTACTCTTCCAATACTAATATGCCAGCCCCTTCTCCCATAACGAAACCATCGCGATCTTTATCCCACGGCCTTGAAGCCCTAGTAGGATCATCGTTAAAAGCGGTTGAAAGAGCTCTTGCAGCAGCAAACCCTCCAACGCCCACTTTGCAAACAGCAGCTTCAGCACCACCAGCAATCATCACATCTGCATCACCAGAAGAAATAATACGAGCAGCATCCCCAATAGCATGAGCACCAGTAGCGCACGCCGTCACTACAGCGTGATTTGGCCCTTGATAGCCATATTTAATAGCAACTTGACCTGAAACCAAATTTATAAGACTAGATGGAATAAAAAATGGGCTAATCCTTCTTGGGCCCTGCTCTTTAACCATTACAGAAGACTCTTCTATTGTTCTAAGACCGCCTATACCGGAACCAATAATTACACCGGTCATTTCAAAATCTTCTTGAGTCTGCGGCTCCCAACCAGAATCTTCTATAGCTTGTATAGAAGCCGAAACACCGTAGATGATAAATTCATCCATTTTTTTCTGATCTTTGAATGGAATGTATTTATCGCGATCAAAACCCTCAGGATTAAAATCAGATTTCATCTTAATTTCCGCCGCAATCTTACAAGAGAAATCCTCCGGATCAAAATTTGTGATTTTTGCTACGCCTGATTTTCCTGCGATAAGAGAGGCCCAGCTTGAAGAAGCATCAGCACCAAGCGGAGTGACGAGACCAATTCCTGTTACAACTACGCGTCTAGTCATAATAACTAAGCCCTATTGATTATTTTTTATGCTTTTCTATATAAGAAATAGCATCTTCAACAGTTTGAATTTTTGCAGCATCATCATCAGAAATTTCTACACCAAACTGCTCTTCGAATGCCATCACCATTTCAACCTGATCCAAACTATCCATACCTAAATCGTTCACAAAATGTGACTGACGAGTGATTTTGGATTCATCATCAACACCTAAATTCTTTGCAACAATTTTTCTGACTTGAGCTTCAATATTTTCTGACATTAGTTCTACCGTTTTTAATTAAAAAGAAAAAATACTAAGTGGATGTTTTTACCACAAAAAATTATACTTATCTACAAGAAACTCGGTTTCATGCAGTAAACATTCCACCGTTAATATGCATAGTCTGACCAGTAACGTATTTGGCTTCATTACTAGCCAAATAAACACTTGCATAGCCTATATCCATAGGCTCCCCCATAGCACCAGATGGTATCCTGCTAAGGATAGACGATTTTTGAGCATCGTTCAATACAGATGTCATAGGAGACTCAATGAATCCAGGCGCTATGCAGTTAGCGGTCACACCTCTTGAGGCCACTTCTTGTGCAATAGCTTTAGTCATACCAACCATTCCAGCTTTAGAAGCACAGTAATTAGCTTGACCAGGATTACCTGTAAAGCCAACAACAGAGGCAATGTTAATAATCCGCCCCCATTTATTCCTGATCATACCACGCAAAACATCCCTGTTAAGCATAAAGGTAGTTCTTAAGTTAATGTCGATTACTTCATTAAAAGCCTCATCAGTCATACGCATAGCTAAAGTATCGCGAGTGATTCCAGCATTACACACAAGAATATCAACAGAACCCAAAATTTCGTTAGCCTTATTGATTAAATCAGAAACTTGGTTTGTATCTGCAAGATCACACACAACCTTATGAGCTCTCTCACCTAAATCAGCCACCAGAGACAATAACTTCTCTTCTTTTGTTCCAGTCAGCAACAAGTTAGCGCCTTGATGGTAAAGAGCTGTCGCAATCGCAGACCCGATACCACCAGTAGCGCCTGTAACTAGAGCATTTTTCCCCTCTAGACTAAACATTCCCAACTTCCTCAAACTCATCTTCCTCAGCCACTTCTACAGCAACCGATGCAATACCAGAAGTTAATCTCGTCTTAATCTCTGATTCTATTTTATTTGAAATTTCCGGATGAGATTTTAGATATTCTTTAGCGTTCTCCTTGCCTTGAGCCATTTTCTCGCCACCGTAAGAAAACCAAGCACCAGATTTTTCTATAATACCAAGCTTAGAGCCAAGATCTATTATCTCACCACGCTTTGAGATTCCTTCGCCATACATAATATCGAATTCAGCAGTTTTGAAAGGAGGCGCAACTTTATTTTTTACGATCTTCACCTTAGTTTCATTTCCAACAGCTTCTTCCTTAGATTTTATTGACCCAGACCTACGAACTTCCATACGAATAGAAGCATAGAATTTTAGCGCATTACCACCTGTTGTAGTTTCAGGGTTACCAAACATAACGCCAATTTTCATCCTAATTTGGTTAATGAAAACCACTATGCAGTTAGTTCTAGCTATTGAACCAGTTAGTTTACGCAAAGCTTGACTCATCAATCTTGCTTGCAGGCCCATATGGGAATCTCCCATCTCGCCATCAATCTCAGCTTTAGGAACAAGAGCAGCAACACTATCAATAACCACTAGATCCACTCCACCTGACCTCACTAGAGTATCAGTGATTTCTAGAGCCTGCTCGCCTGTATCTGGTTGAGAAATAATTAAATTATCTATATTAATGCCTAAGTTTTTTGCATATTCAGGATCCAGCGCATGCTCAGCATCTATGAAGGCTGCTGTGCCACCAGCTTTCTGGCATTCTGCGATTGCATGCAATGCTATTGTGGTTTTACCAGAACTTTCAGGACCGAAAATCTCTATTACTCTTCCTCTAGGCAATCCACCAACACCTAAAGCAAGGTCTATACCAAGCGAGCCCGTAGAAATAGCATCTACCTTAACAGATGGTCTAAGACCAAGCTTCATCACAGAACCTTTACCAAAGGCTTTTTCGATTTGTGATAAGGCCGCTTCTAAAGCTTTAGATTTGTCCATTTTGTCCATAAGTCACCCTACAAAATTAATTTTTTAACATCATACAGCAATAAAATCTAGATTGGCAATCTAATTATTATATAAGTCTTCAGCCATATTATAGCTTCTGATAGTCTTGAGTATTTTCTTCAAAATATCCGTTTGTTAGGAGAGGACTAATAAACAGATGGGCATAGGCATGTATTATCTTGATGGACACGGTATATATTGCGGTATATATTGCGGTATCTCTTTAGACCCAATCATGCTGAAGGAGATCTCTTTTTCAGTTAAGTCTGGATTTTCTATGGTAGCCGTAATGTTTCCAGTGCAAAGATTACCTTCCATATTATATTTGAATCTCATGCCGATCATCTTCTGACTTTCCCTCAGCCCTGCTTCATATGCTGCACTATTTCTATTTACACCAGATATTACACCAGATAAAACTGTAAAATCAAAATCAAACCCAGGCACTATCGCGTTCTTGCTTTTTATTCTGCCATCCAAACACACATGATCTCCTACTAGTTTTTTTGGTAATATAATCCTTGGGAAATCTTGCGATTCCAGATAGCGTTTAAGATAAGATATGTTTTTGCCTTTGCTCCTTGTAGAGGCAATATACTCATCTTTTATTGCTCCTTCATAAAGATTACATGGTAATTTTCTACAATGATTTTGAACTAGGTTACGCAAGAAACTTTGAAGGTCTTCTTTATTATGCGTCCGCACCCTTATATTATTATCCAGACAAAGCGCGAGCAAATATGAGTACTTGTAACTATAAGCTTCCTCAGAGAAGCTATCCGCGTAAAAATCAGAAGAAGCTTTCATAGAAAACAATGGGTCAATGTATCTTTCATACCTACATACGATTGAGTTTAACAGAGTTAAATATTCATCGAATGAAATAAGTTTATGCTTATATGCTAATCTAATAGAAAAATACTCAGCGAAACCCTCCCTCATCCATAATTCTTCAGAAAACATTTTTTTAGTACCATAATCAGTACCAATAGAGTCATCAGTAAATAAATCATGTAAAGTTTCATGGATTGTTGCGCGTGCAATATGAACCCTGGACTTATCACCAATTCTAATCAGAGCAAAGTTCTTGAAATGGACGCTGCGCTCACCCTCAGAAATCACAACATATCGTGGCAAAGACTTGAAATCTTCTCTTAGTTCTAGCTCACCAATAATATCTTTAACAAAAGAATATGCGGCTTTCGACGAGTCAGTCACAATAGAGACAATCTTCGCTCTATTTAACTTATCGGAGCCGTGTTTTTGTTCGTCTGGCATCATAGTAATAATGTGAACATCAAAATCAACACCAGGTGCACTAAATTTATTTGCAACAGCACTATCTGCGAAGTCAAACAAAAACATCGTGTTTCCCACTGCCTTACGACTTATCTCCAGTCCGTTTTGCATTTGCTTGGGCGAATTAATACCAAGTTGCAAAACATTAGAGATTCCGTCTTTCCAAAAAACATTCAAATTCGTATCGTCATTCGTGCCGTCTAACATTGGTAAAGAAACCCCACAGAAATATTGAACACCTGCCTCCGAATTATTTGCCTCATAGGTAAATTTTACCTCTACAATAGCGGATGAATCATGAGAGAAGATTATGAATTTAGCTGTATCAAGACCGTTACATGAGCCGCAAGATGACGAATCACTGTCTTTAGTATAAGAAACCTCAGAGACCACAGAACTGAGCTTGCAATCCACTAGGTGCTCTGTGAGATCAGAAAACCTTGATAACCAGACTTTTGTTTTGCCGCTTTTATCACCTTTGAATTTCAAGCTGACGATAAGATTTTTTTTGTCTTTAGAAAATGTGTATTCAATAGAGTCAATATCCTCAACCTGAGCATATCCTACATCGCAAAAGAATGAGCCAATAAGGAAAAATAATACCGAAATAATGTTCTTACTAATCATAAAACTTATAAAAACTACAGGCAGACAAACTACGCCGCCCACCTGTAGTTGTAAAGAAAAAAGTCCTGCTAACAATTAACCTCAATACCTACCGTAACCACACTATTACCAGAGCTATCTTTTTTGCATTTACCCCAGCTGTCCTTATCGGAGTATTGTGCGCCATCCGACTCTTTCATTAAATATCTATAGTCAGCGAGGATTAGCATTAGACGAGAAGTATTGTGGACACCATCACTGCCGTAGAACAGTCACCACCGGATCTGAAAGGATATGCTCATCCCCGTCCTCATCGTTGTGAATTACCGGACAGCCTGCCATTGGCTCGAAATATCCTTTGTTGAGATTTGCAAATTCTTCATCGACGGCATTTCCACGACTGATCAGCCTTCTAGATACCGTATCTGGCCTTGCATCTACCTGAATGAACTTAACCGTAGGAAAAGCGCGCAGAATCTTCTCCCTATTCTTTTGCCTATATAGAGCCTGTGAAATAACAATGTTTTTATGACCACTCTCAAATAAAGCAGCAATATTAGTTATCATAACATCAACAAAATTATCTATCATCTCTTGAGTAAAATGCATCCTCTTTTCGATTACACTAAGCATTTCTGGAGTCAACCAATTATCCCCATCTTCATAGTAAAAATCATAATGAGAGGATAATAGCTTCCCAATATAACTCTTACCCACACCAATTGGACCAAACAAAATAATTAGCATATATTACACAGATCTATTATTTCTTCAGCCGCCTTCTCGCTTGGCTTACTCCAATTTGGGCTCAGAATCTTGATCACTTTTTTATATTCGGATATTTGTTTTGTACGGAAATTTTTATCCTCCACTAACTCAAAACTCGCTAATATAGTATCTACTTTGCATTCTTCCTGCACGAATTCTGGAATCACTTCTTCATCCAAAATAATGTTAGCTAAGCTCACAAACTGCTTCTTATCCTGAAATCCGAAAATTTTTCTTGCCACAAAGGCACTAAACCAATTTACCCTATACGCCACTACCATCGGTACTTGGGCAAAGACTAGCTCTAGACTCGACGTACCAGATTTTACCAAAGCCGCATAAAACGAATGCATCATGTCGATTCTTTCTTGATAATCAGAAGGCCTAACAATTTTATAATCAAATGAGGAATCCATGCTCAAACTATCTATCAACTCACTAATATGCTCAGAAACTGACGGATATACTACCATGAACTTTTCTGGATTTTTCTGACCTCCCAAAAATTTATTGATTACTTGAATAAAAATCGGCAACATAGTAACAACTTCAGGCTCTCTACTACCGCATAAAACCCCAATTATTTTTATTCCATCATCAATATCATGCTTCTCCCTAAAACGCTTACTATCTGCATTACTCCACTCATTCTCTACTAAATGATGACCTACATACTCACATCTTAAACCGCTCTTTTCATAATATTTCGGCTCAAAAGGCAGCAAAGCCAATACCAAGTCATAATATTTCGCCATTTCATACACTCTCTCAGGCCTATAAGCCCAGACAGAAGGAGAAACATAATGAACAAATTTAACTCCTTTATTCCGAAGCGATATTAGTTTTTTCACAACTCTGAAAGAAAAGCCGGGAGCATCTATCGTAACCACAACAGATGGCTTGAATGCTATAGCCTTAGTAGCAGTAAATGTTATGAGCCTAAGTATTTGAAATATCCTTGGAATAATCTCTACTATTCCCATCACAGATATTTTAGAAATAGGGAAAATAGAGTGAAACCCCTCTTTTTCCATCTGATCTCCGCCAACCCCAGAAAAAACTAACTGCCCCTTATGTTGTCGCTTCATGCTAGCAATAAGCTTGCTTCCGCAGTAATCACCCGAAACTTCACCGGCTATAATGAAAACTCTCAACTTAGACATTATATGGATTTAAGTAAATTAGTTACTTCAAGAATGGACCTTTCTATTTTAGAAGCATCTGTATCTCCGCCCCCTTGGGCGATAAAATCGTTACCGCCACCATTAGAGCCGAACACATCCGTTACTATTTTTAATAAAGTTTTAGCGCCTATTTTAGAATGTAAATCTTTGCTCACACCGCAAACAAAAGATGTTTTGTCACCTTCCGTTCCAAAGAACAAAACTACAAAGTTAGGTTTATTAGAAATATATTGCTGGAGTATAGACCTTAAGTCAGACACTGAGCTATCCAACAAAGTCTTAGTGAGAAATGCGATTTTATTTATCATCACTACTTCATCTTCGCTTATACCACTGGCAAGATGCGTATGCTTTTGAGCCTGCATAGATTTTTCTAGATCCTTATTCCTCCGCAACAAATCCGAAATTTTCTCGACTAGCATATCCGGCTTTGACTGCACTAACGCACAAAGATCCGAGAGCAAGTTATAATCGTGGCGCCACTCTTGATAGGCAGACAGACCAGTAACCGCCTCTATCCTTCTAATACCAGATGCGATAGCAGATTCTGAGAGCAACCTAATGCCTCCAATTTCACCAAGCCTCGAAACGTGAGTACCTCCACATAGCTCCACAGAATAAGATTCCGAGTCATGCTCAACAACCACTACCCTAACCTCATCATCGTATTTTTCACCAAACAAAGCCATGGCACCAGTAGAAACCGCATCCTCATATCTCATCAATTTGGTTTTTACTTCCGCATCAGTAAGGATCATCTTATTAACAAGCAATTCAACTTGATTTAATTTATCTTTTTCAATAGCAGTGCCGTGGCTAAAATCAAATCGCAATCTATCATGCGCAACCAGTGATCCGCGCTGCGCAAGATGCTTCCCCAAAATAGATCTTAAAACAGCATGAAGCAAATGTGTGGCCGTATGATTGCGCCTTAATGCATTTCTATACTCGACATTGATCTCTAGATTTACTATATCTCCAACCTTAACAGTTCCTTTCTCTAGTTTACACACATGAATATGCAGGCCTGGAAGTGGCTTCTTTGTATCAAGAACCTTGATTGCCACGTTAGTACCAACGAAGATTCTTCCTACATCCCCCATTTGTCCGCCAGATTCTCCATAAAATGGCGTTTGATTAGTTACAAGATAAAATTCATCATGATTCTCAATAGATTTGGTCTCTTTTTCGCATTGTACCAAAGATAAGACCTCTCCTTGTGAACGATGATCTACATAGCCGAGAAACTCGGTTAATCCTATTCTCTCTTTAACATCAAACCAAATAGAGTTAATGGCTTTCTCTCCTGATCCAGCCCAAGCGTTCCTTGCTTGCTCCTTCTGCATGGCCATATATTTATCAAAGCCCTCATTATCCACCTCAAAACCTTTCACTTTCAAAAGGTCAGCCGTTAGATCTAGAGGAAAGCCATATGTATCATGCAGCTCGAAAGCTTCTTTGCCTGGAAAAACTGCGCCAGCTTTTAATTCACCCATCTTTACTTCAATCAATTTCATTCCTTTACTGATAGTATTGCGGAACGAAGATTCTTCCTGTTCGAAAATACTGCTAATCAACTCTTGCTGTTTTATAAGCTCGGGGAAGTGATGCCCCATCTCCGCTGAAAGAACAGGCACAAGCTTAGGCAATAGCAAATCTTTGTAACCAAGAGCATAAACATGCCTAATAGCGCGTCTCATGATGCGCCTCAGGACATATCCCCTTCCTTCATTTGAAGGAGATACTCCCTCAGCAACAAGAAATGCACTAGATCTCAAGTGATCTGCTATAACACGATGGGAAACTTTGTTATCGCCTAAAGACTTAGTATCAGTTATTGCAGCAATATTATCTATGATAGATTTAAAGACATCTATTGCAAAATTATCATAAACACCTTGTACCACACCAGATATTCTCTCTAGCCCCATACCTGTATCTATAGATTGCTTTGGAAGGTCAATCATTCCAAGCTTTGTCTGTTCATTCTGCATAAAAACTAGATTCCAAATCTCTACATACCTATCACCATCTTGCTCTGGGCTCCCAGGCAAACCGCCAGATAATTGCTCTCCTTGATCATAAAATATCTCAGAACAAGGCCCGCACGGACCGACATCCCCCATTGACCAAAAATTATCTGTAGTGCTGATTTTTATAATTTTAGAATCATCAAACCGAGTAAGCTTCTTCCAAAAGTTAAATGCCTCAAGGTCGGTATGATAAACAGTAACGTAAAGCCTGCTTTCATCTAACCCTAGCTCCTTAGTAAGAAAATTCCACGCATACTCTATCGCATCTTGCTTAAAATAATCACCGAAAGAGAAATTCCCTAGCATCTCAAAAAATGTAAGGTGTCTTTTTGTATACCCGACATTATCCAGATCATTATGCTTGCCACCAGCACGCACACATTTCTGGCTCGAAGTAGCCTTATTATAAGGCCGAGTCTCTTTCCCAAGAAAAATATCCTTAAACTGAACCATCCCAGAGTTTGTGAACATCAAGCTGGGATCGTTGTACGGGACTAAAGAACTGGATTTAACAACAGTGTGATCAAGCTTTCCAAAATAATTAAGAAACAGATCTCTAATTTCGTTGGTAGTTTTCATAGCATCAAAAATGATTTACACTCGATAAAATAAATTAATCGCACTATTTAGTCTATTTTTTTATTATCATTCAATGTTTTCATCTCAAAAACCTTCTTTAGTATTGATGAAATTTAAATCAAAGTGCTATACTTCTTCCAGATAAGTATTTATGACTGTCATGGGGTGGATAAAAAAAATTTCTGATAGGAGTAACTTCCTGATTTTAATCAGCGAGGATACTTTAGTGCTGTATGACATCATACGCGATGAACTAAAAGTTAAGTTTACAGTCAAGCTCGAGAAAGCCACAAAAAATGTCCAGCAATTTCTAGAAAATAACGAAAATGCTAAAATTAAAGTAGTCCTTGATCCAAAATATATATCTCAAAAATTTATTACAATCCCAGATATAGGATCAGTAAAAACACACCAGGCACTTAACGAGATAATTAAAAAAACAGACGCTAACATTGTACATGCAATAACAACAAACAAGCCCACTACTATAAATCCAGAATGGAGATTCCTAGTAGTTAAAGCTAATTTAAATAAAAACATAAAGAAAATATTGCAGCTACTTTATGATAATGGAGTCGCGATGTCAGATTTGCACATGGCCATTCTGGGACATATGGACCTAGCCCTCAAATTAACACGAGCATTCTCGGAAGAATTAGAGCCCCAAAGCGATCATTATTTTTATGTATATATACAGAATGCTAATGGTGAATTATGCCAATTTCTCATACAAAACGCTACCGTAATGGACATAAAACAAACCTCGGTTAATGAGAACGACCTAACGGCACATATCGAAGAAAGCTTTAATAAGAACAAAAAAGCACTTATAACAAACAAAGTCCCATCTTCCAAAATTGCCTCCATAGCAGTACTCCCAGAGCAGTTCAGAAGCAGCGTTAGCGAGGGGAGAAATAATTTCTTTTTATCATCTAACGAGGCTGTAATAAAGCTAACTAATAAACACAGCGCTAGAACCATGACACATTCAAGCGTACTCACTGAGTTCAATTTTGTTAAAAACAGACAAAGAGCACTCCATCTCGAAGACCAACAACTATCGCATAAGCTTAAAACAAAATATCACATTTGGTTAGGATCTCTGATCGTAGCTATTATAATATTAGTGAGCTCTACTAGTATAACAATCATTGATTCTATAAAACTAAGCGCAAATATTGAGAGTAAGTCAATTATTCTAGACCACCTAAAACAAGAGTTCCAGAAACTTGAAGTAACTAGCAAAGAAAAGCGAGCACTACTTAAAAACAACATTAAGGTTCACGAGCTATATCAAATCATTAACTCTAATCGATACTCCTTAGATACTCTAACTAAGATAAGCAATGCCAATAGCAAGAAAATTCCAATAAGAAGATTCCAGTATTATACATCTGATTCAGACCCATCAAAATATATAATAGAGCTGGAAGTAAGTCCACCCGAACAAAACCAAAGCACGAGCAAGTACTTTTCTAACGTTGATGCATTTACAAAAAACCTTGAAAGCGGCTTGACAGACAAAGAGATCTGCCCTTTCAGACCAGAAAAAGATTTACATAACAACAAACTGCCTATTACACTAAAATTAATCGATTCACAAAGAGATGTCAGCGATAATTAAAGATATAATAACCACCGACCAAGAGAGTTATCTTAAGAAGAAGGAGGCGATATTCAGAAAAATAAGACTTCAGCTTATATCTCTGGTACTGGTTCTTGCTTTATTTATCTTAGCTGCTATACCACATTATAATCTTGAAAAAAAATTATCTCTAGTAGACAAAGGGGTTTACAAAGAAAAATCAGAAATCAACAACAGCATATTAGTCAATAACTACGTAGATAAGGCCATAAGCGACAGCAACGAGCTTCAGCTTGAAGGGCGAAAAATATGCAACACTCTACCATTAAAGACATTCGAAGAAACACTATCTCACCTAGCTTACTATCATGAAATAAAAAGCCCAATAAAAGCTAGCATTACTCCTATCACAGGAAAAAAAAGTATTTTACCAATTAGAGTATCTTTATCTGTCAGTTCCAGAACCGATACAAACATAATCAGATTCTTAGATTCATTACTGTTAAATCTTCATGGATTTGTATTAATACAAAAAATTGACATGATCCAAAATCCTGATAGTATCTCATCAGATATTATATTTGACTGGTACACTACAAGCAAAATTAGAGAAGCCTGCATGGAAAAGCGATCTATCACTATCCAAACAGAAAAACCCAATTTCACAGTTGAAGAGAAATATAGGATATCAGTTTGGAATAGCTCGATAGTATCCATGTAATATCAGAATAATTTACTATTTTGTTACAACTTTATTTTCTAGTCTAAACTTATGCACACTCAAAACCTAAAAGGCATAATATTAATGATAGCAGCCGCAACTAGCATAGCAGCTCTTTACACTTCAATGAAATTCGTAACAATTTCAGTAAACTCAAATCAAGCAGTTTTTTTTTATAAATTAACAGTTCTGATTTTTCTGCTTCCATGGATATTTTACAAAGATGGAATTAAAGCAATCTATACACCAAATTTTGCATTACATTTCTATAGAAGCATATTCAGCACAGCTGGATCTCTAACTTTAATGTACGCACTAAAATCACTAAGGCTAATAGACGTAACCATTCTGACTCAGCTAGAACAAATGTTATGGCTTGTAATGGGGGCCTTTTTTTTCAATGAAAAATTAAACTTAGCGAAAATTCTCGCTATCATCATAGGTTTAACTGGTGGCCTTATCATTATAAAGCCAGAGTTAATACATAACACACTATTCGCAGATAAAATAGATATACCAGAGTTTAATACAGCATATATATTCATAGCCGCTACTATTGCTTGTTGGAGCATTAATAGTTTTCTAATTAAAGTACTAGGCAACAAGAAAGCAACGAATAGAGCGCAGTTATTTTATGTGATGTCGTTTGCATCTTTATTCTCATATTTTGTTGCTTTTGTTGACTGGGATACAACAACATTTTTAAATTTTGAAATCTATAGACCAACAGGATTCAATTCCATTTTTAATGTTCATATACAAAAACAGCAAATTATAGGCATAGCAGTAGCATCTATATGCTACCTATCTCACAGCGTATTTTTCTTCAATGCACTCAGATATGGAGAAATGACAGTTATAGCTCCTTTTGTATATTTCAAACTCATTTTCGCTGGAATATTGGGATATATACTATTCAATGAAACCCCAAAGATGACGATATCTTACTTAGGATATGCACTCATAATATTCGCAGGGCTGCTGCTCATAACTTCCCAATATAAAGCTCATAAAAAAGCTCAGAAGCTGGCGTTAGAAGCAGAAGATGTTGTATTATAAATCTATAACTCCCAACGCGACTTAGGCTGAAAATCTAGTTTATCTACAAAACCTAGCCTGTATCTTTCTATACCAGCCCACGCTATCATCGCCCCATTATCCGTACAGAGCTTCATAGGAGGAGCATAAAAATTAAAGCCATTATTGACACAAACCTCCATTAGCTTACTACGAATAGCAGCATTTGATGCAACACCTCCAGAAATAACAAAATTTTTTGGCAATTGATCGTGTATCTGCACAAACTTCCTCATTGCTTTTTCTGTCTTAATCGCAAGCACTTCAGTCACTGATTTCTGAAAGGAAGCCGCAATATCGCGGATATTTTGTTCGTCTCTCTTATCTTCTAATAACTCTACTGCTCTTAATACAGAGGTTTTTAGCCCTGAAAAAGATAAGTCACAATTATCCACATTTGCCATAGGAATAGGAAATTTAAATCTCGTACTATCGCCAAGCTTTGCTTTCTCTTCAATCAATGGGCCTCCTGGATATGCTAACCCAAGCATCTTAGCCGTTTTATCAAAAGCCTCTCCTACTGCATCATCTATTGTTGTGCCTAGATGTAGATATTCTCCAACATTTTTTACAGCAAGAAACTGAGTATGTCCTCCAGAAACTAGTAACAGCAAAAATGGGAACCCAATATTCTCAGTCAGCCTTGCAGTCAGGGCATGACCCTCCAAATGATTCACAGCGATGATAGGCTTCCCAAGAGATGCAGCAATAGCCTTTGCATACATTACCCCAACTATGACCCCTCCTATCAAACCAGGACCAGCTGTTACTGCGATAGCATCAAGCTCATTTAGAGAAACGCCAGATTCATCCAAAGCCAGATCAATCAATGAATCTAGATTTTGCATATGTGACCTAGAGGCTACTTCAGGCACAACACCGCCATATTTAGCATGCTCCTCAATTTGAGAAAATATCTGATTAGATAATATTCTTCTATCATCTGTAACTATTGCAACTGCTGTTTCGTCACAACTAGTTTCTATGCCTAGTACTTTAATCATTCAGATAAATAATTGAGCGCAAAGGCAGTTAAAACACGACCACGCGCAGTCCGTTGCAAAAAGCCTTGCTGGATCAAATAAGGCTCGATTGTTTCTTCGATAGAGTCTTTATGCTCAGATAAACCGGCAGATATAGTCTCGACCCCAACAGGACCTCCATCATATTTCTCTGCGATGAATTTCAAATATCGATAATCATTACTATCTAACCCATATTGATCCACTTCTAATTTTTCTAGAGAATAGGATGCTATCTCTTTCGTAATAATAGATTTCCTATCACTTTGCGCGAAATCTATTACTCTTTTAAGTAATCTTAGCGCAAGCCTAGGAGTGCCCCTAGCTCTTTTCGCGATCTCCTCTGAACCTGCCTCATCTATTGAAATCGCAAATTTCTGCGCACCTGCTTTCAAAATAACCTGCAAATCTGGAATATTATAAAAATTTAACCTTAATGGTATTCCGAAACGTTCCCGCAAAGGCTTGGTTAGCAGTCCTATTCTGGTTGTCGCCCCTACAAGGGTAAATTTTGCCAAATCAATACTCACATTCCTAGCTGACGGACCTTCTCCTATAATTAAGTCTAATTTATAATCCTCCATAGCAGAATAGAGCACCTCTTCCACCGCTGCACTAAGCCTATGAATCTCATCTATGAATAATATGTCTCCTTCTTGCAAATTGGTTATTATAGAAGCCAAGTCCGCTCCTTTTGATAATAATGGACCAGAAGTCGATCGAAAATTCACAGCCATTTCTTTAGCTATAATCTGAGCCAAGGAAGTTTTACCCAGACCAGGAGGACCGTAAAGCAACACATGATCTAATGCACTTTTTCTGTTTTTTGCCGCCTTGATAAAAATACTCAGATTTTCTTTCACATGATCCTGCCCTATAAACTCATTTAAAGTTAAAGGGCGCAATCCACGCTCTACTAATTCTTCCGCTTGTATTATGTCTTCACTCATAATTTCTATCTTGCTATTGTATTAAGAGACAATCTAATTAAATGGTTGAGGTCAATAGGGCCCTCTCTCTCCAAAATATCAGACACTACAGAATAGGCTTCAGATTTACTCATACCTAGATTCACCAGAGCTGAAACAGCATCTGTTTTTAACGTACCCTGCCCCGAACCAACATGGTTCGCCAATCTTTCTTCGCTTATAACAAGATCAGGGGTGATATCTTTAAGCTCCGCAAAGATTCTCCCAATTATTTTTGGACCAACCCCACTAATACCAGAAAACATTGCTGTGTCCTTAAGGCTTATAGCTAGATATATCTGGTCCGGTTCTAAACCGCCCAAGATTTGCAAACTCATTTTTGGACCCACACCTTTGACGGTCAATAGCTTTAGAAAGCATAGTTTTTCAGATTGAGAAAGGAATCCAAACAAACTGATTCTATCTTCTCTGACGTGAGTCTCAATGAATAATTCTGCCTTCTCGCCTATTTTAAGCCTATCAAGCGATTTAGACGAGCACTGCACGATATATCCAACTCCAGCAACATCAACAACAACACTGTGCTGGTCTACATAATCAACAATACCTTTGAGCTTACCTATCATATTTTACAATATTCCATTTGCAATATCATAACATGTATTTTGAGAAATGGTAGAATGGAAATTTGGGGCGGACAACCGGGTTCGAACCGGCGACCCCCAGAACCACAATCTGGTGCTCTAACCAACTGAGCTATGTCCGCCATCACTACTTTGCAGGAGAAAGTAATATAAACTATAACGTTAGTCAAGATGACATTTCCTATGTCATCGACCTAAGATAGTATTTCATCCTTGCATACCAATCAATCTCAATATAGATTTAGAACTAAATTTAGCTTGGTAAGCAATATGAAAGTCGTGACAAGATTCGCTCCATCACCAACTGGGGAATTACATATTGGAGGAGCAAGAACTGCTTTATTTAATTTTCTTTATGCAAAACATACTGGGGGAACATTTCGACTCAGAATAGAAGACACAGATAAAAAAAGGTCCACAAAAGAATTTGAACAATCCATAATAAATGGTCTAAATTGGCTTGGTATCCATCATGATGGAGAAATAATATATCAAAGCCTAAGAGAGAAAAGGCATGCTGAAGTAGCGCAAGAATTATTGTCCATTGGACATGCTTATTATTGTTACACTCCATTGGAAGAGATCCAAAATACCAGAGAGAAATTTGAGTCTGAAGGCAAAATATTCCAGTTTAAAAGTGAGTGGAGAAATAAGCAACCCTCATCTCATAGCGATATAAAGCCGGTCATCCGGTTTAAAGCTCCTCAAGATGGATACACTACTATACACGACCTCGTACAAGGCAAGGTCACAGTGCCAAACACAGAATTAGATGACATGGTGCTATTGAGATCTGACGGCAGCGCCACCTATATGTTTGCTGTAGTGGTTGATGATCATGATATGGGAGTAACCCACGTCATCAGAGGCGATGATCACCTTAACAACGCATTCCGCCAAATACATCTATACCATGCTCTCGAATGGCAAACACCAGAATATGGACATATACCATTAATTCATTCTACGGATGGGTCAAAACTATCAAAAAGGCACGGAGCTTTGGGCGTGATGCATTATAAAGAATCTGGATATTTACCTGAAGCATTAAACAACTACTTACTAAGGCTCGGTTGGGGCCATGGTAACGACGAGATAATTTCTCAACAACAGGCGATAGAGTGGTTCGATGTGAAAAATGTGCATAGAAATCCAGCAAAGCTCGATTTTGATAAGATGAATTATATCAATGCGCAATATATAAAAAAATGTGAAAATGAGAGACTAGTGGAACTCATCGCCCCAATGCTTCAACAAAACCTTACTAACGAGGAAAAATTGATTCTTACCAGGGGAATGTCAGGCCTCAAATTACGCGCCAAAACATTGTTAGAACTTTCAAACTCAGCTCAATTTTATATTGCAGAATTGCCTTTAGAAATGTCGGAAGAGTGTAAAAAAATTATTGCCGATTTTGATAGGAATCTGTCTTCTGAATTAAAGAATACACTTGCAAACATTACAGATTGGACAGAAGAGTCTATCAAATCTTCGGTCAAAGAATTCTCAGCCACATATAACATTGGCCTTGGCGATATTGCCCAATTACTCAGGGCACTTCTTACTGGTTCAACCGTATCTCCGAGCGTATTTGAGATCATGTATGCTCTAGGCAAAGAGAAATCAATTGAAAGAATTAATTACATCAAGTAATATCTTGCCTCTATCAGGTATTATATGTCATGTTTAAAAGTGTTAATTGCTCCAGATCCTAGATTATCGATCGTGGCAGAGCCAGTCGAAAAGATAGATCAATCGATAAACAAAATCATCGACGATCTATACGATACTATGATTGAAGAAAAAGGAGCCGGAATAGCCGCCACACAGGTAGGTATAAATAAAAGAATATTCTTACTCGATATATCTAGCTATTTACCTGAATATCAAGATCTGTTCGTAGTAATTAACCCAGAAATCATATACGCATCAGAAGAAACATGGATTACTACAGAAGGATGTCTATCATTTCCTACTATAGGTAGAGTACCAGTAGAAAGGCCTTACTCTATCACTATGCAATACTTAGATCGTCATGGGAAACAACAAAAAATTACAGCAGAAGAATGGCTCGCACGTGGGTTCCTACATGAGATTGATCATCTGAATGGAGTTACTATGATCGATCACGTTTCAAAACTAAAACAAACTTTCTACATCAAAAAGCTCCAAAAATATAAAAAATCACATAATATAGAATGAAGATAGTTTTCATGGGAACATCAGATTTTGCTGTTCCAGCACTTGAGTCGATACATAGCTCATCGCATAAAATACTCCAAGTATTTACACGGCCTCCTGCAAAGGCGAATAGAGGGCACAAATTACACAAATCCCCAATCCACGAGGCAGCAGAAAACCTGAGCCTACCCCTCTCATTTCCAACTTCACTCAAAACACAAGAAGTGATTGATCAGCTAAAATCGCTAGAGGCCGATATCATAGTAGTGGCCGCGTATGGCCATATACTTAGGACAAATATACTCACTATGTATAAATATGGTTGTCTAAATATTCATCCGTCTTTACTCCCAAGATGGAGAGGTGCAGCTCCGATTGAAAGGACTATCTTAAGCGGCGATACAGAAACAGCCTTATGCATAATGCAAATGGATGAAGGATTAGACACTGGAGATATTTTACTATCAAAAACAATCGAGATCTCACATGGAGAAACATCAACTAGCTTGATGGAAAAAGCTTCTAAACTAGGAGGTAAGATGATAGTCGAAGCGCTCGATAATTATACTAATCTCAAGCATACTAAACAGTCAGAGATTGGCGTTACTTATGCAACAAAACTTTCTAAAACAGAATCCATAATTAACTGGCAAGATACAGCAGAAACAATTGAGCGGATGGTAAGAGGACTGAACCCCTGGCCTGGATGTATTTTCTCCTATAATAACGAGCAAATAAAAATTCTTGCAGCAGAATATTCTAACGATCACCACAACCTCACGCCAGGCACAATAATTGATAAACAAATGACAATTGCCTGTGGGCAAGGCACAATAAAACCAACTATTCTACAGAGACAAGGCAAAAAAGCACTGCCAATCAAAGATTTTCTCAACGGTATCAAAATTACCCCAGGAACAGTTTTATATAATGCAGAGATATAAAATAACAATCGAGTATGACGGCACGAATTATTCTGGCTGGCAGAAGCAAGAAAATGCCATCTCGGTTCAAGAAGAATTAGAGAAAGCACTCTATAAATTCTCACAAGAAAATATGGTAGTTTATGGGATGGGACGGACAGATGCAGGTGTCCATGCATTAGCACAAGTAGCTCATTTCGATTTAGAAAAAGAATGGCCGATAGAGAAAGTTCTGCTAGGGATAAACTATTTTTTGAAAGACCAACAAATAGTAATAACAAATTGCGAAAAAGTAGCCCCAGAATTTCATGCAAGATATTCAGCAAAAAAACGTACTTATAAATATATTATACTCAATAGACTAGCGCCACCTGCACTTGATCTGAATAGAGTCTGGCATGTAAGAGATAATCTAGATATCAATAAAATTATAGAAGCATCGGAGCTGCTAATAGGCACTCATGATTTTAGCAGCTTCAGAACGGTGATTTGTCAGGCAAAATCTCCTATAAAAACATTGGAATATGTCAAGATTTTCCATGATGGAGAACGAGTGATATTTGAACTATGCGCACAATCCTTTCTTCATCACATGGTACGAAATATTGTTGGAGCACTTCATCTAGTTGGAATAGGCAAATTCTCAAAACAAGATCTTCAAGATTATTTAAATGCACAGGATATCAATATCAGAAAATACACAGCGCCCGCTTGTGGCCTATATTTTGTAAGGGCTGAATATTAAAAATTCTATTGTTCTTCAGCGTAAGTAGTCTTATCTCTACATCTATATTATCAGAAATGCATCTATTAAACAATGCTCCGAAAAATAGAGGGCGCTTTCTTGTTAACAAATCCTAGATTTTCTAATTTGATAATCCGATCAAATTATGAGACAAATCTAAAATATTTGCACCTTAGAATCCTTAACAATATCCGCAACATATTTCTGCTGTATCTTCATCAAAGTAGCTTGTTCAATAGTAGCTTTTGCTTCATCAAAACTTGGTATTTTACGCTTTCTGATTTCGGTGACTTTAAGTATATGCCAGCCAAATTGGGTTTTAACAGGCTCAGACACTTCGTCTTTTTTCAATGCATACGCTTTTTGCTCGAATTCAGGCACTGTTTGACCCTTTGATATATAGCCTAGCTCTCCACCATTAGTTTTGCTACCATCTAGCGAGTTGTCGCGCGCAGCTTGATCAAAAGTCACTTTCCCACCCTTGATCTCTTTGTATAGTTTCTTGGCCTCATCTTCTGATTGAACAAGTATGTGACTAACTTTCAATTCATCATGTTCCTTAAGAGCTTTAACATAAGCGTTGTACTCGGATCTGATCGCAGAATCAGTTAAGTGCCTCTTAGCATAATTATCCAAAAATATATTTATTGCTATTTGTTCTTGAACGATTTGCATCTGTTTTTTATATATATCAGTCTTTTGGATATCAGCAGCTCGTGCTTTATCTGCGATAATCTCCTGGTTCACATATTCCGTTATTATTCTTTGTTTTAGATTTTTATCTAAATCATCAAGATCTTTTTTATTATTTGGCAAAGAGCCATTCATGATAGCTTTCAAGTTTGATTCAATTTGAGATTTCAAAACTTCTTTGCCGTTATATGTGGCAACGACCCTATCTGCAGCAAAAGAGTAATTCATTACTAAAGATACTGAACTCAAAATCAGAGCAACCTTAAATTTTCTCATAATACACCTTTTTCCTTTTTGGTTTGTTAAATTATATATTGTATTGTATGCTATCACGACACTGAACTTTATAACTAAAAAATCAATAATTCAAGTTATTATGATACAATCTTTTTTGAAAAAGATTTTTGGTACGGCAAATGATAGGTACCTAAATTCACTATCCTCAACTGTAGAGAAAATCAACTCCCTAGAAAGCACTTATTCTGTAATGCAAGACGCAGAACTTGCAAGTCAAACCGAGATATTGAAAACAGAGATAAAGGCAGGAAAAACTTTGGATGAGATTTTGCCACAGGCATTTGCTGTAGCTAGAGAGGCTGCTAAACGCGTCTTATCTCAGCGACATTACGATGTGCAGCTGATCGGCGGCATAGCTATACATAAAGGCATGATCGCTGAAATGAAAACCGGCGAAGGTAAAACGCTATCTTCTACACTTCCTGCCTATCTTAATGCCCTTGAAGGAAAAGGTGTTCATATAGTAACAGTCAATGATTACCTTGCAAAAAGAGACACAGAGTGGATGGGGCAAATCTTCCGTTTCCTTGGCCTGACTGTAGGTTGTATTACTCATGAATCTAGCGATCGCGAAAGAAAGGAGGCCTATGCAGCTGACATTACATATTCTACAAATAACGAATTAGGCTTTGATTATCTTCGTGATAACATGAAATATTCAACTGAGCATCTCACACAAAGACCGTTTAACTATGCAATTATCGATGAGGTTGATTCTATCTTGATAGATGAAGCTAGAACGCCTTTAGTAATATCTGGCCCCTCAGAAGATAGATCTGAGCTTTATTACGTCATTGATAAAAT
>Ga0208506_1000202_pt1 | contig 23300 bp, 27 predicted proteins | sample CryBogCBH29Jul08_FD_184616 | JGI IMG/M metagenome (GOLD analysis project Ga0208506, IMG submission 184616) | Freshwater microbial communities from Crystal Bog, Wisconsin, USA - CBH29Jul08 (SPAdes) | ecosystem: Environmental > Aquatic > Freshwater > Lake | place: Crystal Bog, Wisconsin, USA... | reverse complement strand
TTGTATTTGCTTGGTTTCAGGAAAAGGTTATCTCCATGGGAGCTGAAATAATCACAATTGTTCCAGATGGTGTTTCATCAGATCATCCTGATGCTACTGCATGGGGTTATCGCAGTCGAATTCCATACTTTCGTGGATACAGAGGGATCCTCCTCCATTGGCCTAGGGGCTTGTGGTGCAGTTTCTTTGTGGGCTGCTATGCAGAAGGCATGTACGAAGCAGTGATCTTTTCCAAAGTAAGGTATGTGGCATATACAGTAAAAGTTGATGAAAAGTCTAGTGCGAGGATTCCTATCCGTTTTATAGTGGCATCCTCTAATGTAAACCGTTGGATATATGATCTCAAATCCGTGCTGAATGCCAAGTATGATAAAGAGAATGTTCTTTGTGGGAATCGTCCTGTTTTGAGCTATCCAGCAACTCCTGTAGTTTCTGAGCAAATGCTTTACGACAAAATCTGTGAATATTTGGAGAAAATAGGTCGTTTTGAGCACGTTTATTTTGGAGAAGAACGCTTAGATCAGTATGGGTGGTTCAAGCTTAGGCCTGACGCCTTTACTCCGTTTTCGCCGCCCTCAAGACTAGACGAGGCCATCTCGGTTGAGCTGATTGCTGATGGCAAGTACAAATTCGACGAGCGCGCAGCAATCCATGTGTCATGGTTCCCTAGTGACTTTGATATGCGAGATTGGACCATTTTCATAGATCCAGGCAACGACCCTTTAGCGCGTGAGCAGAGTATCGATCAGGCGCTCCATACGTTACTGCCCAAAGCTGGTTCACAGCGTGGGCCGGTGGTAAGAAGCCAGCCTTCTATTGTTAGTTTGCCGGAAGACGATGAAGAAGAAGAGTCTTAGTTGGCCATTACCCCTTTGATGATGATGTGATTCATTAAAGCTAGACTGCTGCTAGCTGTAAACTCATAATTTTAATTTTAAAAAAGCTGAATGAAACATATGCAAAAACACATATTTGGAATCACACTATTTGCACACTTTACTTTTCAAATACTATTCTTTAGCCTTTTCCAGAAGCAGCTCCATCAACACCTCCAGCATCAGCTGATATGGTGACAGTTTTCTTTTTCTTGGGTGGTGGTGCTGCAGTAGCATCAGGTCCAGGCAAAGAGGAGGCGTCCAAAGCTTGTGCAAATCGTTCTGCAGCTGACGCATTACCTGAAGCTAATAAAGATCTCTTTTGGATGATACTTTTGGGGGGGACGTAAGCATGGTGAGGATGGGCCTTCTCAGCAGTTGTTGTTGCAGTTGAGGTTGGCAAAGATGTAGATCGGTCATCAAGGTTCAGTGCTTTGATCTTTTTCTGTACTGGATAGCCTAGATCATATTTCAGACACATTTTATCACTGCTCATAAAGCATGGCTGGAATGTTATCTGCAGAGGGGTGCCATGAATGGCAGACCTAGCGTTCCATGCAGGCATATCATTCCCAAAATTAGGATTGGCGTAGGCTGTGACCATTTTTTGGCTTCTTCCTACGTGGATATGTGGGGTATCGAAGAGCGTTTTGAAAGCCAGGACCTCGGGGTTCAAGTACCACCAGCCACTTGGGACTGGAGTGCGCTCTGTCCTGTGTGAACGATTACTGGAGGAGAGATTGAAAAAGACTGGATTGGCCTGTGGCTTCATGTAGCGCAAGGCAAGGACCAAATCATCGTCCTCGTAAACATCGCAAGTTTTCCACAGGTTATTGACTTTGAGAATTTTACCCTCCACTGCAAATGATGAGACATAATCAACAGCATTTGTGACCACCCTTGTCTTTGAGCCTTCATGCTGCCCTCCCTGAGTATCAAAGCCATGCTGGACGCCAAAGGGGGCAATGTACGTTTTGATAAAGTTCCAAACCATTTCATGAAGCGTGAGTCCCTCTTCTCCTCCTTCGTCAGAAGAAAGTCTGAGCTTTTTCATGAATGGCTCCAGATCCGTTTTACAGAGGTTCTGAAAGAAGTTGAGCCACATTCTGTTTCCTGGCATGAGGCTGCCCACCTGCAAACCCCAAAGAATGTAGTTGACTGTGGCCAGGTTCACGAGTTTGACGGCTCGATCAGAGTAGCCCATGGGGTAAATGACGTACTTTGTCCCATGGTCTGTCATCTCCTTGTTCATCTTCAAACTGAAGACCAGATCTCCATCTGTGACCGAATGCTCTAGGATAGGATCCTGGTAGGCGCTTCCATCCGACTGGGCTGTGGGGATGAATATCTTAGGGATGATCAATTGCACCTTGTTGGGTATGTTATTCTGTGTCTGTGTAGTGATCCTTTCGGGGTTAGGGCCATATGCATAGATAAAGCTTTCCAGACCGCCCTGCAAAAGCCTGCTCTGGTCTGGATTATTGATGAGACCGTCCGGTGATTTCATGGCAGCAGGGGCCGAGGGTGGTATGGCGGAGGGCAGCGGACCTATCTCATTGATGAGAGCATTGGGTCCTATGAGGCCTCCTGAGAGCAAGGAGTTGAAAAACTGCTGTGCCATTTCAGTCTGTGAGTGTAGTGAATGCATATATACCCTTAACTCCATGGGTATGTTATCACCAGTAATATTGGGAGTTTTGCACTGTAGTATAGCAGCCTCTTTCTTTTCTTTTCAGTTTGATGGAGAGCTAATAAAGTCAAAGCAACTCATGTTCAAGGATGATCTGCTGTGGGACACAGTAATGGACGTCTGCATTGCTTGTGATGAGAATGCGATGGAGATCGGCAGGGGTGCAGCATTTGGGATCAAAGATTACTGCCTTGCCGTGCTGTGTATCATGGTCCTCTGGTCTGAGAATGTCGCAAAGGTAACAGAGGAGCAGGCCCATCTGGCTACAGAAAACTTTGGGCGGGCTCAGGCAACTGTAGAGGGAGTGGATAGTCTTGAACTTGTAGCTCTCTGGTAAAATAGTCAAGGGGAGGGCAGCGTAGTTGTAATGCTTGCCCTGAAGGCTTTCCAGGAACGAGAGTCCTAAATCCATTTCCCGTGGGGAAAGTGGTACAAAGAGATGGGTGTAAGATTCATCTCTTATGCAGTATCTCGAGTGGTGCTTATTGTACCCCTTCCCCACATAGGCTGTATAAGCCACATCTGAGGCTATCAGGTAGGAGCCGTCCTCCATGAAGATAGAGTTTTCGTAGGTAGGCGCGAAAGCGCCGCCTGTGACAGGGATGATCTCAACGTGGATTAGATCAGAGGATGTTAGAAAGTGGACCAAGTTTTCCAAGCAATCTACCATTTCGGAGTCTCCATTATTCTTCATATACAACTTGAAGGCAAAGAGGAAACCAGTAGCCATATTCTTATGAGTTACCATACAAGGCATAATAATATATAGCATCCTGGTGCTATGATGTCATGGCTGTGGTGTGCTTCCTGGACCAAAAAAAGAGGCTGTTTTATGTTTTTAAAAACTATAGAAGGTTTGCTAAAATTGTAAGGGCCTAGCCCAAGCACACACATGACCATCCACTCTGATTGGTCAAGAATTTTACACCAGGAATGCCCGGAGGCGTTTCTGAAGAAGGCAGCCCCCCCGAACACCCTATCTGCCGGGTGTCGATTCAATGTGGGGATCATTGATGGGCATCTGCAGCTCATGCGTCTGGACGCGCGGATGAAGACGTGGGAATGCTTCATTCGGAACCAGTTTTTAAAACCGATCCAGAGTTTCTTTCAGCATGGGTGCAAGCATGTGGTCCTGTGCTTTGACAATTATTCGGCGGTACCTGTGTACAAGGCGATGACCCAGCAATCCAGATGCAGCAAAGTTGTGGTGAGAAATTTCAGCCCGACGGATGAGCTCCCGCCGGTGATTCCTGACGAACCGGTGACTTTCTTGATGAATCGCAACTTCAAGCTGAAGCTGATTGAGATGCTCTGTGAGCGGATCCCCGAGCTGGTGGTGATTGAGAAGGGGCAGGAGTTCATTCTGGATTACAAGCGAGTGGTGGCCTATTCGTGTGCGCAGCCGCGTTTCCCCATCATCATGCAGGATATGCAGACTATGGGGGAGAGCGATGTAAAGTTCTGCAGGTATGTCAGCAAGTACGGAAACGCTCTGGTCCATGCTGTGGATGGCGATTATATGGCGATCGCCCTACTGTACTACACGAAGCATGGTCTACAGCCTAGCAACCATATCTTCATATACAGGTATGGCATCTATTTTCATCATGGATGTATATGAAGAAGCCTGACAATGCTGAGCAGGCAATTGGCGGTGCTGCAGTCGACCGCCTCCACTGCGTCTGCAAAGAAGAAGCGAAAGTTGGCACAGCAGCAGAACGAAGAGGAGGACAATGAGGAGGCCCAAGGAAGCAAGCCAAAGTGCTGGGTGAATATGCAGATGGTGTACAGAACGATCACCAAGGTGATGGCGGAGGCTGGCGTGCCTGGGAGCGATCCCAATGCTGTATTCAGCATAGTCTTTCTCATGCTGTGCGCTGGAACTGATTTCTCTAGGAATACGCCGTTCCTAGGCCCCAAGCGCATCTGGGATGCGATCCCTTCTATAAGCAATGATCTGTTAGAGGCTCTTCGTGATCAAGGGATGGAGGCTAAGATGTTTCTCAACTGTATTATTGCAAAGATATATGCCCTGAACTATCAGAACCACCTGAAAGGCATGCATCCGTCGCGTACGCAGTTTAAGGATATTCTGTTTTTATTACAAAAAAGCAAACTTTCCGAGGGGACGAAGAAGAAACTGCCCTCCGAGGAGCGCATGCTTGTGACGATTCGGAACCTGGAATGGGTGATCAAGTACTGGACCACCGAGAACGGGCTTGTGGATACTCCTTTGGACGGGGTGCACGGGTATTCCCAGGATGCCAAGGGGAACATAATCTTTTCCGACATGGAGCCTTAAACATTGGCAAAGAGGAGTCTGCTTTGATCGTAAGCGTCTGCCACCACTTGGAGCAAGGCCTCTTTGTTTTGATAGAGAACCGAGTTTTCATTCCTGAGGTCTTGGAGAAATGATGAGATAATTTCGTTCTGATGCGATTTGAATGCGAAAATAGTGATTTGCTGCAATAAATTATGGTTCTGTTCTTCTGTGGAATTCACCATTTCGTGTACCACCTGCCTCATCCTTGCTGAAACCGTGCATGTGTTCTTGTGCCGTTCCTTCTTCTGATGCGTGTTGAAGTTCATCATATGCTGATGCTCCATTTCGCTATGATGACTGTTTTTATCATCAGCATCTGTTTTCTTCTTATAAGACGAATGATGGAACTTGTTGGAATGCGGATGGAGGTTTTTCATCCCCTTTCTCATGGCCTGTCAAGTGGTCAATGGCCATTAAGAAGATATAAATACTATTCTGCATGATGATCCATAAGATCATTGGCATATAGGTGGACTCACATCAAAGCGCGACTGGGTCCTAATTTTTTCCTTTAACAAGACATCTGGGATCCGTAGCTTGACAATGCCGTCCATAATTTCTTCGTTTTTGAATCCCTTTTTGAGCCTTATATGTCTGTCAGTATCAGGTGGGTAAGCCAAGGAGAGCTATATATGGGTAGAGATAGTGGAGAGCACCTGTAGATCGCCTTTTGCATGCGCAGGCTCAGAGAAAAGAATTTGTCCTTGTACATAATGGCTGGAATATGTTGAGACACACCGCTGCCCACCGGTTTTATCCACGATACTATTTTTTCGTTTCTCTCTAGCAATGGGATGGCTTGCTTTGCGCAGGGTAAAATGTTATGAGTCCATGATTCCCCTGCGAAGACCAGCTCCATATGTTTCATGTCGATGACCTTCATTGTATTAGTCCTGTTGCCAGCTTGAGAGATATGTACAGTGAAGCAAGTCTAAAAGGGTATGTATTAACTTTTTCTTGAATGAGGTTATTAGAAGCCTACAGTGCTTTAAACGTAGCCTGAGAGTATTTAAGTCCTTGTTCCTATCCCACATTTATCTAGATGTCCACCTCCCTGAATTTAACCAGCTGGAACGCTGTTGTTCCTGTGATTTTGCCTATGGGACAGCCCACGATATCTTCCATAGGCATAGCCTCCGTTGGAGTGGCTCTCCCTGTGTTCTTTTACATTCTTGCTATGTTTGGACTCATTTTCCCTTTTTGGATGCAGAATTTCAAAGATGATAAGGAAACCTTTTCAAAAAGCAGCACTAGTACACAACTCAATAATGATAATGATCTTTCTTCCGGACGCATGATGGGGAGAGCCTCCTCATCCATGGAGCCATATATGTCAGTACAAAGAGCAAGTATGTACAATGGGCCTACGCCCAGAAATACCAGCGCTCTTGGCCCTTCTGCTGGGGATTCATATTTTTAATATCTAAAATGGTTAGTTTTAGCCAAAGTGTGTGGTTTAATCAAATAGGAAATGCAGTTTGTTTGCTCGGAGATGAGAAAACGAAGATATTTTTCTCTCTGTTCCAGCAACCTGCAGCATGAGGACCAGAAGGAGGCAGAAGTGAAGCGGGCCAAGCCCTCCTCTATGACAAACAACATTGATAATGATGATAAGGATGATGAGGATGATAGCAAACTGCTACCTATTCCAGTGTGCCATAATATAGTCTCTACGTCTCAGATCACGTCGTCTCTGGAGGAGATCAACCTGCAACGACTTGCCAGCTTGTTTCCGTTCACCTCGTATGACCGCAAGCGCTTTGCTGCCATCACCATAAGGCTCGCGAATCCTCATTGCACCTGCCTGCTTTTTGGTTCTGGGAAGTTGGTGATTACGGGGTCTACGTCATTTCACGCCTGCCTCATCGCATCGCAGACTATCACCGAACTGCTTAGACAGGTAAACCCCCGAGAAAGGTTCGAGGTCATTTCCTGTACCATACAAAACATTGTGGCTCATGTGGAGCTACAGCCCAACCAGCGAATTGACCTGGAGGCTGTGTATGAGAAGTACTGTGAGCATTCTACGTATCAAAAGAGTATTTTCCCAGGTCTAGTGCTGAGGCCTCCTGAATCGCCAATTGTACTATTAATTTTTAAATCTGGAAGGATTGTATGCACTGGAGGAAAGTCATACAACGACATCTACTTTGGATTCATGAAGATGTTCAAAGTGCTTAGGAACTACATCGTCATGAGCGAAGATAACAAGGCCTAGCTGAATAGACCGGGTGTATTGGAATGTGATATATAAAAGGCGTTGGGTCCTCCCTCTACAGATGGATCGAAATCAAAAAGAGGCCTCTATGATTGTTGTACATCTGTGTTTAATTTTGCTTTCATTCTCAGTGCTTCAGTACCTATTATCATATCCCCAGTCCCAGTGCCCTATCAGTAATAATAAATAATGAGAATGGAAACAAAAAATACTGACGCCTACAAAATAGCTTTAGCTAGGAATATACATATATGATGAGAAGTGGCGTGTGTAGTAGTAGCCCCAGATGCAGTTCACTGTGCTATCGCATGACAAATCTCAGATTTATCTTTTGTTTTATAAACCGTCCAAGACGGATCCATTTCAAAACCAGATGGTGAGCTACTTTAATGGCCCCTACTGCCATGTGGAAATGGCGATTCCCGAGAAATACGGGGATGAGCCATGGGAGAAGGATGTATGGGGGACGTCTATTTATCAAGGCGAGAGTGTATTTTTTAAGCCCAAAACTTATCAAAGAGAAGGATACTTTTGTTTTGCCATTGAAGTAACCCAGGCACAACGGATCAAGATCAAGGAATACTGCAGGCTACAGGCGGAAAAGAACGTGCAGTTTAGCCTGATGGCCATGTATCTTTCGTATCTACCCTTTCAAGTCATTGATGTGGAGGGGACCTTCTGCTCCAAGCATGTCACTGGGGCTCTGAAGTCGGGGCAGATTGAAGGCTTGGAGCATCTGAACCCTGCCCTTGTAACCCCTTCATCTCTCTATAAGACATTGCTGAAGAAGAGCATGCAATCCCCCATCATACAGGTGATACCAAGCAGAATGAATCAGGACAGCAGCCAATCCAGCGCCCAGGTTCTGAAGGAAATCATTGTTCGCAGCTGCTGATAAGCCAAGTGGCTAAAAGGCTTCAGGTTCTGTTAAGGATTGTTGGCGACAGTATGAGCCAAGTGGCTAAAAGGCTTCAGGTTCTGTTAAGGATTGTTGGCGACAGTATGAGCCATGCAAGCAGCGTCTTGGCAGTAAAACTCAGGATAATATAAGCCCAATCCCCCTGGTCTGTGATGTGTTGCATGTAAGAGGCGGGGGCCTGCCTGAGCCTCCCCCCTACCTCCACGTATCTCACGAAGAGTGAGCGAACAGCAGGATCGTTCTCACCAAGGAGAAGAGACTTCATGTACAAGGCATAAAACTGGACGATCCCAAAGCAGATGAAGAGGAAGAATTCCAAAAAGACAATCACGTTCACAAAGCCAGGGGGGCTCAGATCGGAACACAGAGCTGACGTCAAGTAGGAGTCCAACAGGGGTGCGTAGGCGACGATGCATGTCACCCAGCCCAGCAAATGGGGAATCAACCACCACCACTTTGGATGGATCATGAGAAAGTCAAAAGCAGCATTGGATTGAAGATCCGCAGACTTTTCCACAATGTAGAATAATAATTCAGCTATCATGCCAAGCATATTGGTGGCAAAGACGAGGGTGAAGATGTAGCACAGGGAGTAGATGTCAGTCATGCCGACTTGTAACGAAATGGCCATAATCATTATACTAGCGGAGAAGGAATACTCCAAGAACCTCAATAGTCTAGGGCCATTATGACTGGAGCTGTAGGTCCCCCCGAGGCCATCCATCATTTGGAATAAGAATGAGAGGAGGAAGAATGAAAAGATGAGATACTGGACGTTGATGTATCCTGTAAAAAAATTGTGTTGCATGGCAAACGCGTTTTCGTTGAACTGGTAGATCATCATAGTGGGTTGTTGAGAGATAGAGCTACTGTTGATTTCCACTGACATTGCGTCGTCAAACTTTAAAGTCAGAAGAGCAGAGCGAGTGGCATTGAGATGCGGCAGAGTGCAATGGGGCTGTGTGTCCGGGGAACGCAAAACTAGGAGATTTCTTTGGAGACTGTAAATGCCATTCATGAGGGAAGGGGTGTTTGGCTTGCTGTTGGGGTAACCCACAATGAGGATAATTACTATGAGAGCCTGAATTCCGTGAAAGGAGGCAGCAGCATAATTCAGGGAGTTTAAGGAAATGAATGACGTCATATGGAATTTGCGCAGGATAACCCATGTATTTAAATATGTTTAGTTCAAGGATCAGCGCACCCAATCATTTGCATGGTGTACATACAAAAGCTGTGTATAGCCATTCTGTATGTGATTGTGTTTAGCCTCTACGCCCTTGTGAGCCATGTGTATCATACTTCGTTTGGTACGCCCCATCTCCAAGAGGCATCTGTGACTGAAAAAGTTCAAGGCATCCCTGTGATAGAGAATATAGGGCTATCATGTCTCTCCAACGTATTCTTAGGCTGCTTTTATAGTATTCTATTCATATGCTGGGAATTGGGCCGAAAACTATACTTGAAGAGGCACCCCTCCTCTCAAGAGAACGAAAGGCAGCCAGTCTATTGCATTTCTGTGGACGAGAGTGAGGCGGAGACATCAAGCCATTTTCAGTTTGATGTGAAAAGCTCTAGAGCCAATGCGGTCTACATCACTCCTGCCATGCTTTGGTATTACATGTACACCCTGGGAGTCAGCATATTTTGCCTGACGTACGCCCTTCATGCATCAGAAAACATATCTTCTACCTTTTTGTGTCTAAGTTCCTTGATTTGTTGTGTATGGTTATTGGTAGAGGAGGACTCTGCTGGTCTAAAAAACATTGAAAAACCATATGCCAAAGGGACCCTCTTGATTGTTTTGAGTACCCTGAACCTTTTGAGCATGATACTATTCTTTTATCAAGTTTCGACACTTGTTAGTGACGATGATGGCTCCCTGAGGAAGGCCATGTGGCGCAACTGGGGTACGGTGCTTGTTTTTCCTATACTTACTCCATTTTGGATAGCGCAAAGTAGACAGAAGGTGAAGTTTATGCAGATGCCTAGCCAAAAGGTGGTCCTTTTCGGGCTCCCGTTTGTTGGTGTGCTCTCGGCCTGTTTTCTGAGCGTATATCTTCCAACACTCACGTCGTTTGGAGGCGACGAGCCCTTGAATAATAGCACGCTCTTGGTTGAGTTCATGGGTCGCAACAGCACATCGCTATGGAATCAGATGCAAGTGTGGAATCAGATCCAGATAGCCTGGAACGGGAGCAGTCCTCATTGGGTGCTGCATATTACAGGCAATCACAGTGGTGGTGTGGGGCTTTTGGACAGCTTTGTTGGCGTGTTTGCCACTCCAGCGATCGGTTTCGTTGCCTTTGTGGTGTATACGGGCTCCTTCTTGAACGTGCACAACTTTTTGATATGCACACAGAGCTTGTGGATGGTTTTTGTTTGGAAGCAGGTGATATGCTTTGGAATGGGGGAGGGCACTCTTTTCCTTGTATCTGCACTTACAGCATCTATCAGTTGGCTGCTCTCTATTTTATATCTCTTTGTGCATATCCATGTGACGGAACATTATAAAATCTGGCAAAACATTTATGAGGATATCAATTTCCTCTTACCAGGAAGGCCATCTGATTCATTCGCGGAGGAGATGTAGCCCTTTGCTTTAGGCTTATAGCTTTGAGCCTATGGAATAAAGAATCATATCAGCGTGCAGGAGAACCCCTGTGAAAGCCACATAGAATACTCTGCAGTTCAAAAGCCCCTCTGCCTCTGGCTCCTTATCCCACCTATGTCCTAGGAGCAACAAGAAATCCATGAATCTATGCAGGTAGCAGAGCACAAGGATGGACTGATTGCACGAGGCTAGGGTCACGCTCTGGAAAGATAGGGCTATGAAGACCACGAAGGAGGCGGAGGTGCATATATCAGGGCCCCTATGCTTTTCCAGGGGCGAGCATATCCAATAACAGGTACAGCAGAACAGGACAAGACGGAGAAAAAGGTATTCTTGCGAAACAAGCTTCAATGTGTTGGTGGCCAGGGATACATAAAATTGGGCAAAGGTGAAACACCAAAAGAGCAAATCAGCCAGGAGGTCTTGTTGGGTGTAGTCCTCTTCCTTGCTCTCTAGGAGCACAAGATACACTATGGAGAATGCGCTGGCGGACATGCATGCCAAAAAATAAAGCCCACTCAATGGCGACTCGGTGTATGACACATGTGCTTCTGGATGCTGCCTGGATGCATTTTGCATAAAGCATTCGATATTATCCTGCACCTCTACGCTATACAGAATGACTGGAGCATTATATCCCAAGGAGATGACCAATACACAGAAGGCAAAATGTGCACTACACAGGAAGCTATAGATTCTATAGGCTATATGCATCCTTTTTGTTGAATGAATTAGAGTTCAGATTCAAATAAACCAAAATAGCTGTATGGATGGCATAATGCATAGGCAAATAAAAAGCATGAGCCAAGGGACTCAAAGCTTCTTGTTTAATTTCAAGGCCTTTAGCAGGTCGTACTCGTCTCCTATGCTGGCTATAATGGCAGTGGACAGGTTGTGCTTGGAGCAAAGGAAATAGTAGCGCATAGTCCTTGAGGGGACATGGAGTAACTCAAATGAATGGACCACATTTCTCTGCTGGCAAACAAAGCAGGCATTTGCTTTCTTGGAGGAGGAGGGTTCCTGATTCACTACACTCCTCCCTTTTGCAAATTGGTTTTCTCTTGCACACTGGGGTCCACAGGTCACGTTTAACTCGTGGCCAGTGCCCTTGTAGTAGATCAGAGATGCACAGCAAAGGCTCAAGATGATCTTCCTATCGCCCACCTGTGCCACACGTCCTAGGATATCCATGCTCAAAATGCTGGGAATGTCACAATTCGCGCATAGATACTTTTCAGGATTCGTGCAGTTCATTCGGATCTTGGCACACTGCAGTTGCCCCCCTGCCATGAGCACAGGCTTTTAGCTTTCAGCTTTTAGCTCTTAGCTTCGAGCTTTAAGCTTGAGCTTTAAGCTTAAAGAATTAAGCCTAAAGTTTTGAGCCTAGAGCTTAAAGCATTGAGCCTTAAGCATAAAGCTTAACCTGTGATGTTTCGCTTTGTGGCGCAGTAGACGCAGACGAAGATCTGTCTGCAGCGATCGATACAGATGGAATCCTGCCATGAAAACAATCACGTATTGGATAAAGAGATATGACTTGAAACGAGAGCTTGCCTGAGGATATCGTCGGTAGAGGGCTTCATACTGTCTTTTTCTCACAACAACGGGCAAGGAGTGCACGGTGATGCACTGCGTGAGATGCCAGAAGCTCTCCAGGCAATCCTTGGGAACCCTGTCCCTGTGGATCAGCTCGAAAATGTATTGATTTTTGACCGAGTAAATTTCAGGGAGTAAGTGGATGAACTGATGACTCTGCACGTGATTCTTTTTCCTGAAAATTTCCAAGCTTGAAAATCCAGGGGAGTTGCTGCTTATGATCCCCCTATAGGCACGCGTGCAGCGTTCAAAGAAGGAATGGGCGCTTTTTTCGAGCGAGAGCATAGTGGCCACAATGCATTGCCTTTTTGCAAAGGTGGAGTTTAAATCGCCCCTGAAGATGTCACACATGGTAGTTACAGCATTGCAAAAATGCCTCAGCTGTTGCCCTGACTTGTTCAGCATATAGCAGATGCCAGGATTGAAATCAAGCATAGTATTGCAGAGGTGTTCCATGACGCATATCTTGACAATGTAGCGTATTCGTTGAAGGTACAGATTTAATGTGGAAAAATCGGATACGAGAAGGGAGCGAATAAAGCGATAAACATGGACTCTTGTAATGAAGGCCACAGTGCGAGCACATGAAGGGTAAAGGCCCATGAGCGTACCCTGCATAGACCTGACCAGGTGGTGTATGCCCTGCAGGCTGATCTGTTCCCATTGCAATTCGCGCTGGGCTCGCTTGGTTCTTCTCCTCAGTGGCGTACATTGCCTCAAAAGCAGGAAGATCTGGTGCAGTTCCTGGATATGGTCCTTGGACGCATCAATGATAGACAGGGCGTAAAAGGAAAAATCGGGCAGGTTGTCATAATGGGGTGCTTTGCCCCTGGACATCACCAAGTGCTGGAACTGTGGCCCTATGCATGCGATCAGGTATCTATCTATCTCTGCCTGGCATTTTCTATTTCCAGTTCGTAAATGGGTGTGTAGTTCTTGTAGTAGGGACTCGATTTCTGAATTCGATTTACAGAACACAGCCCCGTCATCGATTTCGATGATTGTAGAAGTAGCATCAGTAGGTCCTTTTTTACAAGGCATAAACCACCCCTCCTTGACATTGGAGACGGACCTCTCGTTCATAATAACGGTTGAAATATTATTATTATGCCTCCAATGAGTATACAATGGCGTAATATGCCACTGCTGACTTAACAAGAAGGGGTGCATTGAAAATACACCCTGGTCTGCTTGAGATGTTTGATGCCTCGTTTGTTGAATACCACATATCGATTGCGTTGATGCGAGACAATAGGCAGTGGCATGATATGAAGGGCCATGTTGGGTGCAGCGATGAGCATGGAGTCAAGAGAGTACTCTCCAGGTTGGCTGTGGATATTCCCAAAGCGCTGGATCACGCCTGAGAAGTCGTGCTTGTCAAACATGATGTCATAGTAGAGCTGCTGTGTCACCGCCCTGATAAGAAAAAGGATCAGGAAGGTGTCACGAATCAAGACAAGAAGATGGACCTGCAGCAAACCACGCAGAGATGTGGGGTTGTTGGCGGTTTTTCTCCGGGCAAGAGGAATTCTATGCATATAAACGGATTTTCTGGGTCCAGAAACATGCATTCGCAATGTTCGTTTTTCGCGCAAAGGCGTTCGGAGGAATGGAGGCGCTCTCGCATGTAGGATTCCTCATAGGCTCTTGTCACATAGGGAATATTGGGGGAGGGCAAGATCTCCTTGTCATGGTTTATCAATAGATCACTGAGCATCTTCTGATAGGGGACCTTGGTAATAAGGCAATGGACATCCATCTCCCTACTGTTTTTACCATCGCAGTCATGGCTAGTGCTGAGGTGTGCGAGTATCATCTGTTTCAACTGTCCCTTTTCTGGTCTGTCCTGCATAACAGCATTGAACACACCCTTAGGGCCCAATGGGGATTTGGAAATCTTTAATTTAAGGTTTGGAGTCTGGGACGAGGCTGGTTCCTTTCTCTTGGTACAACTACTTGCTGAGTCCTGCTGCTCCTTGATCTCATCAGAGTCCTCCTTAGTCTCATCATTTTCAGGAGCCTCAGTCTCATCCACAGCAGAATTTTCATTCTCATTCTTTGTAGGGTTGGGTGGAGGATCCATCTCCTTGCCCTGGTGGTTGTTGCCAGGGCGCTTAATGACTTCCCAATCGTGTGGAAGCTCCATGTAAGGCCTGTCTTAGATTTGGGATCGGTAGGCGATATAAATAAAAGGAAATGGAAAAGGACTCCTTTTAAATTTAGTTGCGTGCAATGCAATAAGAGAGTACGAATTTTATTTATTTATATAAAAGTATTTTGTGCTGCCATATATCATATGGGCAATTCTCAAACCCGTGTTGAAACAAGCCACAGCAGCGAGGAGAGGCAATACGAGACACTGAAATTGGATCTAGTGGACAAATATCCCATCAAAATATCGATTGAGCAAAGCCTTCAGCTTTTCGGTATCTTCAATGGTAAAAGAACCCTCACATGGAGCGATATCATCAAGAAAGGCAGCCAGCTCAACTTTCGGAAATGTGTTGATTGCAAGATTGAGGTCACGAAGCTGTATAACATGCAGAAGGATCTGGAGGAATGGATCCGATACGAGAAAGTATCGCTGGATGACTACAGCGACCTCGGGCCATGGTCACCCAACCCCTTTCTCCATTTTCAATGCAATATTGGAGATTTAATATTAAAGAGGACAAGCATACAGCCCCATCACTTGGTCAAGGGAGGGGTGCAATTTGACATTTTGTGGGAGCGTTATGGTTTGACGCCTGAACTGATGGCTCTCCTAAAGTATACACCCGAAGACTGGATCGAGCTAGGGATACAGGCCAAGCACCTGGAGCAGTTCAATGAGACACAATGGCAGGCTGTGTTTGGCAATCTGAGACGAAAGGATGTTCTTGTCTATGTCAGGCAAAAGTAGAAGCAGCTGTGCTGGCCTGGCTACTAGGAAGGATGCTCTTTGCCGTGCTTTCCATCACCACGCAGATGATGGTTCCTATGAGAAAGGCTATATTGATCTGGAGGATGACAGGCAGCATGAGTGCTATCCAAGTAGGGGAGGACTGGTCTGTGATGATGAATTGGTATGACATGGAATAAAGCTGTTTCAAGGTCACATCATAATAAAAGGCATTCCAGCCTGCTTGGCCCACCAAGGCCAAAAGCCAGGCGAAATGGATGCTGTTGCAAATGGCCTGAACGAAAAAGAGAACAGGGCGTACGAAATCCTGCCAGCGCTGCTTTCTGTTGATATCATAGTTCACAGCCAGCACACAGAGGATGGAGCCAGCCATGGGCAGCCAAGCCCCAAGGGACAGGAACAGAAGTATGGCGGGAAGCTCGATGAAGATACTCAGGAAAAGGATCTGGTTATCGGAGACGAAGGACAGAAACTCCACTGACAAAACGTACCACGAGAAGATGGCTGGAAGGACTGCGATGAGGAACTTGAAGAAGATATCTGCCCGATTGGTGGATTCCCTCCAGCTTTGGACCTGATCCGTATCCACCACCTGCTTCCAGAGCGAATTGAAGAGGAACCAATCATTGCCATTATAATTATTATTGGAGTCGATCTTCCATCTGGCGGAAAGTTGAACTGAGGCAGCTGAATCAGATACCAGCAGGATGTCAAGGATGGCCCTATTCGTGTCCAAATCCACATCTTGGATTCTGGTGGGCAGCCGGAAGATTAGCTTTTGATTATAAGTGGAGCACAGGTTGGCCACCTCTTGGTTGTATTGCTGTGGAGTGAACGTGTGTGCTATTTGTAGACAGAGGGAAGAGGTATTGTAGAGGTTGCAAGGAGGCGTCAAGACAGGAAGACGGTTGGGGGAATTGAGGGCAGGGATGGCGGAGGCGGGATAATCCAGAGCCTGGATAATATTCATATTTTGATCCACAGCCAATCGATAGACCTCAAGATCCTGACAGCGCTTCCCTGGCCCAGGGGTCACAGCGACATCCACATCATAAAACTGATCAGCAAAGGGGATAAAGCTAGTGGTGGTTGGTGCCCAAGAGGATGGGGAAGGGGTGCTCCAGACTTTTGCATAACAGTTGAATCCATGGCCGCTGCTGCACTGGAGGGAGGAGGTCTTTCCTGTCGGTATTGTCCCATAGACCAAAGGTGCATTCAGCTGAACTGATTTCCACCATTCGAATTGATTCGCTCTCATGTTCTTTGAGATATCGCTTGTTACATCCAAAGGGTCGAGTTGGCCTGTAAAATTGCTGGCTATAGAAGGGTCAAGCCACATGGTTGTCATGGGCAGTATATGAGACTCATGTTTGATAAAATTGAAAAAATAAAAGGCAAAATAGAAGAACATGAGAATGGTGAAGGTATAATTTGTTTTCGTAGTTTCTGTTTTGAACATGTAAATGCCCGGGGATAGAATGCTCTTCCATGCTGCCCCGGATTCCATGGTAAAGTACATGAAAATGTTCACCATGCCATAGATACAAACAGCACTTATGGAGCTAGCCGTCGGCCACAACATGGCCTGTATTGGAATGGCGATAAAAAACAGTATTTTGACAAAGTAATAAAAGATATCTGAAAGAGAGGTTTCCATTGTGGCCATATGGTATTCTAATTAGGGTGGCGGGCTATAAATACATATTGAAATCTCTGAAGACAAGCATAACCCAGTTTCTTTTCAGCCGCTGCCTATAATGCTTCTGTTACTATTGGGTTGCTGCTTTCATTATTATTCCATGGTGAGCGCAATAAGGATCCCCCTGGATTCAGAGATATCTAGCCCATATCTTCAAAGCACTATGAGCGGGACCCCCTACAGCTCCAAAATCATTTCGGCCCCTTTCTCATGGTCAAACGTTTACCTGGGCCTACTGTTACACAAATCTCTTTTCATTGAGGTTGGGCCGAGGGGTGCGTGGTTTGTGCTGGATGGGACCTATAATCCTGCACTAGCGTCCGAATCTGAGGCCTGCTTTGTCTCGCCCTTTGGTCTATGCCATGTAGACGAAGGCATCATACTTCCTTCATTGCATGCTAGCGAGGGATATTTTCCAGTGGCCTCCGATCCCTCTACGTTGAAGAACAGCTTGCTAAGGCATCTGGCCCAAGCAGATGCATGCAGGGCAGAGGGTAAGGGGAGAGGCAGGGTGTATTCTAATTCGTCAGAGTATACAGTCACTGCATGTGATGTCCTTCAAGGGGTACACCTTGTGGTCTACAGGCAGGAGGAAGACAAGCTGAGCCTTCACGAGCAGACATTTGGACCTTCTGCTTATCTGGTGATTTTAGTGTCTGCTACGATCAATATATGTGCCTTTGCCTCGTGTTACCAGAAGAGCCCCCCAAGCTTGCCTTCCATGTTCCTTTGGAATGCAGGATTATCTGTGTTGGCATGCACAGTGCTATACTTTCGAAACCTAGTGCACTTTCAGTTAATGGAGGACGAAATTTTCTTTTGGGTCTCTGCTGTCTTGACATTTGCATATCTTGGTCTAGGATATTTGACGCAAGTGGGCATTCCTGAAAGTTTTATTTTCTCCTTGACTGCACTAGCCTCTGTTCTCTACAGGACGAACGAGACACCCTATGCTATAATTATAGCGTATATTCTGGGCTATATCCTTTGGAATAAGATTCTTGGGCTATGCCATGGACAGGACGATGCAGACTGCAGAAAACAGCACGTTGGAAATTATATCGATTTATTTGTCTTGTTACTCTACGTAACCATCTTTTGTGAAATTAGCCTCAGGCCACAATGCCTTTACCAGAAGATGTGGCCCATCTATTATACATTTCACATTTTCGTGTGCTACTCGATTGTGAAATATCAGCAGATATTCTTCATACTACCTGATGGCTTTCATGGTAAAGGTAGCTAGTATTTTGGATTGCAGCTTTTAATCATGGCTTTCTACCTTTACCATAAGTATATAAGTTCAATTACATATATGAGATGCTATGAATGCAATAGAGATAAAAGCAATCCAACTTGTGAGAGAGAGAGTAACTTAAGAGAAAACTCACCAGCAGCACTAGACGAATTGCTTCAAGAGCATAATGGGAGGAGCATTAACCTCCAAACACTGTTTGTGAGAGAGGATTATCAAGAAACGTTGCTCATGTATGCTGTGGACCATTGCAAGCCAGAGATAATAGCTGTTTTGATGTACCATAGTGCAGACCCTCTGCAAACGTGCCCTCAGCTTTCTGACCTCTGTGCCTTTGAAATGAACTTTTCGCGCAATTTGCATGCCCGAAACAGACCCTTCTTCCACTTCATCGCGACCCTACTTAACCATGGCCTGATAACAGAATCGATGGGCATAAACCATAGAGATCACCTGATGGGCGCCAATGTGAATGCCCCTCTGCCGGACATTGATCTAGATGTAGAAAGCTTTCTTCAAGAGAACCCCTCACCACCACATTGGAAAACGGCCCTAATGTATGCCTGTGATCGAGGCTATCCCTTCTGTGTGCGCTACCTATTGCGCATCTGTAACGCCGATGTGAATATCCAAAATGACGATGGTCTGGACGCAATGGACTTTGCACTCCTGTCCTTTGACAGAAACGCTAGGGTTGCACAGGGGAACGAGACCTTTCATCATGAAAGGAGGGAGATGGCTATCTACAATTACAGCCTATTGTTCATGGAGCTGCATCGTGCAGGACCGCACTGGAAATTAAGAAATCATTGTTCAACAGAGGCTCTGGACTTCAGTCAAGGAGCACTGGATGCTGTTATAAATGGCATATAAAGTCTCGATACCAGAAGTAAAGCATATAAATTCACATGCATGTTGTGTAAATGCAAAGATAATATTATGCATGAAGGAAAATGACAGACCCAGAGCATTGTATTTTGAAGTATACGTCCTTCCTTTTCATCACCAATGTGCTCCATGCTTTTTATGCTAGAAATTGGGTCTATCATCATCTATCACTATTGGTAACATGCCTTAGCCTCTGTGTCCATCACACAGGATGGCAATCATTGAAGAAGACCAATCCTGTATTATTCATGTTGGACAAAGTGACTGCACATACATTTTTCATGCTCATGTTGTATGATTTATGTGCCTACCATTACAGACAAGGATTTGTCCTTGAGAGTTCCTCCATGCTTTTTGCCCTGCCTTGCCTCACTCTGATGATATGGTTTTTAGAGTCTGTGCCATACTTTATTCATTCAAATCACATTCTTCATGCAGGCTTGCATGCTACAGCCTGGATTTCAATTCACTTGATGCTTATTCTCTTAGATCCAATGCTATTTCTTCCTTTTGCTTGATACTCTAGGCTATGGCTCTTGAGCAGTTGGCTTAAGGCTCTTGATCAGTTGGCTTAAGGCTCTTGAGCAGTTGGCTTAAGGCTATTCATCAGTTGGCCTAGGACGTTTCTTCATTTCCCTTGATATATCTACAGAGTGCCATAGTGCCCTTATATCTGCATCCACCTTCAGTCTTCTCTCTGGATCCAGAAAATGCAGGATGATTTGGCCTCTTTCCCTGTCATGTTCTATCACATGGACAAAGCCCTCTGCCTCCAAGCTCTGAATATCATTCAGCAGGCCAGGATACTCCTTGGTATATTTATGCAATTCCAAGTCGAAAGGAAGCTTGTGACTCTTTATTTTTGCAATAAGATTTTCCTTGTTCCTGGAATAAAATGTTAGAACAGATAGCAAATGCACTCTACAAGGTAGACAGACCTTAGCCCCCCCATATACAGGGAAGTACATGCAATTATGCATTGTGAGGGGTCATGGTTCCTTTGGATTGTACAATGTCTTTGTAATGAGTCTAAGAAGCCCTGCCCCTTGATGGAAAAGGTTGTGATATCCTCGATCCCCAGCTCCATGGATAAATCATTGAATGAAACTATTTTTGGTACATTTCTCAATGGACAAATTTGCATCATCCTTTCAGATGAAGCAGTGATTCCTAGCCTTCTTGCCCTAGATGGGCTTAGACCATGACTGCATGTGCAGAATGGGTCAAGGAGCGAGTGTCCTCGTTGAAGGAATTGCACGCTCTCCCATACGTACTGCTCCATTGGCTCAGGAGGTACTAGAACCCTGTAGTTATGGAGGTGTTCCCATGGGACCCCATTCAACATGTCCTCATCATCTCTGAAAATATTGATTTGCCCTTTCCTCCAATCGATCTGAAGGATGGGCAGTTCTGTTCCTGGTGGAAAGTAGGATGAGCTGTGGCATCAGTGCTCACAAAGATATAGCTAACAAACCTGTTTCAAAATCAGCCAATGGCTGTTTCAGAATGGCGTTCCTGTAGATCACAGGCTGCACTCCGCTATTTTTAGCATCGAGATAATTCATAGGAGGTGCAAAGAGTTCATTTTTGCTAGGATGTAGCAAAAGATCATTGGGATCGCGTGAGTAGGAAGAGGACATATATGGCACAGTGAAATAGGAGTAACATTAAGCTATAGTTTCATTCAAGTATAATATGCTTTGATTTAATGTCCATGTCCTTTGTGGATCTGCTGGTGAGCATCAATAGATGGATAATGGCCTCTTTGCGCCTTATCTCCTGTACGATGTTGGGGGGTATCTGCTGATGGGAAATCCAGATAACTGTCATATGTGAGGATGGGATTAGTGGATTCGTTCTCATTGGCTATGAGGACGATTTCTTTGCTCAACTGTTTGACATCATATGATAAGGACAGTGAGGAGGTGATGTCGAGAAGTTGGGCCAATCGATCCTTTACAGCTTGCATGCAGAGGAAAACAATGAGATAAACGACAAGAGGTTCCCAGTGATGGTAAGTACTCGAGGTGAAGGATCTGAACATACTGCTCCAGATAATACTCAAAATATTGGTACAGAATTCCATGAGGGATACAGTGAGGCGGAGATGATAGACCAGGATCAAAAGCAAGGTCAAGGATACCAGAAAGGAAGATGAAAGGTTGTTTCCACAAAAAGTCTGCACAGACTGCACAAAATGGCTTGAAAAGGAGTACAGCAAGACGCCCAGGACTATGCAAACATGTGGATTGGATGCCTTCTTCCCCTGGGGCTTTAGGATTATGTGTATGCATAAAATAATACACAAGTAAAAGAAACTCAACGATATAGTGGCCCCTCTGTGAATGCGCCCAAAGACGTGCGCCTCAATGACAATGACAATGCCACGCGATACGATGGAGTCTAGAAAGTCTTTGATATAGCCCCATCCGTTGATAGAATCAGCCCATATGAAGTAGCATGTCACCAAGATGCAAACCAACTGGGTCTGCTTCTCCATTTGGATTGTTTTCAGAATGGAGGAAGTGCAGAAAACGATCAAATAGGGCACAATATTATCCCAATGCTTTTTAAAAGCGGGCAGCATCTTACTGAATGCTGTGCAGAGCAAGGAGTAAAGAGTCATGTAGAAGATGATGGCAGGCAGGGCTAGCCAGCATGACTTTTGGATCTCGATTGGTATCATAACATATGTGATCAGTTTCGACAGGAGGATGGAAAATGTGTTTTGAGCACATTCATTTCGGTAGAGGATGGAGGGCAAAATCTGAAAGAAGACAAATGCGGATGTGAGGGAGAGGATAGTGAAGGTGGGATCCAGGAGCCTATTTCCATCCGCTGTGATATGCTGTGCCAATTTCTCAGCAGCATCATAACTCAGCGACACGATGGCCCTATCGAAGAAGGAATCCAAGACAAGATGAAAGCTCTTGAGATCCATCCATATGGAAAATGGCAAGCCAGATGTATCCGTTTTCACAAGTATATATATAAATCCGGCTTTCGGATATCTGTTGCTGCTGATAGGTGTATGAATTGCATATAAATGTGTTTATCCACTTGGTAGTCTAGTGCTATCGACATGAGTAAATTCTTGGGAGGTCTTGTCCCCAATGGAAGCAACCAGTCACATCAAAACAACAACAGTAATCATGATACATCTACCAAAGGAACCACACGAAATTTGCTGATCCACATCACAGGCAATAGGGCCTCATGGGAGCACATGGGCATCCATGGAGCACTATGGAGGATCAACCCCGAAAAGGCCAGCTACATATTCAACTATGATTCGGATACCTCCTCTGTGATCACAGAACAGGCCCTGCAAGAACGAATAGGTCGCGCGCTCATCAAACGAATCACTGTGCTAGAGAGTCATACTAACATTGATGAAGTGATCTCTGTGAACGTGGATGGACTGCCCCCCAAAGAGTTTACGGCGAATGGGGATGGCGCGTCCCTTTTCCTCCTTGGAAGCGGCAAGCTTTCAGAGCCACAAGAAATCTTTAATCTTTCTGGAAATACAGAATTGGGCATGGCCTGGATGAAGCAGTATCCCAAGTACACACACACGAATCTAGACATTGAAGGGGTTATGTTTTTGACGGGTGCCTCCTATTATTTTGTGCACGAGGGGCATCCGGCCATCCACATGCTCAAGGCCAATCAGGACCAGCTAGGGGTCCAGATCAGGGAGGAGACCTTGGTGAATGGTGCATGGTACAAGGTGGACACGGAGGCATTCTTGTTCTGCGTCAAGACGCTTCGTGAGAACATTTTGCAGAATGCCCCATCGACATTTGATCTATCCACCTTGACTGTACGGATCAGCAAACCCGATGGCCAAAGATGGCTGCAGCTTCCACCTCAGGTCATTGAAGGTATAGGGAATAGCATCAACACCACCATTTGTAGTGATGGAAATTCCACCCTGGAGATCAGTTCCACTGAGATCCAGGAATCCAAGATCATGAAAATACAGAAATATTTGGATAAGCCCCTCTTTGTCACGCTAAGACTGGCCATTGAATATACGCTGCCAGAGCTACCATCCTCCCCTGCTACGAATAGTGTAGCACAAGTAAATTCTAGTAATACAAATAACAGTAACAATGGGACTTGTACCAAAAAGTGATTATTTTAAACAAATTAAATTGCATAGCTCCCACACATAATGTGCATGGGATTCTTATTTGAACCATAGATATATATAATTTTACCTGCCTCTTGCAAGGGAGGCATGGCAACACTAGTGACCGGCGCAGAGCCACAGGCCATTTTGACCTCACAGGCTGGCCCCAGAGGAACTGCACATGAG
>Ga0208506_1000201_pt1 | contig 23304 bp, 14 predicted proteins | sample CryBogCBH29Jul08_FD_184616 | JGI IMG/M metagenome (GOLD analysis project Ga0208506, IMG submission 184616) | Freshwater microbial communities from Crystal Bog, Wisconsin, USA - CBH29Jul08 (SPAdes) | ecosystem: Environmental > Aquatic > Freshwater > Lake | place: Crystal Bog, Wisconsin, USA... | reverse complement strand
TTATAGAGTATTATAAGAGTTTTAAAGTATTATAAAGAGTTTTAAAATAGTTTTAAAATAATTATAAAACATTTTAAGAGGGTTACGGGAGGCCTACGGGAGGCCTGTTAGGTACATAACTCACACTGTTTCATTGAAACGTTGAGGTTTTATAATTAAGAGACCATGACCAACAAAATGTGTTGTCAAACTATGAGTTATAAACAAGAGAGGGTGTCCTTAATCTATCACCAACAGTTGGCACTAGCATGTATCTTATGATGCTACATCCAGTTTTTTTCCCAAGGAAATCAATTTATTTTCATTGATTGGGCTTTGACCAACGTTCCTTCTTCTCACTCCATCAGTGTCTACTCTCCATTGCAGAACCTCCAAGTATACCAGCCATAATCATGATGGTAGCTGCATTAGACCAAAGCACAAGGATCCAAGTTTCGTGATTTGATATATCTGATATCTGAAAAAAGCACACTGCCTGGACACTTTCCTGCTTGGCCTTGGAGTCTAATGGATCATTCATGTGTTTATAACCATGATGCAAAAGCAAGCAAAATCCAGCGAGAAAAAGAAAAATTGCTATTCCAACACAAAGCAGCATATTTGATTGTGCCTTCACAGATATTACTTAAATATTAATGTATGTGGATGGAGAATAAGGCTGGAGGAGGAGGAAATAATAGTATCAAAGCTATGAATTATTTCTGCCCTCCCAGAGTATCCTTGGTATATAAAACAGGATAGCTGATAGGATGTAGCTTTGGGTCGAAAATATGGACCAGATACCTGCCACTGCTGCTCCTACTACTACTACTGCAGTACCAAACATGATATCTGGAGAACAACAACAGCCAATGGTCATTAGGCCTCAAGTCTTTGAAACACATCAAATTCATGAAATTCTGGCCCATTATCATGAGCATGGTTTTGTGGTTTTGAAAGCTCTTACAGAGGAGTTCTGTAAGAAGGCTGTAAAAGAACAGGTGGAGCATGTTTTGCTGAAGCAACCATGGACTGATGAATACAAGCTCAAAGTCTACAGGGATAATGATCTCAAGAAGGGAAGTATTCTTGATTTGCAAAGTGATACAGATGCATACATTAGGACACTAACCTCGCCCAACATTCCCAATGCAATACTGAAAAAATATAAGGAGGCCTGGCCTCTCCATAGAGTTTTTGGCGCGTGCTGTGATGATGCTGTGTTTCACTTGCCATGTGTATGGGAGGTGAGACAGGATATAATGCTTTATGCTGTGGCCAAAGCCCTCCTCCTCAACCCGGAGGAGGAGATCTGGGTAGACATCAACAGATCCATCCACAAGCTCCCCACCGAAGGGGAAACTGAGTTTTTGCATTGGGATGTGGACAAGTTTGGCGAGTATATTCCAGATCGCGGCATCCAAGGCAAGGCCATGTACACGGACGGGCAGTTTGTTTGTGTTCCTGGGACGCATACAGCTGCCTTCCATGAGCATTTCAAGCACTGTTACACGGAGCATTATGCTGAGCTTGCTGCCAGAAAACAAGGAGCTAGTAAGACAGGTCTTGATAGCGCCAAGCCAGACCCCCTCCAATTAGTACAAGGCAAGAAAACCTTTCTCCTCCCAGCTGGCTGTGTCCTTTTCTGGTCAAACAATCTCCTGCATGGTCAAGAGCCCACACCACGTAACGCAAACATCGAATTTGGCATGTACTTGGGCTACATGCGGTCCCGAAGTAGGCCTGCGTACGCAGCCGAGGCGAGGAAGAAGCAGCAGCATGTCAATAGGCGTTTGAATGGAAAAGGATATCTGAATCTCAGACCCTTGAATGAGATAGAGGATAGACTCTGTTCCTATACCAATGGTGTGGCACCCATGTTGTGGCCGAGCTTAGATTGGGTTTGGTTCTACCCTAAGAGATACGAAAACTTTCCAAACCTTTTCGCCAACGTCTTTAAGAAAATGACGCCTGAGGCACTTGCCAAGTACAGGTGTAGACAAGTCACACAGAACGGCAAGGAACTGGATGCACTGCTCCCCTGGGAAAATACAGGCTATGTGCCTCCTCCATTGTCAGATTTAGGAAAACGGCTTCTGGGTATGCCCCATGCTGTTCCGGACTTTCTCTCTGCTGTAGCAGCTGCAAGTGTTCCTGCTGCTACTGCAGCATTACAAGGCTCAACAGCTGGAGCAGCAAGCCCAGGCCCAAGCATTGGAGCCTCTGCTGCTGGAGCAGCAGCTGAAACAACAGCAAGTGCATCACAGGTGTCTAAAACACTAAAGACAGCAAACAACATGAACCGATGGATGATGCAGATGAAGATGGGCTTGATGATTCAATAGCCTCGTCTCCTATATATTATTATTTTGCAGAAAAAAAGCAAGGAACATTTCTCAGGACATTCACTTTTGATGGCATGCACTATGTATGAGTTTTTAAATGCCCATGCAATGACATTGGCAAATCGTACGTATTTTTGCCCTATGGAAAGCCACCTGAAAGAGTATGATAAGTTAAAGTGCCTACTACAAGCTACAGGACATGATACCACTCATTTGGAAAATGCTTTGGCAATAGTAAGGGCTGATCTTGAGATTTTACAGAAGGCTGCAGAGAGTGCCAAGTCGAAATTCACTATGGAAGGGATCAAAACAGGAGATGCTTCAAGAATGGAGGAGGAAGTGCTTCAATGATGGGCTGCTCTTCAAAGAACCAAGCATGAAAATACACAAAGTCGCTCATATTTAAGCACAGCCTCATGCATCATATATCAGTGTAAAACATATTTTGTATCAAAGCAGATGAACCAACATTCTGAAAGCAGTGATGATGATTTTGAGAGAGAATATAGAGCATTGATAAAGAGTCTATGTGGCATTGGTAGTAGTATTTACCATAACAATAGCATAGCAGCAACTGATGATGATGATACTCTGTATAGTGAAAAAGAGGACAGAGAGAGAAGGAAACTAGCTGAAATTAATCACACATATTTGCAAAAACAAGGTGAAGCTGTTAAGGATGAAAGATTAAGGAGGGCTTTCCCTATGGAATGGGCTAATGCACCAGATGGTTTACTTAGACTGATAGGGCAGCAGTTTTATGGTGTGGATCACTATTGGAATCAATGGTTATCACGAGGACGAATTCATGAAATTATTCAGGCCTTTCTCAAGCAAAAAAACATACCCATTAATGAGAGCAGCCTTTTGGCAAGGCAAGCACTTGCTGCATACCTAGAGCCCCTCTATGAAGAATTCAAGAAATCTCTCCATCCTGAAATCGGAAGACCAAGAGTAGAAAATGACTTTTTGAATAACAAATGGACCTCTTTGCATAGGTATTTAGTGGAGAAGGGCTTTGATGCAGCCAATGTGCGCTATTTCATAGAGCAGGAGAAAAGAGTGCCATACCATGAGAGATTCTGGCCTACAACTGTTCGACTTGATGAATTAGAGCGCAGAAATCTGAGTGCTACTATGGAGCCACAAGCCAAATCCTTCCGTGTGAATCATCCTGTACTATCAGACGTAATTGCCCAACATAGGGAACAGCGATGGGCCTAGTAGCGCTCATAATACTCGCTAGCATGTTTCCACTGGCATGCATGCCTTGTGAATATTTAGATAAAGGCCCTGGACCCTTTCCCAATGGGCATCATTTCTGCAATCCAAATCACGAATCAAGTGGAGAGCCAAGGATAGCAGATCTGATTTCATGATCAGCCTGCTTTCATCATGAAAGGTGAAGTTATTTCTCATAGTGATAGCATTAGGTTTAGGTTTAGGGAGATGGGTATTGAGAGTTCGCCACAGTTCAATGCAATCTGGCCTATCGAGAATAAAGTCCCATGGAAATTGCAATAGCATCCAGACATTATGGGCAAGGATCTGATCCTTTGACTTGCCCTGTTCAGCGAGTTGTATGCTGCTATGCCATCTCGAAAAGTCTGTAAAACGCAATTCTATGAACGAATCCCTGTATCTTGCACATAATGTTTCAGGATGCACACCCTCCACCTCGATCTCATTCCAGCAAAGCACCAGAAAATGGATCGCTTGTAATAAGCATAAAATAATCTCGCATTTGGTCATGGAGTCTGCGATCTCAGCTATGGTAGGCCCTGGGTTTGCCATCTGAAGGACTGGATGCCCATTCATGGACCTCAGGCTTATAGGCATTGGAAGGTATTTACCTGCCTTTGCCTGAATTTGACGTATGATGTTGTTGTACTCATGCAGTAGTGTACACTCGTCGCCCGCAATCTTGAGCATTTGTTTGCCGTTGGAATAAAGGAGTGCTCCTCCTGTTCTGAAAGACTGATGGTAACGATAACCACCCTCACTGGGTTGTATAGGTATCATTATTATTATTATGACTATCAAATAAATAATTATTATCAAATGATGATGAATTTGCTGAGGTGAAAATTATATATAACAGTATTCTGCAAAACCTTGAGGCATGTCAGGCTTTATTGTTGTTATTGATTAAATAGAAAAAGTCTCTTTATCCTTACAAGCACGGAAGTATGATATTTTCTGGAATACCAGTCCGATTGTCTAATGTATTGTTGTTGATCCATGCACTCTTGCTAACTGCAAGCATAAGAGGCGATAACATTCTTCCCCCAATATTCGATTTAAGGGGTGTCTTTAACACAAGTGTTTCAACAGCCTCCTCTATATGCAGCGGATTTGTCCCTGTAGACCAGGGGTCCTGTAATTCCTGTGTGGTAAGTGCATTGGCAACCATTTTGAGCATTCAAGCCTGCGTACTGTATGGACAAAACGTCAGTTTTTCCCCTCAACATATTTGGGACTGCTATGATGGGGCCTGTAATAGCAGGGGGATGACACTCCTGATGGAGGACTTTTTCCCTTTTGTGATGTCAGGACCATATGCTGATTCCATTCTCCTCCAGCAAACAGCACCAGGAGCCTCAATGAAGCCTTCCAATTATAGTAATTGTTTGGTGAATCCCAATAGCTCAGGTACACTTAGGAAAGCTAGACTGCTAAGTGTCGAAAATCACGTACAATCCATTTTCAATGATCCCAGTACAGATTCTTCTCTTTATGCTAATAATAATCATAATAATACCTCAGCCACAGTTGGCATTACTATGGTAAAATATGCAATTGGGCTTCATGATAGCGAGAGGAATATTATGATGATGCAGCATATTATGCAGAAAGGACCTGTCATGGCCATTGTTACCATGGCAGCACCAAGGTTCCAGGCCTTTTCACGTTGGAGAGAGCCTAATTTTACTGCCAGTGCATTTGTGATTCCTGCAATCCAAAATAGAGACCCTGCAGTGGCATTGGTTTCACACGCTCTTACAGTAATAGGATGGGCCTATGTTCGGGTTCAAGGAGGAGGGACCAATGAAACATTGGCATGGATAGTTCAGAACTCTATGGGTCCATCATGGGGAAGTGATCATGGTTTTGGTCTGATTATAGGCCCTTTGCAGCAGATTTGGTATGGCTTTGAGTTGCAGCCCCCTCCCCAGGGAATAGTTTTTAATGCATTTGGATATAATGGCAGTGTAGATGAATTCTATGATGATGATGAGGATGCTTTGCTCTTTCTCTTGCAAGGCACAGATCAGCCTTTTGTCCCAGGAGATCAGACCTTTTCCCAGTTGAAAGATGATACTGCTGCGAATAATGCTAGGATGATGAGCATGCAAGAGGACTCTATAATATTGGCAATGACTCTGGTCTGTATGCTCATTCTGGCCGTCATTTACTGTTGGCTACCTCCTGTGTCTTATTTCAGTATTGCTAGCTGGAGAAATCGTATGAAGAGGAGAGAAGATCAGGAGCAGTACCTTACTGATGGACCTCTGCTTCCTTATGATGGTTACAGATAAGCAGCTCATTTTACCTAGAACAGCAGCCCAGAGACTGTGGACGCTGGCTTAAAATAGTATTTTTGACCCTGATTAATATGATACAAAGGTATAAAAGATGAGATGATGGAGGCCAAAGGAAAACAGGATGCAAGGCAGGCAAATGATAATACCAACTATTATCCAACCTTTACAGAAAGTTGATACTGTAACTATCATGGGTAAAGAAGATGAACTAGTGCTATCTCAAGGTAAAATTGAACCAGGGACAATGTATCCCGACATTACAGATGTACTTGAATTAGCAGTGTGCATGTTTGTGAATACGTCCCCTCCCCCTGGCCCAAATGCCCATCCTGAATATAGAAGGGATATTATTAGATGGCTTAGTGAGCTTCCTATTAGAGAGTATGATGATAATATCCTACAAGTGGTGCTGAGGCATTCTGAGAGCTTAGATTATTACTCAAAAACTGAAGTTTTACAGCCCTATATCCAGAATGCCTTAGTACGCTACAAAGTTCTTAATGATGAACGTGGGCTTTTGGACTTGCTATTAATGATTCCCATGGAAACAAATTCTCCATTCTTTATATGGACTCTGGAATGCCTTCTGGAAGGACCACAAAGAGTGTACTTGGATGATATGGTCTCCACTGTTATGCGAAAATATATTCATTTCACAGTGTCCCAGGGTTCATGGGAGAATACAATTCATCGTGTGAATATGAACCCCTCGTGGCGTACAGTCTTTCGACTTCTATTGCAAATCCTAGATAAGGACAGGCATAATAGGCAAGAGGTTGAGCAGCAGTCTATCCTTGATCAATCTCATCATCAAAGGCAAGAGGTAGACATTCTTGAGATATTCATTTCGGAGCTCAGACAAATAGAAGGACCCCCAGAAAGATTTGACGAGTATTGCAGCCTTCAGCTGAACCTCCTCGTTGTTCAAATTCTGAATTTCCATCGCCTTTACATCAAGCCAGAAACCATGACTACCATCATGGACTGGTGCACCAAGGGACAGGCCTTTAGGTTCCTGGCACCCCAAGTGGTGCGATGGTTGTTAGGACATGGTGGCCAGGTTCCTCCGGACGCAGCTTATGATGCCTTGGAGAAAGACGATGTGCCTCGCTTGTGGCACATTCTGTCCATGGTAAGCCCGGAACATCCCCAATATATGTCCCTGGATGCTATCCAGAGGTGGTACCCTCAGCAGAGCCATGCTCAAAGGCAATATAGTGGTGATGATATTTTGATGGATGTTAATGGTGAGAATGGGGCAGCTATGTATAACGATTCGTTATTGGATGATAGTCCCTACCGTGAAAATAATCTATATGACCGCCCTTTTGATCACAATGGACTCGCTAACCAAGCACTTGCAGAATCCATGAGGCACATTGATTATCCAGACATGCCTCAATCTATCCTTGCACTCTTTCTCCATAAATGCATTATTGGGAACAGCCCACAAGAGATACTGGACAGCTATCTCTCTTATATTGGCGATGTAGTAGTGAGGCTAGTGAATGTTCTCCATGTAGATGTGAGTAAGTTTGAAGTGGAACTCTGTACAGAGGCTCTTCAAAAGTATCTTGGCTTCGTTAAAATAATCAAGGATGATCCTCAAATTACTGATGATTCAAAGATCACTATGAAAAATAATCTAATGGCCCTACATAGAGCATCACTTTGTCTCAGAGCTAGGCAATCCATTCTTCCATGATCTACTGCTTTGATATAGAATATGCTTAGAACCTGTTGCTATAAGCTGTTGTTGTAGTTATACTCCTTAAGAAGAAAGAAGAATATATAATTATCTTGAGCAAAAGACATTATGGGGCATGGCAAGGATCATCAGTCTAGGGGTGATCTCTGCCAATATGTGCCTGAAACGTGCTGCAAATCATAAGGATAGCAGTAACTCATTGGAAGAAATATGCATGAAAAAGGTTAAAAAGGAGCAGGTGATAGTGATCGAGTGTGAGGACAAGCAACTGGCGAATAGTGTGACCACAGTGCCATATCGTAGCTATAATAATTCAAAGTCCATAAAGAAGACCTTACTCACAGAGTTGGTCATGGCCAACTCTATAACTTCAAAGAAGGAGATGGATATACTGGAAAACATAGAGATTCCATCCCAGGGCTTCATAGCGAATTTGGAGATACCCCTGGCTATGCATTCTGTCTCGCTCAGGATCCTGCCCTCTGTATCCTTGGCAACTCAAGCCTGTGATGAGGAGGTCAACCCCCATCAGACAACAGTGCCATGGACTGTCTACCACCCAATCCTTGGGGATCGATATGCAGTCTTTGCTCAAGATAAAAGTTCAGGGATCCTTGATTTTTTGATGGAATACTGCAGTAAGGAGCTAGGCATGATTGGTAGGATTGACTATTCTCTCTACATATGCCATAAGCCTCTTGTTTATGGCCAGGCTACAGTTACAGTGAGAAAATCGAATGAAACAAACACACAGGCTTCAAGATCCTCCTTCTTGTTTACTAGAATTCTATGCAGTAAGGAAATGGCATCGCTGATTGAACCAGAGATGGAATGTTGGGTGTGAATCAGCCTATTGAACTATATGCTATAGGCCCATAAAAGTCTCAACAAAAACTGCTTCAAGCTAAAATGTATAATATTTTATCCTATGGTTGTACCTAAAAAGTATAATATGCATTGTAATTGATATAAAACGATTTAAAAGTGTGAAGACGTGGCTTGAAACAAATATTCCTAATTCATGAATATATCAAACGTATTACATTCAATCAAAACATATAATTGCAATGTATAAAAACCTATTTTTCATAGCATATTATTTTATTTGTCTTGATTTGCACCATATTGTTTCTGCTGTATCTGCTTGCCCTGCTGGACAGGTTGATAATGATTCTCCGCCTGTTTATGTTGGCTATACACAATACACTACGCTGTCCTCAGGATATACCATCAGACTATGTCCACAGTACATGTTTATATGTGATTTTACATACTATTATTCAAGCACTATATGTCAATGTGATTATAATTTGTATGATGCTGGTTTGAACTGTGATCATGTGGAATATATAGTCTTTTATTGTTGTGATGGACAAGGTAACAAGTACTATCAATATCCAAACACAGCAACTGTACCCAATCCAGCTAGTACAAATTGGCATTGGTTCACTTCGACCCCCTCATCCCCTTGGACATCATATGGTGGAGGAGCATGTGGCGTCGTACTAGGAGCTAATCAAATGGGGATGACTGGATGGACAATATTTTCATGTCCTTCTGGTCAAATCATGACAGGTATAGCCTTTGACATAGACAGTGTACGAAATGATATTTTTGGCGGGATTCCAGCCTGCAATAGCCTATGCAAAAGCTGCCCTGCTGGATATTATTGCACTGGAGGTTCAGCTCAGGCCATTTGTCCTGTGGGGACCTACTGTATTGGAGGAGGTTCCAACTCCATTCCATGTACATCAGGGAGCTATACCTCTGTAACTGGACAGAGCAAATGTACACTCTGTGCACAAGGAAGCTATGGTGGAGCATCTAGCCTCTCTGTTTGTAGCCTGTGTATCCCAGGAACCTACGCTTCGGGCAGTGGGCTCAGCACGTGTATCAAATGCAATCCTGGAACTTTTGCAAATGGGTCTGGCTTCAGTACATGTCAACTATGTACTGCTGGTACCTTTGGATCAATATCTGCTCTTAGCATATGCTCTCTCTGTAATAAAGGAACCTATACCATGAACACTGGACTATCAGTCTGTACCTCTTGTATTGCAGGTAGTTATGGGACAGGCTCTGGGTACAGCGTATGCCTACAGTGTAGTACTGGAACATACGCAAGTTCGTCAGGATTAAGTCTATGCATGAGGTGTATTCCTGGCACATATGCAATAGGTCCAGCTGCTAGTTCGTGTTCAAACTGTGGTTTGGGTACGTATCAAACTGGAACAGCAGCTAATCTGTGTGTGAATTGTGGTCTAGGGAGCTATGGTCCCCAGCTTGCAAGCACCAACTGTCTGCCATGCGCTCCTGGCTCTAATAGCTTAAGTAGTGGTTCTTCTGTATGCAATAGTTGTCCCACAAAGCCTCTGAATAGCAATTTCACAACTTTCTGTAATTGGAGATGCAATACTGGCTATTTTGCCAACAGCTCTGTATGTCAGGCCTGGCGCGTATGCCCTAATGGCACCTTGGTGGTTTTGGGGAACTGGTCCAATGATACTACCTGTGTACCATGCACGCCCATTTCAAATTCATTTTTTAATGCCTACAACAGCTGCAGCTTTGTGTGTAATATGGGGTACATGCTGGCTTCTGCCACTGTTTGCCAGTGCTGTGCACAGGGTACCTATAGACCCAATACGACCATCACCTCTTGCGTCTCATGTCCATCTGGAACGTATGCAAATAGTCCATGCTCTGTTACCTGCCTGACGCCGCCACTCTATTCTGTGGTTAACCCACAAGCTACTAATTATTGGTGCATAGCAGGCTATTATTTGCAGTCCAACATGCAGAACCCATTACTTTCGGCATGTGTGGTATGCAGCGCAGGGTATTACAGTTCCGGCCTTGGGATGGTGGATGCCTGTCCCTATTGCCAAGCAGGGACCTACTCTACCCAAAGTCAAGCCACCATCTGCACAGCATGTACACCAGGTACCTATTTTGATTTGATTGGATCCTCTACAGGCTGTAAAGCCTGGTCCACCTGTGCCTACGGAAGCTATCAGTCCGGTGGTACTACCACCAGGGATGCGGGATGCATCAGCTGTGTCCTACCTGCTTCAAGCATCTATGTTTATAGCATCACCAATAGCTGTACCTTTAACTGCGGGTACGGATACCAGCCTTCCGGCTCCACTTGTCTGCAGTGTGCAGCTGGCACTTACAAAACCTTGGTCTCTAATGATTTATGCATTGCGTGTTCAAAGGGCTCGTACTCAACTACTCTAGGTATGGTTACTACCCAGTGTATTACATGTGCTGTCGGAAAGGTGAGTGGAAGAGGAGCGACCTATTGCTATGCCTCTGGGTCGCAGACGGCGTACCTGCAGCCCGGCATTTCGCAGACCTGCCAATGGCTTTACTTCAACAATTATGGCTGCGCGTGCTGGAACTCCCTTTCCATGATTTGGAACGAAAACAACGGGCCAAGCCCCTCCAGCTCAACCTGCACTGTGGCAGGAGGAGGCTCTTGCAACCTGGCCCAGCAGGTAGCGACCTCTGGCAACTGTGCGGGCTACTCGGTGACGTATTATGTGGGGGTTCCAACGTCACTGTCCGTTCGGCTCTTTGGGTACCAGCCAACAGCATGCTCGCAATGCTACCAGAGCGTGGCATCGGCCGTACAGATCCCAAGTAACTGTGCCTCGTCCCTGGCGCCCACGGCGCAGGTGTGCTATATTTACAACCAATGCTCAGGATGTGGCTGCTTTAAGTCAGTGGGGGGCTCAACTGCCGTGTGCCATAGCTGCAACGCGGGCTACTACAGCCAGGTCCCATACTTTACCGCATGCACTGCCTGTGCTTCGGGGACCTATTCCACAGGCCAGGGGATACTGGACACAGTGGAGTGGGCTTCCAGTACCTTCACCTACTCCTCGGTGCAGACAACAGTGGCAGATTGCCAACTGCCACGGCTCGACGCGGAGGGGGGGTGGTGTCCCTTGACGTCCAACAACGAATGGATTCAAATTGATCTTGGTAGCCCTCAGAATGTAAAAGGTATTGTGACACAAGGCAGGGCCACTGCCCTGGAATGGACTACAAGCGTGAATCTAGCCTATAGCAACGATGCTGTCAACTGGGTCTCTGGGTCCTATGTGCTCGCCACCAATAATGCAGATAGTTATACCAGGCAGGTTACCTTTTTGAGCCCTTCGTTCTTTGCAAGATATCTGAGGCTTGTACCTCTTGCTTATAATTCATGGCCTAGCCTTCGTTGGAATGCTCTTGTTCAAACTACAGTGTGTGCTACTTGTGTTCCTGGAACCTATTCCACATCCATTAGCTCTTCTGTGTGTACCTCCTGCCAGCCTGCACCCTCCAATGGCTTTTATGTTTCCAATTGCACATACCATTGCAATGCTGGATACTATGTTGTCCAGGGTGCTGGTTGTGCCCTGTGTTCTGATAGCTCCTTATGCAGTGCAGGGCAGTATCGCCCCCAGTGTACCAATGGTGTCACTAATGACCAGACATGCAATGGACAGTGCAGCAACATGCCCCAAAGCCCACAGGCTTTTTACTCTGGTCCATCCACTGACAACACAGGAAATAGTTGTCCATGGGGCTGCAATGTAGGCTTCTTCAAGGATGCTAGCGTGCAGAGCTGCACTATCTGCCAGCCTTGTAACAACATTGGTTTTTATGTCTCCTTTGCGTGCACTGCGCCATCCCTCATTGCTGTGACTTCAGGGCCACCTGTGTGCCTGGCTTGCAATGCCATAGCGAATGCCATTTTCACTGCTTCAGGGCAGGCGGGTAACGCGTCATCGTGTCCCTTTCAATGCAATAGTGGTTACTTTCTCAAATCCGGATCGTGTATGGCTTGGACAGCCACATGCCCTACCTTGGGCTACAATTGGAGTGCTGGTACTCTTGTGGCGGATGCCACCTGTACTCCATGCCCTTTCTATGGACAGCCAGCCATCTACGTCTACTCTGTACCAAATAGCTGTAGCTTTTCTTGTGGCCAGGGATATCAGCTGCTCCAGAATGCAACATGTGCCATGTGCCCAGCAGGCAAATATAAAAACACTACCACCCTGGTATCATGCAGCCAATGTCCAACCAATTACTATCAGAACAGCCCAGGACTTCCAGCCTGTATAGTGGTGCCACCTAACGCACAGGCCACTGCAGATAGCACCAATATAATGTGCAATGCTGGGTACGTATACACCACGAATAGCATGTTCCAGAGCTCGCCCTTCAGCTGCCAGTCCTGCTTGACTGTTCCCCTGAATAATACCAGGATCGTGCAATGGAATGGCTGTACAGTGGTTGCCCTTGCCTGCAATACAGGCTATTACAGGAACTGGACAAGTGGCCCAAGCTGCATCCAATGTCCTGTTACTACGCCTATGTACAGCTCTTCAGGCATATTGAACTTATCTGCTGTATGCTCCACATGCACCAGCACTAACGCAGTCCAGGATGAGATTAACTCATGCTCATTTCAATGCAATGCTGGGTATTATGCCCAAAGTTATGCCTGCATTCGATGCAACACTGTGGCATGCAGTGGAGGGCTCTATGCACAAATGTGCACGAGTGGTAGCACATCTGATTCCTGCATGAACTGTTCCTACCAGCTAAATTCGTACCAGTCTTGGGTCACTGGATGCCAATGGCAATGTAACCCTGGCTACACCCTGTCAGGCTCAGGATGTACTTTGTGCAGCGTTGGTACCTACAAGGTGGCCTACGGAAACCAGAGCTGCACTGTTTGTCCTGCAGGCTTCTACGCCCCTACACAGATTCTTTGCTCACCTTGCGTAAGTGGATTCTATAATCCCCAGCCCCTGGCTGCAGTGTGCCAGACTTGCCCTAAGGGCACCTTTGGTGCTTTTTCTAATGCTACGTCCTGTGCCAATTGCACCTCTGTCTCTACATGGCCCAATTCTTTTACAAGTATGACAACCAGCACTAGCTGTTCCATATGCCCATGGGCTACACCCGTTTCAAAGGATGGCATGAATTGCATACAGCCCATACCACCATGTCCTGCTGGATTTTATCCTCCATTATACCTTACCTATTGTGTTTTGTGTCCTTCTGGAACCTACTGTCCTGTAGGACAAAGCCCTATGTTTTGTCCACAGAGTACCACTTCTTCCCAGCCAGCTATTGCAGTCGCAAATTGTACCCCTTATGTGCTTCAGCAGTCTTGTACTGCCAACACAGGAAAGCCTAGCTCTGATTATTCCGTCTGCGTTCCAAACACAGGATACTTTGGTCTAAGCCCCCCACAGATCTGCCCCTATGACATGTACTGCCCAGCTGCTTCCTTGGTTCCCTTGGCCTGCCCCCAAGGAACCACAGCCCCACAAGGCAGCTCAGCACTGCAGAATTGCACCACATATATGGCCTTGCCCTGCAGGCCAGGCTATTACCAAGCTAATGCATCTGCAACGTTCTGCTTACCATGTCCACAAGGCTGCTATTGTCCTGGGTCTCTGGTAATATATGCCTGTGAGCCTACGTTCAATTACTCATCGCCTACTCTGGCCACAATGCAGAGTCAATGTGTACATCCCTCCTCTAATAGCACAGCAGTTATCCAATGTCCTCTGAATACCATGGCTACGAACCCAGTGAGTACCTTACAGTGCAGGGCCAATGCTGGCTATTACTATCTGCCAGGGAGCGCAGGTGCCACGCTTTGTCCAGCCAACTACTTTTGCCCTCAGGGGGCACTCATTCCACAGCCATGTCCATCTGCTATTACCTCATGCCCACAAATGGGCCAGTACCCTACACCATTGCTATGCCCCTTTAGCGGCACTGCTGCGCCGGCCAATGCATGCCAGACGTGCACAGGGCTCCCGCTCTATGCGTCTTGGTCCTCCAACACAGATCCTGCCTGCCCATTCTGCTGCAATGCTAATTATTTTCAGAATAGTGTGGGTGGCTGTAATCTACAGCAGGATTCCAGCGTTTGCCCTGCTGGTCAGTACATGCCCAACACACCTGTTTGCGCTATTTCTGTGCAGTCGTGTGCTCTGTGTCCTCCCCTACAGCAGAGCAATACTAGCTTTTTGAACGCAACCTTTAGAAATTCATTTTTTGCCGTCGTGGGCTATGGATGGAATAGCAATGCCTGTGCTGTAGGCTGTGCTGCTGGTTTTTATTATGCTGCTGCCAGTGGCCTTTGCCTGGGCTGCAGCCCAGGCTACTACAAGAGCTGGGTGGGGAACGACACCTTCTGTCTGCCTTGCGCAGAGGGGTATTTTGCATCGTCAATTGGACTCTCTAGTTGCGCGCAGTGTCCAGCCCTCTCCATTGGCTATGTCAATGGCACAGGATGCCAATGTCTCTCTGGACTCTTCCTCCAGGCAATGACAAATGGAAGCATAGCCTGTGTGCCATGCCCCAGCGGCTCCATATCCTCAGCTTCAGCCTGCACACAATGTGTACCTGGTACCCTATGGCAGCGATGGACAAAATGAAAGCCTTTAGATGGATCGTCGAATAGATCCGGGGATCTCTGGTTGTATGCGAATACTATAAGAGCGTCTAATCTCATTTTGCATGTGAAATAAACTGTCTACACTTGACTGTGATGTAAGAGTGCCAGTGCCCATTTCTAGCGAATGTTTAACCACTGAAAAAAGGAGTCGTCGAGCTCTAAATTTAAAGAAATCAGTTGTCAATGCACCCAGAATTAACGAATCTTGCTTGATGAAACGCATAAGACCCCATATAAGATAGGTAGGGCATCTGAAAGGAATGCTAGGTAAAGTATCTGAAAAAAAACTTCGAAAAACTTCGTGGTCTGTAGCATGACTCATAAATGCCTCCATATAAGATCTCTGATGAATTGTGTCATTGAAAATGGGATAGGCCTCCCATATCCTCAATAGATTAACTTGGTAGTACAAATCAGATCCATTGTAGTCATTTGTGTTTGGCCCCCAACCTATTTCCAGCATCATACTATATGCAATATTTAAGGGGAAATTATCACTGTCTTTAGGACATCTGATTGAAAACTGTGTGCTCAATCTGGGTTGCAGGCCTTGACCTTCTACATTTATTAGTAGCAATCTCTCAAAAATTCTCACAAAGCTCTTAGCTCTTGCAAGATCTGTATCCATCCTCTCTTCTTTACTACCCGAATCCTGCTTAGATTTTGCAGCACTTGTATGCATCCTCATTTCTCTATCCCATTCCTCATCAACGTTTTTAGCATCTTCTTCCATCATCTCTTCATCACTATCTGAATCCCCCATAACTTTTGCAGCATCTGCACGCATCCTCTTTGCTCTATCATAATCCTCATTCCTTAGCCTTGTAAAATCATCTTGCGGAACCAAGTCTGTCAATTGCTCCCATAAGTCTCTCTTGGGTTCTTTGAAATCTCTTTCAAGTGCACCTTTTGCAGATAATGTTAGTCCTTGGATTTGTATATTTTGAAAGAGATTAAAATTGCAAGCAAGTAATAATGGTGTCCAGCCTGGATAGTGGAAAAGGTTGATGTACAATAGCTCTGTTAACCCCATAGTTCTATTTTTCATATAAATCCAATAGGCACAGTACAGGTTTTTCAATTGTCGGAATAGTTCAGCTTTCTTTTCACTGTCACGTGGAATAATTTCAAAGTGTTGCCTGCTTAACATGAAAGATAGGTAACCTTTTTCAAATATCTTCAAGTCTTTGTTGTTTTGAGCTATCCAATCGTTACTAGCTTCAGTCCATAGATCTTTATCTGTACCCTCTGAATGCTCTTCTCGATTAAAATAATTTTTTGGCAAACCAGTGAGAGGGAAATCATTGCTTTCCACTGCAACTTGCATCAATAGTCTCAGATATTCCTCTGTCTTCTTATTGTCTTTAAGAAATTCGATGAGTACTCGGCTAGTAATAGGGGGGGCAAATGCATGTTTAGTATAATAGATATATCGCTCGTCGATTTGCCCGTCCAAACTTTGTATAAAATCTGCCTGTGAATCACGATAAGCATTGTAGCTCTGAATTTCTCCCCCTTGTCTATGCCTTTTAATCGGGCGTCTTATCTCTGATCCTTCTTCGTCATCCTCTTCACCATCGGATCTCATTCCGGGTTCCATATCTTTTAGATGGCCTATGAGGAGTCCTGGAGGAGTAGGAGCAAGGCCTTCTGCTGCTCCCGAACTGGTTTCTAGTGGCTTGGAGCTGAATGATTTTGTTTTTGATTTTCTTCCTCTGTTTGATCTCGCCTCTCCATTGTAAAGATTAACCATCGCTTCTTGAACACCATTAGTAAAATTTTTAGAAATTTTAGTAGCAGTGTACTTTGCTAGTAACTTATCTCTCTCTCCGATGGGAAGACTCATTCCATTTTGAGGCCCAATAAGCTGCCCTGTACCCTTATGTTCCCAAACGGTAAACCCAGTTTCAGTAAACGATATCCTAGATGGAGCGTATTGATTAGCTTCTAGCAGTCTTATGAGTACCTTGGGATCATAGTATTCACCTGTTATAATATACCTTTCATAGAGCGTTTTGAATACTTCACGTGAAATGCCTAGCGTGTTCTTACAACCGTTCAGTACTTTTAGGAAGTAAAGGTATTCTTGAAAAGACAGTACTAGATTATCTTCTCTCATTCTTCTACCAATAAGTCTTTCTGTCCCCTTAAGACTCTGAAGCTCTGTGAATCTGGAGTATGTGTTATACTTGGCGAGGGTATCTCCATCTTCTTCAATTATATTTCGTATGTCTTCTGGAAAATCTCGAGTCTCAAGGCTCAAAAATAGAAAGTATGCATCCTCCGGATTAAAATAACGTTGTTCTATGTCATTGTTATACCCCCAGACGCAAACCGTATCATTTGATTCGAAATAGTGTCTCTGGTCATTTGGATTTTCCCCAAAAAGTACATCTCTAAAGTGTTCATAATGAAAATCTCTATCTTCAAGGGGCAGCAAACGGGATCTAGCAAAATAGAATAAATCTTGTTGTAGTTTGTAGATATTCTCAGTATCTGGCTGCTGATTTCCTTCAGCATCCCTTGGGGGGGACTGCAGATTCTCCTCATGATTCTGAATAAACTTTTCAATCTCCCCTAGCAAGGCATTATCATAGATATTTCCCTTTGATCTAGATTTATATGTACCCATGAGTAACATCAGAAGATCTCCTGAAAGTCCAATTGCATTCATGGATATAAGACTTTTGGCCACATATGCATAGATGTCCCATGGTACACGTATCATATTATGAAATCTCTTTTTTTCACTCTTTCTAAGTGATGCGAAATTCTGTGGGGTAATTCCATATAATACATTATAACTTTGATGCAGATAGAAGTGTATTTCTTCAGATGACATTCTACAGCTATAATTATTCACAGCATATAAATAATAATATTTATATATTGTTTTGCTTCTAAAGAGAAGAAATTTATTGCAAATATCAGCATGATGAAAGCTAGTGGCACTGGAACAGTTATTGCAGATCTACTGATTCCATTCTGCGAGGGCGTCTCTATCAATATCAAGGATGTCTCCAAGACGATACGGAAACGTTTCCTGGTTTCCCTGTCCTTTGCAGACAATGTGGAATTGCACAAGAGGCTGTTTAAGGAACAGCATATAGATTGGAATGGCGTGCAGGACTATCTTCAGGACATTGTGTACACTCCTAATGATTGGATGCATCTCATCAGGCTACTTGACTTCATACAGGTTTTATTTCATTGTGCTATCTTGATATTAGTATAATCTAATTTATTATTTTTATTTTTATTTTTGAAAGGAAATGCCACTGCCATCGGAGACCGCGGATCTCGTCAGCGCGGCCATTGCCGGATTGCGAATCGCTGCATCCCAAAGTAAGGCCTTGTCGCCTCTTGATTCATTAAGATTATGTTTTGCCAAGGCCAAGATAACACCTACGTGGGACACGCTCTGCAAGGCATTTATTTTGTGCAATTTAGTGGATGTCGATTCGGCCACAGCCCTTGCTCTCCTCTTCTCTGAAACCAGCCATCAGGTAACAACCGAGACTATTAAGGATCTTTTGAGGTACAGTGTGTCCTACAAACACACAAAGGATGAGTACACTCAAATGTTTGCCACCATCCTGGACGAAAAGTACTGCCAAGTGAGGGGGCACGTGGTCATGCAATCGGTGAAGCAGAGAGAAAGCCTAAAGGAGTCCAGGAAGCATCAGGCCATTCTTTCAGGCTCTGCATTTCGCAAGCCCTCGTTGACCCAAATCCTGGAGGCGAAGCTGCTGAGTGAGGGGTGCTCCCATCCACAAGATAGCTTCAACTCGTTCTGCAGGTCATCCAAGATAGCATCCAATGTGAATCTGAGGATCAAGCAGGTGGCCTACTTTTTACTCTGCCTTCCAGAACATCCTGATAAGGGCATGGCCTTGGCAAAGACAGTAGGGGGTGATAATATCATCCTGAAATGCATCGAGAGTATGAAGATCATGCAGCCTGACGTGGAGCAGCTTCGGCGCATCATCATGGACACCCATTACACGATAGCCCCAACTGAAACACTGAGAGATTTCAAGGAAAAGTGCATATCAAGCTGTCTCGTCACCTCAGGGAAACGCAGCATAAATTGGACCATGGTGATGCGTTTGTACCTCGCTGCCTATTCCAGACAGGATATAAGTAAGGATCTTTGGTGTTATGTGCTGCAGCATGAGGCCACCCAGCAGCAACAGCAAGGCTATGTACGAGCGTCAGCTGAAACAGAGACTATGGTCCTCTCCTTTGTCAAGAGCTATCCTATGGCCCTCCTGGAGGTTATTGATGTGATGCTGGATCTGACGGCCTAAACCAAGTCTTTTGACTTAGAATGGGTCGCTAAAGCCTATCACGTTGGAATCCCTAGAATTCCTTTCCTTCCAAATCTCTGTCAGGTATTTCACTCCGTTTCCTTGGTGCTTATAGATCAGCATCTTGATGTTTGGGGCATCCTCTGGTATGGATGTTTTGGGGGTAGTGCTAAATTTACCCTCCACCTCGCGTACAATCTTCTCCAGGTATGAGACTTTGTTCTCTGAGGCCTTACATTGAATCAGGAGACGTAGGGCTTCGGAGAGTGTGAGAAGAGCCAGGGCGTTGCACCGAAATTCAGAAATCAAGTGATCATGATCCAAAATCACCATGATTTCTTCCTTGATTCTGAGGTCCTGATCGTCCGTTTCCTTCTTCCGCTCAATGAGCACCACGATTTCCCTTGCTGATTTTGCACAGGCAGACTGGGGCTCACACGTTTCACCCCACAAATAGATCTTAATCCGTGGTTGAATCAATGTGTTGAGTTTTTGCACAACCAAGTTGCACTTGGACCTCACTGCATCCATGTATGGATTCTTTCTTTTTTTCAAAGCTTGGAAGAGAGACAATTATATAGTTAGGCTATTGTTTATCTTAAAACCATTCAAGCCCAGGCTTGGGCTCATAGCATCCAGCATTTGAAATATAGGCTATGGCTCATAGCATTGGGTCTATAGGTTATAACTCAAAGCATTCAGCCTTGGGCTTCTAGGCTTCAGCATTCGGCCTATAACCTATGGCTAGTAGCCCTTGACTTAAAGCATCATGGCTCCATGTGTTATAGCTCAAAGCTCACAGCATTTGGCCTATAGGCTGTAGCTCACAGCATTCAGCCTATGGCTTATAGCCTATGGCTTATAGCCTTCAGCTGCTGCTCAGTAATTTTGCCTGTTGTTCATTGTCCCTGAATTCCCCAGGTTCATCATATAGGGTGTGGTGGCTAAATTCTGGTACAGCAGCAGGCAGGTGCATACTGCATAGAAGGCATCACATATCACATAAACCCAACCCAAGTCCCCGAGGAGCGGTGCCTGGAATGTCTTGTCCTGGATGGTATCTGTACAGGCCTGGTTGCCTATCATATTTTTGGATACTACCACACCACCATAAATCGCCAAGGCAAGGAAATAAATCAAAAAGAAGAAAATGACAGTTGGGCTCGATCTTTCGCCCGTACTGCAAAAACAGTTGTACACAAAACCGCTCAAGGAGACACAGTAGCCTAATACTGTCCTGGTGAGGACATAGGGGTACAGCTGAGGACAAAGATTAGTCACTGCATCTCCATTGAAAACAACCAGGGAGTATATCACCAGAATGGAAAAGAAGACACAAAACAAAAATAGCACAATGGAAAGAAAGGTTTGCCAACTCATGCAACTAGGCTGTGTTTCGGCATAATAGGCATAATCAGACCCTTGCATCATTCCATTGTTGTGGTGGTCACCGTAGTCCATCATATCCACACCCTGCTGCTCTTGGTCTGGCGGGTGGTCAGCATAATAGTAATTGGGATCCTGTTGTCTCATGAGCTGTGTGTCCTTGAACTTTTTAAACAGATGGTGAAGTGCACATATATATATTATATGGTGCTGCTGGTTCTAAACTTTTAATGAATACTTGGAGGCTTATCCAGTGAGACCTGGTTTAGCTGACCAATATATTATTCCTTCAGGGCATCTAAACTTTTAATGAATACTTGGAGGCTTATCCTGTGAGACCGGATTTAGCTGATCGATATATTATTCCTTCAGGGCATCTAAACTTTTAATGAATACTTGGAGGCTTATCTTGTGAGACCGGATTTAGCTGGTCGATATATTCCTTCAGGGCATTGATTTGTTCCTTAAATACCCTCTTGCTCTCTCTGTTATTAGAAAGTGATGTTAATAGATAACTCAGAAATAGGGCATAGCCTATTGATTTAGATAGAGCCTTCTGCTCCTCAGCTGAGAGTGAATTAAGGCTCAACAGCTTTCGAATCCCACACCATGAGTCGGACAAACTCTTTTTGATATCCATCTCAGAATAATGTAGGGCGAAAGAGGAAGCTACATAAAGACCCAGTGCAACTGGGCTGTTCATGGATGACATTGAATCAACTTTTACAAACGAAATATGCTACTTATGGTGAGTATATATATATGGATAAATAAACTTGACGCAGATATTAATGCAAAGGCTCGTGCTTGCTCTGCTGTTGATCTTCTTCTTCTTGTCTTTAATGCAGGGAACTTATCAGCAAAAGCCTACAGGTGTTTCAAGGAGCTTGAAGATCTTTACTCCCAATATTCATGATACTATGAATACATCAGTCGTTGCCATCAGCCTGATGCCTAAACTAGGCATTCTCCGGCCTACTCCAAGAAGCTAATGGTATCTGTTTTGATGGCCAAACACTATATTTATGCATGTATTTCAACATGGCTTTATTATAAGTATAGCCCTTAGGCATAATGATGATAAAACAAATGGTGTCGCTTGGATTGATCCTTTTTGTGTCCAATGCCATCATAGAGGTGTTATCACAGGGCATAGTCACGGATATATCTCAACTTCCCATTTTAGTTGACTCTAAATGTGCATACACGCCTGCCTCTGTAGGAACACAATACAATGAGTTTACTAGCTCCATAATTAAAGATTTGCAATTTAGTTCTACCAATGGTTGGAGTGTAGAGATCTATGAACTCTGTGATCCCAATACCAATGTGCAACCCTGCATATCCTACAATTACCACACAGAGGGAGTGAGAAATTATGGGACTCATAGCTGCAGCTTCTGCCCATACCACCTGGATCCTTTTTGGAATGTCCATTCGCCTGTCACGTACAGTGGCACCTTTCTGCCCATGTTTGGTCCATGCTTCGATGGGCAGCCTCCAATTCAGAGCGTCTGTATACAGCACCCAGCTCTATACCCCAGTAATTTTACGGGTGTGTACCATTACCCCATGCAAAAACCTTTGGGGCTCGACATATGGAGCAACAGCATCTATGGCAGTGCCAGTACTACACAGCCTCTGCATCTTTTCCTGTCCTCCACTTTGACCTCCTGGCCAAAGGACAGCTTCAATGCTACAGTGAATCCATCCCAGTATGGTTTGGGAAAGACTGCTGTGAATCAATGGCTTAATGCCGTATATTTTACCGACAAGGCAACAGGGCTCAAAAACCAAACACTAACCAATGAATTCCAGCAACCATACGTCACTGTAGCAGGGGTTGAACAATGGATCAAGTGGGCTCAGCTCTTCTGTTCTCCAGCATGTCATAAGGATGCTAGGTTCACATATGTCATGGTAAGACAATCAGATGTGGATCAGGACCCTAAAAATTATTATCTGCAGTCCTATGTTAATGGTGCTTCTCAGGATAATAGAATGGTACGATGCACCCAGTGTCCGCAATATGCTGCGTCTTATGATTGGAACATAGACTCAGCAGCGCCCTATGACCCAAGGGCTAACATATTTGCCTCTCAATGTTATCCATGGTTTGGAGCCATTCCAAAAATAAGTGCCTCGGGTCCTTGGATGGATATGACATTCGTTACCGCAGCAAGTGGAATCATTTCACCTACGGAAGTGGTGGTCGTGGGCTCTATTCCATGTCCTGTCAATACCTTCAATCGGATTTGTGCCCATACACAGGAGTATTATTCGCAGACAGGGCAATACGGATGCACTCCATGTCCTCCTGGGTTCCACACTGCCTGGAAAATAGGTATCTACTTTTTTAGACATTCTCAATTTTCGAAAGCTAATGGTACATGGCCTGCAGGTCAATGGTATTGCCAGCCTCCTCTTGGACAACTCTTTGATCAGAATTATCTGTTATCACAGGTCTCAAATGTTTGGGGGAATAGAGATCTTCTGAATGAGGCACAAGGGTTTAAGGAGCTGGAATGTGGCTACCTTCCTGAGCATTGTG